>OLIR01000022.1_pt1 | contig 172666 bp, 157 predicted proteins | sample 1609741 | NCBI WGS metagenome assembly OLIR01 (sample SAMEA4350169, study PRJEB24818) | metagenome | biome: human; feature: gut; material: faeces | place: Denmark | collected 2013-09
GCAGAATGCTTGATTGGACTTTACTGTTTAGGTTCGTGTATCTTTCGATACTCGCAAGATTCATTAATGAATCATTTTAAAATTCTCAAAGAATTTCAAGGTTGTCTTTCTATTCAGTTATCAAAGATCTGTATCGCTCAAACCCAGTATTTATCTGGTGTTTTAAGTCTTATTTGTTACCGCTTACCGCGGCGACTTGTATATAATATCATCAGGTACACACATTGTCAACAACTTTTTTCAAAAAGTTTCAAAAAGCTTTCAATTTTTTTGTTTTTTTTACATTTTAGTTTGCTTTTTACCAGCAAGAGTATCTCTCAGGCCGCTTGTTTACTTGGTTCCTGCGTTTGCTTGCCTTTGGACTTTTTCGTGCCTTCACTCAGCTCTAACATCCAATATGTAACGTCTCGGCTTCTCTTTTTGGACTTCCTCGTTCCTTCTATCCACTTCAATGTCCAATCCTCAATATCTTGGCTTCTCTTTTGGACTTCAACCTGCCTTCCCTCCGCTCTAATGTCCAATCCACCGCGCCGCAGCTTCCATTTTGGACTCCCATATGCCTTCTCTCCACATTAACATCCAAACAGCCACATTCCAGCTATTATAACCCTGCCACATCTTAACTATATACAAAAAACGAAGCCGCGTTTCTTAACGCAGCTTCGCATGTCCGTTTATATCAGTTTATATCCATTTATATCTGTTTATTATAAATCAAACAGTGACAACTGGTTGCTGTCTGTCATATCTCCAAGTATTCCAAGCTCTGAAAGCTTATCTATCGCTGACTGTCCTATCTTGGCTCGCTGGCGTAAGTCATCCTTTGATAAGAATTCGCCATCTCTGGCGGCTATCTCTATTGACTCTCCGGCGACTTCACCTACCTTTGATATAACCTTGAATGATGGCATAATCTTTCCATCAATTATCTGGAATGTTCTTGCCTTTGCCTTGTATATGTCTATAGGTGTGAATTCATAGCCTCTTGCATGCATTTCCTGAACAATACGCATTACACCAAGTTCATCTTCTTCTGTATTAGAGATTGTTCCTTCTGCTTTCTTGGCTTTGTACTCAGCAATGTAGTGTTCAAGCCTTACAGGACTCATAGCCATTTTCTCATAGTCAAATGCTGTGGCTCTTATACTAAAGTAAGCTGTGTAATATGCAAGCGGATAAAATACCTTACAGTATGCAACACGCCATGCCATCATAACATACGCTGCAGCATGTGCCTTAGGGAACATGTACTTGATTCGCTCGCATGACCATATATACCAGTCCGGTACCCCATGGTCAATCATATCCTGCTTCCACTCCGGCCATTCTTTACATTTGCCGGATGCAACCTTACCCTTTCGGACCATTTCCATTATCTTAAATGATTCCTCTGAATCAAGTCCCTTCTGGATAAGATATATCATAATATCGTCTCGTGTACATATAGCTGTTGAAATAGTAGCTTTTCCTTCTTTAATAAGAGTCTGTGCATTGCCAAGCCATACATCAGTACCATGCGCAAGTCCTGCGATACGTACAAGGTCTGAGAAATACTGCGGCTTGGTATCCATAAGCATCTGCATAGCAAAGTCAGTACCAAATTCTGGTATTCCAAGTGCTCCTAACTTTGTGCCGCCTATATCCTCAGGCTTGATTCCTAGCGCAGAAGTGTTCTGGAACAGTGACATAACCTCTTTAGAATCTAGTGGAATCTCAAGAGGGTCAATTCCCGTTAAATCCTGTAACATTCGTATCATTGTAGGATCAAGATGTCCTAAGATATCCAGTTTTAACAAGTTGTGATCAATACTATGGTAATCGAAATGTGTTGTTACTATAGATGTCGTCATATCATTTGCAGGGTGCTGTACCGGTGTAAATGAATGAATCTCTTCACCAATTGGAAGTACAACAATTCCACCAGGATGCTGTCCTGTAGTTCTTCTAATATCAATACAGCCTTCTGCTATTCGTTCTATCTCACATTTTCTCTTAACAATAGGAGGCTTGCCCTCAAGTGCATTCTTTGCTGACTTCTCTTCAAAATACTTCATAACGAAACCATACGCAGTCTTTTCTGCGACAGTACCGATAGTTCCAGCTTTGAAGGTCTGCCCTTTTCCAAAGATAACCTCTGTATAGGCATGAGCCTTACTCTGGTATTCATTGGAGAAGTTAAGATCAATATCAGGCTCTTTGTTTCCCTTGAAACCAAGGAAAGTCTCGAACGGAATATCAAATCCCATCTTATTAAGCTTCGCTCCGCATTTTGGGCATATCTTATCAGGCATATCGCAGCCTGCGCCTCCGGCAAATGCTTTGACTTCATCTGAATAGAAATCATTATAGTAGCATTTTGGACACAGATAATGCGGGCTTAACGGATTAACCTCGGTGATACCCGCCATTGTTGCTGCTAATGAAGAACCAACCGAACCTCTTGAACCAACCAGATAACCGTCATCATTAGATTTCCATACAAGCTTCTGTGCAATTATGTACATAACGGAATATCCGTTAGAGATAATTGAGTTCAACTCTCGCTCTAATCGCTCAGTTACTATCTGTGGAAGCTCCGGACCATATATCTCATGAGCTCTATTTTCACAGATTGTACGAAGCATCTGGTCAGAGTTCTCAATGAACGGAGGACATTTATCCGGTCTTACAGGCTCAATCTCCTCACACATATCCATAATCTTATTAGTGTTGGTTACAACAACCTCGTATGCCTTGTCGCTTCCGAGATAATCGCACTCATGAAGCATTTCTTCAGTAGTATGAAGATACAGCGGTGCCTGATTATCCGCATCATCAAAGCCTTTTCCTGCCATGATAATTCTACGGTACACCTCATCCTCCGGATTTAAGAAATGCACATCGCAGGTCGCCACAACAGGCTTGCCGAATTTGTCCCCAAGCTCTACTATTTTACGGTTCAGATTGCGCAAATCCTCCTCATTCTGGACATAGCAATCCTCTTTCTCAATCATGAACCTGTTATTGCCAATTGGCTGTATCTCAAGATAGTCATAGAAATTAACTATTCGCGCTATCTCTGCTTCTGAACGACCATTTACAAGACTTCTGAAAAGCTCACCTGCCTCACACGCACTTCCTATAATAAGACCTTCCCTGTACTGGTTAACAAGACTCTTCGGTATCTTAGGGAATCTGTTAAAATACTGCAAATGTGATGCAGAAACAAGTCTGTACAGATTAATCCTTCCCATCTCATTAGAAGCAAGAATTATACAGTGATACTGATGAAGCTTCTTGATGGCGTTCTCATCCATCTTGCCTTCCTCATTAAGCTTATCAACGTCAGGAATATCCCTGTCGTAAAGCATTTTAATCATCTTGACAAATATGTCTGCAGTCGCAGCAGCATCGTCAACCGCCCTGTGGTGGCTTTCAAGTACAACATTAAGATGCTTTGTAAGCGTATCCAGCTTATAATTATGAAGATTTGGCATAAGAAACTGTGCAAGAAGCACTGTGTCTATAATGGTAGTATCCACATTTATACCAATCTTCTCTGCCTTATTGATTATAAAGCTCATATCGAATTCCGCATTATGTGCAACCATAACAGCACCCTCGCAGAATTCAAGGAACTTAGGCAGAATCTCCTCTATCTTAGGTGCATTCATAACCATCTGGTCATTAATGTGCGTAAGTGTCTCAATTCTGAACGGAATAGGAATCTCAGGATTAACAAATGTAGAGAATCTGTCTACTATCTCACCATTGCACACCTTGACTGCACCTATCTCTATAATTCTGTCAACTTCCGCAGAAAAGCCCGTTGTCTCAAGGTCGAACACAACATATGTATCGTTAAAGCTCTGTCCTCTCGGATTCGTTACAATCTGCTTGGTATCATCAACAAGATATGCCTCGACTCCGTATATTATCTTAAAATCAAGTTTCTCACCCTTCTTGGCATAAGAGCCTTTGAGGTCGCTCATCGTATGGAATGCATCTGTAAATGCCTGAACAACACCGTGGTCAGTAATTGCAATTGCCTTATGTCCCCATCTGATTGCCTGTTTGATAATATCAGATACATAAGACACACCATCCATATCACTCATCTTGGTATGGCAGTGCAGCTCAACTCTCTTATGAAGTGCGAGGTCATTACGCACCTGTCTAGTATCAGAGCCTTTTCTTATGCCCCACACATTGGCAATTGATATTTCCTGGTCGTACTTGTCAAATGTAGCATTACCCTTAATCTTTAAGAAATTCCCCTTCTTGATAACACCTGAAAGCTCCGGTACCTGCTCATTTTTTGCAAATATCTTTACTGTAATTGTGTCTGTAAAATCTGTGACATTGAACATAATAATAGTTCTTTCGTTACGGATTTCACGCATTTCAACATTACGGACCATACCAGAGATAATAACATCTCCGATTGCCGTATCTATCTGTTCAATCGGTGTTACATCACCGTCAAAATCTCTTCCATATAAAACATCTTCGTTAGCAGGCTTTCTGCTGTATGTCTTAAGCTCTTCCCTGCCTCTGTTATCGCTTGCAAAAAATGCTGCTCTAGCCGCCTTCTGCTTGGCTGCTGTCTCAGCTTTCTTTGCTGCCTTCTGTTCAGATGTAAGCTTCTTATCATCCCTGCCGTCGGCATTATCTTCTGCTGCCGCCATCATATTATTCTCAATTTCTTTGACACGAAGATTAATCTTGTATGCATTTTCTCTCTCGTACTGGCTTTCCTTCTTCTTGGCATACTGATACTCAACATCTATCTCAAACCCGAATCTGTTCAGGAATATTTTCTTGAAATAATCTGTAAGTGTATCCGCATACTGATGCGCAAGAAAGCTGTCCTCAATCGTGAATACAAGCATATCCTCTTTCTCGAACTCCCACTGGGAATTCTTTAAAAGATTATATTCAAGTGTCCAGTATTTCTCCAGCTCTGCAAGGATACTGTCATAATATATATCCATTACAGTCTGTGGCGTATACTGTGCTGACAAAACATATCTGTCGATAATCCGCACGTCCATGTTGGATATACGGAATATCTGTTTCTTTAATGCATCCTCAACCTTGAATATTATTGGTTTTTCTATTACCCTGTCACTCTTTATATAAACGCGTGCCAGAGAATTGGTCGATGTTTTCGAGACTTTAGTTACTTCAACATTCTCAAAATACACCGCCAGATCCTCTGGCAGCTTCAGCGTCTTAAACACTTCAAAAAATCTGTACATATGTATCACTCATTCCAATTATCAAGTTCATACCTGAGTGTATCAAGAAGTTCCTCTTCTGGAACCTTCTTAATAATCTCTCCATGTTTAATAAGTACTCCGCAGCCGTCACCGCCTGCAATTCCAAGATCAGCTTCCTTTGCTTCTCCCGGTCCGTTAACTACACATCCCATTACAGCAAGCTTCAAGTCAAGGTCATACCCTGAAACCATTTTCTCAACCTTTCCTGCAAGGTCTATAAGATTAATTCTTGTTCTTCCGCATGTAGGGCATGAAACAACTTCTATTCCGCCTTTTCTTAAGCCCAGAGTCTTAAGTATCAGTTTCGCAGCCTCTATTTCCCTTACAGGATCATCTGTAAGAGAAACTCTTATTGTGTCACCAATTCCCTGATTCAGTATAAGACCAAGTCCGATTGATGACTTAATGCTTCCTGAGAATATTGTTCCAGACTCAGTAATTCCAACATGAAGCGGATGATTAGTCTGTTTTGCAATAAGCTCATGTGCTTTAACACACATCATTACATCAGAAGATTTGATGCTGACAACAAGATTATCATAACCTAAGTCTTCAATAATCTTAACCTTGTCAAGTGCGCTCTCAACTATTCCCTCTGCTGTTACTCCACCATATTTCTCAATAAGGTCTTTCTCAAGTGAACCGCTGTTGACACCAACCCTGATTGGTATATTTCTTTCCCTTGCAACATCAACAACAGCCTTTATCTTGTCTGTTCCGCCGATATTACCCGGATTAATTCTAATCTTGTCAGCCCCATTCTCCATTGCCATAATAGCCATCTTGTAATCAAAATGTATATCTGCAACGAGAGGTATCTCTATCTGCTTCTTTATCTCTTTGATTGCAAGTGCAGCTTCCTTAGTTGGAACTGTGCATCTGATGATTTCACAACCAGCTTTGGTAAGCTCCTTAATCTGCGCTACTGTTGCAGCAACATCTTCTGTATGTGTATTAGTCATTGACTGGATAAGAATAGGATTGCCACCACCTATAACACATTTTCCTATCTTAACAACTTTAGTATTATCTCTGTACATAACCCCTGTGTCCTTTCTGTATTAGAACAATGCCATTATATCTTTAAACAATACAACAACCATAAGTATGACAAGAAGTATCATACCTATGAAATTAACAATTCCCTCATGCTCTCTCTTAACCGGCTTGCCTCTTAATGCCTCTATTATAAGGAATACAAGTCTGCCTCCGTCAAGTGCCGGAATTGGCATCAGATTCATTACTCCTAAGTTGGCACTGATAAGTGCTGCAAGATTCATAAGATTAAGGAATACATAAAATGCACCATCTGCCTTACTTTCTTCAACAATCTCACTCATTGTGCTGACAGTTCCGACAGGTCCTAACAATGAATCAAACCCAATCTTTCCTGTAAATAACATACCAAGGCTCTGAATTACAGTCTTGACACTGTATCCGACTTCCTTGACTGAATACTTGAGTGTGCCGATTGGAGAAACCTTTACTCTGTCTCCATATACAACAAATCCCACATCATAGCTTTCTACTTCAACCATCTTAGGCTCAACTGTTACATCAACATTTTTACCATCTCTTGCAACTGTGAATGTGACACTGTTTCCACCGCTTGAAGTTATAGCCTCTGTTATCTGCGAATTAGTCTCCATTGTGACTCCATTCACAGCCTTAATAACATCATTGGCTTTAAGTCCTGCTGATTTGGCTGGTGAATCGTCAGACACTGAGCTTATTGTGCAATTCTCAGATATCATTATTCCAACCTGATACTTCTGTTGCTTAATATGCTCCGGAGTAACAGTTGTTGTCATCTTTTCACCGTCTCTTGTAAATGTTATATTAAGAGCCTTATCTGCATTATAATACCTGTAAAAATAAAAATCTCTGTAAAATGTTACCTTATGCCCATTAACCTTAGTTATGACATCACCTTCCTGAAGCCCTGCTTCTGTAGCCGGTGAATTATCATTAACAACATCAATGTCACATGGATCATAGCCAAGACTTCCGACAATAACTACTGCACATACGAAAGCAAGAAGAAAGTTAAATACCGGACCTGCTGCTATAACAGCAATTCTTGCCCAGACTGATTTGCTTGCAAATGACTTTTCCATGTCATATCCATTCTCGATAGCAAGCTTTCTTTTCTTAGCTTCTTTCTCTTCGTCTGAGAGTTCTTCATCATCTTCTTCTGACTGTATAACACTCATCTCAAGAAATTCATCACCAAGCATCGTACATGCACCACCAAAAGGAAGTGCTTTAATACAATATTCCGTCTCACCTTTTCTGAAATGTATCAGCTTCGGTCCGAATCCGATTGAGAATTCAACTACAGTTATGCCATTAGCCTTAGCTATTATAAAATGTCCGAATTCATGGACAATAACAATTATACTAAGTACAAGAATCGCCAGAATAACATTAAGAACCAACTCCTACCACCTGCTTTCTATCATGTCTGTTACTATCTTCTGTGTAGAGAGAATCTGCTCTACTGTTGGATTATTGATATAATCCACTTCATTCATGGCGTATTCTATAATATCCGGAATATCCAGATATTTTATCTTTCTGTCTAAAAATCTTGCTACAGCTACTTCGTTAGCTGCATTAAGTGCAGTCGGGATGTTGCCTCCACGCGCTGCTGCCTCGTAAGCAAGCTTAAGTCCCTTGAAAGTCTCCATATCCGGCTTTTCAAATGTAATCTTAGCCAGTTCATAGAAATCAAGTCTTTCTGTGTTAAGCTCTCTTCTTTCAGGGTAATAAAGAGCATACTGTATAGGAAGTCTCATATCAGGACTTCCAAGCTGTGCCATAACAGCTCCGTCCTTGAATTCAACCATTGAATGGATTATGCTCTGTGGCTGGACTATAACCTGAACCTTCTCGGCTGGTACTCCGAAAAGCCACTGTGCCTCCATTACCTCAAGTCCTTTATTAACCATTGTAGAAGAATCTATTGTTATCTTGCGTCCCATAGACCAGTTAGGGTGTTTAAGTGCATCCTCTAACTGCACATTTTCAAGATCAGCTCTTTTCTTTCCTCTGAACGGGCCACCTGAAGCTGTAAGAAGAATTTTCTCTATTTCTCCACGATTCTCGCCGTTAAGGCACTGGAATATTGCTGAATGTTCACTGTCCACAGGATATATATTAACATTACATTCCTTGGCAAGGCTCATAATAATATGACCTGCACACACAAGTGTCTCTTTATTGGCAAGTGCAATATCCTTATGTGCCTTGATAGCTTCAACTGTAGGTGTAATTCCCATCATGCCTACAACCGCTGTGACAACAATCTCTGCACTCTCAATTGTTGCAGCCTCAATAAGACCTTCGTCACCACTTACAATCTTAACATCCATATCACCGATAAGCGTCTTTAACTCTGGAACAAGTTCTTCTTTACCTATACATACAAGCTGTGGTTTGAATTCACGGACCTGTTCTGCAAGGTCAGCAACTCTTGTACCTGCTGCCAGCGCAACTACATTAATATCAGCATTTCTTCTGATAACATCTAATGTCTGTGTTCCAATTGAACCAGTTGAACCAAGTATCGAAACGTTCTTCATTATCAACCTCCAAAGACTTTGTTAATAACCTCTATTGTCCAGTAAACAACAGGTGCCGTGAATATTGCACTGTCGAATCTGTCCATAATTCCACCATGTCCCGGTATTAACTTTCCATAGTCTTTCACATCATGATTTCTCTTAATAGCAGATGCAGCCAGGTCTCCGAATATAGACAGGAATGCACCTATGAAGCTGGCTATTGCAAATGTATATACAGGATGTACAAGTACATCTGACATCTTAGAGCTTATAGCAAATCCATAACCGAATCCAAGAAGTGTCGCACCGACAACTCCACCTATTGCACCCTCGTAAGTCTTCTTAGGTGAAAGCTTTGGAGTCATCTTATGCTTTCCTAGGAATACACCTGTGAAATATGCACATGTATCATTGCCCCATGAAGACACGAATATAAGCCATACGATATATATTCCATCCTGCAGCATTCTTACCTGATAGATATAAGAAAGTGTTACAGCAACATATACTATACTGAAGAATACCCACATAACATCTTCTGTCTTGTATTTTGGAAATGTAAATACATAAACTGACATCATAAGTATGCATGAAGCAACAAGAAGCAGTAAAATATATGCCGGATCATTAAGCAAAAGAATAAAATAATAAGTAATTGCCGCTATATATCCTACAACTGCCAGTCCTGTCTTCTCAAGCTTCTTAACTTTAATAAGCTCATACATTCCAACAAGTGAAATAAACAGACTGAACCCAAATGTAACCCAGCCTCCGAAATACAGGCATGTGAAAAGTATGACTATGAGCACAGCTCCACTCATAATTCTTGTACGCATAATCTACTCCTCCTTAACTCCACCAAATCTTCTTTCCGTCTTATTGTATTTCTCAAATGCTTTAATAAGTTCTTCCCTGTCAAAATCAGGCCAATAAATATCTGTGAAATAAAATTCTGTATAAGCAAGCTGCCAGCACAGATAATTAGATAATCTCTGCTCACCGCTTGTTCTTATAAGTAAATCCGGATCTGGCAATTCCCAAGTATCAAGATTATTACTTATTGTATCTTCATCTATATCTTCAGGCTTAAGACTTCCTTCTGATACCTTGCCGGCAATCTTTCTTACCGCTCTTGTTATCTCATCTCTTCCACCATAATTAATGGCTATAGTAAAATTAAGCCCTGTATTATTCTTGGTTTTCTCTTCAAGATTATTGATACTGTCTATAATATCCTGGCTGAGTTCATCTTTTCTTCCAATAACTCTGCATCGCACATTATTCTTCATGGATTTCTTAACACAATCCTTAAGATAAGTTCTTAAGATTCCCATAAGAGTACTTACTTCTTCTGTTGAACGTTTCCAGTTCTCTGTTGAAAAAGCATATACAGTAAAATACTTTACACCAAGCTCATCTACGACATAAAGCATATCTTCAACAACTTTGCTTCCCTGCACATGTCCCATTGTTCTTGGGAGATGTCTTTTCTTAGCCCATCTTCCATTACCATCAAGAATAACGGCAACATGCCCCGGAATCTTTAATCCGAGACTCTCGTTAAATGTATCCATATCTATGATTCCTCTCGCAATTCATTCAATTACAAAAAGGCTGTTGTAAAATATCCAACAGCCCTGACATTTTCTTAAACTGTAAGTATCTCTTTAGTCTTATCATCTATAGCACTATCAATCATAGCAATATACTTATCAGTAATCTTCTGAATTTCATCCTCTGAATTCTTAGCTTCATCATCAGAGATATCTCCTGCCTTGTTCTCTTTCTTTATTGCATCGTTGGCATCTCTTCTGATATTACGGATAGCAACCTTGGCATTATCACCCTTCTTCTTGATATCCTTAGCAAGTTCTTTTCTTCTGTCTTCTGTTAATTCAGGGAACACAAGTCTGATTGTCTTACCATCATTGTTAGGTGTAAGCCCTAAATCTGAAACAAGAATTGCTTTCTCAATATCCTTAATAAGGCTTGCTTCCCAAGGCTGAATCTGAATCATTCTTGCTTCTGGTACAGAAACATTGGCAACCTGCTGGATTGGTGTAGGTGTTCCATAATAATCAACTCTTAATCTGTCAAGAATATGTGGATTAGCTCTTCCGGCTCTTATTGTTACATATTCTTCCTTTAAGTTGTCAACTGACTTCTGCATTCTTCCTTCAATATCTTTAATATTTTCCATAAAATCCTCCATTAATATTATATTAATCAACAGTTACTACTGTTCCATTAAACTTTCCTGATAAAGCATTAACTATGCTGTTCTCTTCTTCAAGTCCGAATACCATAAGAGGCATCTTATTCTCCATGCACATAACTGAAGCCGTCATATCAATAACTCCAAGCTTCTTCTCTACAACTTCGTTAATTGAAATTGTATCATACTTCTTGGCTGCCGGATTAATCTTAGGATCGCTGTCATATATTCCGTCAATAGCCTTTGCAAGAAGAATAGCATCTGCATCAAGTTCAATAGCTCTTAATACAATACCTGTATCTGTTGAGAAATATGGATGTCCTGTTCCTCCTGCAAAGAATACAACCATGCCTTTTTCAAAATACTTATTAGCTCTGTCTTTAGAGAAAAGCTTTGTCATGCTTCCACATTCAAATGGTGTAAGAATATTAGTCTTAAGTCCCTGTGAACGGAATATCTCTGAAACATAAATACAGTTCATAATTGTTGCAAGCATACCTATCTGGTCAGCCTTAGTTCTGTCGATATTATCATTAGAACGGCCTCTCCAGTAGTTACCACCACCAATAACTACGCCGACATCTGTTCCTTTGTCAACTATTGTCTTAACCTGATTAGCAATATTCTCTATAAGTTCATCATTATAGCCGCCCTCTTTCTTAGCAAGAGCCTCGCCACTAAGTTTAAGTATTACTCTTTTAATGTTATCCATACGTGCCTCCGGTTATTTATTCTTCTTTGTCTTAATATTAAATATGTTATCCATATTAACTTCTGCATAGCACTGTGAACAGCGTCCATCAATAGTAGCACCATTATTAATCTGTACTGACTTTGACTTGATGTCTCCAACTATAACAGCTGAAGAATCTACAACTACAGGTCCGTGTACATCTATGTCTCCCTTGACAGCACCTGCAATGACAGCTGAAGTTGCAACAATATTACCAACTATTACAGTTCCCTGTCCAATCTTAACTGAACCCTTAGCTTCTATATCGCCGTCAATCTGTGCATTATTGGCAAATACTTCGTTGGCCTTGGAATTGCCTGTAATGCTTCCATTAACTGTAAGCTTTCCTCTGCATGAAACATTTCCTTCAACTGTACCGAATAAATCGATTGATCCCAAAGAATCAAGGTCACCATTAATAGATAATCCTTCTGTAATAACTGCTGTCTCATCAGCTACATAGTCATCATCCTGCACAGGTGTGCTGACAGAACTGTCATTGAATTCTTTTGCTGGCTGTTCTGATTTATGTGGAACTTCTTCAACCGCATTATTATTCTTGCTTTCAGACTCCTGTGCTTCTTTCTTATAATCTTCAGCCATCTTGGCAAGTTCTGGATCATCAAGAGTATTAACCATTAAATCCTCATCTCCATCATCTGTTGCGTTTTCTAATTCTGCATCAGAGAGTCCATTAACTGCCTCAGACAGATCTTCTTTAAAATCTTTAAAAAATCCCATTAAATCATCCTCCATATTAATACTGCGGTTTTCACAAAACATTACAGTTTGAAAAGATTATATCATATCATAGACAATTTTAGAAGTGTTATGACAAATTTTTCATTGCTGCATGCATAAAAAAATCCCCGATCTGTCTTTTGACATTCGGGGATTTCTATAATTATGATAACTACAATTACTTTAACTGAGCTGCAACTTCTGCTGCGAAGTCTTCGTTCTTCTTCTCAAGACCTTCACCAGTCTCAAAACGAACATATCCCTTAACTGTGAAAGCACCGTTTGCCTTAGCAACTTCTGCAAGATACTTAGCAACTGACTGCTTTCCATCCTCAGCCTTAACATAAACCTGATCCATAAGGCAGATTTCCTTAAGCTGCTTAGATACACGACCTTCTACTAATCCGTTGAAAATCTTATCAGCTACGATATTAGCCTCATCAGCTAATGCAAGTTCTGCTAACTGTGCAGCTGCTTCCTTTGAAAGGAAGTTGAATAAATACTGCATGTTGCTCTTGTGCTCTTCGTATGTTGCAATATCAGCATCGCTCCATACCTTATCATTAATAGCCTTGTCAATTAACTTATTTAAGATTGGCTTTGGAAGAGAAGCTGGATCATTTAATGCACTCTTCTCTGTGATTTCTCTTAACTTAGCAAGTTCATCAGCTGACATATCTTCTCTGCTGAGGTACTGTGGGTTCATAGCTGCAATCTGCATTGCTACATTTGTAAGAGCTTCCTTGATTGCGTCGTTAGAAGCACCGTCTGCTGCAACAAGAACACCGATTCTTCCGCCACCGTGAATATATGAAGCTACACAGTCACCTGTAATCTTCTGGAATCTTCTAAGAGAAAGCTTCTCACCGATTGTAAGAGTCTTTTCTTCAAGTTCTGACTGCATGCCAAGGATAGCGCATACATCTTCACCATCTCCAGCCTTATCAACTGGAGCCTTAAGTGCCTTATCTGCAACTGCCTGAACAAATTCCTGGAATGTAGCGTTCTTAGCTACGAAATCTGTCTCTGAGTTAACTTCTACTACAACTGCTGTATTGCCATCAGATGCAACTCTTGTAATACCTTCTGCTGCAATTCTTCCTGCCTTCTTCTCAACCTTAGCTGCTCCGCTCTTTCTAAGAACATCAACAGCTGCTTCCATATCACCATCTGTCTCTGTAAGAGCCTTCTTACACTCCATCATACCTGCGCCAGTAGACTCTCTAAGTTCCTTAACCATTGCTGCTGTAACTGCTGCCATTATAATATCCTCCAATAAAAATAATTTTAAAAAATGCTTCAACCTGATAATATGTCAGGCTGAAGCATACATAAACTTAAGTCGGTACTTAAATATTAAGCTTCCTCAGCTACTTCTTCCTCTACAGCTGGAGCTGCTTCTTCACCCTGATTAGCTTCGATAACTGCATCTGCCATCTTAGCAACGATTAACTTAACAGCTCTGATAGCATCATCATTACCAGGGATTACATAATCTAATTCATCTGGATCACAGTTTGTATCTGCAATACCGATTAACTTGATACCAAGTGCATGTGCTTCCTGAACACAGATTCTTTCCTTCTTAGGATCAACAATGAAGATTGCATCTGGGAGCTTCTTCATTTCCTTGATACCGCCAAGGTTCTTCTGAAGCTTCTCAAGTTCCTTCTTAAGGTTGATAACTTCCTTCTTAGGAAGAACATCAAATGTTCCATCTTCCTGCATTGTTTCGATTTCCTTAAGTCTTGCAATTCTGCTCTGGATTGTCTTGAAGTTAGTAAGCATACCGCCTAACCATCTCTCGTTAACATAGAACATTCCACAACGCTCTGCCTCTGTAGCGATAGCGTCCTGAGCCTGCTTCTTTGTACCTACGAAAAGAATTGTACCACCATCAGCAGCGATATCAGAGATTGCCTTATAAGCCTCATCAACCTTACCTACAGACTTCTGTAAATCGATGATATGGATACCATTTCTCTCTGTGTAGATGTACTCAGCCATCTTAGGGTTCCATCTTCTTGTCTGATGTCCGAAGTGAACACCTGCCTCAAGTAACTGTTTCATTGAAATTACGCTCATTTTGATACCTCCATTGGTTAATTAATCTTTTGCAAGTTTCTTCTTTTGCGGCCACCGGCGCGTAAACCGGCACCAGCCGTAAAATCCACCTGCATGTTTTTTTCACACAAAGTGTATTATATCAATACATGCAATATATTGCAAGTATTTTTTTATTTTGTTTGCGTAATTGTTTTAGCAATCGTCTCATATGAATCGCCAGGTTTAAGTCTGTATGTACCATCACGCATTTTTCTGTCATATCCGGAAGTATACATATATGTATAAAACTCTGTTTTATTATCTATAATTCCTGCATCAAATAATATGTCTGCAGCCTGTGCTGCTGTATATACTCCCGAAAATACAAGTTCAACCTCTCCGCTTCCATCTCCTGTCGTAATCTTAACTGTCGGACGCTGTGTTGATGCTTCCTGTGAAGCCACTGTCTCTGTTTTTGTTTCAGATACGGTTGTGGCCTGTATTGTACTCTCATTCTCCTGTTTCTGGCTTTCAGTTTCTGTCTCTGACTCTGCATTTTCAGTTCCTTCTGTAGAACTTTCTGTTGTAAATGCTATTACTGAACCAGTTCTCTGATTTTCATTGTTATCTGTAACAAGTGCTTTATTATTGTTTTGTATTTTACCGGCAACCATAAGCACAATTGTTGCAATTATAAGTCCTGCACCGAATCCGCGCATATAATATTTAAATTTCATGATTATTTACCGCCTTTATACAGATCAATAACAAGCTTGACCTCACCAATTCCAAGATTCAGCTGCTTTGCAATTTCCTTCACAGATACCCCCATTTCATTCAGCTTCAAAATTTTCTCATTACTAGACATATCAGGATCAAGCTTTTCAACCTGTCTGTTCACTTTTCTTTTACCTTCAGAAGACTTGATTTTCTCATTATTTTTCTTATTTAATGCAGTTAATCTTTCTTTAGCTATATCCTTTGTATCCATGGAATCTTTTTCCTGCTTCTTTGATTCATTTACAGCATCAGTATTATTATCAGCCGGAACATCATCTGATGCCTTAACTTCAGCATGAATCTTTTCAACCTGTCTCTTGGTATTATTCGCATCTTTTACAGTAGTCTTAATCTCCTTTGCTTTTTCATTAAGCATATCATATAAAAACACTGTCTCGTTGTGATTTCTGTTGATTTCGCCAAGTACACTCTCTGCATATTCATTCATTTCAAGTATTTTGGTATTAGATATCTTATCAAGTGCTGCCTCTGTTTTTTCAGACAAACCATTAACCTGATCATCAATTATCGTATCAATCTGCTGTTTTATTTTATTCTTCTGTTCATCTGTCAAATCAGTTGATACCGTTACTTCTTTCTTATCACTCTGATCCGAAAAATTCATAACAACACTGACTATAACGCATATTATGCCCGCTACTATCAGAAATATTTCAATTGCGTTCATTACTTCCTCCAAATATTACACCTTAACATCAAAATCCACACTGCCCTGGCCTTTTATAATAACCCTGCCATCATCTTTCTGCTTGTGTGAATATCCTTTTTCATTGCTATATTCATTATTGCTTTTATCTTTAGCATCATAATGTCCTTTTTCATTATCAGCATTGTCCTTTTTATTAACCTGCTGAGAATGCTGTTCAACATTCTTTTCAACCTGCTGGGTTATGCCCTGCTGTTCAGTCATAGGTCTTGTTTCTGCATTGTGCTGTGCTTTAGAAACATTATTCTGCTGCTGTATCATTGCAAATTCTATCGGCTTAATAACCATATGATACCTCCATCCAAATGCGTTCTAAATTGCAGCGCATTTAATATCTGCTCCTTCTTTAACAAACTGGCAGTAGTCATATTTCTGCTTGATGAACATACACTGATCACCAAATACCAGTTTAACTCCTACATAAGCTGCGTCATACACTTTGATGCACGCTCTTTTTTCTCCACCTATCTGTGTCCTTAACTCTTCAAGCTCTTTCTTCTGCTTTGTTATCTCCTGCTCAAGCGTTATAAGATTACGCATAGTCTTAGTCTGAAGATCATGTTTTTCAGCATCAAGGCTTCCTTCCAGCTCCTGCTTTTTCCTGAGCACAGAAAGAATCTGATTCAGCTGGATTTTATTATTGCCCAGCTTATCAAGGCTGTTCTTTAATTCATCCACTCTTCGTTTCATTGCAGGATCAACACCAACACCAACTGTTGTATTAGTTCCCATCGCATTGCCTATTGTCTTGGCTTCTATCATATATACAGCCTTTACATCTCCACCGATTATCAGACCATTCTTTCCTGAGGCTTTTATCGTTTCCTTGGCTGTAACCTTACTATGTAATATTGAATCCGCTTCTATGCTTCCACCTGCTGATACACTTTCAGCACTCTCTATGAATTTCGAAACAATATTACCTCCAGCCTTAACCACAGCCTTCGTCATTCCCTGGATTCCTCTGTTAAATGTAATTGAACCTCCGGCAATAACCGTAGCTCCTTCAACAATTCCGCTTACAGTTATATTACCTGCTGCCTTCACAGTAAAGCCAGCAACCACATTTCCTTTTATTACTACATCTCCGTCATAATCTATATCACCTGTAGAATTATCAACATTAACAAGTTCAAGTACATTTGAAACAAATATTTTATCGCCTTCTAATACCACATGCCCACTAACCTGTGATATGAGTTCTTTACCATCCTCTGACTGAACAAGATTTTTACCATGTCTGAACACCACATGATTAACCTTTTTAGGCAGTACTCTTCGCCCTAATAAATCTATGCCGTCATCTCCTCTGTCCTCTCTGTGCAGCACAGCTACAACATCGCCTTTGTTAACATGATTAATATTCTCAAGCGTGTGAAAATCCACAGTGCCATCATCATTTATCTTTGGGCGCGGCTTCAATTCAGTATTAAACTTATATTCAATATATCCGTCATGTCCGTCTCTTGGTGCAGTTCCTTCTGCAACATTATATGCCTTACCATATTCCCTGACCGAAAGCATCTGCTCAATACTGTTATTATCTATACCATGTTTAATGCCCAAATACTGTAAATCTTTTACGATTTCTTCCATTGTGAGCATATCTGCTCCTACAAAAGGCGGATAAAAAACCGCTTCTGCTCTCATACAGTCTGCACTTATACGGTAATCGCCAAATTCATCATACGGATGAACTATCTCTTCAGATACTTTAACTTCTGTTTCTGTATTACAGCCTGCCTTAACAGCCTGACCGAGTTTTACAGTGTCACAATTTATCTTCTTCTTATCAATGTAATACAATACATCATCAATACTTACCGGTCTGTTTCCATCCTTTGGAGGAAAAACTATAAAATACAGTCCGTCTTGTCTGGCATCAAATTGAAAATATCCAGTCCTGCAGTTATCTATCATGCCATAATCCCCTTTTAAAATTATATGTTATAAAGTAAATACATAATCACCTAATAATTTTTTCATTTTATTAAGTGCTTTGGTATGTAGCTGTGATACTCTTGACTCGGAAACCTCAAGTGTAAGACTTATTTCTTTTAATGTCATTTCTTCATAATAATACAAAACAACAACACTACGTTCCTTCTCTGTCAGCGAGTCAATCGCTTTTACCATCATTTTCTTAAGTTCTTCTTTTTCCATGGCATCTTCTGGCTGGTCAAAATGTGAATTACCAACCGATTCCATCTTAACTTCACTTCCAGCTTCTGTATATTCATCAAGTGATATAAGGTTAGATGCCTTCATTTTCCCCTGCCAGTCTGACAATTCATCCTGTGTTATTCCTAACTCAGCAGCAAGCTCCTCATCACTTGCAATATGCCCTGTTTCGCTTTCTATCTTAGCCATTGCAGCTTCTATGCGTTTTTGCTTCTGTCTTAAAGATCTCGGTATCCAGTCCATTTTTCTTATCTGATCAAGAATTGCACCTCTTATTCTTAAACTGGCATATGTTTCAAACTTTACATTCTTGCCATAATCAAACTTATCAATAGCATCAATAAGTCCGAATATTCCATAACCGACAAGATCATCATATTCCACATTATATCCCAGATACATGTTAAGTCTGCCAGCAACCAGCTTAACAAGCTGTGCATACTCAACTATCAATTCATCCCTGTACTCATTGCTACGGGTAGATATGTAATTCTTCCACAGTTTATCTCTGCCTGCCTCATCCATGGTCAGTGCCCCCAAAATAATAAAATATGTAAAAATAATAACATAAATCTGGCTTTAGCGCCACTATTATTCTTCATCTGCTGTTTCTTGTTCTTCTGTCTGTTCCTGTTCTTCCTCTTGTACTGTATTTTCTTTATCCTCTTTATTCTGTACAACTTTATTAAGTGCAAATCTGATAAGTACTCCGCATATATAAAAGCCAACCATAACGGCTATCAGTATCCACATAAAATTAACCAGTGAATATCTATGTACAATCATGATAACACTGGTTATAAATCCTGCCAGCAATGTAATCAAAGCTGGCACATTTCTGAATTTATTCATAAAGCCTCCAATTATTCAATCAGCATGTTCATATTATAAATTATATAGCTTTCTGCGGTTTACCTACTGCTTTAATAACATAATCACCTGTCTCCGAATAAAACTCCACTGTTCTACCAAAATTTTCACCACAATCCTGTGACAGAATTCTTATATTGAGACTTTTTAATTTTTGTTTTACCGCAATTACATTGCGTTCCCCTACTCTTAAAGCTTCATTATTGGTCCTGTTAGCAAACATCTGCGCACCACCGGCTATCTTAGCTACAAGCCTGCTGTCATTAGCTCCTAAAGATTTCATCTGTTTTATCAGTTCATCTATACCAGTATCTGCAAACTTAGCAACATTGGTATTATTTCTAAACTGGGTACTATCCGGTAACATACAGTGCAACAGTCCACTCACTTTTGTTACCGGATCATATAATGCAACGCCTACACATGAGCCCAATCCCAATGTTGTAAGAGAATCAGGGCATTTACATGCCTTTAAATCAGCCATGCCTACCTTTATCATACTTCCCATAATCATAACTCTTTCAAAAATATCCTACACACCTAACGACTCTAACAACTTGTCATATGAATTAAGTTCAGGAATCATAAGGAAATATCCATTAACAAAATCCAGTTCTCCAAACTGGGATTGTATAAGTAAAAGCTTATCTCCATATTTACCGAATTCAGAAGCCGGTACGCTAAGTAATGCTCCTATCATATCAATTGTCATCTCTGGAACAGTTGATATCATTTTAAGATTAGTAAGCTTGGATATTGCTGTAAGATATGAGCCGGAAACAATATTTCCGATCTCATTAAGAGCCGACATATCCATATCAGAAAATTCTGCTCCTTCTTCGACTCCATCCTCTTTATCTCTCATCATAAGAGTATTGACCAGGTGATGTGCTGATTTTGTGTCAAAAAGGAACATCATCATTCCTTCCACATCCCCCTCAAAGCCTAACATAATACCAACAACAGTCTGATCCTCAGACCCCATAACATCTGATATTTCATTAAATGGCACAAGTGCAACCTTAGGAACAGACATATCCATTTTCTGATTAAGCATCTGTGATAATGCTGTTGTAGCATTACCTGCGCCTATATTGCCTATTTCTCTAAGAACATCATACTGTATATCATTAAGCTGATTTAAATCGATTTTCGACATACCTTCACCTCTTACATTAATCATTCTCTACAACAAGACTTACAATGTCCAAAAGTGAAATAAGTTCCCCATCTTTTTTTCCTATTGCATTGATATAATTAGTTGCCGCATCATCACCTGTTGACCTGCTTACACGCTCTATCTCTTCACTTTCAAGAGTAACAACTTCTTTAACCTGATCTACAATCACGCCAATAGATGCACCTTCTACTTTTACAATTATGAATCTTGTTTTATCTGTTAATTCATCATCTGCAAGTCCTAATTTAAGGCGCATACTCATTATAGGACATATCTCACCTCTTAAGTTAATAACACCCTTATAGTATGCCTGTGTCTTAGGGACTCTTGTAATGCTCTGGCTTCTGACAATATTATCAATATATTTAATATCAATACCATACTGCTCATTGCCTATTTTGACAACAATATACTGTACAGAAGTTGTTGACTCTGCACTCTTATCTTCTATAACATTAACATTTTCCATTACATATTCCTCCTCTATACAAGTGTATTGGCATCAATAATAAGGGCAACAGAACCATCACCAAGAATCGTGGCACCACTTATCATTCTGTTAATATTAATGTATTTACCAAGTGACTTAATAACAATTTCCATCTGTCCAATAAGATTATCAACCACAAGACCTGCAAGCTTATCTCCCTTACGGACAATTACTATAACTATATTGTCTGATTCTTCAGGTTCACCCGGTACATCAAGAAGTTCTCTTAATCTTATAAGAGGAATTACATTGCCTCTGAGATTAATAACTTCCTTAGCATGAACATACTTAATTTCACTTACTGGTACATCTTCAATAGTTTCAATAGAGCCAAGCGCTATCGCATACTTTTCTTCGCCAACCTTAACCATAAGTGCCTGAATAATAGCAAGTGTAAGAGGAAGCCTTATACTAAATGTACTTCCTTCGCCATATGTAGTCTTGACTTCAACATCACCACCAAGAGCTTCTATCTTAGACTTAACAACATCAAGTCCAACACCTCTTCCTGATACATCTGTAACTTTATCAGATGTTGAGAAGCTTGGCTTGAATAAAAGATCAATAGCTTCTTTCTCTGTAAGTGCATCTGCCTGCTCCTGAGTAAGATTTCCCTTTTCAACAGCTTTCTGTTTAACCTTTTCTACATCAATACCATTACCATCATCTCTTACTTCAATAACAACATTGTTACCTTCCTGATAAGCATCAAGCCATATAGAACCAACCTCTGGCTTTCCTCTCTCCGCTCTCACTTCAGCACTTTCAAGACCATGATCAGCAGAATTTCTCAACAGATGCATGATTGGATCTCCAATCTCATCAATAACTGTTCTATCAAGTTCAGTCTCTTCACCAGACATGTAAAGTTCCATCTTCTTGCCAAGCTTCTTATTAAGATCTCTTATCATTCTAGGATATTTTGCAAATACACTCTCAATAGGCATCATTCTTACTTTCATAACAGACTCATGAAGATTAGTCGTTACCCTCTCAAGATACTCAATCTGCTCACCGAATTTCTGATTAACAGATGTTGTTCCATCTTCTGTTACACTTGCAGACACAAGCCCGTTCTTTGCAATAATAAGTTCGCTCACAAGATTCATAAGGACATCAAGCTTTTCAATATCTACACGGACCGTATGACTTACCGTCTTGCCAGACTTGTTATTATTAGCTGCCGGAGTCTGTTTCTTTGCTGTAGCTGATGCAGCAGCCGGCTTTGTCTCTGACTTGTTCTTGTTTTCTTCATGCTTTGGTTCTTCTTTGTCTTCTTCCTTTTCATCATCTTCTGCAAAAGGAGTTGTTATGGCTTCACCTGCAGCATCTTTAATCTCTGATACATTCTTAATTATTCCAATAATAGATTCATAACTTTCTTCAGTAACTACAACTATACTGAAATCAAGTTCGAACTTCTCATCCTCAATATCCTGTGCTGACGGCTCTGACTTAATAATATCGCAATGACCTTCAAGATTCTTAAATACAAGAAAAGCTCTTGCAGCCTTAAGAATACAGTTTTCATCAACACTCACCTTGATAACGAAAACATTCATTTTCTTCTCAAGAGCTTCATTAACAGCATTCTTTTCAAAATCAGCAAACACCATGTTGTTATATTTAGCATATGAGCCATCGCCGGCTTCAACATTTTCTTCTTTCTTTTCCTCAGCAGGAACGTCTTCCTTCTTAGCTTCTTCTGGAAGTGCACCCTTATCCTCATTATTAACAATAAATGAGTTAAGAGCCTTAATTATTGGTTCATTATCATCTGTTCCCTCATCTGATGTTTCCTGAATATTATTAACATACTGTTCAAGTGCATCAAGACACTGGAATAACACATCAACCATTCTTGAATCTACTTTAATATTTCCGTTGCGGACCTCTGAGAATACATTTTCCATATCATGTGTAAGATTCTGCATTCTCTTATATCCCATAGTTCCAGCCATACCCTTAAGAGAGTGTGCTGCTCTGAATATTTCATTAATAGTATCACTGTTATCTGGTTCTTTTTCAAGAATCATAATGCCATCACTTAAGTTCTGTAAATGTTCGTTAGATTCATCAATAAATATCTCTAAATACTGGCTTACATCCATTTTAAGATACCCCCACATTCTTCGTTATAGTTTCTGCAATTTTATTAAGAGGAACAACCTCATCAACAAGTCCTGTCTGTGCAATAGCCTTTGGCATGCCATACACAACACAGCTTTCTTCATCCTGTGCAATAACATGGATTTTCTTTTTACCTGCTGAAAGAGCTTTAATTCCTTCTGTACCATCAGCTCCCATTCCGGTAAGCACTACGCATGTAATTTCATCATAATTGCTTTCTACTAATGACTTATACATCACATTCGCGCATGGTCTTAATCCGTCAATAGGTGGTTCTTCACTAAGTTTCAGCACATAATCTGTGCCTTTTCTTACAACCCTTATATGCTTTCCACCCGGTGCTATATATACACAACCCTTCTGGATAACATCTCCTTCTGCACCTTCTTTAACCTTAATATCACTTATTTCATTAAGACGTGCTGCAAGTGACGCTGTAAATCCAGCCGGCATATGCTGTACTAATACCACACCAGCATCCAGATTCTTAGGAAGCATTGGTATTACCTGCTGTAATGATTTAGGTCCTCCGGTTGAGCATGCAAGTGCTACAACCTTCTTAGTTCCACTTTTAATATTAGTAAACTTTGCAGGGTTTACCTTCGGCGGAAGTGTATCATTAATCTCATTCCTTCTTCTTAAGGCAGATATTGCATCATTAGATGCCTTTTTATCTGATGAAAGTCTGCTTGTTAATGATGATGTAGTCTTGATACCTGAAGCAGTCCTGCTGCCTGACGGTATTGTCCTGCCAGTTGTTGATTTTGTTCTTTCAACTGAAGCCCTTGAACTTGTGGCAACATTAAGCATATCATGGATACGCTTTTTAAAATCATCGCCCTTGGTTTCAAAATAATTCTCCGGCTTGGTAACAAAATCAAAAGCTCCATATTCCAGAGCTTGAATAGTCTCTTTAGCACCCTGCTTTGCAACTGTGCTGACAACTATAACTGTCTGTTCAATATGATTCTTCTGCAGCTTCTGCAACAATTCAAGTCCGTTCATCTTAGGCATATTAATGTCGAGAATAATCGCACTATACAGATTAGGATTAGATACAATCATATCAAAGCCTTCAAGTCCGTCTTTTGCAATCGCAGCGACCTCATACTCATTACCTTCATTTATTATATCAGATATAACCCTTCTCATGAGTGCAGAGTCATCTATTACAAGAATTTTTTTTGCCATTCTACATTCCCCTCTCTTTCTGCCTCATCAGCCTTTGTTTTTCAAAGACATATTTGACAATATCTTCTGTATCCTCCCGTTTGATATTAATAAACTGGAGTCTGTTATCAAATATATTCTCATCATTACTTTTTCTGAAAGAAAGCACAATCTTGGCAGGCAGATTCATATCTTTTTTTCTGCCTCCTGTAGTAATTGAAAATTTCACACCTACAACGGTGTCCTTTTCATACTGCTTGTTCATAAAAAGTCTTGTTCCGCCTCCGCTTATATCAATTATTACACCTTTTTCTTCTGGCATTTCAAGTTCTTCCGGCAGTTTTCCTGTCTTGTTAAAATGTTCCAGTTCATCTTCATTAATCATGGTAACGCCAGCTTCTATGGCGCATTCCTGTCTGTAATATTCTCTTCTCTGGAATTTCTTAAGAGGAGTTTCCAGTTTTAATTCCATGGTGAAAATATTGCCTTCTTTTCCTCTGGAAGATATTATGCAGTCAGCCTTATACACATTTTTACCTGAATAAAAATATACCTCTAACTCCATGCCTACTTCAAGGACAATCAGTTTTCCTTTATTAACAGGCATTGTACACACAATACAGTTTTCCTTAATATCCATTATCTGGCTTAAGAATTGTTCTCTTGGACTGCTTTCTTCTTTTAACCGCGTATTCTTTTTATACGCTTCAACTTTTCCTCCGACAACAAGCGGTTCAAACATGCATCCACCTCATTTATCATAAGTTTTTAGCAAAAACAGATTTAAGATATCCTCGAATTCCTCTTTTCTGAGGTGGAATATCAGTTCCTTCGTTCATAATTTTCTCAGCAATTTCTTCAAAATGTTTTGAAGAAGCCGAAGCTGGATAAATTATTGATACAGGCTTCTGCTTCATAACAGCCTTGACAATATTATTATCCATTGGGATTATGCCTAAATATGTCATATCAATATCAAGAAATTTCGATACAACCATATTAAGCTTCTCATAGAGATTACGTCCTTCGCTTTCCGTTGACACCCTGTTTGCTATCATTTTGATAGAAACATCTTCTCTTCTGAAATTATCATTCATGCTTAATGCCTTGAGCAGCGCATACGAATCCGTAATAGATGTAGGCTCTGGTGTTGTGACTATGATTGTCTCAGGGCTTGCAACAAGAAATTCCATAACCGTAGACGAAATTCCAGCTCCAGTATCAATTATTATCACATCCGCCATGTTTTCTAACTCTGACATCTTATTAACCAGTCTTTTTACCTGCTCCTTATCAGGATTAACAAGTTTAGCTATTCCGGAACCACCTGAAATAAACTTAATCCCTTCTGGTCCTTCCGTTATAATCTCGCTTATTTCTCTTCCGGAAACCATCAGATCACTGAGGTTATATTTCGGAATAACGCCAAACATAACCTCTATGTTAGCCAGTCCGAAATCAGCATCAAGAATTATAACCTTCTTGCCCATTTGGGTAAACTGCACCGCAAGATTAATTGAAACGCTCGATTTACCGACACCGCCTTTTCCACTTGTAACTGCGATAACTCTGGCATTGCTCAGGTCCTTCTGGTTCTGTTTTTTAATTATATTGCGGAGATTTTCTGCCTGATCCATCACGAGTTACCTCCCAATAATAATTTAGCAAGCCCCTGTTCATTAATAACCTCAATATCATTAGGAACATTCTGTCCCGATGTAGTGTATGAAAGAGGAGCATCTGTATATAGTTTCATGTTAAGCATATTCCCAAGACAACATGTTTCATCAAGCTTGGTAAATATCAGTGACCAGTTATCAATATGCTTATACTTGTCCGCAATATTCTTAAGGTCTTTATATTTAGTAGTAACACTGAGTGTAAGATATATTTCAAAATCAAACTCATCTGCTCTCGCCTCAACCTTAGATATAAGTTTTTCCAATTCCTCCATCTGTTCGTCAGACTTATGGGATCTTCCTGCTGTATCAACAAGTATAAGTTCATAATTTTTAAATTCATTAAGACATTCATCCATCTCATCTGGGGAATATGCCACATTTACCGGGCAGTCTATAATTGATGCATATGTATTAAGCTGTTCTACTGCCGCAATCCTGTAAGTATCAGATGTAATAAATGCAACCTTTGTTTCCTTTTCAAGCTTAAAACGTGATGCTATCTTGGCTATAGTTGTAGTCTTTCCAACACCTGTAGGGCCTATAAAAAAAATAACCTTTGGCTTTTCTCCCAGCGAAATAGTTTTAGGTTCTCCAAGCTTAAGTATAATCTTCTGGTATACAGCCGCAAGTATACTGTCAATGTTCGACTCCTTCTTCAGAGAGGACTCAATATCTGCTATTATTTCATCAGCATATTTTGAATCCACTTCATTATCAACCATTTTCTTACATATGAGCTGCAAAAACTTATAGTTAGCATTCTCGCGCTCTTTTACTATCTGCTTGCCGGAATCTGCTGCCGTATCGCTGCCTTTCGTATCCTGATGATGTACCTCATTCTTTTTATTAGCCGTAGCAGATGTTATCTGGTTTTCCAGCAGAGAATGTAATGAATCAAGCTTCTTTTCAATATTGGCAGCATTGCCATTAACATCTATCTTTTCATCTGCAACAAGATTAATAACCGACTTGGAATCTGTAATATTCTTCATATTACCAGAAGCATTATCAGCTGCATTTTTATTATTAAAAGTAGGCTTCTTGTTGTTAATACCATTAATAAATTCTTTTTCTTCCAGTGCTGCTGTAACTTCAACAGCATCCTTCTTAAATAAACGGAATATTCCTCTCTGTTTTAATGTCTTGACATTAAGTACAACTGCCCCGCTTCCTAACTCTTCCTTTGCCTTTAATATAGCTTCTGTCTCTGTATCTGCCTGAAATTTCTTAACTATCATTTACGCTGTCACCATCCCAACTGATTGTAATTCAACATTTGATTCAACTTCATTATATGAAATCACAATAATGTCTTTATAATAGTCCTTTGCAAGATTTCTGAAATACATTCTTACAATAGGCGATGTAATAACTATAGGATTCTTTCCCATATCTTCTAATTTCTTAAGTTCGTTTCCAAGAGATTCAATTATCTTCTTGCTTCTCTCCGGATCAAGTGATAAATACGAACCCTGCTCTGTATTCTTGACCGAATTCATAATTTCCTGTTCAATCGATGGATCAACAGTAACAACATTTGTCATTTCACCGACTGGGAAATACTTGCTTGAAATAGCTCTCTTCAATGCCTGTCTTACATATTCAGTCAGTATGTCAGGATCTCTTGTAACAGCTGCATGGTCTGCCAGTGTTTCAAATATTGTAACAAGATCCCTTATAGATATTCCTTCCTCTAAGAGATTCTGAAGTACTTTCTGTATCTCACCAACTCCCATAAGCTTAGGAACAAGCTCATCAATAAGAGTTGTATTGTTATCTTTAATATTATTAATAAGATTCTGCACATCCTGTCTTGTAAGAAGTTCTGCTATATGCTGTCTTATAACTTCTGTAAGATGTGTTGCTATAATTGATGGTGGATCAACAACCGTATATCCAAGCGATTCCGCCCTTTCTCTCTGGCTCTCAGTTATCCATATAGCCGGAAGATGAAAAGATGGTTCAAATGTAGGTATACCCGTTATCTCTTCTTCAACATATCCAGGATTCATAGCCATATAATGGTCGAAAAGTATCTCACCTTCACTGACCTGGATACCTTTGATTTTAATTACATACTGGTTAGGATTAAGCTGGATGTTATCTCTAAGTCTTATAATAGGCACAACTGCGCCAAGTTCCAGAGCAATCTGTCTTCTTATCATAACAACTCTGTCTAACAGATCACCACCCTGATTAACATCTGCCAATGGAATTATTCCATATCCGAATTCCAGTTCAATCGGATCAACATTAAGTAAAGAAACAACATTTTCCGGTTTTCTTATCTCAGAAGCTTCTGTTTCTTCCTGTTCAGCACTCTCTTCTATCGCAGTTTCTCCAGCCTTAGTGCTGAGTCTTCTGCTGCAAATTATAAGTGCTGCACCCAATGGAATAAAAATATACCATGGAAGAGGTGTTGCTACTCCCAAAAGTATAAGTGCAGCACCAACCATAAGAAGTACCCTGTCCATTGAGAAAAGCTGTCCGACAATCTCATCTCCAAGCTCACCATCACTTGAAGCCTTAGTAACAAGAATACCTGTTGCTAAAGAAATAAGAAGCGAAGGCATCTGTGAACACAAACCATCACCAATTGTAAGGATAGTATACTTAGATAAAGCATCATTAATTGACAATCCGCCGTACACCATACCCATAACGATACCGCCAACAAGGTTGATACCAGTAATTATAAGACCGGCTGTAGCATCTCCCTTAACATACTTGGTAGCACCATCCATAGAACCGAAGAAACTGTTTTCCTGCTGCAGCTTCTTTCTTCTCTCTGCAGCTTCCTTATCAGTAATAGCACCTGTATTAAGGTCTGAATCAATAGCCATCTGTTTACCAGCCATGGCATCAAGTGTAAATCTTGCTGTTACCTCAGCAACTCGCTCAGAACCCTTATTAATAACAACAAACTGGATAATAATAAGAATTATGAATATGATAATACCAATTACAAGATTACCGCCACCTACGAATTTACCAAATGTATCAACAACCTTACCTGCATTACCATTCTTTAATATAAGCTTGGTTGAAGATACATTAAGAGAAATTCTGAAGATAGTTGTAAACAACAGCATAGTAGGGAAAGATGCCATATCCAAAACTTCCTTGGCAAATAATGAATTAAAAAGTACGACAAGAGCGACCATCATGTTAATCGCAAGTAAAATATCAAGTAGCCATGACGGAATTGAAATAATGAAGAATAAAACCGCTGCTAGAAGGTATATTCCGATAAACAGGTCATTTTTCTTGATCTTCATTATTTCTCTCCTTTCAATTTAGTCATTATTCTATATCATATCACATATTTCGACTATTATCTATTATTTGCGCGTAAAACAGATGCAAGAATTTCTGCGACTGCATAATACAGTTCCGGAGGTATCTCTGTACCTATATCAACATTATGATATAAAATTCTCGCTAACGGCTTATTTTCAACAATTGCGATATTATACTCTTTAGCTTTATCTTTTATCTGGAAAGCCAGATAATCCGCACCCTTTGCAATAACTACAGGTGCTCTTCCCTCATCAGGTTCATACTTTAACGCAACCGCAAAATGTGTCGGGTTGGTAATAACAACATCTGCTTCCGGAAGCTGCTGCATCATTCTCCTTCTTGAAATTTCCTGCATTTTACGTCTTATCTGACCTTTAACCTGAGGATCTCCTTCTGCATTCTTGAATTCATCCTTGACTTCCTGCTTAGTCATCATGTTATCATTTTTAAACTTATGTCTCTGATACAAAAGGTCAACAAATCCGACCACAAGAAACACCGCGCTTATCTGGATTCCCAGATTAATAATTATATTACCAACTGTAGACAGTGCTGTATAAAGTGTAACATCATAAAAGGTAAGAAGAATATTCATGTTCTTCTTTACACAGTTATACACCATAACAATAATAATTGACATCATTGCTATGGCCTTCAGCAGCTCAAAAAGCTGTCTGACAGAAAAAATTCTTTTAAATCCATTCAGTGGATTAATCTTGCTTGCTTTAGGAGCAAGCGGTTTGGCAGTGACCATCCACCTCTGCTGTAATGCATTTCCAAGTATAGCAATAATTACTGCTACAATAAGAATTGGCACAACTACATTTAAAATAATAGTAAATGACTGTCTCACAATACTTGCAGCCATATTAATAGTCAGTCCTCTGGAACTGTCACTGACAACCTTTCCCATAAGCCCATATATAGTCTTAAATGAATCTATAAGTTTGGTTCCAAGACTGCCTACATAAACTTTAAGAATTATAAATAACGCCATAAGTGATACAGCAGTTATAATTTCTTTGCTTTTGGCAACCTGACCTTCTTTTCTTACATCATCCAGCTTTTTACTGGTTGCCGGCTCAGTTTTTTCACCTCCAGGCCCGTCTTTAGCGAACAACTGGAGATTCATATAAAGTAATGTATCCTGCACTAGCTCATACCCCTTACTAACATCGCAAACATTCTTTCAATCTCATCCAGAATAAAATTAGACACTGAAGGAAGCATTGAAATCGTAAATAGTATAACAAATATACCAACAAAAATCTTTAGCTGCATACCAACAACAAACATATTCATCTGCGGTGAAACCTTTGCAAGAATAGCCAGTACACAGTTAAGCATAAGTATAGTTGCAAATACGGGCAGTGCTATTCTGAATCCAATAACAAAAAAATCAGACATAAATCCGATTATCCCGGTATAAATACCAGCACCGAATTTTACACCACCAATAGGAATAACCCTGTAAGTCTCTATAATCGCTGAAACAAGATACTGGTGCATTCCCGATATAATAAGCAGCAGCATCATCATATAATAATAGAAATTGCCCATAATTCCTACCTGTATTCTGGTTGTCGGATCATAAAGCTGTGCCATTGAAATACCAATATCCATGTCTATTATTTTTCCAGAGAACATAATAATCTGGACGCAGAAAGATGATACTACGCCAAGAAGGATTCCAACTATAACCTCCTGGACAACAATAATAGCATATTCTATCATTCCGTTATACTCTACTGACATATCAGGGAATAATGAATATACCATAATCGCAAGACAGAATGAGAATCCAATCTTTACCCTGTTAGGTACATTTGCCATATTAAAAAAAGGCGCAGCAAATACAAAAGATGCCAGCCTTATTAATATCAAAACAAATAGTTCAAATTGTGCTAAAGCAAAAGTAAAATTCATAACACACAATACCTGCCATCAAACATACTGACTAAAGCTACTCCAAAGCATCTGCATAAATGAAACTATCTCATTAAGCAGCCAGTTTCCCATAATCATAAGCGCAATCATAATAGCAATAAGCTTGGGAACGAAAGTAAGTGTCTGTTCCTGAATTGAAGTGAGAGTCTGAAACAAACTGATTATAAGTCCCACTATCATAGAAACAAGCAAAAGAGGTACAGATGTCTTGACTATAACCCATATTGTCTGTCGTGCAATTGTCACAACCTGTCCAGCATCCATGTCATTCTCCTCCTATCTTACTTAAATGTCGTTATAAGATTACCAATTATAAGATTCCATCCGTCTGCCATAACAAAAAGCAGAATCTTAAACGGCGCCGAAATCGTAGTCGGCGGCAGCATCATCATACCCATTGACATAAGTGTTGAAGATACGACCATATCAATGATAATAAACGGTATATAAATAAGAAATCCTATAATAAATGCAATTCTTAATTCACTTATAATAAACGACGGTACAAGTACTGTCATAGAAATATCGTCTTCAGATGTAACAGAACCTTCCTCATATCCTGCTATCTTAAAAAAAGTATCAAGATCCTTGGTAGATGTCTGCTTTAACATAAATGTTTTTAAAGGCTTAACGCCTGTTTCATACGCTTCTTCTACCGATATCTCATTATTAGACAACGGTTTTAAAGCACTGTTATAAATCTCTGTAAATGTAGGTGACATTACAAAAAAGGTCAAAAATAAAGACAGACCTATGATAACCTGATTAGGTGGCACCGTCTGCGTTCCTATAGCTGCTCTTGTAAAGTGCAAAACTATAACAATTCGCGTAAACGATGTAAGCATAATAAGAATAGATGGTGCCAATGATATAACTGTAAGCACCAGAAGCATCTGTAAAACACTGGCCATATCATTACCATCGCCTGTAGATATACCAATATTAATCAGGCTGTTTCCTGAAGTACTGTCTGTATCTGCCGCCATTACCCTGTATGTAAACATTGTAATAACTGCAAAAAATACTCCTACACCTAATGATATTACCGCTAATGCCTTTCTGTGCTTTCCAATCCACCGTAACATAAACTTTCTATCCCTGCCTAACTAATTATCCGGTTTGTCTTTCTTAAACTTCTCAAGTATTGTCTTAAAACCTTCGGTATTAATCATTCTTGATTCTGACGAATATGTCAGTTCATCTTCATTAACCTCGCATAAGAAGGTCATAGTATCTTTGCAGACTGCAACAGCAAAACACTTGCTGCCAATCTTAACAATCTGAATATACTTTGAATTAGTCACCCTCATAGTCTCAAGTATCTGGATGTTACTGCCTGCCATTTTATTCTTCTGCATATTGCCAGCCCATCTTGTAGCAAAATATGTAAGTGCCAATACAAATATAAAAACAACGAGAAGCGTAAGCAACTGCGCAAACGCTTCCCATCTACTATTCAATCCTGCTAAAATAAACATTATTATCCAACAACTTTCTGAACAGCCTCAATAACACGGTCAGCCTGAAATGGCTTAACGATAAAGTCCTTAGCACCAGACTGTATAGATTCAATAACCATTGCCTGCTGTCCCATTGCAGAACACATAATAACTGATGCTGAAGGATCTGATGCCTTAATCTTCTTAAGAGCCTCAATACCATCCATCTCTGGCATTGTTATATCCATAAGTACAAGATCTGGCTTTAATTCAGCATACTTTTCTACTGCCTTTGCGCCATTCTCTGCTTCACCTGCAACATTGTATCCATTCTTTGTGAGAATATCCTTAATCATCATTCTCATGAATGCAGCATCATCACAAATCAAAATATTCTTCGCCATAAATTTCTCCTATCCGAAAAAAAATTTTTTCACAAAAATTATTCTAGTGTATTATACAACAAATATTACAATTTTCCTACTGCTTTTTACAATTTTTAGAAAGTTGTAATAATTTATTTGATAATCTCTGTTATACGAACACCAAAACTCTCCTCAATAACAACTACTTCGCCCTTGGCAACATACTTTCCATTAACAAGAACATCCACAGATTCTCCTGCAATCTTATTAAGTTCAACGATTGTTCCTGGTGCAAATTCAAGGATATCCTTGATTGATTTGGTAGTTCTTCCAAGTTCTACAGTTACCTCAAGAGGTACATCCTTAATCAGTTCAATGTTTTCCTTCTGTGAAAGAGGATTAACATCTGTAGCAAAAGGCTGGAATGCTGCTGGCGCAACATTAACATCCTGTGGCTGTGCATAACCTTGCATTGGCATTCCCTGCATCGGCATTGCCTGTTGTCCCATCATGCCCTGCATTGGCATTCCGTATCCATATGGCATGCCCTGCATTGGCATTCCCTGTTGTGGCATTCCCTGTTGTGGCATTCCCTGTTGTGGCATTCCCTGTTGTGGCATTCCCTGTTGTGGCATTCCCTGTTGTGGCATTCCCTGTCCCATCATATCGGGCTGTTGCATGCCCATATCAGGCTGCTGTACCGGCTGGGTCTGTGGTTGTGGTGCCAGCTGCTGTACCGGTGCCTGCGACGCCGCTGGCTGAGCCTGTGGCTGCGATGCTGGCTGGGAATTAGCGCTGTCATCAGATGATGGCATAAACATATTCAATAATTCCTGTGCAAACTCTTTAGGATATAACTGCATAATCTCACTATCAATAAGGTCACCAATCTGCATTTTAAATGCTACCTTAACGAAAGGTTTATTAAGAAATGCAGGCATTCCCTCATCTAACTCATTATAAGTTTCTACAAGATTTGCAACCGGAGGACTTATGTCTATCTTTCTGTTAAACATTGACGACATAGATGTTGCTGCAGAACCCATCATCTGATTCATAGCTTCACCTATTGCACTCAGATGTAACTCTGAAAGCGGTTCATCCGGATTAGCAGTTCCTGTGCCTCCCATCATAAGATCTGTAATAATCTTAACATCATTTTCCTTAAGAATAAGTACATTATTTCCAGCAAGACCTTCTTTATATGAAATCTGCATCATAACACATGGTCTGTCATATTCCCTTGATAAATCATCCCATGTTGCAACCTCAACCTTTGGAGTTGTAATATTAACTTTCTGAGAAAGAAGCGAACTAAGTGTTGTAGCTGCTGTTCCCATGCTTATATTAGATATTTCTCCAACAGCATCTTTTTCTGATTCTGTAAGAGTAAAGCTGTCTTCTGCTGAGTTGTTATCCGGTGTGTCAGTCACAGTAGCTGTACCTGTTGATTCAGCATCATCTCCTCCTGACCCCATTCCACTAAGAAGTGCATTTATCTCGTCCTGGGATAACATTCCATCCATTCTTATTCACTCTCCTCTCTAATTACTTCTGTAACTCTTACTGCATATTTATCTTCGTAATATCCCGGAAGAGCCTTAAACTTTTTAATATTTCCAACAAACACTTCCAGTTCCTGATCGACTTTTTTATCAATCCTTATTATATCGCCAATCTGAAGATTCACAAAGTCTGAAACACTGATTTTAGATGTTCCCAGCACTGCCTTTACCGGAATCATTGCCTTATCAATAACAGTCTCAATTGCATCTTCATATGTATTAGTATCTTTCTCCTGCATATTAGAAAACCAGTATTTAGTGTTCAGCTTGTCCATTACAGGTTCCAATGTAGCAAATGGAAGACATATATTCACAAGGCCCTCAACTTCACCAATCTTTAAATTAATCGTCACTATAGCAATTGTCTCACTCGGTGAGATAATCTGGGCAAATTGTGAATTAGTTTCAATTCTTTCCAGTCTCGGATTAACCTTAACAACATTCTCCCACGGTTCCTGCATAAGATTAACACAGACCGTAAATATTCTTTCCAATATAGAAAGCTCTATTTCTGAAAAATCTCTTTCTTTATCAAGTGAATTACCTGCACCACCAAGCAGTCTGTCAACAATGGCAAATCCAAGATTTGAAGCCATTTCCATAATTATATTGCCTGACAGTGGCTGCATTCCTACAACTCCAAGCAATACAGGATTGGAAAGTGCATTAGAAAATTCTGAATATATAACAACTTCTGAGTTGACAACATCAACACTCACCGATTTTCTAAGGTAAGCAGGAAGATTAGTTGCCAGAAGTCTTCCAAAATGTTCAAATATAATCTCAAGAGTTCTTAAATGTTCTTTAGAAAACTTGGAAGGTCTTGCAAAGTCATAATTCTTAACCTGCTTTTCCTCCGTATTCTTCATTTCATCAACATCTAATTCTCCGCTGCTGAGAGCTTTCAAGAGGTTATCAATTTCACTCTGTGAAAGAACCTCTCCCATCTTCCTCACCTCCTTTAGTATTCATTATATATATCATCATTACTGAATAACCATATTAACAAGAACAGATTCAATAGTTTCTGTCTTAAATAATTCCTGTAACTCTTTGAGAAGGTCAGCCTCTATAGTAGCCTTACTGGCACTGATTGTACTGTATGTATACTTGTTAGCCTCATTAGTAACCTTGTTAACAATTACCTTCATTCCATTATCTATTGAAGTTGATACTGTACTGTAATCCTTCGCCTTAGAATTAAGACCTATAGATACTGTAAGTACAGCATATCTTGTCTTTCCATTATCTACAAACGAAACAATAATATCCGTGCTGTCATTATTCTTTACATCAACATATTTGATATCTTCTATGCCCACGCTTCCAGTTCCTGATGTGCTGTTAGTAAGCCCACCACCGGCATCTAAATCAATAATTTCAGCAACCTTGGTAATTAAAGAATTCGTCTTTTTATTAGTAGATACAAGTGAAAATGTGAGTAACACAGTAAGTATAAGATTAACCAATACAAGTGCGAGTGTTATCACATTAAGCATACTCTTTTTCATGAGTTATCCTCCTGTTAACTGTTAATTGCATTATACACTTTTATTTCAACTCTTCTGTTCTGTGCTCTTCCTTCCGGAGTTCCATTATCTGCTATAGGAACTGCATCTCCTCTTCCTGAAGATGTCATGGTCTGGTCTGAAAAGCCTTTGTTAGAAACAAAGAAATCAAAAACGCTATATGCCCTGTATAAAGAAAGCATCATATTGTTAGGATAAAGTGATGTATTAATCGGCACATTATCCGTATGACCTTCTACAGTAATTATGTTTCCATCATACTCTATAAGAGCATCCGCCACCTTGTCAAGCAATGTAAGTGCCTGTGGTGTTAATTCAGCCTTACCTGAATCAAATAACACACCGCCATTTACATTAAGCATAACATACTTGCTGTATGCTGTAACCTCTATCTGGTCTGCCACTCCGCTTGCAGTAAGCTTATCTTTAATCTCTTCAGCCATACTTTCTGACTGTTCAAGACCTTCTTTCTCAATTTCATCATATGCATCCTGAATATTCTGTGACATCTCGCCATCAGTATTCAGTCCCATATTATTATAATAATTACTTAAATCGTTAAGCTGGCTCGCACCACTGCTTACAAGAATGCCTTCCTTAGATAAGGCTGATCCTCCCTGCGGAAGAACACTGAAACTTGATGAAAGTGAAGCAGCAATTTCTTCAAACTTCTGTGAATCAACTGTAGACATCGCAAACATCAAAACGAAGAAACACAGAAGCAGGTTCATAAGATCTGAAAATGTATCTTTCCAGAGGGCCGCTGGTGGTGCATCCTCTGTTCGCTGTTTTGCCATCAGCCTTCACCTCCTCCTTGCTCAGATAATGCTGTTCTGGCAGATGGTGAAAGGAATGACTTAAGCTTTTCCTCAATAACTCTAGGGTTCTCCCCTGCCTGAATAGAAAGAAGTCCCTCAATAATAATCTCTCTAAGCTGATACTCATCATTATTCTGTAACTTAAGCTTATTAGATATAGGAACACAAATCCAGTTAGCAATCAATGAACCATAAAGAGTAGTAAGAAGCGCTACCGCCATATTAGGTCCAATGGCTGCTGAATCAGATAAGTTCTTTAACATATTAACAAGTCCAAGAAGTGTACCAATCATTCCCCATGCAGGAGCAAGAGCTGCCCAGTTATCAAAGAAACCGATTGTACTCTTATGTCTTGTGTCCAGATTAACCAGTTCTGTCTCAAGAATACCTCTTACAAGTTCAGGTTCAGTACCATCAACGATAAGAAGAATTCCCTTCTTCATAAACTCATCATCAAGTCCCTGTGCAACCTCTTCAAGTGCCAGAAGACCTTCCTTTCTGGCTGTATTAGAAAGCTCAATAATCTTAGATATTACCTGTCCGTTATCAAGCTTAGGATCTTTCATTGCAATGCTGAATCCCTTAAGATGTCCGATAAATGTCTTAAATGTATACGATGTCAGCATACCCGCCAAAGAACCACCAATAGTAACCGCTATTGATGGAATATCAACGAAAGTATCCATAATTCCTTTCAGTGTAGGATTGGTTGTACTTGTTATAATACCGATAACAACCATGACAAAACCAATAATAATTCCCAATAGTGTAGCTAAATCCATAATTGCCCCTTCCAAAATTCTTATGTTCTATATATTATCATTCAGCTTCTGTCTTAACGACATGTATATTGCCGATTATATTCCTTTTATAAGTCATTATTCTGTCAAGCACTTCATCAAGACTCTCTTTAACAACATACTTATGTCCTGTTGTAAGCGTAATAACAGTATCAGGAGTCTCTTCCATAACCTCAATAAGTTCTGCATTCAGGACAAAGTTCTTCCCATTAAGTCTCGTTACATCAATCATAATACCTCCGACACCATATATTGCATAATACCCCCATTAAAATCAACTACATATATTAAAGCACTTCATGTCAATTATTGCAAGAAATACTTTCAAAAAACAGACAAAAACGCCCCGAAATCTTCTGATTCCGGGGCATTAACACCTAATAATTATCTCTTAAGATTAATAAGTTCCTCAAGCAATGTATCTGAAACAGTAATGATTCTTGAATTAGCCTGATATCCTCTCTGGGTTGTGATCATGTTAGTAAACTCTGATGAAAGGTCAACATTTGACATTTCGAGTACACCTGATGAAATACTTCCATCTGATGTTGTAACATCTTCACCGATACCATCAAATGTGCCTGAGTTAAGTGTTGCAGAGTAAAGGTTCTCTCCTTCTTTCTGTAAACCTTCAGGGTTAGAGAAAGTAGCAACTGCTATCTGTCCTATATTCTTAGTATCACCATTGCTGTAGCTGGCAACAATATATCCTGAATTATCAATACCAACTGATGTCATCTTACCAACAGCCTTACCTTTGCCAACTCCATCAATTCCAAGATCACCCTTTATAGATGTCTTATCTGCATACATTGTAACACCTGATGCGCTAAGAGTAAGCACAGGACTTGTCTCGCTCTCACCAATAGTTCTAATATCAATGTTTTCATTAGTCTGCGATAAAGTTGCATCGTTAGAAAATGTAAGCTGTATATTAGCATTTGACTGATCAGCAAGACCTGTAAGTGTATTAAATGATAACGGTCCTGATGCTGTAAATGTAAGGTCTGTAGGATTACCATTCTTAGAAACACCTACGCATGACATTGTATACTGTGTGTTATCACCCTGAACGCCCGCATAACTCAGATTAACAGTAGCCTGATATGAGTTACCAACGCTGTCATAGAAATTAAGTGTTGTTGTAATTGTATCCTTAGAACTTGCATTAATATTTCCTGTAAAATTAACAGCAGATGTTCTCTGTGGAGATGTATAAGCAAATTCAGGGCTGTTTACATAAAGCTTTGAAACAACATCCTTAACTGCCTTACCAGTCTCATCTACCTGCCATCCCATAACATTAGCACCTGCTGATGTAACAAGAGCACCTGATTCATCAACCTTAAAGTTACCTGCTCTTGTAAAAAAAGTATTTCCTGCACTATTTACAATAAAGAAAGCGCTTCCGCCTATCTTTAAATCAAATGCATTATCTGTTCTTTCAGATGCACCCTCTGTTGAAATTGCAGTAGAGATAGAACCAACAGATGAACCAAGTCCGATCTGTTTTGCATTAGTACCACCCTTACCTGATTCAGCATTAGGTCCAGATGCTGTCTGTGTTGTCTGATAAAAAACTTCTGAAAAAGTCATAGACTGCGACTTGAAAGCCACAGTATTAACATTGGCGATATTGTTACCAATAACATCCATTCTCGTCTGATGTGCCTTAAGACCTGACACAGCAGAGTACATTGATCTCATCATAATATTGTTCCTCCATATTAGTACATATGTAATATCATGAACTTCGTTCATGATCGCCATTCGCCGCTCGGGATGAACATGCATGCTCCCCCTCGCTAACGCTCATTAATATCCTGATGACACCATATTGTAGAGTTTTGTTCCATCAAGCAGTCAGGAACATCAGCTTCCTTTCGGTCCAGCTAAATAATAACCGCTCCATCAATATTAGTGTAGATATTATCATCATTGTTATTCTGATCCATCGCTGTGATAACCGTTCTGTTCTTTGTATTAACTATAAATGAAAGATCATCAACTATAACGAGGGATTCTTTGATTCCTTTCGATATTGCTTTTTCGGTTCCTTCCTCAAGCCTTGTCATCTGTTCATCTGATAACTGAATATCTCTTTCATCCAGTCTTGCGCCTGCATGCTTTGAGAATTTCAATTTCTTTGATGCATCAATATCACTATCAGAAATAACCTCTTCAATTGAACGTTTCTGATTATATATATCAGCAAATGTTTTTCCATCATAAGTCTTGCTGACATTATTCTTGGAATTATCCTTGCCAATATAATCTGTCATCTGTTCAATAGAAGTAATGTTTCCATTAATCATATTATTCATCATAACGGTTACTCCTCTGTCTTAGTGTCTGAATCAGTCTTGTTGTCTGTGTCAGTCTTGGTATCAGTATCTGTTTTTCCACTCCACTTATCGTAGTATGACTTATCCATAACAGTATCAAGATCTGCTATATCATAAAGCTTTCCACCGATTCCAAGATATACAGTTCCATTAATTGTCTCCCAGTAATCCACTGTTCCACCAATGAAACCATCACTATTCTGATTCGTTGTCATAATAACCTGTTTACCTACAAGATCAGACGCCATGCCCTGCAAAGTATTGGTATTCATCTCTTTAGTTGCTTCTACCTGCGTAAATGTAGCAAGCTGAGCCATATAATCAGAATTATCTGTTGGTTCAAGTGGATCCTGATTCTGCATTTCAGCTACCATAAGTTTCAAAAACTCATTAACATCAAGAGTTGTTTTATTAGCTGAACTGTTATTCTTACCTGTCGAACTTATATTAGTATTAACATCATCTTTAGTAGATAATGACCCATCATTCTTAACATAAGACCAGGCTCCTATTGTACTAGCCATCTTTTTCTCCTTTCTTATTATGCTGAATATTCCACGCTGCTGTTACCATTAACAATAGCGTCCTTAGCTCTTATTTCTTCTGATGTCATATCAGATTCATCAAGTCCCTCAAGACTGCTTAAATCAAGCTTTCTATGAGATTTCTTTTCCTGCTGCGCCTGATTGGAATTATTGCCTTCAAGATTCTGTTCAGATTCAAATCCATGGCTCTGTACTGTAATCTCAACTGCTTCTACCTTAACGCCCTGATTATTGAACTGTTCCTTAAGCGCTGTCATCTGATTCTCAAGTGCAGCCTTAACCTGTTCATTCTGTGCTGTAAGCTGTGCTGTAACAATTCCCTGCTTGGCAGTAACTGCGACATGCACTTTACCAAGATTCTCAGGATTAAGCATAACTTCAATGCTTGAAAGCTGCTGTGTTGTCGTAACTTTAATCTGTTCAACAACCTGTCTTACAATATCAACTTCATTAACTGCGGATGTCTCATCCACAACTTCGCTGAAAGCCTTCTGAATACTTTGTGTCATATCCGATGTTATCTTTTCAATACCATCATTATTCTTGTCCTGCAAATGTGTATCAGAATCATTCTTCTTTTCGTCTGTGAATGCAGCTTCGCTTTTAACTTCTGTCTTTTCTGCAATTACATCAGTAATACTTTCTTTGGTATCCTCTGTAACAGCTTTCTCATTCTGCTTATCATCCTGATAATCAGTAATTTGCTTATTTACAGGCTGTTCACTTGCAACAGCTTCATCAGAATCATTTTCAAAATCTTTAACAATATCTTTAACAGATGTTATATCAATGTTATAAGTTTCTGTAAGATTCTGTGTAACCTCATCAACAGTATTAATAATGTCTTCAAGATTAGCAACTGCAGAAGCATCAGTAAGGAATTCCAATGAATCGCTGTTACCGCTTAATGCAATAACAAGATCAGTAACACTCTGTGGATCAAGCAGATCAACAATGCCAATGCCTAACTGTTCCATTGCATTCTCGATATCCTCATCAGAAACATCCATAGTTTCTTTAATCTTATCCTTAATATCTGAAACTGCCTGCGCTACATCTTCTTTAAGATTATCATCATTAACAGTAGTAGTAGCAGAATTATTCACAACAGTTGTTTTATCCTGTTTTGCAACATTATTATCCTGCTTAACAACCGCAGTTCCTTTTGCAGTATTACCTGATACTCCAAAAGAATCTGTTTTTCCTGAATTTCTGTTCTGCAATGATGCATTCATAACCTTAGAAAAGTCTGTTCCAAAAGAATCCTGTGAATTCTGTCTGCCCGATATAGAACTGACTGCACTCACACCCTTCTGTGATATTCCCGAAATAGCCGAACTTACCATTATTCTTCCTCCTTTCCTGCATATTAGATCAGAATACTCCTAATCCTCTATGTATATCGGAGTCTCTCTTCAAAAACTTAACCCTTTCTAGGATACATAATTACAGTAAGCTTTGCTGCATATACAGGATCCATCTCTGCAAGAATAGCTGCTCTCTGTTTAGATGTCATACATAAAAGAATATCTGAAACCAGATCTGTATCTCCTGTCATTTCCTCTAAAATTGCTGCCGCATTTGCTGCATCCATCTTAGAATATGTCTCTGCCCAGTTCTTCACCTTCTGTGAATATTCAAGATCTTTTATAACCTGTTCATATATCTTAGCTGCATTTTCAGCATCAATGCTTTCATACCATGTTTTATAATTAGATATATCAGGGGCATTATCAGTATATACGACCTCCTGATCAAACTTGTCCTTCAAATCCTGATAATACTGTGCATTATCCTCAAACACCTTAAGTCGTGCTATCTCTGCCTGCAGCTCTGCAATAGTCTCTGATGATGCATTTCCTGAATCAGTATACCGCTTAAGTTCTGCTTCCAGTTCCTTAATCCTGTCTACCGCTTCTGAAAGATTCTTATACTGGTTGCCATTTTCTTCCTTAATCTCTTCATCAGTAGGATCTGGCAAAATCTTGCTGATAACAGGAACATTCTTAAGATATGGCCTTAACATGCTTCCGACACCGCCCACATTCATCTTGATAAGCAGTGCAAATATAACAAGCCATATCGCAATTATAAGTATCGCAACAAGTATACTTACAAATTTTCCACTCTTTCCTGAATCCTCATCCAGTTCATCAACATTAACATCTTTTTTCTTAGCCATAATACTCTTTCTCCAAACAACAATTACTCATCTTTGTTATTATAGTTAAAACTTACTGTCTCGTCTATCTCTTTCATTTCCTGCGCATTTAACTCAAGTTTGAATTCGTCAAATGCTTTCTCTTTCAGCTTTTCATGAATCTTTCTGTCCTGAACAGCCTCTGTCAGCTTCTTCATTGCATTGTCAACATTTCTTTCTGCAATTCTTATTCTTACAGCCTGCTGTGTTATCTGATTCTTAATTATCTTAATAGCCTCATTGCATCTTCGCATTTCAACAATATCAACATTCTGTGTTGCAGAATCCTTTGCAAGCTGTTCATACATATTCATTCTTTTAACAAGACGCCGCATTGTATCCTGTTCTATTGATAAACGGTTATTCATTTCTGCAAATTCTGTTTTTGCCTGCGTTTCCAGTCGTTCTTTAATATTAAGGACATTCTGCATACTGTACAAAAATTTAGCCATTCATGCCTCCGTTACCTCTTAAGCTGAAGAGTTCCATTTTCAAATGCTTCATAATCTGCAAAAATATCTGATAACTGTGATATTTCATCATCATAATCAAATTTTTCATCAGTCTGCTGCATAAGAAATTTATTAACAGTATCAATCTTATAAATGGCATAATCTATATTTTTATTGGAACCACTCTTATAAGCGCCAATATTAATAAGATCTTCCGCCTCATTATAAGTTGCCATAACATTCTTCATTCGTCCCGCCATCTGTTTATGCTGCTTATCAACAATCTGACTCATACATCTTGATATGCTTTGTAACACATCAATAGCAGGATAGTGATTTTTTTGTCCCAGCTTTCGTGACAATACAATATGTCCATCCAGAATACTTCTGGCTGTATCAGTTATAGGCTCATTAAAATCATCACCATCAACAAGAACGGTATACAATCCTGTTATTGAGCCCTTATCTGACATTCCCGCTCTCTCAAGCAGCTTAGGCATTTCACTATATACGCTTGGCGGATATCCTCTTGTAACCGGAGGTTCTCCTGAAGCAAGCCCGATTTCTCTTTGCGCCATGGAAAATCTTGTAAGTGAATCCATCATCAGAAGTACATCTTTGCCCTGATCCCTGAAATATTCTGCAATAGCCGTTGCTGTCTTTGCCGCCTTATTTCTTATAAGTGCAGGCTTGTCTGAAGTAGCAACAACCAGAACACTCCTTGCCATTCCTTCTGGTCCCAGATCTCTTTCCACAAATTCCCTGACCTCTCTGCCACGCTCTCCTATAAGAGCAATAACATTAATATCAGCTTTCGTATTTCTTGCAAACATACCAAGAAGCGTACTCTTTCCTACACCACTTCCTGCAAATATACCAATTCTCTGTCCTTTTCCTACTGTAAGCAGACCATCTACTGCCTTAACCCCCAATGGAAGAACCTGACTTATTATCTCTCTGTCCATAGGATCAGGCGGTGCAGCTTCAACCGGATATTCCTCTGTAAGATCAAGTTCTGAACCATCTGTAGGATTACCAAGTCCGTCCAGTGTATGTCCCAATATTCCGTCGCCAACCTTAACAGTAAGCGGTTTTTCCATATTCTCTACTACGCATCCCGGTCCAATTCCATCCACCACATCAAATGGCATAAGCAATACATTAGAATCATTAAATCCGACAACCTCTGCGTATAACTCCTGACTGTTATCTGCTGAATAAATTCTGCATAAGTCATTAAGCTTGGCATCCGGCCCAACAGATTCAATTGTAAGCCCGACAATTTTAGTAACCTTACCTAACTTTTTATAGAAGGATTTCTCTGTCAATGACAAATATTTATTTTTATTAATTGCCAGCATTTCATCCTCCTTATATCCGTTAATAAATAATCCCACCGCTATACGCAGCTTAAAAGTTTAATATTCTTTATCAGATTATTAAGTTCAATATCCAGACTACAGTTAAATATTCCGGTATTAGTTTCTATCATGCACTGGTTTCTTTCAAGTGTAGCATCCTCAACTATATCAATATTAACTTCTCTTGACATAGCACAATATATTTTCCCCTGATTATTAACAAGAAACTTATAATCATCCGGAGATACCTTTATCACATAGTCCCTGCTGCCATCAGCGTTATGCATAACATCATTAATAAGATGCAGGATAATTTCCTGATTATCTTCTGCCACAACACCAGTAACCTTTCTGAATACATCAGTAATGACTTCAACCAGTTCCGGCTCAATTGACTCCTTAAGATTATTATATTCCTGCTCAAGCTCTTTTCTTTTATTATCAAACTCAGCTTCAAGCTGTGCCTGTTTTATATTCATTTCTTCCTGCGCTTTTTCATTTCCCTCATAATAGCCGTTCTGTTTAGCCTCTTCAAATGCAGCATCTGCATTTTTATTAGCGTCCGCTATTATCTGCTCAGCCTGAAGTCTTGCTTCTTCTATTATTCTTTCAGCTTCTGCATTTGTATTTTCCAATGATGCGGCAGCCTGCTGCTCTCCCATTGCAGCATCTTCTGTAAGTGCATCCACTGTATCATCATCAGATATAAGTTCCTCAACAACATCTGCATGCAAACCATTAATAAAACCGTCTGCATCCATTTCATTATGTTTTGATTCCATTATAGCCTGAATCTTTTTCTTAATTAGGTCATTATAATCAATGACTCTCTCATCTTTATTAATTACAGAACTTCTTTTTAACAGATTAGACAATTATCTCGTCACCTCCGCCTCGTGATATTACGATTTCTGCTGAATCCTCAAGCTTTCTGATAATATTAACAATCTTCTGCTGTGCATCCTCAACATCCTTCATACGAACAGGACCCATATATTCCATATCTTCCTTAATCATAGAAGCAAGACGTGATGAAAGGTTATTAAGAATAACATTCTGTACCTCTTCTGTTGCACCCTTAAGTGCAAGTGCAAGGTCATGATTATCAACATCCCTGAGGACTCTCTGTATAGCTCTGTTATCAAGAGAAAGAATATCTTCGAATACGAACATCTTCTTACGGATTTCATCTGCAAGCTCTGGCTCTTCAACTTCAAGAGTCTCCATAATATGCTTTTCTGTTCCTCTGTCAACAGAATTAAGAATTTCAACAATTGCATCAACACCACCAACGATAGTGTAATCCTGATTAACAAGAGATGCGAGTTTTCTTTCAAGTACCTTTTCTACCTGCTTAATAACATCAGGAGAAGTTCTGTCCATCATAGCTATTCTCTTGGCAACATCTGCCTGTTTCTCTGGTGGAAGTGCAGACACAACATTAGATGCCTGCGCTGCCGGCAGATAAGAAAGTATCAACGCTATAGTCTGAGGATGCTCATCCTGTATAAAGTTAAGCAGCTGCGTTGAATCTGTCTTTCTGATAAATTCGAAAGGGCGAACCTGAAGGCTTGCAGTAAGCTTTCCGATAACATCCCTCGCCTTATCCTCTCCAAGGGCTTTTTCAAGAAGTTCCTTGGCATATGAAATACCACCCTCGGCAATATACTGCTGGGCAAGACATATTTCATAGAACTCATTAAGTACCTGTTCTTTAGTCTGAGGTGACACACTGCTTGTATTAGCTATCTCAAGTGTCAACTGTTCAATCTCTTCTTCTTTCAAATGTTTAAATATCTGGGCTGATTTCTCCGGGCCAAGTGCAATAAGCAATGTCGCAGCCTTTTCAACACCATCCATCTCTCTTTCAGTACCAGCAGCCGGCTTTGGCATATGTATCATCTCCAATCATATGTAATAAACTTTTACGAATATTTCCAGTATTTATCACCAGTCATCATTAAGCCAGTTTCTAAGCAGCAATGCAACTGCCTCTGGATTTTCGTCAACAAACTTTTCAATAGCTTTCCTTGTCTCAGATTTCTCCTGAAGATCAATATCATCAACAGTAGGCTGATTCTCTTTTGTTGAAGCAAGCATTTCTTCCACAGAAAGTTCTGGTTCTTTCTCTTCTACAGTAAGTGGTCTTGCACTTCTTAATACTATAAATACAAGGATACCAAGAATCGCAACAGCAAGCGCAATCTGTATCCAGAATGATGCTCTGCTTAATACGCTTGTCTTAGTAGCATCATAAAAGTAAGGAACATTGTATGCAAGTACTGTTATATTATTAGTTGATATTCCGGTAGCATTAGAAAGCATATTCATCCAGTCTGCATTAACCTGAACCTGGACAGGATCAGCATTCTGTGCCTTGAATTCATCCCATGTCATGTTATCGAGATATCCAAGTTTCTTGCAGTCATCTTCGTTATATACAACATTCTTAATAAGTGTAACCGACATTGTAGATGTATCATACACTATCTTGCCCGGCTCAGTATTAGTTGTAGTAACAAGCTGGTTAGGAAGATACTGATACTGCTTTACTGTATATGTAGAAGAACTTGATGTTCCATCTGTAAGATCGTATGTCGTTCCACCCTCACCATTACTTGTAGTTCCCGGTGTTCCACTCGCTCCATTAGTTCCGGTTGATTCAAGCTCATAAGAAGTATCATATAAGCCTTCTTCTCTTCCCTCCTGGGCTGTATACTCAGTTGCAATCTTATTAACTGTATCCCAGTCAAGATCAAGATTAATAGCAACTGTTGCATCATTGAATAATGATGTTGAAAGTGCTGTATTCTTAACTCCGGCAGCTACAGTAGACTCAATCTGTGACTTATATTTCAGCTTGCTTGAATAAGAAATATTAGACACTGAGCCTGAATTATCAGCTCCATTAAACAATGTCTTTCCCGATGTATCAATAATGGTTATTCCATTGGTTGTACTGTTTCCAACTGCTGTTGCAAGAAATACTGCTATGCTCTCAGCAGCGTCGTCTGATACAGTCTTGTTTGTATCAACTGTGACAGCAACAGTTGTATCTTTTTTCGTTGAATAAAATGAATTAGTATCATCCGACAAGTGAACTGTAACAGAAGCCTTCTTGATTCCATCAAGAGATGCTATATCGGTTGCAAATTTTGTTTCCAGATATTTAGCATATTTTTTATTTTTATCAGCTTCTGTTGTAGTAAGACTGCTGTTAAGTGCATCATCAAGCGAATATCCTGAAGGCTTAATGTCATTGGATGCAATGAGCATTTTGGCATTAGTAAGATCCTGCTTTTTAACATTAACAGTCATATTATCTATCTGATATGTATATCCATTATCTGTAAGCAAAGTAGTAACAGTATTCATCTCGCTGTAATCTTCGCATTTGGTAAGTTCCTCATATGTAGGTCTTGACAATACATATGCTATTACGATAACAGCCGCTATAAATACGACTACTGCACTCACAATTATAATTTTCTGATTTCTTGTCCAGTTCTTCCATATTTCAAGAAGTCTCGCTGGAATCTGTTTCAATCTATCTAACATAAAAAAACCCCTATTTACATTGACATATTCATAATAGAGTTATAGGCCTCCAATGCCTTATCTCTTATTGCGACTGTATATTGCAGCGCAATATTAGCTTCCTGCTGATAAACTCCTAACTCATGAGTATTGGTCATGTTACCAAGAGCGTAATCAATTTCTGCCTGCTGTGCTCTCTGCACATACGAATTCGTACTGTTAAGTAATCCCGCCACAGAATCATATATTGCATCAAATGTGGTATCCGAATCAGATGTTCCTGTTGTTTTAAGTGATGCGTTGTCTTTCATTGCTGATGTGACTTTATTGACATAATCACTGCCTAAAGTTTCAATCGCACTAGTAAGGTTCATTGTTTATTCTCCTCTTTCAGTTAATATCTTATTATTGTCCATCTTATGTTGAAGAACCTATTGAAAGTCCCTTTGTTGCCATTGACTTGCTTGCATTAAAAGCTGATATATTAGCTTCATATGAACGCGATGCATCTATAAGGTCAGTCATTTCCTGAACGATATTGACATTCGGATATGTAACATATCCATTCTCATCAGCATCAGGATGTGACGGATCATACACCATTTCCATATCTGTCGATGTATCCTCATACACAGAAGTAACTTTAACTCCGTTACCTACCACACCACCATTAGCAAGTCTTAATGCATCTGAAAATGTAGAATACGCACCGGTTCCATATGAACCATATGCAGATTTTCCAAGTGCGGTTCCAGTCATTGTCTTTTCAGTAAAAACAACAGCCTTTCTTACATAAGGTGTGCCATCACTTGTTCTTGTTGTGTCTGCATTCGCGATATTTTCTGATATAACATCTGTTCTTAACTGTTGTGCAGTCATACCCGAAGCACTTACATTAAAAGCCGTAAACATTGACATAGGCTATTCCCCTCCAAATATACTAACAATTATTTTAATACTGATTTAAATCTTGAGAACTCATTATTCATACTGTCAATCAAAGCATTATAATTAATCTGCTCTGAAGCAAGTTCCACATTCTCAGTTGAAAGATCAACATTATTGCCATCTGTTCTGTATGACAATGTACTGTTATCTGTATAAGTTCTTATAGAAATATCTTTATAATCAACATTATTAACTCTCTGTGTGAGTGATGATGAATTCTTTCCCGAACGCTGTAACGCATTAGCAAGATAAGAACTGAACTCTACATCCTGTCTTTTATAATTAGGTGTATCAACATTCGCAATATTATTCGTTAAAACTTCTTCTCTTGTCCAGCTTGCATCTGCTGCTGATTTCAGCAGATTCACATAACCAAAAGCTCCTGTGCTCATATACTTTATCCTTTCTTAATACGCCAAGCGCAAAATATGCCTATTACCAGAACATAAAAACACTACATACATTATAAATTATAAATTCAAAATTACAAGTTTTTTTGACAAAAAAATGGACCCAATCACATTGGATCCATCCTCAATACCGCTTACTCCTTAAGCTTTTCCCATTATACAATTAAACTGCTTAATCATCAAGTCTTTTTATTGCATCAAATACAGCTTCATTAAGAACTTTAATTTTAGTTCCTTTCATGCCCGACGACTTCGTTGAAATAACTCCGGCACTGTCGAACTTCTTAAGTGCATTAACAATTACAGACCTTGTAATTCCCGTATTATCTGCGATCCTGCTTGCCACAAGAATTCCTTCTGTTCCATCCAGAGCATCAAAAACAGCCTTTATAGCCTGAAGTTCTGAAGCAGATAATGTAGAAATTGCAGACTTGACAATCTTCTTTTTTCTTTCATCCTCCGCATTCTCATTGCAAACAGAGCTCATCATTTCAAGTCCTACAACTGTTGCACCATATTCACAAAGAATAATATCATCAATGTCATAATCATTGATACACTTGTACATAAATAATGTTCCAAGACGCTCACCGGCAATATCAACCGGTGCGATCAATGCCTTATATTTACGTTCATTTCCACTTGTAAATCCAAGTGTAAGCAGATTGACATTTTCTTTAGTAGACAAAACACCAAGCAGTCTTTCATTAAACATTTTGTCAACAAATCCACCAACATCTGCCGTTATAAGTTCATCTATTCTCTCTATATTATTCCAGCAGCCTGCTCCAAGAACCTTTCCCTTCTGGCTTATAACCAGAACATTTGACTCTAATATACTGCTAAGCACATCACAAATATCGTTAAAATCAACCCTTTGTGAATGATTATTGTGGAGCAGCTTATTGATTTTCCTTGTTTTATCAAGAAGCTGAACACTCATTGTAAATCTCCAATCCTTCTTCTGATAATAACCATCTAGTTATTATTCCTTGTCATTCTTGTTTTCTACATAGCCGCATGTTTCATCAGCACATACAAGCTTGTTGCCTTTTTCAACCATATACCCGCCACATTTAGGACATTTCTTTTCTGACGGTCTCTGCCATGAAACAAAATCACAATCCGGATAACCATCACATCCATAAAATGTTCTGCCCTTCTTTGTCTTCTTTATTATGACATCTTTTCCACACTTCGGACACGGAACTCCAATCTTTTCAAGATATGGCTTGGTATTATGGCATTCCGGAAATCCAGGACATCCTAAGAATTTACCATGCGGGCCATATTTAATAACCATATTTCTGCCACATTTGTCGCAGATAACATCAGTCACTTCATCCTCAATCTTAACATGCTCAAGTTCCTTCTCTGCTTCATCTATTGCAACCTTAAGATCAGGATAGAAGTTTCTTATAATCTCTTTCCATTCAACAGTTCCCTCAGCTACACCATCAAGAAGTGATTCCATGTTGGCTGTAAATTTAACATCAACAATTGTAGGAAAAGCTGTAAGCATTATATTATTAACAGCATTTCCAAGTTCGGAAATATAAAGATTCTTGTTTTCTTTAATAACATAATGTCTTGCAATAATTGTAGATATTGTAGGCGCATAAGTACTTGGTCTTCCTATTCCCTGTTCTTCCAATGCCTTTACTAATGAGGCTTCAGTAAAATGTGCAGGTGGCTGTGTAAAATGCTGTGTGCCATTAATGTCAGAAAGTGAAAGTACTGAATTCTCATCCAGCCCTTTTGCAAGAGTATTTGTTTCTTCATTATCATCATCATTCTTGTACACAGACATGAAACCATCAAATACAACCTTTGACGCTGCAACACTGAATCTGTACTTTCCTGCTGCAATTCTTACAGATGTTGTTTCATAAACAGCCGGTGCCATCTGACTTGCCACAAATCTTTTCCAGATAAGCTGGTAAAGTCTGAACTGATCTCTCTGCAATGATTCCTTAACAACTGTTGGAGATAAGTTAAGATCTGTTGGGCGGATTGCTTCATGGGCATCCTGAATCTTCTTATCATCCTTCTTGGCATTAATTTCTTTTGGAATATAGTTATCACCATAATTCTCACTTATATATTCCCTTGATGATACTTTTGCCTCATCTGCTACTCTTGTAGAATCAGTTCTTAAATAAGTAATAAGACCTACTGTTCCCCGTCCCTTTATGTCTACACCTTCATATAACTGCTGTGCAATATTCATTGTACGCTTGGTAGACATATTAAGCGTTTTAGCTGCTTCCTGCTGAAGTGTACTTGTTGTAAAAGGAAGTGGAGACTTTTTTACCTTTTCTCCCCTCTTAATACTTTCAATACTAAAATCGCTCTTCTTAACTTCATCAAGAATAGCCTGCATCTGTTCGCCATTCTTTATTTCGATTTTTCCATTCTCATCACCATAAAATTTTGCAATTAAAGGCTTTTTCTCCCCTTTAATATCAATAACAGCCTCCATAGACCAGTATTCTTCCGGAATAAATGCGTCTATTTCATTCTCTCTGTCACATATCATTCTTAAAGCAACAGACTGAACTCTTCCGGCACTTAAGCCCCTCTTAATCTTAGCCCATAATAACGGACTGATTCCATAACCAACAACACGGTCTAATACTCTTCTTGCCTGCTGCGCATCAACAAGATTCATATCAATTTTTCTTGCCTCTTTAAGCGATGCCTTAACCGCATTCTTAGTAATCTCGTTAAATGTAATTCTGTATATATCTTTATCTTCTAATTTAAGTGCCGCTGCAAGATGCCATGAAATAGCTTCTCCCTCGCGGTCGGGATCGGTTGCAAGATATACTTTATCTGCTTTTTTAGCCTCTTTTCTTAAAGCTGCCAGAATATCCCCTTTTCCCCTTATAGTTATATACTTAGGTTCATAATCATGTTCAATATCAACTCCCATCTGGCTCTTAGGAAGATCCCTTACATGTCCCTGTGATGCCATTACCTTGTAGTTAGCTCCAAGGAATTTACTAATAGTCTTAACCTTGGCAGGTGACTCCACTATAACCAAATACTTATGCATCTATAGCCCTCCAAATCAAATATGCTTCCTTATATAATAATTCTTAGAAACTTCTTCTATAAGTCCATCAAGCTCCAACTCAAGCAGAATCCCCTCCGCTTCTACAAGACTTACTTTTGAATTATTAATAATTGTTTCCAGACTGACTGGAAACAAATTGATTTGACTATACACCATATTTTTAGGGCTTGCAAGCCCTGATTTTTTTAAATCATCTTTAAATATACCATTATCATTTAAATCATTCAGGCAGTCGTGTCGTTTTGTGCCCTTATTAAGATACCTGTTAATGCTCTCTGTGGCGCATATATCCATTGGTGATGTAATCATCTGGGCACCTTCTTTTATAAGTTTCAGACAGCCTTCTGATAAACAATCCCCTATTCTTCCTGGAACAACATAAACATCCCTGTTCTGCTCCAATGCCTGATCTGCCGTTATAAGAGATCCGCTCTTCTGTCTTGCCTCAACTACAATTAATGCATCTGCCATACCGCTTATAATCCTGTTTCTCATAGGAAACTGCCCGGCTCTTGGCGGCGTGCCCGGTGGATATTCTGACATTATACCCCCTGCATTCTGCAATTGCATATATAATTCTATATTACTCCTCGGATAACAAATATCCACTCCACATCCAAGAACAGCAAGACTGTATCCACCTTTATTAACAGCTCCCCTCTGTGCTGCTGCATCTATTCCTGATGCCATCCCGCTTATAACCTGAATTCCCATATCAGCAAAACATTTTGCCAGCATATCTGCTATTGTCCTTCCATACTCTGTGCAATTACGTGCACCCACTATAGCTATGGTTGGAACATGAGCCTGCGGTAATTTCCCTTTATAATAAAGAATATACGGATAATCATATATATTCATTAATTGTTCAGGATAATCATTCTTTCCAGGATATGTGAATTTAATTCCCATTCTTTCTAAATCATTATAATCTCTGTATATATATTCATTATTTCTGGACTCTATAATTGCTGACACATCTTTTTCTTTTATTCCTGACACACTGTTAAGCAATTTATCTGATGCCTTATATATCTGTTCTGGTGTATCAAATGTATTAAATAATGTTCTCAGTTTCATATTAGATATTCCAGCAATATTATTAACCCAATACCAATAATACTCCTCTTTCAATACTCCCCCTTAATGCAGCATAACATCCGGTATTCCTCTGTAATAAAATGCCTCGCTTATATTGTTTTTTGTAATATTTTCATTACCATCTATATCTGCAATCGTCCTTGCGGTTTTTAATATCTTATGGTACCCCCTTGCAGTTATATTCTTCTTTGAAAATATTCTTTCTATAAGTTGTGATTCTTCTCTCCCAAGCCGGCAGAATTTATTAATGTTCCTTCCGCTGATCTGTGAATTATACATTATATTCATTCCCTTAAACCGTTCAAGCTGTGCTGTTCTGGCTCTCAAAACACATTCTCTCATAGACTCTGAATCCATCCGTTCCCTATCGTCCTGACCAGCCTTATCTTCCAGTTCTCTATAGCCTATCTCTTCTGTCTTTATGCACAAATCAAATCTGTCCCATAACGGAGTACTTATCCTTCCCATAAATCTCTTTATATCCTGTTCAGAACAATTACATCTGTTTCTGTCCGGATAATATCCACATTTACATGGATTCATTGCACCAACAAGCATAAAATCAGCAGGATATGTATATGCTCTGTTCATTCTTACAATTGTTATACTCTTATCCTCGAGAGGCTGACGCAGACCTTCAAGTATATCAGGCTTAAATTCTGTCATCTCATCAAGAAATAATACGCCTTTGCCTGCCAGAGTAATCTCACCCGGTCTTGGCACAATCCCTCCTCCAAAAAATGCACTTCTGGTAACATTATGATATGGTGCCCTGAATGGACGATTCTGTATAAGACCTCCATTCTCTCCCAGCTGTCCCGCCACACTATATATATTAGTAACAGCCAACTTTTCATCAAATGTCATCTCCGGCATAATTGTTGGAATTCTTTTCGCCATCATGGTTTTACCACTTCCCGGCGGCCCCATATACATAATATTGTGCATTCCTGCCACAGCTATCATAGTTGCTCTCTTCGCAGCAAATTGTCCCTTAATGTCTGAATAATCCATTTCTGAATATTTGTCTTTAATGTTATTATCCATATCTGATATCTTTATATTATTAATAACACCGTCATTAATATATTTTACTGCCGATTTTAAATTACCTGCTGATATTGTAGTAATACCTTTAACAATATTCCCCTCATTAATATTAAATTCTGGTAAAAGCACCTTATCAATTCCTGCTTCTTTTGCAGAACACACACAAGGCAGTACTCCCCTCACGCCATTGATGCTTCCATCAAGACTCAGTTCTCCCAAAATCAGCATATTTTCAAGATTCACTTCATCTATATATCCATTTGCTGATAAAATAGCTAATGCAATTGGTAAATCAAATCCCGTTCCACATTTCCTTATATCTGCAGGAGATATATTAACAGCAATTCTCTGTGGTGGTAATTCATAGCCGGAATTACGGATAGCTACCCTTACCCTCTCCCTTGCTTCCTTAACCTCATTACTCAAAAACCCGCTCATGTCAAAGCTTGGAATTCCATTGCCAGCATCAACCTCCACCCGGACTATCTGTGCCTTAATCCCGTGTAAAACCCCACTTAATACACTACTATACAATAAACAACCTCCTATTATATTTCTATTGCGGTAATATATACTTACACATATTACATTATTCCAGTATTCATATATAAATATTATAAAAAAAATCCAACCGAATCATATAAGTGATATTAATAATCCGGTTGGCTTATCCCTACTTTGCAGTCATCTTAGAAAGTGCTTCGTTGTAATCATTCTCTGAATATTCTTTCAATATATCCTTTTTAGATATCCCATATTTAATCATAAAAATAATTGCATTTAATGTTGCAGTCTTAAATCCCTGCTCACTGCCAGACTTAAATCCATCCCGTCTGGCTTCATCATAATACTCTCTCAATGCTTCACACATAACCACCGACTCCCCTTTCTTTTTCTGACTTAATTCAAGAAATTCTTCACTAGATGTGATCTTCCCAATCATCCAGAATAATTCACCGTCTACTTCCGTTCCATCATACTTTGAATATATATAATCTATATTCTTCTTATAAATATTGCTTACCACATCAAATAATATTCTTACATCTTCATTATGGAACAAAAGTCTCCCGGAATCAAGCATCTGCACAAGATTAATCTGATAATCTGCAAATAAATCCACAAAACGTTCTGGCATATCAACCATCATATCTTTTAATGATACAGGTCCATCCCATTCCTTTTCTCCATAATAAAGTATGATATTAATTATCGGATGAAATCTGTCGTCCTTCTTAATTCCAGATAAGAATTCATCCGCATCAACTGCCTTAACGCCATTATCCTTATTCCACTTCCTGACCCCTTCAAATTCTTTCAGATACCCAAGCGAATCATAAACCATTGTTCTAAGCGGCATCCCATAGTGAATGTGTTCCTGTATCTCCAATCCTAATACAACTAATTCCACTCCATCAAAATTCTTCTTAACAACATCCCTGAATCTTCCAAGAGACAACTTATAATCATCCGCCATAATAACCCCGGACACATCAGTGTCCATCTCCTCCAGATTATCCGGCTTAACAACCTGTTCTCCTCCAAATAGCACAGCATTGAAAAGGTCTGCAAAATGTTCATTATCCCGCCAAAAATCCTTACTTATTGTATCATTCTTAGTCTTATCAACCAGTTTCCTCTCATTATCTTTCCCCATATGCCTCCTCTGAACGCTCTTAAAACGCCTATCCCTTCTGTATACCGCGCTGCGTTATCAATGTGTAAGTATATTAACACTATAATTAGCATACGTCAATATATATTTATATAATAAATTATAAATATATATATGCGTATAAAAAAACCAGAAGCCTTCCTACGCTTCTGGTTTTTCTACATTATAAATTTAATCTAAAGGAATAAGGTCTCTGTTATAATGTATTATCTCTGCATAACCTACATTATTCCTGCTATCTACAGCCTGAATACCAATCTTTAACTCACCCTTAAGCAGCTTATCCTTCATATTTAAATCACTGACAGCATACAAATTAAATTTATATTGCTTACCACTTAATACTGATTGAGCCGGCTTATAGGAAACAATATTTCCATCTTCATCAAGATAGCCTAACAACTTATCGCCAGATGATGAATCTGAATCATATTTATCATTTGAATTAGCATCGTAGTATACAAATGCAGATGAAATTCTTCCTGTTCCATCAATAAGATCCGGATCTGATATTATATAATCAATATAAAATTCAGATGAACTTATTAACTGAAGATAGAAACTCTTAGAGAATAAATGGTCATTCTCCATACTTGTATTAGGATACTCTACCTGAGGTGGCATATTACCAGCAAGCAATGCTCTTACAAATGTATTAACAAACACTTTCATTTCATCAGATGATTCACCTGTGACTTTTGAATGTCCTGCACTTGTATAAGTAACATTTCCATATGAGTACGCATAATAATTGCTTATTGCATCCTGTCCTGTGCAGCTGAAGTAATCACTCATTGCATATCCCTTATCATCCGTTGATGATGTTTCACCTAATGTATACCATACAACAACTTCATCTCCTGCTGAACCATTAGGTTTAGTTGCTCCCTCTTCAAGGTTAAGCGCAAAATACTGTCCATGTGTACAAGCAACACTTATTTCCGCTCCGGATACATCATATGGATAAGATGTTATCTGTCCATCATTAAGCTTCTGAACCTTATTTGTAGTTCTTGTAGGTGTATGTTTGTCTTTGCCATTTGAATCTTTATATTTTACATTTGTCTTAATCAATGTCATTTTATTCTGTTCTGAATCATACTTCATATATGACATAGATGGCTTATCAGAATTATTATCATAATTCAGCTTATACATTAACGAATCAGATAATGATAATCCCGTCTTCATTCCTATTTCAGACTTAAATGTTTTAGTAGAATATGATAACTCGTCATATTTTCCAACTGCAACCTTAGATGTTCCACTATTCTTCTTATAAGACAACGCATCATGTGTAAACAGCACTGAATTTCCTGCATCAATATAATCTTTTATGGCGTTTACAGCATTATCAGATAAATCTCCTTTATTGCCATAATCATCAGCAAGACCAAGAACAAGCATAGAATAATTATTAAGTTCTGCAAGTATATTATCTCTGCTTCCTAAATCATTAAGCTGACTTTTTGTTTTCTTGTCAATACTGATATTAAGTCCTGTTATGCCCTTAATATTATTGTATGCCTTCATGAAATCAGAGCCATCACTTAAATCAAGATTTGACAATTCTGTATCGCCATCTGTTGCAACAATCTGTAAAACCTTAATTGTTGTTTTTCCATCACCTTCAATGGCAAATGCACCATCACTATTCTTGACCTGACCGGTCTTGGTATTCTCTATTCTGACACGCCATGCAACATATCCGTTCATACCCGTAGGAATCTTTATGTCTGACACCGTATATGTTCCGGCACTTGCCTGTGTAAATGCTATACCATCCACACCGCCATATATAAGCTCCGCATCCTCAGTACTAACATCTTCAGAGAAAATACTATCTCTGTTTCTGTCAACATATATCTTTATCTTATATTCACCGGCATCAAGATAACCGCTGAATGTAAGACCATTCTTCAAAGAACTCTTTTTAACAACCGATTTCGTTTTCTTGTAATCAGCCAGAGTACATGTAATTTCATTCCTTGGTTTCTGTACATATCTTATTGAATATGTTAAAGGAATTGGATTAACCACTGTCTTTGAACCGTCTTTAGATGTAGTTGTAGCAATATCAAAATCAGCTGATGAAATATTAGAAAATGATTTCTTGTCAGCTCTGAGCATTTCTGTCAGTTTTTCCATTGTGAAATAACTGTTTACATTATTCTTTTCTGCGCTCTTGCTGCTGTCACCTATTACCGATTTAATATCATCATATATCTCATCATCAATAACAATTGGCAGACCTCTGTATATGTATTCCTTAAGATTATTATACATCTTATCTGTCATATCATTACCGTTAAGCTTGGTTCCTGATACTCCTGTACTAATCTCTGTTCCGGTATTATATACTTTTCCGAATACACTTGTGTTAAGACCACCTGATGTATATGCACCAAAAACAATTAAATCATATTCTGATGATAAATCTTTATTTAATCCATTAAATGCATTCATAGAACAATGGTCAATTGTAACTTCAACATCGTCCGCAGACAAATTAAGCCATCCGGCAACTACATATTTATCATTATCAGATGTAAATCTGTAATATCCGGCCGGTTCAATTTCCAACACACGTATAGACTTAACCTCACCAGTATCATAATCACCAAGAATATATCTTATGGCATCAAACGTTCCTAACTTATCTTTGCCATATACCTTCTTGGCATCATCATAGAATGTACCCTTGTATTTGCCATTAGAATAATAGTCATCCTGAACTAAAATATCAGATGTAAAACCATGTGACATCTGTGAACCGCCATTAAACTCAAAAGAATCTCTTGTAAGTATATCCTGTCTATCCTGCGTTGTAGCATTATAAACAGGGTAATAACTTTCACCATTACCATGTTTATTAGGATATGGTCTTCCATTGCTTGACGGACCATAAACATTAACGCCCCATGATGCATATTCTATATTACCTGCAATATACATATCAGACTTAATTGGAAGATCATCCTTTTTGCCGCTATATGTATAATCTGTTTTATCAGATTCATTCCAATGCAAATACACCCTTATATTATTGCTGTTATCAATATATATTCCACCACAATTTCCATAATACTCAGTGTCGCTCACTTTGTAATGTAAAAAATCCTTAACAAAGTATGGGCTTTCCAGACCACTTGTAATAATAAGTGCCTTTCCTATATTAGTTGACATGCTCTTATCAGTTGAAGCGTATAATATTGCTTTAGCTTCCTTTGATTTTTTTACAATCAAATGCATAGCAACATCTGCTTTTAAATCACATGAAGCCCCCCAGTCAGTAACAGATGCTGACGGATAAAAATCACTTGTATATCCATTTTTATTTTTCGAAAAATATACAAGTCCCGCATCATCAATATCCTGCTTTGTTACATTGTTGGCAGTTTTAACCCTGACTTCAACCTTTCCTTCCATCTTCTTGCTATTTCCAAAAACTATATAAGAAAAGATATCATTAACCCCTTCAATTTCAGCTTTTCTGTTACCTGAATCATCTAATTCATAATAAACAATCTTAAACTGATCTTCCTTTGTTACATCATATCCAAATGTATCAATCCAGTCAGAAGTCTGATCATTATATCCATACAGCTTACCGCCTATCTTGAAATAAGCACCAATCTTCGAACCTGATATATTTGTATCTATATATTGAAGATATTTCTTAAACTTGTCAGCATAATTAGATATTTCTGTTTTCTTAGCTTCCCCTTTAGGACACCCATTAATCAAATCCTGCCATGTAATTAAATCTTCAACATTAGCTGATGAGGAATCAACCCTTCTTACAAGCGGTTCTAATATATCAAATGATTTATCCGGCACAATCTCCAGAATAACCATAGGATTCTTTGTACTATAAGTTTTTCCGCCAATAATAACATCATCTTTAGCAGCAGAAACCGATGTATTTCGACTCACAATAATAATAACAATTACCGCACAGAATGCCACCAGAGAGAATAATGCTGATATTATCTTTTTCTTCATACTTGCTTTCTGAATTGTTTTCATAATAATCTCCTCTCCTTGATTATCAATGTGAACTATCAATATAAGTTGCTATATCTGACTTCTTCATTCCCTTTGAAATCTGTAAAATCGAAGTGCCTTTTCCCATATAGATTTCATCAATCACATTTCTTGTTACATATGTTCTTTGTACTTCTCGTTCCTCATTCATTCTTTTAAGCTTTATTGTTACAACAATCTGAGGTCTCTTAGGAATAGAAAGAATCTTGTCATCACTGTCAAATGTAAAGTTATCTGCCTTTATCTGTACATTAAATGCTTCCACATTATCACAAACAACGCTCTTGTTAACCTTTGTAGGATCACTATCATCATTATCAGTGTAATATAAAATCTTGTTGGCTGAATCATACCAGTAACCCCACTTTTTACCAGCAGTTCCTGGTGTACCACCACCTGTTCCTCCGGCAGCACCTGAGGTTTCTTCCTGTTCAATTTTAAAATAGAACTCAATATCACTTTTTCCGTCATTAGTTGTTTTGACAAGCTGTATTTCATTAGCCTCAAGTATATTCTTTGAAATCTGATTCAGACTTATATCTGCATCACTCTGTACCTGTGCTAAAGCCGTCTGTTTACTATAACTTCTTACCGCCTGGACAATAAGTGTAACCAGCGCCGAAAGAACAATGCTGGAAACTGCTATCGCAATAAGTAATTCAACTAATGAAAAGCCTTTATTATTCCGCTTCATATACTACACTCCCGTAACAATATATAACTACTCCCACATTTAATAACATGAATGTTAATTAACAGTTGTAACCCTGCCTGTCTTGTACCATAACTCAGTCTCATATGATCTTCCTGCTGCTGTAACAATAAATTTACCATGTTGTTTGTCACTTATGTCAGTTCCACCATATGTAATCGACTTTACACTTCCATCATCCCTGCTAAACTCAATTACAAGTTCATCATCTTTAATAGAATGATCTGTTCCATCATTGTATACAAGATTCACTCTTGAAGCACTGCATTTATATGTTTCCATTTCTTTTAAATCTCTCATAACAGATATCATCAGATCATTGTCCTGTTTTTTTATAACAATCTGCCATTTTCCTGTTTTAGACATAGTGCTTGTTTTCAGTTCTGAAAGCGAAGAATACAGATTCTTATTCATTTTCTTTGCATTTCCCTTGGATATAGCAGATATTCCAAAAATGGTTGTCACTGAAAATACTGCAATTATTGCAATAACAATAAGAAGTTCCAGCAAAGAAAATCCTTGATTATTCAATTTGTTTCCTTTCAATCTATTTCTCATTATCTCCTCCAAATAACAACCATTACATTAACTTGATGACGAACTTTCTTCTGGTTCTGTCTGTTCAGGATTGTTGCTTATATCCTCATATTTTCTCCATTGAGTAAATAAAACCATATCCTTATAAGACAGATTATCTAATGAAAGTGTTCCGCCTGAAGCATCTGACTCACTTCCCGAATTCCAGTATCTGAAAATATCTTTAAACCCAATATCATTGCTATACTTATTAGGAGCTTTCATATCATCATCATTTTTATGGTTTTCCACAAAATACCAGAATGACTTAGAATCCGATGTAGATATTGAACTGTCAAATAAATCATTCTTGACTTCGCATCCAGATTTAACAGTAACAATTCCATCTGCTAAAATAATTCCGTTAAAATTACAATCAACCTCAACATCTCCATCACATATAACAACACCATTACAATAACCACCTGATTCCGGTATTGTTATAATATTTGATCCTGCATCCTGATTAAGGCTGCTACCTCCTGCCCTAAGTATAATCTTAGAGCCAAGTCCAACATGTGCAACAATAATATTTTTTGAATCCTTGGTTCTTAAAAATGCTTTATTCTTCTCTCCTGAATTTTTACCTTCTTCTGAAGTAAACTTGTTAAATGCATCTTCATTAATAATATTTCCAAATACATCTCCCGAAGTATATCTGCTAAGATTAATAAATGTATACTTAGAATCTATCTGGCTTAATTCTGTCTGGATTTCACCATTACCATAAGGAGTATTATCATCTCTTTTAAGAGGTGCAAGTATCTTATTGAACACACTGTATCTGTTATCCCTGTCAACAAATACTTCCCTGTAATCATCTGCATTAGAATCATCAAGTTCATTTGAATATGTACCAGGTGCATTATAATCAATACCTGTAATATCAGAATTTGTTGTACCAAATGCTGTTGATGCACTCTTTATATAGTCTCTGAGTTCTTTAGCCTCATCTAAATATGTCTGTTTGTCAGCTGTGCTAAGGTCATTATAATACGATACTGTCTTTAAATAATTTTCAAGTTCTGTGTCCGAACCATATATAATTTTAGTATACTGATTTCTTGCATACGAATTAGCAAAATTAAGGTAATAATATACTCTTGTTTTACCGTCAGTCTTATTTTCATATTCTTTTGAAATATATTTGTTAGATGAATCCAGTAAATTATATCCAAAGAAATTATCAATGCTTATTGTGGCAGAAAATGTAGTTGCTGAATCATCTTTAATTGTAGGGTTCTTAGAACCTTTATCCATCAGCTTGGTAGGAACAAGATATATTCCCTGGTTAGTATTTACAGAAATTGACTCACCAGTTGCAAGTGATCTGTCACTTGCAAATTTAATATAAGCACGTCCCGCAATATACAACTTTCCAAGGCTTCCAAATTTAACATGTGAATTAAGTCCGTTAACTATTATCGCACTACTGAAATCAGGACGTTCCTTTGCTGTATCTCCATCTTCATATCCGAATCCATAATAGTAACAGCCATCATTAATATTAACTGTTGAATTATTACCGTCTACTGTAAGGTCATCCTCAAGATTAATTTTCGATCCGCTATCAGCTGTAAATTCACTGTTGTCTCCAACATTAATATCCATTGCCCACAATTGTGATGATGAATCCAGTTCTAAATTACCGTTATCAAGATTAACAGAACCACCACATACAAGATATTTACCCTTAAAATTAAGCTTTGAACCAGTCTTAATAATAAGTCCTGTACCCGTTCCCTTTCCGGCATATGCACTGCCGGAAATTGAAGCTGTTCCATCAGTTACTGTAATACCTTTATTTCCAACTAAAGAATAATCACAGAAAAACAATGTACCAACCTTTTCATCTTCCTTGAAATTAATATATATATCCGGAAGACCAACAGAGCCATTAAATGTAATATAAGAATAACTTCCTGTTGCCTTATCCATATACTTTACAATACAATCTGAAAACTTTATTGTATATACAGGAAGATCAGTAGTATTAGCTGAAGTTCCGGCTGTGACATAATATCTCAAATCATTAATAGACATTACCTGAAGCACTTTATTATCAGCTACCAGAGAATTCTTATCTTCAATATATTTATTTAATTCTGTAACAAAATTATCACATACCTGTTTCTGTTTTTCAGCTGTTACATCATTAGTCCATCTGCCAAGTAATACACCGGCTTTCTCTGTTGGAATAACCTTTCCACTAGCAGTGCTGTAACCATCCTCAACTAACTTCTCCACTTTATCTTTGGTAGCTGTACCAAGTGGTGTCAGATCAAGAATTTTAGGCATTAATTTATTAGCGTAATTCTGTCTGAATTCTACATTTGCAGTTTTATTGTCAATTGCGGAAACTACTTCTGAACCATTTATCTTAGTTGTACTAAGAACCTTTGTAAGCTGTTCTTCATATGCCTGATTAAAACATTCAACCGAAACCTTTCCCAGTGCAGCCTGAATCTCATCTACAGCTTCCTCTGCTGTATAGAATGACTTAGAAGACTGGCTTCCGGCAAGCTTCATTCTATAGTTAACCATTGTTGTTGTCGTTATAAGTGTCGCAAGAATTAATACAAACGATGTCATAAGCAGAACAATAATGATTGTAGATCCAGAATTATTCTTTTTTCTTCTTGATAATACATGCTTCATAATATATCCCCATCCTGTATCTAATCTGTCTTGGTTGTTGTCAATGAAGTTATCTTGTCTTCATCTTTATACTCAGCAGTACCGCCTTTCCACTTCCACACATCTACTGTAATTCTATATAACACATTGTGAATCTTTGTAGGATCAGATAAACCTGTCCACTTATCGCTCCATTTATCAACATTAGAAAATACTTTAACCGGACTTGTTGTCGCCGGTGTCAGGACCATTCCGTTCTGCTTTATTACAATATTATCAACCTTGACATTAGTTTTAGTATATGCTTTTGAACCTGTAAGCACATATTTTTCCTGCTGAAGCATATACACATTCAGATCACTGTAATCAACATCCAGTCCTAACTTACTCTTTGTTCCCGAAGGTATATTATAGTTAATTTCGATAGTATCAGTAGTTATAGAACCATCTGTTTCATTAGCTACCGTTGAACCCTCTGGCAAAGGAAGCGTTGTAACACGCTCACCTTTAAATGGTGTATAGAACATATATAAGTTTCGGGCATTATTTTCAAGTTTACCAGATATCTTATAAACAATATCACTTCCACTAAGCTCTTTCGTAGCCCAGAAATAATAATCAGACATGGTAGTAGTCTTTACATATGCCGGATAAGCATTTCCATTATATGAATATGTAACCGTTATATCCATTGTCTGCTTCAGACGGACTTCATTCGGTGTTGAAGCATCTGACTCATCTGTTATATTAATATTCACTACTGTCTTCTTGGAAATGTCAGCTCTTGAAGCTAAAGTATTGAACGTCCTGAAATATGCCAGTGCCTCTTCATCACCTGTATCATCTCTGAACACATAATTGTTACCGCCTGTAACATCTGCATACATAGAAAGACCTGATGAATTAATATTATTGTTACTGTTATCTGTTGAACCTGATGCATCTGCCGGATTAGTATATGTAGATGCATCAAATGTTGCTTTAACATAATATTTTTCGCCATCTACACCGGTAAAATATGTTTTATCTTCTCCTTCTGCTCCTCTGTCATCACTCACAACATAAATATTATCCGTCTTAGTCTTTCCATAATAATATTTACCCTTGTGGTCAAGCAGATCCTGCAGTTCCATATCCTTAGCTTCTTCGACAATATTTCCAATAACTGTATTGGCATTTTCTATACGCCTTGCCTTTGAATTAATACGTGCCGAATTAGAAAATGTACTCAATACCGGTAGAGATATGATTGCCAGAATTGCAATTGCAATAAGAACTTCAACCAGTGAAAATCCAGAATTATTCAATTTTTCTTTCTTTTCTTGTAACGATTTCATATCCCTCTCCCTAATATATCATCTAATTACTTCCTGAAAAAATATTATCTGTTCCTGTCTTCACATCAAATTTAGGCTCTGTCGCCTTTCTGTCGCCACCCTGGATTGCATAAAGCGAAATTGATGCTGTTCCGGAAACAACTCCTGTAGAATCATTATATGTAGCTGTAAGAGAATCAATTGTGCTCTTACTTGCATATGTATTAATATACTTAACAAAATTCTTCCACTGGCTATAATCACCCTCATATGAAATATTAATAGATGACTTATAGCCTACAAGATTAGATGTATATGAACTTGTTCCATTAACATTGCTTGATGCTATCTGTCCAAACTTATATAAAACAGTAGCAGGTGAAAGTGAAAGACTCTTTACCCACACACCTGTAACATCTTCAGTTTTATTAAAGAATTCAATTGCGTTAGGCTGTGATGTAGTAGAATCATACTTATCAATTAAAACTGTACAAGCCTTGCTTAACTTATCCGTATCATTAATATATTTCTGCTTATTGTTATTCTTCTCTTTTAAATCTCTCTTAGTTGTTTCAAGAGATGTCTTCTTTGTTGACAGCTCATCAACCTGTGCTGACAGATTAGAGTATCCAAAGAAATAAGCTAACGCCATTATTAAAACAGCCATTACAACAATCAATAATTTTTTATCTCTTTCTGAAACTTTTAACATTCCCTTTAACTTATCCATGTTTCCCCCTCCTATTTGTTAGTAGTCTTATTAGATGTACTGCCTGAACCAGATGATGTGGTTGCTGATGTAGTATCAGAAGTGTTAATTCCATAATATGAGAACGACAATGAGAATGTAACTTCTGATGAACCGACATTATCTTTTGACTCTGATATAGAAGGAACATCTACTCCTGTTATAAGAGAATTGCTCTCAAGCTGTTGAATAAGTTTTGCAACAGAAGCCTTGCTTGTAGCCTTTCCTGATATTGATATTGCTCCTGATGTCGCATTGAAACTCTGTATTGCTACATCACTTGGAATATTCTTTTCAAGGAAACTTACTAATTCCTGTAACGTATCATCACTATCTGCTGTAAGTGCTGCAAATGCTGATACATCATTATATTTATCCTTTACAGCATAATAAGAATTTACCAAATCATTAATTGAACTCAGCTTCTTTACATCCTTATTAAGTCCCATAATCTGGGTATTAAGTGCAACAACCTGAGCAAGCGGAATCACAATAAGCAATGCTGATACAGCTATTGCGCCAAAAAATCCTATAATAATAGATTTGGTATTTTCCTTCTTAGAACCAGCTTCCTGCATCTTTCTAGGAACGAAATCAACAGGATCAACTACTGCACCCAAGTTAGTAACATAACTTGTAAGAGTTGCCTCTTCTACATAAGCCTTCTTATCAAGAACAATACCTTTGAGTGCCTCAACCTTAGTGATTGGCATATTCAACTCATTAGAAAGAAGTGTTGCAAATCCTTTAATTGTTGTTGAATGTCCGATAAGATAAGCCTTCTGGATTGAAACTCTGTTTCTTGATACATAATAATCAATTACTCGGTTGATATTACTTGCCATATATCTTAATGACTCAGTAACCTCATCGCCATCAAATCTTGAATGAAGAAGTGTCTCATTCTGAAGCTTTGTTGTAGCTGCATCATACTTAAGACCATACTTATCCATAACTGCATTTACAAGCATTGACTTTCCATAAGGAACCATACGCTGTAACTGTAATACATTTTCCTTGAATATATTGATTACAGTACCATCATTCTCTACCTGAATAACAAGACTGACTTCCTCGCCAATCTGCTGCTTCATAATCTGATATGTACTGTTACCTGCATAATCAACAAATGCAACCTTAAGTCCTAAAGCCTTAGCAAGATCATAATATGATTCAACAACCTCTGAAGGAACAGCTGCAACCATAATCTTTAACTTCTTCTGTCCCTGATCTTCTACTTCCTGAAGAACTGTATGCTGGATAATATATTCATCCATATTAACAGGGAAATACTCAGTTGCATTAGCCTGAACAATCTTTTCTATCTTGTTAGCCTTAACATTAGGAATAAGAACTTCCTTAGTAGCAAGTCTTGGAGAACTGATAGAAAATACTACACTGTTAGAATTGAATCTGTGTTCAACAAGTACTGCTTTAATCGCATTTGAAAGAGTATCAATGTCTATAAGAATACCATCCTCATAGCACCCTTCAGGTGCAGGAATAGTAACAGTCTTATGAACAGTACTGTTCTTTCCTGATTTAGTGATTTCACATATCTTAATATACTCGTTATTAATAACGATACTTACTAATTTGCCTTTGGCTTTAGCTGCAGCCATAAATCCTCCTATCCAGCTCCCCACATAATAAGCTAATCAATCTAGTTTAATATATATAAATTTCTGTATCCATCATTGGTATCTTAATAATTAAAATCCCATTAATGTCAGATAACAGTTAATTATATTCGTACCAAAAAGCATGGCTATCGTAAGCCCTGCACACAAATATGGTCCAAATGCAAGCACATGCTCTGCATCCGTAACCTTGATACGGATGGAATGAATGACTGCACCTAAGATGCAGCCAATCAGAAATGCCAGGATTATGCACTTCCATCCTAAGAATAATCCTGCAAACGCCATCAGCTTAATGTCTCCACCGCCAAATGCGTCAATACCTTTAATTGCCCGTCCAATAAATAAGCAGACGAGCATAAATCCACTTATAACACAAAACCCTATTAGGTAATCTAATAGGTTCTTGTGATCTAATATTATTCTTATAACTCCCAGCACACCAATTGCCACATTTAGTGAAAATGGTATTTCGAAAGTTCTCCAGTCTATGACTGAAATAACAAGAAATATCGAAAACGCAAAACACATAAGTATACTTACCGGATTAAATCCATGTACCAAGAAGACTATCACATACATTATTCCATTGGTCGCTTCAATGATTGGATACTGTGGTGATATCTTTGCTTTACAATGTCTGCATTTTCCGCCTAATATTATGTAGCTCACCAGTGGTATGAGATCATACCACTGGATTTTCTCGCCACATGTCATACAATGCGAATGTTCTGTAGCTATATTCTCTTTTAAAGGTAATCTGTAAATCAGTACATTCAAAAAACTTCCGAATACGGTACCGTATAGAAAGATAATGAAGTACAGTAATATTTCGTATTGCATAGTTCTTAGGTCCTTAGGTTTTTGTTAAATATGTAATGTTGATTAGATTACTCTGCAACCATGTCAATCTTTGACTTTGTGTTTGTATGATCAACACCAGGTACAGAAACAGTAACCTTGCCATCTGTAGAAATTGTTATTGTTATTCCTGCTGTTGCATTACGACAAGCCTTTGACTTTAATGTTGCGCCTAAAACTCCATCCTCATTCAACTCTGCACTAAGTGCTGATGTAAATGAAGTGGCTCCTGAACTTACATCTGCTAATGTTCCTGAAAAAGAAGCACTTGTATCAACGAATTCTTTATTAACGCTCTCTACTGATAACGCAGTTGTAACTGAACCCCTGATTGAATCAAGTGTCTGTAAATCTGTTGACTCTCTTGACTTTTCAACATTTCTGATAAGTGTTGGTGCAAGTACTCCTACAAGTACTGCCATGATTGCGATAACTACGATAAGTTCTACTAAAGAGAAACCTTTGTTACCTAATTTTTTCTGTGTCTTTTTCATGTTTCATATCTCCCTTTTGAAATATATTTATATAAATCTGTCATCATAAGCGACATGCATGACAGACTATATACAACTTTACTCAACAACCATATCAACCTTAGATACAGTTGTTTTTGCACCAATTGCCTCAACTTTAACTTTTTTATCATATGTAATAGTTATTCTGATTTTTGCATCTTTGCAGGCATTAGACTTCAGCTTTGCCTCCAAAACACCATCTTCCTGTAATTCACTTGCCAGTTCCTTGCCCAGATCTGTAGCAGCAGTTTTAACATCATCAAGAAGAATGATATACGGTGTAGATTCCTCTATGCTTTCATCTGTAAATGCATCATTAACAGCATCCGTTGATAACGAAGTCATAATTGAGCTTCTGATTGAATCCAGTGTCTGCATATCAACAGACTCTTTTGATTTTTCAACATTTCTTACAAGAGTTGGTGCAAGTACTCCTACAAGCACTGCCATAATAGCAATAACAACAACTAATTCAACTAATGAAAATCCACTATCATTTCTATATTTTGATTTCATAATGTTACTCTCCAATATTACAAAATACGAAATATATTCTTAATTATCAGGCGCTTCCTAATGTATTGTATAACTGAATCATCGGCTGATATATTGCCATGATAAGCAGTACAACTACGAATGCCATAAGTACAATTATTACCGGCTCCATAAGTGATGTGAGTGTCTGTGTCTGAACTTCTACTTCTTCCTCATAATATGTAGCTGAATTAGTAAGCATTTCTTCAACATTACCAGTTTCTTCGCCGATACCTACCATATGTACAACCATTGCCGGGAATAATCCCGTTGCTTTTAACTGGTTTGAAAGAGGCAGTCCGAGTGAAACTCCATTCTTAACTTTTTCTAAGCCATCATAAAACAAAACATTCTTCATAGTTGAAGCCGATATTTCAAGTGCATCAATCATTGGCATACCTGCTTGAAGAAGTGTGCTCATTGTTCTTGCAAATGAAGCACATGCCGACTTAGTCTGTAACACTCCAAATACCGGTATCTTGAGCTTAAGCTTATCAAGGTTGTGTTTTCCATTGTCTGTACGCTTGTACATCTGTATACCAACAACTATTCCAACCACAACAATTATGTATATATACCAGTAATTCTTCAAGCTGTTACTCATTGCAAGAATTGCTTTTGTCGTAACTGGAAGTTCACTGTCAAGATCTTCAAACATTGTCATAAAGCTTGGAATAACAAATGTAAGCATTACAATTACTACACCAATCATTACACATATAAGCACTATAGGATACATCATTGCTTTCTTAACGATTCCATTAAGCTTAGCATCCTTTTCAAACTGTATAGCCATTCGCGTAAGAGAATTCTCCAGACTACCTGATGCCTCACCAGCTCTTACCATATCAATAAGAATACTTGGGAATGCATCATTCTGTCTCATAGAATCAGATAAACTTTCACCTTTTTCTACATTAGACTGTGTATTAACAATTGCTTCTTTTAATTTTTTATTTTCCGTCTGTTCTGCAAGCATCTCCAACGCATTAATAACACTTACCCCCGCCTTCAATATACTTGCAAACTGTCTACAAAATACACTCATGTCTCTTGCAGGTATCTTCTTTCCTTTAAATATAGGAATATTAACATCTTTATCAAGTGCTCCCTGCTTGCCGATTGATACTGGAATTAAGCCTTGTTCCTTAATCTTTCTGGCAGCCTCTTCCCGGCTTTCAGCCTCAACTGAGCCCTTAACATCTTTTCCCGCGGTGTTAACCGCTTTGTATGAAAAACTCTCCATACTTCTCTCCTCATCATTACTTGGATTTATATCCCGAATTGTGCTATTAGTATAACACATTCACAGTTTGTTCACAATATTTTTACCAAAATAAACAAAAAATAATATGTCTATTTATAGTACTTTATATCTATATCATGCATTCTTATTAAACACCACATACCAAAAGGGGGATTTTTTGTACAAAATATATCATTTCCCACATTAATCATCACTGATAAATTATATTCTCCCTTATCATATTAATAGTTTTCAAAAATTGTATTTGGGTATTTTATTACATTGCCCAACATGATATTATTTATATATTAACAATTATAGAGGGAGAGAAACAATGAAACAAGCTATATCTTTCAAATCCATAAAAAGACACCACATTCTTTTATTTTTCTTTATATTAATGCAATGCATTTATCTGTCTTTTTCATTTGGGATTAATAAGAAAGGATTTCATTCTGATGAGCTATGGAATTATGGTTTTGCCAACAGTTCTCAGGGAACTGATATTTTCAGGGAAAATAACCAGTTAAAGAATTTTGATAATTGGGAAAATTCATCCATTCTGTACGACTACATATCTGTTGATAAATCCGAAATATTTGACTATTCATCTGTTTATAAAAATTGTGCTGATGACTACCATCCTTTCTTAGGATTTATGCTTCTTCATTTTATATGTGCACTTTTTCCCGGAACATGGTCTGCATGGTATTGTTTTGCACTTAATCTTATATTTTTTGTAATTCAGCAGATATTTTTATTCAAATTAATAAGAAGTATAACTAACAATTCTTATTATGGAATTGCTGGTGTATTATTCTTTGGTTTTACCACAGGTGCAGAGGACATTTTATTTTTTCTAAGGATATACTGTCCCGCAACAGCTATCAGTGTTGTTTTTATGTATTATCTGTCAGAATTATATAATCAGCGGAACAACTCAAAAATTTCTATAAATATGTTAGTTAAAATTGCTATTACAACACTTCTCGGTTGTTTAACTCTGCATGAATTTATTTTCCTTGCATTTATCGCTGCATTAATTTATGGACTTTTTTACCTGATTACAAAACATTTTAAATTAGCAATTAGTTTTGGAATATCAATGATTAGTTCTGCTTTGTTGTCAATTGCAATATTCCCTGCAACAATACCACATTTGTTTGATTCATCAGGGACTTTCGGCAGTCAGGTAGTAAAATATTCATTTGTATTCCAATTTAAATTATATATGTCTTATATAACTAATGATTTATTTGGAGTTGCAACATCCCCTTGGCCATCAATGTTTTTATGGTATTTGTTTTACGGATTGATTGTATTTCTATTCTTCTTCATTCCTTTTTGCTTTATATTCAGGCATGAGAAATGGTTAAAGAATTTCTTTTTGCTTATAAAAAGAAAATGTATAGATTTCATTCATAAATTTAAGTTCTTTAACTTTGCATTATTTGCACTTATGATCGTATGCATATCAATGCTTGCCATTAATGCTTATATGACTTCCATCGTTCACATGGGAAGAGTATCTAACAGATATATAATGATTGTCTATCCTTTATTTGCAGCATTTGCAGTATCTCTATTCTGCTATTGCTTAAATTGGATATTTAAAAATAAGAAACTAAAATATATTATGTGTTATGGCTTCTCTGTAATTTTTGCCACATTAAGCATTTTAATGGCACCACATATATTCAGATTCAACTATCCTCATGAAGGCGTTGCAATTGAAGATATTGAAGAAAATTCCAATTGTATAATTATGTTAAGCTCACCATTTCTCTTGACTTGTACTACTTATACTCTTGGTAAAACAAACCACTTTTTTGCAACAACATATAACACAGCTTTAACAGCTGATTATAAAAATAGCGATATCAACTTTAAAGACGAACCTCTGTATTTATTAATTGACACATCATTATTTAATAATAATGGTTTATCTGTAGGTGGTATAAGTCTGCCGTCTTCCAATATCACTTATGATATAGAAGCGATCTATGATAAAGACACTTACTTATCATTTTATAAAAATCTTGATATTGCATCCAACTTTGAAAAAGTAGGAACTGATTATAATTTATTTGGCAGAGAAGTAGAGATATATCGTCTTAATTAAAGTTTACAAATAAAAGCCCCTATATAATTACTATTAACAAGTAACTATATAGGGGTTTTATAATAATTAATCAATATCAGGGCACTTATATCCTGCCTTAACCATATCATCCTTAAGTTTTTCCACACTTATCCCAAGTTTTTCCGCTCCTTTTTCCATACTTATACTCTTTTCTTCCACAAGTGAATATATCATCCAATTGCTGCCCAAATTAATTCCTTTTTCTATTCCAATTTGAATCCCCCTGTCTTCCAATCTCTGTGCAACATCACACATATTACTAACTCCTTTCATCTCTATTCGTTCCAATCGTCTTTCACCGTAATTGCGGTATATTATGTTATAATAAAACGGCTCAAAACATTCCTGCTCCAAACCGCCTGTTATTATTTCTATCATTCCATATCTGGAAGCTTAAACCCTGTATTAATCATATTCGCCCGAAGCTTTTCTACACTTATGCCAAGTTTTTCTGCTCCCTTTTCCATACTTATGCTTTTTTCTTCCACAAGTGAATATATCATACGGTTGCCTTTTTCTATTCCTTTTTTTATCCCCCTGTCCTCAAGCCTCTGTGCAACATCACACATATTACTCACTCCTTCCTTATCTGCCAATAACTTTTCATACCTGTTATCCCCGGTCATTACCGATAAGAATTTAAGTATCTCATCCACATGCTTAATAGTCGTCTTGTCATCCGGTATGTAATCTTCATTCTTTCTCTTGTTAACAAAGAAATTAGCGACTATCTTAAAATCACTTTTAAATTTCGATATCTGCTCATCCGTCAGCCATGCTATCTCAAACACATTAGCTTTAACATCATTGACATACTTATCCAGACCATCCGGCACATTTATCAGTGATTTAATATTAGCTGGCGCTGTCCACTTTCTGTCTGTTCCATAATACAATACCATCGTTATTACAGGCACTATTGTTTTCTTATCATGCTGTCCCCTGTATGAAGCGCCCTCATAACCAAATATTCTTACCGGCATCCTACTCTCAACCTTCGTCTGATTCTCTATGCCATAAAGAATTATGTCTGTGTCACCTTTTCTCCAGTATTTCGCAACATCTCTTTCCTGCTCATGCAATTTACCGGAGTCATCCTTATACTGTGAATGAACTGTTGTATTAACCAACGAACTCTCTTCAACAGTATCTTCCCCATCAAACAATAATACATTAACTATGTCAGCAAATATATCATTGTTATCCTCTAAAACCTTTTCTGATAAATCCTTTTGTTGCATTTGTCTGTATCAGTCAGATATAACCTTTTAATCATCTTAACTATATAATTAATATACACTTTTGTCAATACCGTAATTACGATATTTAAATCAAAAAAATTGTTACAACCGATGTCATTAACATAACACCGGTTATAACAACAATCTTTCTTATATCACTTCTCGTCAGTTTCCTTTAAATTTTCCATGAACTCTTCAAGTTCTTCTCTTGCATTATCGCTGAGTTCCTGATATGTCTCAATCAGAATATATTCTTTTGAATCTTTGTCAACAGCCACATAATCTACCTGCTTCCGCGAATTGCTCTTGCCTTCTGCCCCAGTCAGAAGCTGATATGGAGATATGCCTAACACCTCACATATTATCATTATCTTGTCTGCTGATGGATTATTCCCTTTTCTTTTCCAGTCACTGACTGTGCTTTGGGAAATCCCTGTCCTGCTGACAAACTCCGCCTGAGACATTCCCTTTTCTTCAAGATATTTATATATTCTCTCACCTATCTGCATTTTCAACCCTTTTATCTTTCTGAATCATAATTATGCACATTCTTAGCAGCCAGACCAAGAAACATAAACATATATGGTGTAGTGTAAAACATTGTATTACCTGTAAATGCACACACTGCATATGCTATTACACAGCCCGCTGCTGCTATTGTTGTAGGTGTCAGTTTTCTTATTTTCTTAAGCTGGCACACAAGCATTGTAATAAGCGAAGCCAGATACAACAGTAATCCCGGAATTCCAAGAAATACCATATGCTGTATATATTCATTAGCCGGTCTGTCTGTCCACGGAAGCATTGCGCCGGAATACTTATCATTAAGCTGTTCTGGTCCGTATCCTACAACCGGACTTTCTGGAATCATTTTAAAGCATGCCTTCCATAATACCATTCTTCCTGTTCCTGCCTCATCCATATCATCAGCTTCTGTAGCAATTGAATGTGCATCATGAAAAAGTTTAAGTATATCTTTTCCTATGTTCTGACCTCCACTTGATGGTACTAATCCAGCTGTACTCATAAGACTAAGAACAACAAGTATTACCATCGGCGCTATTATTCTTTTAATCTTATGTGTATTAACTGCATATATAATGCATACTCCTATGACTCCTGCAACAGTTCCCAGATATCCGCCAAATGTATTATTAACAAGCAGACAGAATAACTGGAATGTCATTCCGGCAGCACACAATATTTTCAGCTTAATATTTTCTTCCATAAGATATAATCCGGTCATTACAAGTACTGACATATTAAGGTAGTATCCCATATGGTTAAACTGATTAAACACTGTCGCTCTCTGTGACCTGAACACACCATCAATCACTTCGTAATCCTGTAATAAAAGGCATATTCCCATAATCACAGATACTATTGCATATGAGCCAAATATTTTCTTTCTGCGCCTTTCATCCTTTATAATATGTGCACACATATACACTGCTGCATAATAAAAATATGTAAGCAGCCCATCATACCTGTATTCCGTTCCAAAAAAAGATGTATGTATATCCTTTGAACACAATGTACAGATTCCACTCCATATAAGAAGCACTATAAAAAAGATATTCCAGGGTTCTTTCTTGAAAAAATCCACAATTCTCTGTCTGGCATGGTCTTTATTCCACAATATCAGTCCCAGGCCATACACAAGAACAAACTGGATTGTCAGCAATCCCATAAACATAACTGTAACCTGGTACTTTGATAACATATGAAAACGATACACATACCCTTCAACATTTTTCCCAGCCCACATTGCATGAGTTATTATAGATGGAAGTGGCAGCGCACTCCATAGTACAAGAAGCACTGCTGCCACCTTTTCAAAAGGCTCTCTTCCGAGAACCTCATATATTTCTTTAATGCTTTTACATTCTTTTAATCTTGCAAACATTTCTCTCCCCTACTCACATATCACATCCGCATATTAGAAGAACTGATTAACCCTCTTGGTAACATAATTAACATCCTGAGCATAACTTACCGCATTCTCAGCATCAATCACACCCTTATTATACAAATCAAGAAGTGCATCATCCATAGATATCATTCCGTCTTTTCTACCTGTCTGAAGAACACTTGTAATCTGATAAGTCTTAGCCTCTCGGATAAGATTCTTTATAGGAATAGTTCCATGCATTACCTCAAATGCAGCTACTCTTCCTCTCCTGTCGGCTGTCGGTATAAGCTGCTGTGAAATAACAGCTTCAAGAACAACCGCAAGCTGGATTCTTATCTGCTGCTGCTGGTGTGGCGGAAATACATCAATAATTCTGTCGATAGTTGCCGCCGCTCCGATTGTATGAAGTGTTGACAATACAAGATGTCCTGTCTCAGCAGCTGTTATAGCTGTTGATATAGTCTCAAGGTCTCTCATCTCACCAACAAGAATAACATCCGGATCTTCTCGGAGTGCTGCCCTTAATGCATCTGCATAAGAGCGTGTATCAAGTCCGATTTCTCTCTGGTTAATCATGGCTTTGCGGTGGCTGTGAAGATACTCTATAGGATCTTCAAGTGTTATTACATGTGCATTACGGTCATCATTAATCCTGTCAATCAGTGAAGCTAACGTTGTAGACTTACCTGATCCGGTAGGTCCTGTTACTAGCACAAGTCCTCTCTTCTTGGAATGTAGGTCAATAACAGACTTAGGTACGCCAAGACTTTCCGGTGAAGGAATTTCTGTTCCTACAATTCTCATTGCACATGCAACCGAACCTCTCTGTCTGAACACATTAACTCTGTATCTGCCTATATTCGGGATTGAGAATGAGAAATCCAGTTCTCCTCTGTCCTTAAAAAGATTCTCCTGTCTCTCATCCATAATATCAAGAATAAGTTTTTCACAATCTGCCGGAGTAAGCTTAGGATATTCAAGATCAACAAGTTCTCCATTAATTCTTACTCTCGGAGGAAGTCCTACTGTAACATGGACATCACTCGCCTTTTTTTCTTTTGCTATTGTAAGCAGCTGCTCTACCGTAAACATAATATAACCCCCATCATGCAGCCATTAATCAATCTGCTCTAATTCTATTTCAACAATTTCATTGTCATCTGCCATGCTGGCTGATGAACTAACTGCTGGTGATACTGATGTTGCTGCTGACGCTGCCGGTTTCTTAGCTGCTCCGGCATTCTTTGCATTAGGCTGTGAATCATCTTCCTCTGCCTCATAAGTAGCCTTAACCATCTCAGCAATTGTTGTAACGCCTTCCTTAACAGCATTAGTAGCTGCCATCTTAAGGGTATTCATTCCCTCACTGATTGCCTGCTTCTTAATCTCATCCGCATCAGCATGTCTGGAAATAAGTCTCTTAATTGAAGGTGTTATCTTCATAATTTCATATATACCAAGTCGTCCATAGTAACCCGTTCCATTACAAAGCTTACAGCCACATGGTTCATATACTGTAAATGGTTCATCCGGATTAAGGCCTAACATTTCTTTCTCTGCTGCACTTGCCTCTTTAGGCATCTTGCAGTCACACAGCTTTCTTACAAGTCGCTGGGCAATAATACCAACAAGCGAATCAGCTATAAGGTAAGATTCTATTCCCATATCTTCAAGACGGGCAACAGAACTTGCTGTACTGTTAGTATGCAATGTACTAACAACCAAGTGACCTGTGATAGATGCTCTTACCGCAATCTCAGCAGTCTCACCATCTCGGATCTCACCGATCATGATAATATCCGGATCCTGTCGGAGGATTGATCTTAATGCAGTTGCAAATGTAAGGTTAGCTTTATTATTAACCTGAACCTGATTAATACCATCAATATTAGCCTCGACTGGGTCTTCAACAGTGATAATATTAACATCTTCTGTATTAAGTTCACTTAAAGCAGTATAAAGTGTTGTAGACTTACCTGATCCGGTAGGTCCTGTTACAAGGATAATTCCATGTGGGTTCTTTAAGATATCATCAAATACCTTAAGATCAGTCGGTGTAAGTCCAAGTTTGGATTTATCAATGTTAAACCCTTCTTTGGACGCAATTCTCATAACGCATTTCTCGCCATATACAGTAGGAAGATTAGATACACGGATATCATACTCTCTTCCGTCTACATTAAGAGTAATACGGCCATCCTGTGGTTTTCTCTTTTCAGAAATATCCATTCCAGACATAATCTTAATACGTGTTGTAATAGCACCAAGAAGTGTATTATCATATTCAATAATTTCACGGAGATTACCATCAATTCTGTATCTTACACGGATACTCTTCTCCATTGGTTCAATATGTATATCGGAAGCTCTCTGTCTTACAGCCTGCTCTATAACGCTGTTAATAAGCTGAACGATAGGCGCATTCTCGATTTCTTCTCTTCTCGCCTTATCTTCCTTAGTCTCTTCCTTGAATACATCGCCCTGTTCCTTCTTATACAGGTCGACAATACTCTGTGCCTGCTTCTGTCCAAATGCTTTATCAAAAAAAGCGTTGATATCAGATGCATTGGCAAGAACAGGAACAACCTGCTTGCCTGTAACGATATTAATATCATCCATGGCAAGAATATTAGTAGGATCAGCCATGGCAACTCTTATTGCGCCAGGATTATCCGGTGCATCACCGAGAGGAACAAGTGTGTACTTTCTCATAATGCTTTCATCAAGCACAGAAAGCACATCCTCACTGACATCTGTCTCTCTCATGTCAACAAAATCTATTCCAAGACTGTCGCAAAGTGCCTCATTAATATCCTTCTGTGTTGCATATCCAAGTGCAATAACCATTTCACCAAGCATCTTGCCCTGCTCTCTCTGTCTTGAAAGTGCAGTCTGTAACTGATTCTCATCAATAATACCCTTTTTTACAAGTACATCTCCCAAACGAACTTTCTTTCTATAATTCACCCTTCAACCTCTTTCCGCAGGTCAGCTCCTCCCCCTGCTTTGACCAATTTTATTAAATTATATCACATTAACAGATATTTACAAAATAGTATTTTTATTTTATCTCATTAATCGAATAACTGCTGCTCCTGCTGCCAACACATTCCTCGTATAGCGCTTCATAATCATCACTGCATATATATCTCTTATTCTCGTTATCGTGGTTCATGTCAAATGTCCCATCAACATTAAGATATGTATTGCTGTATGAAAATGCAAAATATACTGTCCTGCTGTCTTCTGAATCCGATATAACTGCTGATGCAAACACATAAATGTAATTATTGGCATCAGTCTGCTGTCCATTACCTGAAAGAAAATAAACACCGGTTACTTTGCTGTCCGTACATGTCTCATTATTTACATGATAAAGAAATGACACATCCTTTGTAGCTTTGTAAAGCATATGGAAAGTATTTACAGATGTCTCTGAAACAATAGTCTCCAGAACCTCCTTTTTTACCTGTTCAATCACTTTACTGTCAATCTGTGATACATTTGTTGCAAAGCTTGGAAGCTTATCCGCATCATATGACTGCTCCAGCTTTTCTGCAAGGTATCCGTGTCTTGCAATATCTTCATATGTCACATCGCATGTAACATTTACAGAATCCCCGAATTTGATTCCTGTTGTCTTATCAGCCGTAAATGTCAATCCTGAAAGATATTCATCCTCCCAGTTATTTGATATATTGACTGTCGCCTCCGGGCTGATTCCCGCAAACATAACATCAACATTATCAAACAGTGAAATTGCAGTACCCTTCTGGATTCCGGATGCTTTTATCTTTCTGCTTCCACTTCCCATGCTGATTCCAACTGCATCCTCATATTTCTTGTCAAAACCAATGGTAACCTTGTACTTATCCCCATTGGAAACATCCTCTGCCTCTGTTGTTATGTCTATTGAAGCAATAAGCATTTTGACATTGTATGACTTATCAGAATCTGTACTTTTTCCCATAAGTCCCTTATACAGCTTGTCCTTATTAAGTGTAAAATCAGGACTCGCATAGCCATTAGCACCCTCATAGCTTATCGTTACATAATCCCATACATCAAATTTCTGTGATCGTATAAAAAGTGCCACAACAATTACAGCAATCACACCGGCAGCTGCAATAATCAGCCCTACGCGGCGTTTCTTAATCGTGCGTCCCATGAACCGGAACTCCTTCTTAATCTCCTTTTCAATTGCTTCACCCTTATGTGAAAATTCTTTTAACTCCATATTATACTCCTATTGGTCTTGTCGCCTCTCTTAACATAGATTTTTCTTCTCCATCAAAATACGGTTCAAGCGTCTGGTATACTCTTTCCTGATACTTATTGAGTCTCTCAATATCCACAGAATCAAGGTAATTAACATCAACAAGTTCTAAGTCTATCGGAACAACAGTAAGCATGTCGAACTTTAAAAATGTGCCATATTCATTATCAAAGTCTTTCTGGCATACAATCTCATTTTCAATTCTTATGCCAAACTCTCCTTCAATATATACACCCGGCTCATCAGATGTAACCATGCCTTCTTCAATAACTGCAAGATCATTCTTTCCCGGATTATGCTTCCATCTGAAGCCGTTAGGACTCTCATGCACATTAAGAAGATATCCTATACCGTGGCCTGTTCCGCAGCGGTAATCCATTCCAACATTCCACAATGGCGCTCTCGCAAGAATATCAAGACTGAATCCGTTGCAGCCCTTTAAAAACTTTGCATTTGCAAGGCTTAACATTCCTTTAAGCGTAAGTGTGTAATACATCTTCATCTTATCGGTCACAGGGCCTAGTGCAATCGTTCTTGTTATGTCTGTTGTTCCTCTCAGATACTGTCCACCTGAATCCACAAGCAGCATGCCCTCCGGCTTTAACACAGCCGCATTAGTTTCATCTGCATGGTAATGCATCATCGCTGCATTTGCATTATACGCGCTGATTGTGTCAAAACTAAGTTCTATGTAATCTTTTATATTGCTTCTTAAATTATCAAGATATGCTGCTGCACTTGCTTCTGTTATGCTGCCTGATGCCACATTTTTCTTAAGCCAGAATATGAACTTAGTCACAGCAACACCATCATCAACATGCGCACTGTACAGGTTTTTAATCTCTGTCTCATTCTTTACCGCCTTAAAAAGCATTGCCGGATTGTCAGCCAGCACCACACCTGCATTACCTGCAGATATAACCTCTTTGTAAATACGCATATTGACGCGTTTTTTATCAATAAGTACTGTACCATCCATGTCTGCAATATCATCATACAGTTTTTCATATGGCAGGACTTCCACTCCTGCCTCGCTGAATTTAGCAAGTGTCTTATCGTCAAACCTGTCCTTATCCGTATAAATGTATGCTTTATCCTTAGTTATCACTGAATACGCCATAATAACCGGGTTACACTCCACATCGCGTCCCCTTATGTTGAAAGTCCAGCATATGTCGTCAAGAGTTGCCATAATATGAATATCAGCATTTTTATTATGCATATATTTTCTTATTCTTGAAAGCTTGCTTATTATGCTTTCTCCTGAGTACTCTTTATCAAGCCAGAACACCTTTGTGTGTGGGAATTCTGCCCTGTTCTCATAGATTCTCTCAATCGCATCAAAATCATACAGGCAGCCTGCTCCTGCCTTCTTACATATATCAGTGAATTCAATTCCTTCTTCTGCCGGCATCGTTCTTCCATCAAATCCCATACACATGCCGTCTTTAATGATGCTTTCACAGTACTGTGCCACATTCATAACGCCCGGAGCACCGACCTTCATAAGTGAAAAGCCTGTCCCCTCAATCTGCTTTTCAGCCTGCACGAAATACCTTCCGTCAGTGAAAAGCCTTGCATCATCCTGTGTTATTACTGCAGTTCCGGCTGAACCCGTAAATCCAGTTATGAATTCTCTTTCTTTAAAGTAATCTCCGGCATACTCTGATATATGATAATCCCCTGTTACGACTACGTATATATCTACACCTTCTGCTTTCATAATATCTCTTACCTTAGATAATCTGCCTGCTATTACCTTCGCATCTGTAATCTCCATGACCTGTCCTCCTGACTATATTGTAATATAAAAATTCTGCTGTTACATTAATTTACGTTCAATAAGCATCTGCCTTAACTTACCAAGTGCTTTCTTCTCAATTCTGCTCACATAGCTCCTGCTTATGCCAAGCCTGTCAGCAAGCTCGTTTTGTGTACATTCCTTCGCCCCAAAAAGCCCGTACCTGTATTTTAATATCTCTATCTCCCTTGGCGCAAGCACCTTTTCTATATTACCATATATACACTTAATCTGCTCATAAAACATATAATCTTCCACAGCATCCGGCTGTTTCTTCTCCGAATCCTCACCGATAATGTCTTTTAGACTTATTTCATTTCCCTCTTTATCCTTGCCTATCGGCTCATTTAAGGACACTTCCCGCTCCTTCTTTTTATCCTGCCGAAAAAGCATAAGAATCTCATTATCAATACATTTGGCAGCATATGTTGAGAATCTCACATTTCTTTCTATGTCAAATGAATCAACAGCCTTTATAAGACCTATTGTTCCCACCGAAATAAGGTCCTCATTAATATAATCACGTTCCGTAGAGGTATATTTTTTTACTATATGTGCAACAAGGCGCATGTTCTTTTCTATAAGAACATTTCTTGCCGCACTGTCGCCTTCACGCAGGTTTATCAGCAATTCTTTCTCTTCCTGTGCCGATAATGGTTTTTCAAATGTTTTCAAAAAGGCACCCCTACACATTTTTATATATCATATGTGTAAAGGTGCCTTTAATTGCCTATCCAACTGTCTCTTTAATTTAACTGTTAACTTCTGTTTCTTCTTCCTGTCGTCTTAAGATATCATACTTATCAAGCCTGATTCCCAAATCAATATACAGATTCTGCTTAGGATGTGGACAGCTTTCCATATCTTTGCCGTTCTCGTCAACAATACGCTTAACTGTCACTTCAATATTCTGTCCATCTGGCTTCATTACCTCAATTGTCTCACCAACTGAGAACTTGTTACGCTGCTCAATATGGTAAAGTCCCTGCTCGTTAGTATCTCCGACTATTCCCAGATAAGTGTATTCCCTGATATATGTGTTGCTGTCATATATTTGTGTGTTCTCGTCAGGTTTTCCAAAGAAGAAGCCTGTTGTGTACTGTCTGTAGGTACATTTGCTTATCTCACTCTTATAAAATGGAATTCTTGCCTTATACTTCTCAGGATCTTCTATAAAATCATCAATGGCAAGTCTGTATGTTCTTGCAACAGTAGCAACGTACAGAGCTGTCTTCATACGTCCTTCAATCTTAAATGAATCAATACCGGAACTTACCATCTCAGGAATATGCTCAATCATGCACAGATCCTTAGAGTTGAATATATATGTTCCTCTCTCATTCTCATATACAGGCATATACTGTCCCGGTCTATTCTCCTCAACAACAGCATATTTCCAGCGGCATGGATGAGTACATGCACCCCTGTTGGCATCTCTTCCTGCAAGGAAGCTTGATAACAGGCATCTTCCCGAATAAGAGATACACATTGCGCCATGCATAAATGTTTCAATCTCCATCTCGTCAGGAATATGCGCCCTTATCTCCTTAATCTCCTCAAGAGATAATTCTCTCGCTGAAACAACTCTCTTAGCACCCTGATTCCACCAGAAATTATATGTCATATAGTTAGTATTATTAGCCTGTGTGCTTATATGGATATCTGTGTCCGGAAGCACTTCCTTTGCTATTGTAAACATTCCCGGATCAGATATAATAAGTGCGTCCGGTCCAACTTCCTTAAGTTCCTCAAAGTAAGCCCTTGCACCCTCAAGATCATAGTTATGTGCCAGAATATTAGCTGTAACATAAACCTTAACATTTCTGTCATGTGCGAACCTAACGCCCTCTTTCATATCTTCTATTGAAAAATTCTTAGCTTTTGCTCTTAAGCCAAATGCCTCACCGCCGATATATACGGCATCAGCACCGAATATTACTGCTATCTTTAAAACTTCAAGACTGCTTGCAGGTATGAGAAGCTCTGTCTCCCTGCCATTATACATATGTCCTGCCATATTATTCCTCATTTCTCCTTTTACTGCTTTACACTGAGTGTAATTCCATCACCAATAGGTACTATAGAAGTCACAAAATCTTCTGAATGTGTGAGTTCATACACATATTCCCTTATTCTTGTATGGATTGTTCTGTTCCTTCTTGTAACTGCATAACGAGATTCTACAATCTCTCCCTCCTGCAGAATATTATCCGATATAAGAAGCCCGCCTTTTCTAAGCACCCTCTTAACATCAGGAAGATAATTAATATACTGTCCCTTTGCAGCATCCATGAATATAAAATCATATGGACCTTCAAGAGTCTTTAACACCTCAAGCGCATCACCCTCTATCAGTGTTATAACATCCTCCTTGCCTGCCCTTTTGAAGTTATTCTTTGCCACAGGTATTCTCTTATCATAATTCTCTATTGTAGTAATCTTACAGTTTTCCGGCATATTCTCACTCATAAGAATAGATGAGTAACCTACTGCCGTTCCAACTTCCAGAATTCTTTCAGGCTGTACAAGCTGTAACAGCACCTTCAGCAAATTACCCATCTCTTTTCTAATGATTGGGACTTCATCCGCAATCGCTTCTTTTTCAATTGTATTACATATATCAGAATTACCACAATCCAGAGAATTAATATAGGCAACTACTCTTTCATTGACTATCATATAATCCCCTTATCAATCAGCTATTCTTCTTCACTGTCCGCCTGCGACAGCACTTCCATAATTTCTGTAGGCGTCATTCCTGTATTAAGCTCATATGTTCCGCCTACGAATTTATCCTTATAATCCGAGAACTGAATCTGAAAATATGCTATGGTCTTATCAGACACAAGCCCTTTATCATAAAGCATACCAGCAAGTTTCTTGGCCTGTACATCTGATGTTATGGTAACCTCAACTGTACGGGCATTATCCTGTGAATCAACTGACTGCTCATTAAATATTTTCTCACCAAATGTATATGCCTTGCTTCCAAAAACAAAAACAATATATATACCCAAAACAATTATCAGCACATTCAGTGATACCGATATCAGCATTCTGATTGATTTATTGCTCATAAAACCTGATTCTCCTCTTCCTTAATAAGCTACACTATATATGATTCACCCCAAAAAATCAAGGTCTATGTCTATTGCCTCCGCTATATCCTTATATATGTCCCTTACAAATCTGCAAAATGTAATTTCCGTCATAAGATACCGGTTTACAATATCCTGATTACGCATATCAGCATATTCATTATTAAGATTTTCCATCGCTGCAAACATATCCGGTACATCCTGCGAATTCTGCAATTCAAAATTCCTCATGCGGAATTCATCCACCTGTCTTTTAAGGTCAGGTGTTCTGTCCATTTCAGCCTGAAGTCTTCTGTACTCCTTATATTCTTCACTGTTAAGAATCTCATGTATAATTTCTTTCTTAAGCTCATCAATTCTACGCATGAAAAACACCTCTTTGTATGCCTGCAACAATATCCTGCAACATTAAACCTGTGCCTCCATAATAATTGGAAGTATAACAGGATTTCTCTTCATCTTCTTCCAGAGATACTCACTTAAGTCATCCTTAATAATATTCTTAATCTTACTCCAGTCAGTAATATTCTTATCAAGGCATCTTTCAACTGAATCAGATACAATAGCTCTCGCCTCATCAAGAAGTTCTTCTGCTTCTCTTACATATACAAAACCTCTTGTTACAATATCTGGTCCTGCAATAAGCTGTCCTGTGTACTTTTCAAGTGTAAGAACAACAATGATAATACCATTCTCTGCTAAGTTCTGTCTGTCTCTTAATACAATATTACCTACATCGCCTACACCAAGACCATCGACAAGGATAGCTCCTGTCTGTACATGGTCAACAATCTGTGCATGCTCATCATTAAGTTCAAGTACATCACCAGACTTGGCAATAATAACATGATCCTTGTCATATCCAAGTGACATTACAACATCTCTCTGTGCAACAAGATGTCTGTATTCACCATGGACAGGAATAGAATACTTAGGCTTTACAAGTGAATATATAAGCTTAATCTCTTCCTGACATGCATGTCCTGATACATGTGTATCCTGGAATATAACCTTAGCACCCTTCATTCCAAGTTCATTAATAACCTTGGCAACTGACTTCTCATTACCCGGAATAGGTGTTGAAGAAAATACAACACAATCTCCCGGCTGGATAGATACCTTTCTGTGAAGGTTGGCTGCCATTCTTGAAAGTGCCGCCATTGATTCACCCTGACTGCCTGTTGTAATAAGAACAATCTGCTCAGGAGTATAATTCTTCATCTCATCTGTTTCAATAAGAGTTCCGTCAGGTATCTTTAAATAATCAAGGTCTTCTGCAACCTCGATGATATTAACCATACTTCGTCCTTCGACACAGACTTTTCTTCCATACTTAACCGCTGAATTAATAATCTGCTGCACTCGGTCAACATTAGATGCAAATGTAGCAATAATAATTCTGCTGTTCTTATTATCATTGAAAATCTTTTCAAATGTAGCACCAACTGTCTTTTCTGACATGGTAAATCCAGGTCTTAAAGCATTGGTACTGTCACACATAAGGGCAAGTACACCCTTCTTTCCGAGTTCACCAAGTCTCTGAAGATCAATAGGATCACCATATACAGGAGTGTAATCAACCTTAAAGTCTCCTGTGTGGACAATAATTCCTGCCGGTGAATATATGGCAAGTGCTGCTGCATCCGCAATACTGTGGTTAGTTCTTATGAATTCAACCCTGAAATCTCCAAGAGTTACAGATTGTCCATACTTAACAACCTTTCTCTTGACTGACTTTAACATACTGTGTTCCTTAAGCTTTGACTCTATAAGTCCCATAGTAAGCTTAGTTGCATATATAGGAACATTGACATCCTTTAATACATAAGGAATAGCACCAATATGATCCTCATGTCCGTGAGTTATAACGAATCCCTTAACCTTATTAAGATTCTCTTTAAGATAAGTAACATCTGGTATAACCAGATCAATACCAAGCATATCTTCCTCTGGGAAAGATAAACCGCAATCCACAACAACAATACTGTCATCATACTCAATGGCAGTAATGTTCATTCCTATCTGTTCAAGACCACCCAAAGGTATAATCTTGACAGATGCATTCTCTTCTTTTTTCATAAACACCTCATAATAAAAATAAAATATAAAATATGAATAAGGCTCACACCTTATTTAAGTTCAACATCATCATCCATTAATTCAGAAAACACCTTGCCTACCGCTTCAAGTTCACTGTCTTCCTCTACAAACTCATAAACAGCTTCTTCACTTGCCGCATCAGATGTATCCTTAAGAATATAAGCTTCTGCTTCCTCGTCCTCATTATCTGACTCTGATACAAGCAGGTAATTAATTCCGTTAATTCTAGTTTCTTCAATCACATAAAATTGTGTCTTCTCACCGTTCTCGTCAATAAATTCAAGCTTTTCCATGAAAAACAAATCCTCCAAATATTACTTCTGTTTAGATTCCATATATCCACGCAAAATAAAAACAGCCGCAAGCTGATCAATAACTGTCTTGCGGTTCTCTCGTTTCATCCCGCATTCTTCAAGGACCTCATCTGCTTCAACTGTAGTAAGTCTCTCATCCCACAGTGTAACAGGTAATCCTGTGCGTCTCTCCAGTGCTGCTGCAAATTCTTCACAGGCCTTCGCCCGCTCCCCAATAGTATCATCCATATTCTTAGGATAACCAACCACGATTTCAGTTACATCATATTCAGATATGATCTGTTCTATCCTGGCATAAGTTCTTCGTAACTTATTATTCTCTTTTCTTGTTATCGTCTCGAAAGGCTGTGCAGTTATCCCAAGTGGATCACTTAAGGCAACTCCAACAGTCTTCGTTCCGACATCTAAGCCTATAATTCTCATATTATAAGCCTTTACCTTCAATGAAGTATCTTACAACTTCTTCTACAAGTTCATCTCTTTCAGCCTTCATAATAAGACTTCTTGCATTATTATGGCTTGTAATATATGTTGGGTCACCAGACATAATGTAACCTACTATCTGATTGACAGGATTGTACCCTTTCTCTTTAAGTGCAAGATATACCTGCTCAAGTATTCCTTCTACTGAAATTGTCTTCTCTGGTTGAGTTTTAAAAAATTGAGTGTTGTTATCTACCATATCTACCACGCCCTTTCGTATATTGTTTATAATATAATAAATATGCGAATTATACAAGTGCCTGACATAAAAAAGATTGTAAAAAAAATGTAAAAAACTGCCCAGACGGCATGTATTTGTCCGGACAGTTATCTTATCACCATATGCTGTTATATAATTAATTAAGGTTTCCGCCATCTGAATTCGGCATCGTACCCATAGTAATATTAAGATTACCATTTCTTACTCTTAACTCATCTATGAACTGCTTCTGCTCGCTCTCGTCTTTCATCCTGCATTCATAGGTAAGTTCAAACATTGTACCCATATTAGTTGTCTTTACTTTTCTGAGTTCATTTTCACTAAGATACTTAGCGAATATATCATCAAATACTGCCATATAGTTAAGATTCTCAGGAATTGTAATTCTTAACTGCTTTCTGTTCTCACCCCTTGAGCCAAAGCCTGTAAGTGAAAGTACTATAAGTACTGCAAGAATTATTACTGTAAAGCATACTGCAAATGTTACAAAACCAAGTCCGCATGCAAGACCTGATGCCATTGCAAAGAATACTACTGATATATCCTTGGTGCTTCCCGGTGCTGAACGGAATCTAACCAGTGCGAAAGCACCTGCCATTGAGAATGCTCTTGCCACATTGCTTCCTACAAGAAGGATGACTGCTGCCACAATTGCCGGGAGCAGGGCAAGTCCGATTATAAAGCTCTTATTGTATCCATCCCTCTTGGATACAAGTGTGTATACAAATGCTATCACAAGACCGATAACGACTGCTACTAATATTCCTGTTATTGACTGACTAATGCTGATTGCATTATCTGTTGTTGATGTAAATATTGATTCAAACATAAATTTTCTCCTTTATACATTAAACTTGTGTAATTTGACAGAACATACTGTTTATACTCCGTACCATACTTGGAAAACGATACAGGATAAATATTAAGTCCTGATATAATTTTAGTAAACCACAGCGGAACAGCGCCGCTTATCTTAACTTCCATTAAATACTGACCATCCGGAAGGAGCTTATTTCCATAGCTTCCATGTTCAAGTCTCACATCTTCCCTTCTGGTCGTGATATTTTTATCAAATGTAATTCTGAAATCTCCATCATCTTTTTCAAAGTACGCAAATCTGTCATATGAAAGATAAAGCTTCGGCTGTAACTTATAGAAATCTTTAAAATAGTCAATCTCTTTAAGTACCTGTCTGTTTATTTTATTATGTTCAAAATCAGGCTGCACACCCGAATCAAGATAATCATATGCCTCTTTAAGCGTCATTGAAGTTCTTCTTTTGTTGACAATACCGTTATATTTTTTCTTTATTTCTACAAAGACGGTATCTGTAAGCTCTGGCGTCCCATAAGCTCTCAGTCTTAACTTTTCCTTGTAGACCGGTTTTTCAATAGATGCTCTTATAAGCTGGTCATTCTCAGTATCATAATATATGTTACTGATTCTGTACGCCTCACCATTTCTGTTATATGCATCCGGATTCATATAATCAGCTATCTGGTAAGTCAGCTTATGAAAAGTATCTTCATCTATAATGTATTTCTTCTCATAACGGTTAAAAACTTCAATTGCCATATCAGGCACTCCTTTCTGTCTCTTTTGTTCTTACAAGTAAGATATTAATTGGAAAATGTGACCAAATCATGTAAAAAATAAGTAAAATCAGTGTAGTTTGTGAACACATTTAAAGGCATAAAAAAAGGTGCCGCATACGCGGCACCTCTCCGTATAACTTAATTACTTCATATGTATATCAAGCTGGTTGAACGGAATCTCAATTCCATTCTCGTCAAATATATTCTTATATCTTTCAAGCAGGTTAAATCTTACATTCCAGTAGTCTGCTGTATTAACCCAGGCTCTTGTTTCAAGTGTTACACAGCTTTCATCAAGACTCTTGACTACTACCAGAATATCCTTGTCCTTAAGTATTCCCTTTTCGCTGTTAATAACCTGTTCAAGAAGCTTCTTGGCTTTAGGAATATCCGATGAATAACCAATTCCTATCTGAATATCGATTCTTCTTGTATTCTCTGCGCCTACGTTAACAATACTTGAATTAGAAAGTGAACCGTTCGGAAGCATTACTACTTTATTATCAATAGTAACAAGCCTTGTGTAAAGAATCTCTATAGACTTTACAGTTCCTTCATTAGTTCCGACTATAATATAATCACCAACCTTAAAAGGCTTGAATATAAGAATAAGAATTCCTCCTGCAAAGTTTGAAAGGCTTCCCTGCAGGGACATACCAATCGCAAGTGCTGCAGAACCAAAAAGCGTCAGCAGTGATGTCGTCTGGAATCCCAGCTTATCCACAACTATCATGATAAGTATTGCATACATTGCAAACTTAAGCACTGATACCACAAAATTAACAACACCCTTATCAAGAGAACTTCTGTCAAGCATCTTCTTGACAATCTTATCAAGAACCTTAATTATCTTCTTACCGATAACCCATATTATTACTGCAATAACCAGTTTCCCAATAAGTGAAACCGACCAGTTTCCCAAGTCATTGAGTAACTGCTTTAAATGAGCAATCGAAAAGAATTTAGTTATCTCACCTGTTTCCTGCTGAATTGTTGTGGCTGCATCTGCCACAAGCCCTATGAATCCCATAGCAATCCCCTTTCGTATTATTTCATTTTCTTCTTAAGCTGTTCTAACTGCTTCTTAGTTTCAATATCAATCTCTTCGCTTGCGCGTGCAGCTTCCTCCGCCTTTCTTACAGCCTCTTCCTTTGCTTCAAGTGCTTCCCTGCACGCTTTCTCAGCCTGCTGTCTTGCTTCAACCGCGCGCTTTGCTTCCTCAGCCGCAGCAAGCTCAAGTCTTTCTGCCTCTGCTGCCTTTTTCATAGCCTCCTGCTTTGCAACAGCAGCTCTCTTTAACACAGCAATCTCTTCAAGTTCAAGCTGTGTATATGGTTCACAGTTATATATGACAACTGAAAGTCCCGGCAATGTAACATCAATATATTCCATATCATCACCATCATTATCTGACCTGATAATCTGTCCATTGACCTTCTCATCACCACCGAATTTCTTCCACTCACTGTTAAGCACTTCTTTATATTTACCACGTACATCAACATGAAGTCTGTACCCTTCTCTCTTAACAGGTGTGAAATTAACTGCAACAACTAACTTATTACCCTTGCTGTCCATTCTCTGCATTGCAATAACTGTCTCATCCAGATTAGAATTTTCAAGCCACATAAAGCCTTCCGGGTCATTGTCAAGCTCGTACATAGCCGCATTTTTAACGTAGAACTTATTAAGCTCTGCCATGAACTTTTCAATTCCGGCATCCTGTCCTGCAGTAAACATCTTGCATCCCGGATGCGCATACATGAATCCAAGTGCCGCCTTTATATCTGACAAATGTGTCTTTTCATCACTGCCTGACACCATATCCACAAATGCCTTCTCCCTGAAATCATCATGATTAAGCGACAATATGAAATCCTCACCATAATTGTAAAGCATCCCATATGTCAGCTTATCATACTCACCTTTTCTAAACAGTGGGTCAGTTCCCATGAATTCAAGAAAATCCTTAGTCCAACAGTTATTCTGCTTATAAGTAAACATAAGCGGGTCATCATTATCTGCCGCAGTAACGCCAAACCAGCCACTCGATTCCTCAGCTATTGTAAAACAGCCGTCGCCACGTTTAGCAATATATTTGTTCATAGTCTTAAGAAATTCGATTGCGTCAAGATTCTCATTGCCGCCATACATGTTAGGTGTCCATGTTCCCGGCTGTTTTCCATAATCAAGATAAAGCATTGAAGCAACACCATCAATCCTGATACCGTCAATATGATAGTCGTTAAGCCACATCAGCACACTCGACATAAGAAAGCTCCTGACAGCTCCTTTCTTATAGTCAAATGTAACAACATCCCAATCAGGATGCTTCTCAAGTGAAGGTTTAAGATATCCGTAAGCATCTGCTCCGTCAAAATCATACAAGCCCTTTGATTCTGTGCCAAAATAAGCACCATTCCAGTCCATTATTACGCCAATTCCGGCATTATGGAAATTATCAACAAGCTTCTTAAAGCCATCACAGCCTCCTGCTCTGTGGGAAGGTGCAAAATATCCGATAGTCGAATATCCATCCATATCCTCATTAAGGTATTCCGATACAGGAAGCAGACATACATGTGTATATCCCTGCTCTTTTACATAATCAACAATATATTCCTTTTTCTCTGCCTTGCTCCAGTTATCAAGTGAAACCTCATATACAGTGACAGGTGTCTTTTTAGCCGCCTCTCTCTTGCGCTTTAACATCCATGCACTGTCATTCCATACATATGAACCAAGCGCCTTTTCATCACTTACAACAGAAGCTGTTACAGGTATAGTATTAATCGTCCTTGAAACAGGATCTAACTTTCTTACCGTTCCCCTGCCCTGTTTCTTAATTTCATACATATATTCACAGCCTGCTTCCAGCCCCGGTATAAACAGTTCAAATACGCCTGTATCATCAATTCTTTGCATTATGTGGACTCTGCCATCATATTTGTTAAATTCACCAACTACGCTTACACTGAGTGCTTTAGGCGCCCATACTGTAAAAAGCACGCCACTTACTCCATTGACAATTGTTTCATGCGCACCAAATATACCAGCCGCATTCATTTCTTCCCCTGCAAGAAATGCTTTATAGCTGTCTGCTTTCGTAACATTTTCAAATGCATACGGGTCGGAATATTCTATAACCTCTCCATTAACCTTTTCAACTGAATATGTGTATGAAAGCTTTTTCTTTGATGAAACAAGTGCTGCAAAAAATCCCGCTTCATCAACCTTTTCCATATTAATAGCAGTCTTTCTACCTTCTATATGCAGTTTAACCGCTACCGCATCAGGGCGCATAATCTGTATAAGAAGTCCCTTACCGGTAACATGTGCCCCAAGCAGCTCCTTTGGCTTGTCACACTCTGCATATACAATTCCCTCTATCTCCGGCCAGTTCATCAGGCCGTATAAGTTTTTATTCATACATTACCCCCATCCACTGTTTAAAGCATTCCGTCCATGTTGACACCTGTGGCTCATAATGTCCCATATTCTTAGTCGCAGTCTCTCTTGTACCAAGTCCAAGACCATGAGTACCTTTAGCATATACATGATAATCAAACGGAATCTCCTGTTTTCTTAACGCCTCTACCATAAGTAGTGAATTTTCAAGCGGAACTGTCTTATCTTCACATGTATGCCATATGAATGCAGGTGGTGTGTCCTTATCCACTCTCTTTTCTATAGACACTTCATCTATAAACTCGTCATACTTTTCCCCAAGACTTCTCTCAAATGATGCCCTGTGTGCATCAATTCCTGATGTAATTACAGGATAACCTAACAGCATGCCATCAGGCTTAACATACTCATGACTGCAGTGAAGTACATTTTCCAGAAGATAATCAAGTCTTTCAGAATTCCATCCTGTTCCAAGAAGTCCTGCGACATGTCCTCCTGCCGAGAATCCCGCAATAATAATCTTATCAGGATCAACATCCCACTCTGCTGCATTATCTCTTACATACTTCATTGTATAGGCTGCCTCAAAAAGCTGTGCTGGATACGTAACAGGTGTAAGACTGTATCTTAATACAACAGCATTATACCCCATATCAAGCATCTTAATAGCTATAGCTTCTCCCTCTCTTGGAGAATGGTGGTTATATCCGCCACCCGGACAGATAACAATAAGAGGTCTCTTAAACGGATCCTGATCGTTTGGAAATACATCCTTTATATAAGTTGTTATAGTGGCACTCCCCTGTTGTTCTATCCCCAACTCTTTATATGGTAAATCTATTGTAATTGTTTCATGTAACATAATGTTCTCCTTCTAGCCAATTTATTCTGTATATTATGTCTGTAGTGTAGTGGTGGTGCTGTGTGTGTTATTAAGTACTTGGTCGATTTATGACGAGCTGTGTGGGAGTTAATGCCGTTAGATGCATAAGTGCTGTGAATGAAAGCTCGTTCAAGCGAAGCGCGTTTGCTTTCGTTCACAGTAAAAAACTTTGCAGATAACGGCATTTACTCCCACTAAGCGCAGGAATCATGAGACCATGTACTTAATAACATACACAGCACCATCCATCACATCTACACTTCTACAAAAAGCAGATTAATATCTACTTAGAATCTATGTATGAATAATCCGCTTCTTAATTTAGGCTCAAACCATGTTGATTTAGGTGGCATTAACAAGCCTGCGTCCGCTACTGCGAATAATTCTCCTATTGATGTTGCATACATTGAGAAGGCTAAGACGCAATCATTGTCACATCTTCTCTCAAGCTCGCCTAAACCACGGATTCCGCCTACGAAATCTATTCTCTTATCTGTCTTAGGGTCGTGGATTCCTAAGAGTGGTTCTAAGACGTTGTTCTGGAGGACTGCTACATCCAAGCCGTCTACCGGGTCACTGCTTAAGATTTCTTCTTTGGCTGTGAGTATGTACCACTTTTTGCCAAGATACATTCCGAATTCACCCTTCTTTGAAGGAGCAACCTGTGTGCTGCTCCCGCTTACAGTGAATTTTTCTTTAATCTTTGTTATGAACTCTTCTTCGCTTAAACCATTCAGGTCCTTTACTACCCTGTTGTATGGCATTATCATGAGTTCTTCATCCGGGAATAATACTGACAGGAAATAATTGAACTCTTCATTGCCTGTATATCCCGGATTAGCTTCTCTTCTGCGTAACCCCACCTTTACAGCAGAAGCTGCCCTGTGGTGTCCGTCCGCAATATATATCTGGTTAATTCCTGCAAATGCATTCTCTATAGCCTCTACGGATTCTTTACTGCTTATTTTCCATACCTTATGTCTTATTCCATCAACCGCTGTAAAACTGTATACAGGCTTTTCCTGCTTGGCTTTGGCAACCTCTGCACTTATTACTGCATTAGCTCTGTATGCTAAGAATATAGGACCTGTCTGGGCGCTGCATGTATCAACATGGTTGATTCTGTCTAATTCCTTGTCTGCTCTTGTGTTCTCATGCTTCTTAATAACATTATTAAGATAATCATCAATAGACGCACATGCTACAATTCCTGTCTGTGTTCTTCCATCCATTGTAAGCTCGTACACATAATATGCCTTGTCCTTATCTGTTATAAATGTTCCATCATCTATAGCTTCCATAAGCATATCGTGAGCCTTCTTATATACCTGCTCACTATACATATCAACAGATTCATCAAACTGTGTCTCTGCCCTGTCAATCTTAAGAAATGATAATGGCTCTCTTTCTACCTCTGCCCTTGCTTCCTTTGAATCATACACATCATAGGGAAGCGCTGCTACTCTGTCTGCCACTTTCTCAGCTGGTCTGACACATTCAAATGGTCTTATTACTGCCATACTAACCTCCATCCGCACTATTTAACTTAAGTACTATACTTTCATATATTAGATATATTTTAACATTCAGACAACCTTAATACAAGAAAGACCAGCCAAATGTTACAACAAATGACTGGTCTTTAATACTATTCACATTAAATATAATTACTTAATAACTCTTACCTTGATAACACCTTCAATTGCTGAAAGTTCTTCAACTACTGCATCTGATGCTGATGATTCAATATCTAAGAGAGAATATGCATAATCACCTCTTGACTGGTTAGCCATAGATGCAATGTTGATGCCTGCTGCACCAAGAACCGTTGTTATCTTGCTGATAACTGCTGGTACATTCTTGTGGCATACTGTAATTCTTCCTTCAGTTGCGCATACTCCGCAATCACAGTTAGGATAGTTAACTGAATTAACGATATTACCATTCTCGATAAAGTTTCTAAGTTCCTTAACTGCCATAACTGCACAGTTGTCTTCAGCTTCTGCTGTTGAAGCTCCAAGATGAGGAAGAACAATTGCACCTTCCATCTTAGCTGTTGTTGGGTTAGGGAAATCTGAAACATAAGTCTTAACTCTTCCAGACTTAAGTGCCTCTCCGATAGCAGCTTCATCAACAAGTACATCTCTTGCACAGTTGATAATTACTGTTCCGTCCTGCATTAAGTCGAATGCTTCCTTGTTAATCATTCCCTTAGTGCTGTCAAGTGCTGGAACATGAACTGTAATATAGTTACATTCCTTATAGATATCCTTAACATCAGATATATACTTAACTTCACTTGAAAGATTCCATGCTGCCTTAACTGAAACATATGGATCATATCCGTATACTTCCATTCCAAGTGCAACTGCTGCATTGGCAACTAACTGACCGATTGCTCCAAGACCGATAACACCGAGCTTCTTACCCTTGATTTCCTGTCCTGCAAATGCTTTCTTAGCCTTCTCAGTTGCTTTAGCAATATCAGGGTCTTCTGCATTATCAGCAACCCACTTGTTACCACCGATTAAATCTCTTGATGCTAAAAGCATAGCTGCAATAACCTGCTCCTTAACTGCGTTAGCATTAGCTCCTGGTGTGTTGAAAACAACAATACCTTCCTCTGCACATTTGTCAAGAGGAATATTATTAACACCTGCACCAGCTCTTGCAATTGCAAGAAGATTATCACTAAGCTCCATATCATGCATCTTGGCACTTCTTACAAGTACAGCCTGTGCGTCTTCAAATGAGCTCTCTGTATTATAGTCATCTGAGAAAAGCTTTAATCCGCAGGCTGCTATATTATTAAGACAATTAACATTAATCATTATGCATTCTCCTTCTCGAACTTCTTCATGAATTCAACAAGCTTCTCTACACCTTCGATTGGCATAGCATTGTAGATAGATGCTCTCATACCGCCAACAGTTCTGTGTCCCTTAAGGTTAACAAATCCTGCAGCTGCAGCTTCCTTAATGAACTTGGCTTCCATAGCATCCTTAGCTTCCTTATCTTCAATGTTGCATACGAAAGGTACATTCATAAGTGAACGGTCTTCCTTAACAACTGTTCCCATGAATAACTTGCTCTCGTCAAGGAAATCATAAAGAATCTTAGCCTTCTTCTCGTTGTGTTCCTTCATTGCTGAAAGTCCACCCATCTTCTTAATCCACTTGAATACCTTGCCACAGATATAGATATTGTAGCATGGTGGTGTATTGTAAAGAGAATCTGCATCTGCCTGTGTCTTCCACTTAAGCATTGTAGGAGTTCCTGGAAGAACATCATCTGTTATAAGATCTTCTCTGATAATTGCAATTACAACGCCTGCTGGTCCGATGTTCTTCTGAACACCGCCGTATACAACGCCGTACTTAGTTACATCCATAGGCTCTGATAAGAAGCATGATGAAACATCAGATACAAGAATGTGTCCCTTAGTATTAGGTAATGTCTTATACTTTGTTCCGTAAATTGTGTTGTTCTCGCAGATATATACATAGTCAAGATCCTCTGGAATATCAAGATCTGAGCAGTCTGGAATATATGTAAATGTCTTATCTGCTGAAGAAGCAAGTTCTACAGCCTCGCCGTATATTTTAGCTTCTGCAAATGCTTTCTTAGCCCACTGTCCTGTAAGGATATAACCTGCCTTTTTATTCTTCATAAGGTTCATAGGTACTTCAGCGAAGAACTGCGATGCACCACCCTGTAAAAATAACACCTTATAGTTATCTGGGATGTTAAGAAGGTCTCTTAAGTCCTTCTCTGCTTCTTTGATGATGTTGTCATAAACCTTGGATCTGTGGCTCATTTCCATTACCGACTGTCCGCTTCCCTGGTAATCTAACATTTCATCTGCTGCTTCTTTGAGTACTTCCTCTGGTAAAACAGCTGGACCAGCGCTAAAGTTATAAACTCTACTCACCTTTTCTTCCTCCTAAAATATAAAATATTATGAACTATTTTAGTCCTTTATCACATTAAAGTCAATATATGAATTATTTCTTGTTATTAAGGTCTTCTCTGTCGAATGCCTCTGAGATTGCAGCCCCCGGTGAAACCATAGGGAATACCTTGTCTTCTCTGTCAATATGACAGTCAATAACACATGGAATATTGAGTTCAATTGCTTCTTTAAATGCTTTCTCAAACTCCTCTATTGTATCAACGCTGTAAGCCTTGGCTCCCATTCCTTCTGAAACCTTAACAAAATCTACCTGATCATCAAGAACTGTAGCTGAATATCTCTTGCCATAGAAAAGATCCTGCCACTGTCTTACCATTCCAAGTACATGGTTATTAAATATAACTTCAATAACAGGAATGTTATATCTGGTTGCTGTTGCAACTTCATTCATATTCATACGGAAGCAGCCATCACCTGCAATGTTGACAACAGTCTTATCCTTGCGTCCAACCTTGGCACCGATACATGCACCAAGTCCATATCCCATAGTTCCAAGTCCTCCTGATGTAAGAAGTGTTCTTGGCTCTTTGAACTTATAATGCTGTGCAGCCCACATCTGATGCTGTCCAACATCTGTTGTGATAATTGCATCACCATTTGTAATCTCGTATATCTTCTCCATGATAAGAGGTCCGTTAAGAATGTCTCTGTTATATCTCATAGGATAATCAAGCTTATAAGCCTTGATATGCTCCATCCAGTCTGAGTGATCCTGCTTATCTAACTTGTCATTGATTCTCTTAAGGATTTCCTTAGCATCACCAAGTACATGTGCATCTGTCTTGACATTCTTGTTAATCTCAGCCGCATCAACGTCAAACTGAAGAATCTTGGCATTCTTAGCGAATTTCTTAGTATTACCAGTAACTCGGTCTGAGAATCTTGCACCAACTACGATAAGAAGATCACATTCTGAAACTCCGTAGTTAGATGTCTTAGTACCATGCATGCCAAGCATTCCTGTATATCTTTCATTAGATCCGTCAAATGCGCCCTTACCCATAAGTGAGTCACATACCGGTGCATCAACCTTCTCAACAAACTTCTTAAGTTCATCAGATGCCTCTGATATAACAGCTCCGCCACCAACGAATACATATGGCTTCTTAGCTTTCTTAATAAGCGTCACAGCCTTGTCGATATCTTCTTCCTTAATGCTTGCTGTAATTCTGTCTACAGGCTTTGGAACTCTTGGTGTGTACTCACACTCTGCTGCTGTTACATCCTTAGTAACATCAACCAGTACAGGACCCGGTCTGCCTTCCTTTGCGATTCTGAAAGCATTTCTTAATGTCTTTGCAAGATCCTTTACATTCTTGACAATATAGCTGTGCTTTGTAATTGGCATTGTAACACCAGCTATATCAATCTCCTGAAAGCTGTCTCTTCCAAGAAGAGGAACTGTTACATTACATGTAATTGCAACCATAGGAACTGAATCCATATAAGCTGTAGCAATACCTGTTACAAGGTTAGTTGCTCCAGGACCTGATGTTGCAAAACACACACCAACCTTACCTGTTGCTCTTGCATATCCATCAGCAGCATGCGATGCACCCTGCTCATGTGATGTAAGAATATGAGTTATCTCATCTGAATGCTTATAAAGAGCATCATATACATTAAGAATAGCTCCACCAGGGTATCCAAATATTGTATCAACGCCCTGTTCTTTCAAGCATTCAACAATTATCTCTGAACCATTTAACTTCATTTATCTTCTCCTGATTTCTCTTTAATGTCTTTTTATAATTATATTAAATATTACTCTTCTGCTGAACTTTTAAGAATAGCTCCTCTGTTTCCTGATGTAACGAGTGAAGCATATCTCTTTAAGTATCCTGTTGTTACCTTAGGTTCTCTTGGCTGCCACTTAGCCTTTCTTGCAGCAAGTTCTTCATCTGATACCTTAAGTTCAAGTTTAAGTCCCGGAATATCAATACTGATGATATCTCCTTCTTCAACTAATGAAATAGGTCCGCCAACAGCAGCCTCTGGTGATACATGGCCAATAGAAGCTCCACGGCTTGCACCTGAGAATCGTCCATCTGTAATAAGAGCAACTGATGAGCCAAGTCCCATACCTGCAATAGCTGATGTAGGATTAAGCATTTCTCTCATACCAGGACCACCCTTAGGGCCTTCGTAACGGATAACAACTACATCACCTTCAACTATCTTACCACCCTTAATAGCAGCAATTGCATCTTCTTCTGAATCAAATACTCTTGCCGGACCTTCGTGTACAAGCATCTCTGGAACAACTGCTGAACGCTTGACTACTGATCCGTCTGGTGCAAGATTTCCTGAAAGAACTGCAAGACCACCTGTCTTACTGTATGCATTATCAACTGTTCTTATGACTTCAGGATTACGGTTGTATGCTGTTGCTATGCACTCGCCGATTGTCTTTCCTGAAACTGTCAGGCAGTCTGTATTAAGAAGTCCGATATCTGCAAGCTCTTTCATAACTGCATATACACCGCCTGCTTCATTAAGGTCTTCCATGTATGTTGGACCTGCTGGTGCAAGGTGGCAGAGATTAGGAGTCTTTTCACTTATTGGGTTAGCGAATTTGATATCGAAATCAAATCCTATCTCATGTGCAATAGCCGGAAGGTGAAGCATTGAATTAGTAGAACATCCAAGTGCCATATCTACTGTAAGGGCATTCATAATAGAATCCTTAGTGATGATATCTCTTGCTGTGATTCCCTTATTAACCATATCCATAACAGCCATGCCTGCGTGCTTTGCAAGCTTGATTCTCTCTGAATATACTGCTGGAATTGTACCATTGCCGCGAAGTCCCATACCAAGTGCCTCTGTAAGGCAGTTCATTGAATTGGCTGTGTACATGCCTGAACATGAACCACATGTTGGGCATACCTTTTCCTCAAACTCAAGTACATCTTCCTCTGTCATTGTTCCTGCTGCATATGAACCAACAGCCTCAAACATTGAAGAAAGGCTTCTCTTCTTACCCTTAACATGACCTGCAAGCATTGGTCCGCCTGATACGAATACAGTTGGAAGATTAAGTCTTGCTGCTGCCATTAAAAGTCCGGGAACATTCTTATCACAGTTAGGAACCATTACAAGTCCGTCAAACTGATGTGCAATTGCCATACACTCTGTTGAATCTGCAATTAAATCTCTTGTTACTAAAGAATATTTCATTCCGACATGTCCCATTGCAATACCATCACACACTGCAATAGCAGGGAATACTACAGGCACACCGCCTGCCTCAGCAACTCCTAATTTAACTGCATTGACAATCTTATCAATATTCATATGACCTGGTACAATCTCATTATAAGAGCTTACAATACCAATCATAGGTTTCTTCATCTCTTCTGCTGTGAAGCCAAGTGCATTAAAAAGGCTTCGTGCAGGTGCCTGCTGCATACCACTTCTGGCGTTATCACTTATCATAGCTTATCTCCTTAATATATGTATTATTTAAAATGTATTAAACTCTCTCTGCGATTAAGTCGCCCATCTTGTCAGTTCCTACAAGTGTGCATCCTTCTGACATAATATCAGTTGTTCTGTAGCCTTCCTTTAAAACGGCTGCGACTGCTGCTTCAATAGCATCTGCTTCCTTGTCAAGATCAAGTGAGTATCTTAACATCATGGCTGCACTGAGAATTGTAGCAATTGGATTAGCAACATTCTTTCCTGCAATATCAGGTGCTGAACCATGGCTTGGCTCATAAAGCCCTAACTTAGTCTTATTAAGGCTTGCACTTGATAACATTCCGATTGAACCTGTTATCATACTTGCCTCATCTGATAATATATCTCCAAACATGTTCTCAGTAAGAATAACATCGAACTGTCCAGGATTCATAACAAGCTGCATAGCACAGTTATCTACAAGCATGTCTGAAACTTCAACTTCCGGATAATCCTTTGCAACCTCATGTACAATCTTTCTCCAGAGTCTTGAAGAATCAAGAACATTTGCCTTATCAACGCTTGTTACTTTCTTTCTTCTCTTCATTGCAATCTCAAATCCCTTAATTGCAATTCTTCTGATTTCTTCTTCATTATATGTAAGTGTATCAACGGCTGTCTCCAATCCGTCAATTTCCTTAGTATATCTATCACCAAAGTAAAGGCCGCCTGTAAGCTCTCTCATAATAACCATATCAAATCCGTCACCGATTATTTCTTCCTTTAATGGACACGCTGCCTTAAGTTCATCATAAAGATATGCCGGACGTAAATTAGCAAAAAGTCCTAATTCCTTACGAATCTTTAAAAGTCCCGCTTCTGGTCTTAAATTAGGTGCAACATCATACCACTTGGAATTACCCACATTGCCGCCAACTGCTCCAAGAAGTACAGCATCAGATGCTTTAGCTGTTGCTACTGCTTCATCTGTAAGTGGAACGCCATACTCATCAATTGAACATCCACCCATAAGAATCTTGGTATAATCGAACTTGTGACCGTATTTGTCAGCCACACTGTCAAGCACTTTCACAGCCTCTCTGACGATTTCTGGTCCTATTCCATCACCTGGAATTAAAGTTATTCTGCTTTCCATAAACCTTTACCCCTTTTTCATATGATAATTCAATTTAATATGATATAACATTTGCACAACATTTTCAATAAAAAAAGGATTCCTGACCAGACAAATGTGTCTGACCCGGAATCCTGCTTTAATTAATTGCCTTTAATTATTCTGCTGATGTGCTGTCTGATGGCTTCTCAACCTGAGCAATTGCCTTCTTCTGCATTGAGATACGGCAGTTCTTGTTGTTACCGAATTCAACAATTACATCATCATCTGATATATCGATAAGAACACCATAGAAACCGCTTGTTGTAAGAACATAATCACCGATTTCCATAGAATCCATAAGTGCCTGTGTTCTCTTCTGCTCCTTCTTCTGTGGCTTGATTGCAAGGAAATACATCATTGCACCAATAACAACTACATATACAATAATAATACCAATTGAACCCATAATAATTCCTCCAGATTTTCTTTCAAACTTAACATATAATACATAATTGACGGCAACTTGTCTACCACAAAATGTATTTTTTACAAAATATTTATAAACATACGGCAGTACTGCCAATTAACATTGCTTATCAGTCCAAATGCTTAATATTACTGCTTGTCGTATGTCTTCATCTGATATAATGTCTCTTCCTTGAAGCTTACATATCTTCCTTCTTCAATCGCACCTCTTATGTCTGTCATAAGATGGTTGTAGTAGTAAAGATTATGAAGAACGCACAGACGCATACCAAGCATTTCCTTAGCTTTAAGAAGATGTCTTACATACGCTCTTGTGTAATTCTGGCAGCAAGGACATCCACAGCCTTCCTCGATTGGTGCTGTATCTGTCTCATACTTTGCATTAAAAAGGTTAATCTTTCCGAACTTAGTATATACATGTCCGTGACGGCCATTTCTTGAAGGATATACGCAGTCGAAGAAATCAATTCCTCTGTCTACTGACTCAAGAATATTGGCTGGTGTTCCAACACCCATAAGGTATGTTGGCTTATCCTGTGGAAGATATGGCACTACATTATCGAGTACATCATACATTTCCTCATGTGTTTCACCTACGGCAAGTCCGCCTACTGCATAACCGTCAAGGTCTAACTCTGATATTCTCTTAGCATGGTCAATTCTTATATCATTGAACACACCACCCTGATTGATACCGAAAAGCATCTGATCCGGATTAACTGTATCAGGAAGTGAGTTAAGCCTTGCCATCTCTTTCTTGCAGCGCTCTAACCAGCGGTATGTTCTGTCAACAGAATTCTGGATATACTTTCTGTCTGCTTTGGCTGGCGCACACTCGTCAAATGCCATTGCAATTGTTGAACCGAGATTAGACTGTATCTGCATACTTTCCTCTGGTCCCATAAATATCTTATGACCGTCAATATGTGACTGGAAAGTAACGCCCTCTTCCTTAATCTTACGGAGTCCTGCAAGTGAGAACACCTGGAATCCACCCGAATCTGTAAGGATTGGCTTGTCCCAATTCATAAACTTGTGAAGTCCTCCAAGCTGCTTAATTATCTTATCGCCCGGTCTTACATGAAGATGGTAAGTATTAGATAATTCAATCTGTGTTCCTATCTGCTGTAAATCAGTTGTCGCAACCGCGCCTTTAATGGCCGCAACTGTTCCGACATTCATAAATACAGGTGTCTGCACAGTTCCATGTACTGTTGTGAACTCTGCTCTTTTTGCCCTGCCATCCGTCTTTAAAACTTTATACATATCTGCTCCTTTTATTTTCTGTAAAACTCTTTAACTTTGTCCATTCTTGCCGTCATATTGTCAAATATCAGGTCAACAAGTGTAAGTGCTGTCATAGCTTCAACCACAACAACTGCTCTTGGAACTATCATAGGATCATGTCTTCCTTTGATTGAAACCTCAATATCCTCTCCCTGCTTATTAACAGTTTCCTGCAATGCACTAATTGAAGGTGTCGGTTTTACCGCTGCCCTGAACACAAGCTCATCACCGTCGCTTATTCCGCCAAGCACTCCGCCGCTGTGATTAGTCAGCTTGCTAACCCTGCCATCCTTCATTACGAATTCATCATTATTATACTTTCCTGTAACTTTAGCTGTTTCAAAGCCGTCTCCAATCTCAAAGCCTTTGACAGCCCCGATTGACATTATTGCCTTGGCAAGATTAGCGTCAAGCTTTTCAAATGTAGGATTACCAATTCCAGTCATCATGCCTGTAACCCTGCATTCAATGACACCACCGATTGAATCTCCAACTGACATCTTGCTCTCTGCAAAAGCCTTAACCTTCTCTGCAGCTTCCTTATCAGGCATGTTAAATGCATTATTATCTCTTTCAGCTATATCAAACTTATCATAATCAATGCCAATTCCGCCGATTTCTTTAGCATATGCTGTAATATTAATTCCAAGCTCTTTAAGAATCTTCATAGCGATTGCACCGGCTGCAACTCTTCCGATAGTTTCTCTTCCAGAACTTCTTCCTCCGCCTCTGTAATCCCTGAATCCGAATTTCTCGTCAAATGTATAATCAGCATGTCCCGGCCTGTAATAATTAGCTATCTCTGAATAGTCAGCAGACCTCTGTGTCTTATTATATACTGCAAGTGATATTGGAGTCCCGGTAGTCTTGCCTTCAAATACACCTGAAAGAATATGTACCTCATCATCTTCCTTTCTTGGTGTAGTAAACTTTGACTGACCTGGTTTTCTTCTGTCTAACTGCTCCTGAATATCTTTCTCACAAAGAGGCAGACCTGCAGGACACCCGTCAATTACAACTCCAAGTCCCTCTCCATGCGACTCTCCCCATGTTGATATCTTAAATATATTTCCAAACACTGAACCTGCCATAATATATTCTCCTCATCTTTTCAATAGGATTTATTTTAACATATTAAAATATATATCATCAAGCAAAACCCCAATTTATTAATTTTTTCTTATTTTTATTTTTTTCTTAATAGTCAAATGTATTTTATATGGTAAAATAAATATATCAATATATTGAATGGAGTTTATTATGGGAACTGTTATAGGAATTGATTTAGGAACAACTAACAGCTGTGTGGCTGTTATTGAAGGTGATACGCCTACTGTCATCACCAACAAAGAAGGCTACCGCACAACTCCTTCTGTTGTAGCCTTTACAAAATCAAAGGAACGTATTGTTGGTGATGCCGCCAAGAGACAGGCTGCCGTCAACTCTGACAGAACTATATTCTCTATCAAGAGACACATGGGTACAGACTATCGCAAGAAGATTGACGGAAAGTATTATACTCCACAGGAAATCTCTGCATTTATACTTATGAAGTTAAAGGAGGATGCCGAGGATTTCTTAGGACAGCCTGTGACAGACGCTGTTGTAACTGTACCTGCCTATTTTACTGACGCACAAAGACAGGCTACTAAAGATGCCGGTAAGATTGCCGGGCTTAACATATTAAGAATTATCAACGAGCCTACTTCTGCCGCTCTCGCGTACGGACTTGACAATGGTACGGCACAGAAGGTTCTTGTGTATGACTTAGGTGGTGGAACTTTCGATGTATCTGTTATCGATATCGGTGATAATGTCATTGAAGTTCTTGCAACTTCAGGTGACAATCACTTAGGTGGTGATGATTTCGATGAAAGAATAGTTAATTATCTTGTCGAGCAGTTTAAGATAAGTGACGGTATCAATCTTTCAAAGGACGTCTCTGCAATGCAGCGTTTAAGAGAAGAAGCTGAGAAAGCAAAGAAGGAGCTGTCTTCTTCTGTGACAACTAATATTAATCTTCCTTTTATCGCTATGTCTAAGGACGGACCGCACCACATTGATATCACTTTATCAAGACAGACATTTAATGAGCTTACCGCTGACCTTGTAGACAGAACAATCACCCCTGTTGAGAATGCACTGCATGATGCAGGTCTTTCCAAGACAGACATTAATATGGTTTTATTGGTTGGTGGTTCTACAAGAATCCCTGCTGTTGCTGATAAAGTAAGACAGCTTATGGGAAAAGAGCCATCAAGAAATCTTAATCCTGATGAATGTGTAGCCCTTGGTGCTGCCGTTCAGGGTGGCAAGCTTGGAAACCAGCTTCAGGCCGGTTCTGCTGCTTCTGAAATCATACTTATGGATGTAACTCCAATGTCTCTTTCTATTGAGACTATGGGTGGAATTGCAAGCAGGCTTATTGAAAGAAACACTACCATTCCTACAAGACACAGCCAGATATTTACTACTGCCGGCAATTTCCAGACATCCGTTGATATCAAGGTTTTTCAGGGTGAACGAAAGTTTACAAGAGACAATAAACTGCTTGGCAACTTCCGTCTTAACGGTATTAAGCGTGCGATGGCAGGAGTCCCACAGATTGAAGTAACATTTGACATTGATGTTAATGGTATTGTCAATGTATCTGCCAAGGATTTAGGTACCGGAAGGGAACAGAGCATTACTATCACTTCAAGCTCTAACATGACCGAAGAAGAGATTGAAAAAGCCCGCTGGGAGGCTGAAATCTACAGCAAGCAGGACGAAGCATACCAGAGTTTCATTGATATAAGAGAAGACGCAGTAAGAACTCTTAATGAGGCCAACAACGCCCTTGCTGCCAACAAGAAGGTCTGGGAAAAGGATAAGAAAAAGAATGTTAAGACTCAGATTGGACATCTGGGTAAGCTTATATCTAAAGCTCCTATTGATAAACTTGATGAAGAAAGGGCAGCTTTCCTGCATGAAGCTGCGGAGGCGGTGAGAGAGGCTTTAAGGTAGTGATGAAAAAGACCGGTTCAGGCATTAACTGAACCGGTCTTTTTTATCTACTCTGCTTTCTTCCCCTTCACATTAACTATACATATTCCTATGCAAACAAGTACTAACGCTATAAGTGCATTTATTCCAAGCTCTTTGCTTCCCTCTCCAAGCCACCATGCTGAAAGAAGCACGCCGAATACCGGGTTGGTGAAACCGAAGATTGCTACCTTAGATACCGGGTTGTGCTTTAACAGTATTCCCCATATTGAGTAGGCTACGGCTGATATGCATGCAAGATAAAATAACATGAGTATTGCTGATACTGACACATGTGTAATTCTGCCTCCCATCACAAGCCCTAATATAATCATTACTATTCCGCCGAATATGAACTGATAACCGCTCAACATAACCGGATTGTCTTTCTTTGAATAGTTCTTCATAAGGCATGATGAAAATGCATATGACAACGCACATAAGAACAGACTTCCGTCACCCATAATACTTAAATTCATGTCGATTTTCTGTCCATTCATGCTGACTACGATAACACCTGCAAAACCAATCACACAGCCGATAATTTTCTTCAGATTCAGCTTTTCCTGTCTGAATATAATTGTCGATACAAGTATTACGAAAAATGTGTTAGAACCGTTAATTATTGACGCCTTTACTCCGCTGTTGTGTGCAAGTCCGATATAGAAGAATATGTACTGCAGAATTGTCTGGAACATTGCCAGTTTTACAATGCTTGGTACACTTGATTTCGTTGGAAGCAGCATTTTTCTGTTAAGAATACTTCCAATTAAGATTGTAAGCACTCCTGCCAGCACAAATCTTGTTCCTGCAAATAATACCTGTGTCCATGTTTCACTTGACGGTATCTTAAACAGCGCATATCCTAATTTGATACAAGGCGATGCGCTTCCCCAAAGGAATGTACACACAAGTGCAAGGGCGCACACCACCCATGTTTTCTGTAAAAAATCTTTTTTCTCGTTTGTTTTTTCCATGATTAATCTCCTGTTTTTCTAATATTATTGCTAATTATAATGTCATTCATAATCTGACAGGTTTTCTCCCTGACACCTGCCATTTCCATATAATCTGAAAATCTTTTTGCAACATCTTCTATATACGATATTATTGCATCACATTTTCTCTTGCTTACTCCCATGTTTATTCCACATTTTATCAAATCACCATAACTTATATCTGAACTTTTTCCATTTATAAGCATCTGATGTGCTTTCAACCACATATTGCTGCTGTCATATGCAAATGTGACATCATATGCTGGTGACAATCTCCAGACACCATTCTTATCCATCAGAAAAGAAACATTTTTTACATGATCATCCTGATTAATCAGAATAACATTAAAAACCATTCTTCTATAAAATTGTTCCACATCTGAATATGGTATACCTAGTCTATTCATATAATATGCTGCCTGTTCATAACTGCATAATCCCGGAATATTGTAATCTATATGTGAAATTGCTCCTAATGTCTGCATATGAATTTTTTTATTATTGTTCCTATCGAAACGTTTAGTTATAAAATGTGCATATCCGGCATCTTCAAGCAGACGGCATTCATTCATAATTACCCCCGCTGCTTTTGCCATAAGATAATATCCGTATTCAATTCTTGTATATTCTACTGAATCTTCCAGATTATGATCCCCATTTTTAGATACTCCATCAAACTTCATAAGCCAGTATTCAAATCCATCACCAGCATTAATCTGTCCACTTTTTATTTCTCCCGTATCTTCATTCCATGCAATCAGCGCCTTTGCTCTTGCACCACCTGCAGATGTTCCCAATAGCACAAGCTGGCTATATCCAGCATTATCTTTCAGATTAATCAGCTTATCTTTTCTATCAGATAATACATCAGATGCAAACTCTACCATTTTCGATATATTAACATCCTCTATTGTACTGTCAAACGGACTTGTTGCTGGTATATATTCTAATGCACCCATACCTCTTTTTCCTGTATAGCACAATCTGTCTATAACATTAAATTCACTAATTGATTTCCCCTGCTCAGCCAGCCATCTGTCTATAATTTTATTACCAAATTTATCTGGAAGCGAATCCGCTACCAATCCAGGTGCTCCATGAAATGCTGTCCTTGCAAGTTCCGGAAATTCATACACTCTTTCTGATAATGGCATATGTATAGGTGATACCTCAATATTACTCTTTAAAAAATCTTTATCATATTCAAATGCAACAACCCCATTTGCTTCATTCATATGAATTATTCCAATTCTTGTGCCCCAAAGCATTACCTCCGCTGTATTTATCATTCATCTTCCCCCCATTTAAATCCAGTATCTGCTTTTCTTTTTGCAGATGCTCTCTGCCTTGTTTTAACATTTTTCAAATAAGATGATGGCCGGTTGTTCATATCTGGTATCACATTCACGAAATTATTCATAAGCTCCATCGCATTCATTAATTTCATAAAATTAACAAGACTTATATCTTCTCCACTTTCAAACCGAGTAATACTTCTTAATGAAACGCCTGATTTATCCGAAAGTTCTTTCTGTGTTAATGGATAACTTATCCTATATGCCTTAAACCTGATAACAACTTCCTCATAATCACTAATCATAATTAAACATCTCCAAATCCATAAATCTTATATATCTTATTCAAATGTTTTTTGTATTGTATCACATTTGCAATTAATTAGCAATATATGGCGTGTTAAGCCATATTTTAATGCTTAATACGCCATATATTGCTAGTTATTTTTTATTTTGTGCGGCAGTCGTACCCGAAGAATTTTTCTTTTAAACATCCGGCTGTTAAAAGGTATCACCGGATAAATGTAGCTTTTTCCTGATATTGTCCTGTTAAAACATACAAGCACTATTGCAAATATGACTCCTGCCAGAAGTCCGATTCTTCCAAAGAACTGCACCAGAATCAGATTGACTATTCTTATGAATTTTAATGCATATCCCATCTCAAAACTTGCCTGTGAGTAAGTTCCAACCGTTACAACTGCCATATAAAGAAGCGATTCCGAATTAAACCACCCGGACTCCACAGCGTATTCTCCCACAACAATACCGGCAAGAATACTCAAAGGTGTCGACAACATTCCTGGCGTATTGACCGCCGCCAGCTTAAGCCCGTCAACTGCAAGTTCAAGAATAAAAAGCTGCAATATAACCGGAACCGTTATATCCTCACTTATCGTTATGAATTTCAACCATTCAGGCACCCACTGTGGATTGCTTTCAAGCAAAAGCCACACAGGTGTAAGAAAAACAGTCAGCAATGTAAAGAAGAACCTCGACAGTCTTATATAAGTTCCTATCATTGGCGAAAAATTAAAATCATCTGCTTCTTCTATTATATCAAATACATTTGTTGGAATTATCATTACTGCAGGTGATGTATCTACCATAATAACTATATTTCCATCAAAAAGTGCTGCTGCAGCGGTATCGGGTCTTTCGGAATATTTATACTTAGGAAACGGATTAATCCATTTTCCCTTAAACATACATTCCGCAAGGCTCTCTATATTCATAGTGAGCGCCTCAACCTCTATGCTGCCTATCAGATTCTCAATTCTTTCAAGCAGCTTCTTATCAACCTTATCATCAATATAGCACACAGCAACATCTGTCCTGGAGCGTTCCCCTACAGTATACATTTCCATTGAAAAGCGGCTATCCCTTATTCTTCTTCTTAAAAGTGCCGCATTGCACACAAGTGTCTCAACAAATCCGTCTCTTGAGCCACGCAGAACCTTGTCTTTGTAAGGCTCTGTAACTGAACGCATCGGATAAGTACGGCAGTCAATAAGTATACATTCATCAAAGCCATCTATTATCATGACTGTCTGTCCTGAAAGAAATGCCTTCTCCACCTCGTCGTAATGTCCGTTTTTTTCAATCTCTGTATACGGCATTCCGACTTCTAAGAATGTATCTACATCCTTTATGTCCGATTCTTTCAATGAATAAAAAAACTGCACCAGTTTTTCAATTGTTTCTTCCTGTACGAATCCATCTATAAAGTAAAAATGTGTTCTCTTCCCACCTATTAATACATCTCTTTGCAGAATGTCAAAATTCCTGTCCACTCTTAACTTTTCATTCATCATGCGGACATTCATGTCTATGTTAGTTGTAAAATCAGTCATGCTTACTCCTTTCACCAGCACATTTTCAACCGCACTCTGAATCAACTCTCAATTTCACTAACCCTGTCAAAGCACGAAAAGGGCAGGACTTACGCCCTGCCCTTATAGAATGTCCACATTTGACACATTTATTCTGCTATTAGTTCTCAAAAAGTGATGTTGAGTAATATCTGTCGCCGCTGTCTGGAAGCAGTGCAACGATTGTCTTGCCTTCGTTCTCTGGTTTCTTAGCCCACTCGATTGCTGCGTAAAGTGCTGCACCTGCCGATATTCCAACCAGAATTCCCTCTGTGTGTGATATCAATCTGGCATACTCGAATGCGTCATCATTATCGATTGGAACTACGCTGTCATATATCTTAGTGTTAAGAATTTCTGGAACAAAGCCTGCTCCAATTCCCTGAATCTTATGTGGTCCTGGCTTGCCCTGTGAAAGTACCGGTGAAGTTGCAGGCTCAACTGCAATTATCTCAATCTTGTCATTCTTAGACTTAAGATATTCACCAACGCCTGTAATTGTTCCGCCTGTACCAACACCTGCAACAAATGCGTCAACTTCTCCATCCGTATCATTCCATATCTCTGGACCAGTTGTTCTTCTGTGTGCTTCCGGATTAGCAGGATTAACAAACTGTCCTGCAATCATGCTGCCTTCAATCTCTTTCTTTAATTCTTCTGCCTTCGCAATTGCACCTGTCATTCCTTTATAACCCGGAGTAAGTACAATCTCTGCACCATATGCCTTGATAATATTTCTTCTTTCGACACTCATAGTCTCTGGAAGAACTATTATTGTTCTGTAGCCCTTTGCTGTTGCAATGGCAGCAAGTCCGATTCCTGTATTGCCTGATGTAGGCTCAATAATTGTTGCGCCCGGCTTAAGAATTCCTTTCTTCTCTGCATCTTCAATCATTGCCTTTGCAACTCTGTCCTTAACGCTTCCTGTTGCATTAAAATACTCAAGCTTAACAAGTACTCTTGCCTTAAGTCCAAACTTCTCTTCAATATGTCCGACTTCTACAAGCGGTGTGTTACCTATTAAATCTGCTGCTGATTTATATATCTTTCCCATACAATCCTCTTTTCTTGTGGTATTATTCCACATTTTCTAATATCAATTCATGAATCAGGTGTTATGTATATGTAGTACATAAACATACTATTTTTATATGTTATTATAGGACAATGATTCTGATTTGTACAGTACTTTTTTATTTTTCTTTTTTAAATCATGTGTATTCCGCTCTCCAGCTTCTCGTTTTGGACTTCCTACATGCCTTCCGCTGCTTCAACATCCAATCTGCTCCTCCGGCTTCCCGGTTTTGGACTTCATCCGTGTCTCACTCCGCTTCAACGTCCAATCCACGCTTCCAGCTTCCCGGTTTTGGACTTCTTCCTTGCCTCACTCTGCTTCAACGTCCAATCCACTCCTCCGGCTTCCCGGTTTTGGACTTCTTCCGTGCCTCACTCCGCTCTAACGTCCAATTCACGCTTCCGGCTTCCCGGTTTTGGACTTCCTCCGTGCCTCACTCCGCTTCAACGTCCAATCCACGCTTCCAGCTTCCCGGTTTTGGACTTCTTCCTTGCCTCACTCTGCTTCAACGTCCAATCCACGTCACCAGCTTCCCGGTTTTGGACTTCTTCCTTGCCTCACTCTGCTTCAACGTCCAATCCACTCCCCCGGCTTCCCGGTTTTGGACTTCTTCCGTGCCTCACTCCGCTTCAACGTCCAATTATCACTTCCTGATTCCCACCGTTTCTTTAATTGCTTCCACCAGCCCACCATAGCTATGCTCACAAGCTTCAATTATCCTATTCTCTTTCACGCCCGCCTCAGCAAGCTTTTTGCTGCAGGCGGGACCAATGCTATACACTGGGACTTCACCTGATTCACCAAGCTTGTCAATCAGCCATTTTATTCTCTCACCGCTGATGCCACTGGTAACAGCTATTCCAGAAACATCACTAAAATCTTTCATTTCGTACTCTGCATATGTATCAACATATTCATTCCTGTATACTGGAATCTTAATCAGTTCTCCGTAATCTTTCATAGCTTCTTCAAGTGAACCGCTTGTTACCTCAGCACACAGATATACAGCCTTCCCGGCTGCAATATTCATCAGACTCTTTCCAAGCTCCAAGCCCGCAGCTTGTAAAGAAACAAAATCAGCTTCAAGACCACATACCGTTCTTAAAGCTTCTTTAGTTTTACTACCAACTACTGCAATCTTAACTTCAACAGGAAGTTCACACTTCCCCATATTATAAGCAAACCCAGCCACAGCATTTTTACTTGTAAACACAAGCCACTGTGCATCTTTTATCTTTTCCAAAAGATTCTCCACACGAATATAACCAATCCTGCCAGTAACTATTTTTTCGCAGGAAAACCCCTCCTTTGCAAGTAATTCTGCAAAGGAAGGGCTTTTATCGTACATCTGTCCGTTTTCAATATATGTATATATGTATTTACCCACAATCTACTCCAATCCAAGCATACGGGCTGCTTCGTGGCCAACCGCCTCACTGTCAGTTCCTGTAACTTCAATTCTAAGAATCCTGCTGCAATCATCATTACCAAATAACACAACCATTCGAAGGTCGCCGTTATCCTTTGTCACACAGTGTGCGCCAACCGGGGCATGACAGCCGCCGCCTGTCAATCTTAAAAATGTTCTTTCAGCCACAACTTCTCTATCAGAATTATCATCTGACAAAGCATTTATCTTATCAAGAAGTTCTGTATTCACCTCTGCAGTCTCAATCGCAAGAACTCCCTGCGCAGGCGCCGGAATAACAACCTCTGGGTCAAGGTACTCTGTTATCTCAGATGACCTGCCAAGTCTGTTAAGTCCTGCTGCTGCAAGCACAATTCCATCAAGTCCGTATGAATCGTCCATAAGTTTGTTAATTCTTGTATCAACATTTCCCCTGATAGCAGTAAACTGGATATCAGGACGCAGCATTGCAAGCTGGCATGCACGCCTGAGGCTACCAGTTCCTATAACCGCACCAGAAGGAAGTTCTGAAAAACTTCCTGCAGTCTTTAATATAAGTACATCTCTGCAATCCTCTCGTTTCCACGCCTTTGCAAATGTAAGTCCAGCCGCACATTCAGCCGGCATATCCTTCATGCTGTGAACCGCCATATCAATGCTGCCTGAAAGAAGTTCTTCCTCAATCTCCTTTACAAAAAGCCCCTTAGTTCCAATCGCAGCAAGCGGCTTATCTGTAACCTTGTCGCCTGTTGTCTTAATTATAACAAGTTCAAATGTATCCTCAGGATACGCCTCTTCCATTCTTCTCTTAACATATTCCGACTGGACAAGTGCCAGCTTCGAACCTCTCGTTCCTATTCTGTAATGCATAATCCTCCCTACAAGCCAAACAGTCTCTCAACCATATCTTTATACTGCTGCTGTTCATTTTCTTCCACATTTTTCAATTCTTCAATCGGTTCTTTTAACAATCTGTGTAGTGACGACTTAAGAATCTTCTTTAAGATTACCCTGTCATGGTCTGAAAGGTCAATCTTGCGATTAAGATAATCATAGCTGTCCTGTACTATCTCATCACATTTTTTGCCAAGCGACTGGATAGTTGTATCCATTCTGCTTGATGTGAGCCATTTCTTTGTTTCCGCTATATACTCATCAATCACGCACTGGCTTTCCTTTAGCAAATGTGCCCTCTCGTTCTGATTAGACTTCACAATCCCACCTATCCTGTCAAGGTCAATAAGAGTAACTCCACAAATGTCACCTGCAGATTTTTCTATATCTCTTGGTGCAGCAAGATCAAGAAGTGTCATCTTTTTACCCCCTGATAATTCAGCACATTTAATCACCAGATGAGGTGATGAAGTCGCTGAGACAACTATATCACTACTTTTAAGTGCTTCTGTTTTCTTATCATATGCAATAACCTGAATATCTGGAAATTCCTTAAGCAACGCCTTCGCATGCTGATAAGTTCTTGAACACACTGTTACATCAGCGCCATATTCTGCCAGATATCTTATGGCAAGAGCCGCGGTTTTGCCACTTCCTATAACAAGTGCGTGCTTTCCTGATATGCCACATACTCTGTCTAACTCCTGAATACCGACATAGCATACAGATACTGGTTTTTCACTTACCTTGTACTCTGTCTTAATCCGCTTTGCACAGCTTACCGCTTCTCTTACTATATAATTAAGCTCTTTCCCGCTGTGTCCAAGCGTTCTTGAAAGGTCTGCCGCATCCTTTAACTGGCCTAGTATCTGATCCTCTCCAAGCACCATGCTTTCAAGTCCGGCGGCTATGCAAAACAGATATACCAGTGCTTCTTCACCACATTTGACACCAGCTAATTTAGTATCAGTAAGTCCAAAATAATCATTGAATAAATCGGACATTACTTGTACAAATGTTTCATCCTCATACAGATAAAACACTTCGCATCTGTTGCATGTTGAAAGGCACATGCACTGGTTCACACCTGCTTCCTCTGCCTGCTGCATAAAGTCTGCTATCCCGCTGTCTGTAAATGTAATCTTATCCCTTACTGAAAGGTCTGTATTCTTATAGTTAATACCTACATATCCTAACTGCATTTGTATTCCCACTTATTATCCGAATTATTTTCTGAAGAATTCTTCCATAACCTCTATTGTATGGTTGATATCCTCATTAGTGTGTGCGTCTGATACAAACATTGCCTCAAACTGTGATGGTGCAATGTATATTCCGTTATCAAGCATATGTCCGAAATATCTTGCATACTCCTTAGTGTCTGACTTTACTGCGCTGTCGTAATCTTCAACTGCATCTGGTGTAAAGAATATGCTCATAAGTGAACCAATCTGATTAACCGATACCCTTCCGGCGCCACATTTTCTTACACTGTCAGCAATACGCTTTGTCTTGGTCTCAAGTCTGTCGTATATGTCCTTATTATCTCTTAAGATTCTTAAAGTCTCTAAGCCTGCTGCCGTTGCAATCGGGTTACCAGACAATGTTCCTGCCTGATATACAGGACCGTCAGGACTTACCATACGCATAATATCAGCTCGTCCGCCATATGCGCCGACTGGCATACCCCCGCCTACAATCTTTCCAAGAGTTGTAAGGTCAGGCTTGATGTTAAAGTACTCCTGCGCTCCGCCAATTGAAAGTCTGAAGCCTGTTATTACCTCATCAAATATAAGAAGACTTCCATTCTCCTTAGTTATGTCTCTTAAGAATTCAAGAAATCCCGGCTTTGGAAGCACAACTCCCATGTTAGCTGCAACAGGTTCAACTATTACCGCAGCTATTTCATCTTTATTGTTATCAAAAAGCTCCTTCACCGAATCGCAGTCATTGTACTCTGCTACAAGTGTATTCTTAGTGTAATCAGCAGGAACTCCTGCACTGTCCGGAACTGATGTTGTAAGTGCTGCTGAACCGGCTTTTACCAAAAGTCCGTCCGAATGTCCATGATAACAGCCTCTGAACTTAATTATCTTGTCTCTTCCAGTGTAGCCTCTTGCCACACGGATTGCACTCATAACAGCTTCTGTTCCTGAGCTTACAAGACGGCTCACCTCCATTGTAGGAATAAGCTCATATATAAGCTCTGCCATCTCAACTTCTCTCTTGGTTGGCGCACCATATGTAAGGCCTGCTTCCGCAGCTTCCTTAACCTTTGCAATTACTCTGTCATGTGCATGGCCTAATATTCCCGGTCCCCATGAACATATGTAGTCAATCATTTCATTCCCATCTACATCAGTAATTCTGTCTCCCTTGGCAGAAGCTATGAATCTTGGCACTCTGTCAACTGCCTTGTATGCCCTGACAGGACTGTTTACACCACCTGGCATATGTTTTACTGCTCTCTCATATAAATCCTTTGACATCTCTTCATTCATAAAACCAGCTCCTCCTGCTGCTTAATTTAATACTGTTTAAAATGCTACTCTTCCTTTAACCATTTTGCCACATCTATAGCATGATATGTAATTATCATCTTTGCTCCGGCTCTCTTAAAGCCTGTCATATTCTCCATTACAATCTTCTTCTCATCAATCCAGCCATTCATTGCTGCTGCCTTAACCATCGCATACTCACCGCTTACATTATAAGCGACAATCGGGATATTGAAGTTAAGCGCTATCTCTTTCATAACGTCCATATATCCGAGTGCCGGCTTTGCAATAATCATGTCTGCGCCCTCTAATATGTCTTCTTCAACTTCCCTTAACGCTTCTTTTCCATTAGCCGGGTCCATCTGATATGTCTTTCTGTCGCCAAATCCCGGTGCTGAATGTGCGGCATCCCTGAACGGTCCGTAATATCCTGATGCAAATTTGGCGCTGTATGAACATATAGGAATATTAACCAGTCCTGCCTCATCAAGCGCATTTCTGATTGCCTCAACTCTCTTATCCATCATGTCACTTGGTGCAATTATATCTGCCCCCGCTTTTGCATAAGCAACTGACGCCTTTGCAAGAAGCGGCAGTGTCTCATCATTTAATATAACTCCGTCTTTTACAAGTCCGCAGTGTCCATGTGAAGTGTACTCACACAGGCACACATCAGCCATGATAACAAGCTTTGGATACGCATTTTTAATAAGGCGGATTGCCCTGCACACAACACCTTCCTCGTCATATGCTTCACTTCCTACCTCATCTTTATGTACAGGGATTCCAAAAAGCAGGATTCCCTTAATTCCAACCTCTACGGCACGTCCGATTTCTTCAAGAACATGGTCAAGCGAATACTGACATATTCCCGGCATTGACGGCACTTCCTGTATTACATCGTTCTCCTCCGTAACAAATACAGGGTATATAAGCTCGTCCACCCTTACATGATTCTCTCTTACCATATCTCTTAATGTCTCATTCATTCTTAATCTTCTTGTTCTGTCCATGATTATCATCTTCCTTCCAACGTTTCCTATATAATAGCATTACATATAAACATTGTAAACTGGTATGTTATGTTCTGCTATGTATTTTAACCATTCTTGCATACTCACCATCAAGCTTCATAAGCTCCTCGTGAGTTCCTCTCTCCTTGATGCCCTCGTCAGTAAGCATCAGGATTTCCTCCGCATTTTCAATAGTTGTAAGTCTGTGTGCTATTACAAATGTGGTTCTGTTCTTAGCCAGCTTCTCAAGTGATTCCTGTACAATCTGCTCACTCTCATTATCAAGTGCCGATGTCGCCTCATCAAATATAAGAATTGGCGGATTCTTTAAGAATACTCTTGCAATTGACAGTCTCTGCTTCTGACCACCTGACAATTTGACTCCGCGCTGACCGATATCTGTGTCATATCCGTTCTCAAAGCTCATAATAAAATCATGCGCATTTGCAAGCTTTGCCGCCTGAATCACTTCTTCGTCCGTTGCATCAGGCTTTCCATATCTTATATTCTCTTTAATTGTACCCATAAACAGATACACATCCTGCTGTACAACTCCAATATGGTCACGCAGGCTCTTAAGTGTAACATCTTTGATATCTGTTCCGTCAATCTTAATCGAACCGCCTGTCACCTCATAAAATCTTGGAATAAGTGAGCAGAGTGTTGTCTTTCCTACTCCCGAAGGACCTGCAAGTGCAACATATTCTCCCGGTCTTACAGACAGATTGATGCCCGAAAGCACCTCGTCCACGCCGTCCTTATATCTGAAGGACACATTTTCAAATGTAATTGCACCCTTCACATCAGTAAGCTCCTTTGCATCAGGCTTATCAGCTATTTCCGGCTCTACTGAAAGAATCTCTAAGAATCTTTCATAACCTGAATAACCATTCTGGAACTGCTCTGTGAAATCAATAAGCACCTTAACAGGCTCCGTAAATATATTGATATACAGTAGAAATGTAACGAAATCGGTAATATTTACCCAGCCCTTTGCAATTCCGATACCGCCTGCTGCGATTACAATTACATTTATCATTGTTGTAAATGCCGTAAGTCCCGCATTGTACATTCCCATATAATGATAGCTGTCTCTCTTAGATTCAAGGAACAAATCATTCCCCTTCTTAAACTTCTCACATTCGATATCTTCATTTGCAAATGACTTGACAACCCTTATTCCAGACAGATTATCTTCTATCTGCGCATTTATCTCACCGATTCTTACCCTGTTTCTCTTAAATGCTCTCTTCATGCGCTTGTTAAGCACATACGCGAACACAAGCATAAAAGGAATCAGCACAAATGCGGCAATCGTAAGTCTTAAGTCAATCGAACTTAATATGCATAATGCACCAATTATCTTAATCAGTGAAATAGTTATATTCTCAGGTCCATGATGCAAAAGCTCTGTAATATCGAACAAATCCGATGTTATTCTTGACAATAACTGTCCAACCTTCTGGTCATCATAGAATGAATATGACAGCTTCTGATAATGATTGAATATCTCTGCCCTCATATCGTACTCAATCTTTGCGCCCATTACATGTCCATAATTAGATATATAGTAGTTACAGCCCCACTGTATAAGCACCAGTACAAACAGCACTGCAACAATAATCATAATCTTAGAAAGTGCCTCATCAGCACTCATATATGCGACCTTTGATGTAATGAACCTTACAACAAGCGGTATCACAAGTGCCACCGCCGCTGACATCATCGCCAGTATCATATCAAGTATAAATGTGCCTAAATACGGCTTGTAGTATTTAGCCAGCTTCTTAAGATTCTCTTTCATAATCTTCTCCTGTTTTCTATATTTAATCTTCTTCAATTCCTGCCCGATATTATAACATAAAGTAAGACAATGAAAAAGTATGTAAAATGTCCGGCTTGCAATTCATTTTAAATCACATGCCGGACATTTTTAACCTTCTATATTCTATTATAAATTGTACGTTCTTCTATATCGCAACTTCTAAGTCACATTTTCAATACCTCTATCCGGCTACTCGCTCACAAGTTCTGCTTTCTGTGCCTTAGCTCCTATGCCTGCTCCGTTAATTGCAAGATATAAAAGCCCTATTCCAATAAATATAAGCAACAGAACCACAATCATATACACAACTCCGATTCCTAGAGATTCAGATCCCATCTTGCTTAAATCCCAGCCAAACCAGCCTGTTGGTGCAGCATAATTAAGGAAGTTATAAGGTGCTGTCATTGTATCATACCATCTTACGCCCAATGCAGCCAGAATGTATACGAATGCAACATAGCAAAGCGGTGGAATAACTGCATATATTGCATATATTTTCTTTGCCGAAAATCCCTTATCAAACACAAGGAAATCTGCAATCGCAAATACCGGACCAATTAAATGTACCCCAAGACTTCCTGCATATTTATTAAGATATGCACCAATCAGTCCATCCTCGGAAGTTGGTCCAAGAATAATCATATACACCAGACATGTCAGTGTAATTGAAAGTGTCATAAGGAATTTGAGTATGTACAACCTATTGTTCTTATAATCCTTTCCCTTAGTGAGCAGTATAACATCAAGCACAATAAATACTGCAAGTACAATATCAAGTGCCACATTAGACAGCGTTGTAAAAAATGTGAATGACTTAATACTGTCAATCGTAAATACAAGACCATACACCGAAGCAATCAGCGATATTGCCTTAAAAATAATACTTGTAATCAATTTTTTCTTATTTAAAACATTTGTATTCAATTTGAGCCTCCAATTATTTTGATTTTCAAATTATAATACATATTAGTTTGATTATCAAGTTATTTATACAAAGTATCATTATATTCTTTCTTCTTCATAAGATACCTCCTATCTTCTTTCCGTTTCATAGATCAGCCTGTTACTCTTTCTTATTCCTTTTGGACTTCCTCCATGGCTTCCACCGCGTCAATGTCCAATCCGCCTCTATTTCTCACTCCTTTTGGACTTCCTCCGTGGCTCACTCCGATTCAACGTCCAATCTACCTCTCTTTCTCGTTCCTTTTGGACTTCAACCTGTCTCCCAACCGCTTCAACGTCCAATCCGCCTCTCTTTCTCGTTCCTTTTGGACTTCAACCTGCCTTCACTCTGCTTCAATGTCCAATCCGCCACAGCTTTTCTTTTCTACTACATATATATACGAATCCCCTCTCTCAAAAAGTTTAACTTTACACCCTTACTTCCCACAATTTTCCCATCTTCTCCCCACCACAAAAAACTCCCGCAGGAACAAGCCCTGCGGGAGTAATCATACACTTTATTAAGCTGTATATTAATTACTTGTAAAGTTCAACAAGTTTTGTAAGGTGATCATATCTTTCCTTAGCAACTTCCTCAGACTTAGCAAAGAGTCTCTCTGCTCTTTCTGGGAATGGCTTAACAAGTCTTGTGTAACGAGCCTCGTTATTAAGGAAATCCTGATATGTTCCATCACCTTCCTTAGATGTAAGTGTGAATGGATTCTTTCCTTCAGCCTTAAGTGCTGGGTTGAATGAGAAGAGGTTCCAGTAACCAGCCTTAACAGCCTTCTTCATCTCATCCTGGCAGTGGTTCATACCACCCTTAGCAATACCGTGAAGTTCACAAGGAGCATAACCAATGATAAGTGATGGTCCATTGTAGCTTTCAGCTTCCTGAATAACCTTAACAGCCTGAGCTGGGTTAGCACCAAGAGCAATCTGTGCTACATATACATAACCGTATGTCATAGCGATTTCTGAAAGGCTCTTCTTTCCGATTTCCTTACCTGCTGCAGCGAACTGACAAACCTCACCAATGTTAGAAGCCTTAGATGCCTGTCCACCTGTATTAGAGTACATCTCTGTATCGAATACGAATACATTAACATTCTCACCTGAAGCAAGTACATGATCAAGACCGCCGAAACCGATATCGTAAGCCCATCCATCACCACCGAAGATCCATACAGACTTCTTAGCAAGGAAACTCTTCTTAGCTAAAATCTGTGGAGCTACTGGACAACCATCTTTAGCTGCCTTCTCTAACTCTGCAATAAGAGCATCAGCTGCTGGTGTGTTAGCCTTTGTATCATCCTTTGTCTCTAAGTACTTAGCTGCTGCTGCCTTGAAGTCATCAGATGCCTTATCAGATGCAGCCATTTCCTCAACCTGGGCAATAAGCTGATCTCTTAAAGTCTTCTGTCCTAAGTACATACCGAAACCATGCTCTGCATTATCCTCGAAAAGTGAGTTAGACCAAGCTGGTCCCTTCTTAGAATCCTTATTAACTGTATAAGGTGATGTAGCTGCTGGATTTCCCCAGATTGAAGAACAACCTGTTGCGTTAGAAATATACATCTGCTCACCGAATAACTGTGTAATTAATCTTGCATAAGATGTCTCTGCACAACCTGCACATGATCCTGAGAATTCAAGAAGTGGCTGGTTGTACTGTGATCCGATAGGACCATTAACTAATGCAGGAGTAATCTCCTTCTTACCAACATTCTCTACTAAGTAGTTGAATACTGGCTGCTCGTCTGCCTGAGATTCCTGTGGAACCATCTTAATAGCTTCTCCAGCCTTAGGGCAGACAGTAACACACTCGCCACATCCCATACAATCTAATGGAGATACTGACATTGTGTACTTCATTGTCTTATCAATTGCATGCTTAGAATCTGCAAGCTTAATATTAGAAGGTGCTGCATTTACCTCATCTGTTGAAAGGATAAATGGACGAATTGTAGCATGTGAACATACAAATGCACAGCTGTTACACTGAACACAGGCTGTAGGATCCCACTCTGGAACCATAACTGCTGTTCCTCTCTTCTCATATGCAGAAGCACCTGTTTCAAACTGACCATCAGCGATATCCTTGAATGCAGATACTGGAAGGCTGTCACCATCCATTAATCCGATAGGATCAAGGAGTTCGTTAACCATCTTAACTGTAGCTGGACGACCTGTTCTGTCTGCTGCCTTCTTATCATCAGTAGCTGTAGCCCAGTCTGCTGGAACTTCTACCTTATGTACAGCATCAACACCGGCATCAATAGCCTTATAGTTCATCTCTACTACTGCATCACCCTTCTTAGAGTAAGACTTCTTAGCTGCCTGCTTCATGTAATCAACAGCCTCATCGATAGGCATTACATTAGCGAGCTTGAAGAAAGCTGACTGAAGGATTGTGTTAGTTCTCTTACCCATACCGATTTCAATAGCCTTATCAATAGCATTGATAGTATAAAGCTGGATATTGTTCTTAGCGATATACTGCTTAGCTTCTGCTGGCATATGCTGGTTGAGTTCTTCGTCAGACCACTGGCAGTTAATCATAAAGATTCCGCCTGGCTTAACATCCTGAACCATCTTATAACCCTTAATAACATATGATGGGTTATGGCATGCTACGAAGTCTGCCTGATTGATATAGTATGGACTCTTAATTGGGTTATCACCAAATCTTAAATGAGAAATTGTGACACCACCTGTCTTCTTAGAATCATACTGGAAGTATGCCTGAATGTACTTATCTGTGTGGTCACCGATAATCTTAGTAGAGTTCTTGTTAGCACCAACTGTACCATCTCCACCAAGACCCCAGAACTTACATTCAACTGTACCAGGAGCTGATGTAATTGGAGCTGGCTTAACTTCTGGTAAGCTTAAGTTAGTTACATCATCAACAATACCGATTGTAAATCTGCTCTTAGGCTCGTCCTTCTCAAGTTCCTTATAAATAGCAAATACTGATGAAGGTGGTGTATCCTTAGAACCAAGACCATATCTGCCTCCTACTAATACGATGTCGTTAAGTCCTGCCTCACGAAGAGTAGTTGCAACATCAAGGTAAAGTGGCTCACCAAGAGAACCTGGCTCCTTAGTTCTGTCAAGTACTGCCATCTTCTTAACTGTCTTAGGAATAACCTTAAGAAGATGCTTAGATGACCATGGACGGTAAAGTCTTACTTTAACAAGTCCGACTTTCTCACCCTTAGCTGTTAAATAATCAATAACTTCTTCAGCTACATCATTGATAGAACCCATAGCAACGATTACTCTGTCTGCATCTGGAGCTCCGTAGTAGTTAAAGAGATCATAGTCTGTACCAAGCTTCTCATTAACCTTACCCATGTACTTCTCAACAACATCCGGAAGCTCATCATATAATGAGTTACATGCTTCACGATGCTGGAAGAAGATATCTCCATTCTCATGTGAACCACGGGCTGCTGGGTGGTTAGGATTAAGTGCATGTGCTCTGAATTCATCAACTGCATCCATTGGGCACATATCCTTAAGATCTTCATAATCCCACTTCTCAATCTTCTGAATCTCATGTGATGTACGGAATCCATCGAAGAAGTTAATGAAAGGAGTCTTGCCTTCAAGTGCTGCACAGTGTGCAACTGGGCTTAAATCCATAACTTCCTGTGGGTTAGTCTCGCAAAGCATAGCGAAACCAGTCTGACGACAGGCGTAAACATCTGAGTGATCACCAAAGATATTAAGAGCATGTGTAGATACTGTACGAGCTGATACATCAAATACGCATGGAAGCTGCTCACCAGCAATCTTGTACATGTTAGGAATCATAAGAAGAAGACCCTGTGAAGCTGTAAATGTTGTAGTTAAAGCACCAGTTGCTAAAGAACCGTGTACTGTACCTGCAGCACCTGCCTCTGACTCCATCTCTACTACCTTAACAGTGTTACCAAAAATGTTCTTCAGTCCCTGAGCTGACCATGTATCAACTACATCAGCCATTGGACTTGAAGGTGTGATAGGATAGATACCAGCTACTTCTGTGTAAGCATAAGCTACATGAGCTGCGGCTGTATTACCATCCATTGACTGTTTCTGTCTTGCCATTATAAATATTTCCTCCTTAAGAAAATTTAGGCGGCATAAATGTACCCGACATAATAAAATCAGATATACATTATACGTCCCTACATATTACTTAATATTTTATTATCTTTATCTCCAAAAGTAAAGGCATAAATGTGAGATTTCATGCTTATTTCATTATTAAAATCAATACAATTTAATTAAAAAGCTGGACTTCTCCAATGTCCAAACATCGGAAAAGTCCAGTTCCACGATTTATATATTCTTATTATTACTAAATCATTATCTTAATCGTCTTCACCCTGAAGTGCATCGTAACCTGATTCACCGGTTCTTACCTTAACTACATCCTCAACATCATATACAAAAATCTTACCATCACCGATATGACCTGTATAGAGAGCCTTTCTTGTAGCATTGATAACATCCATTACAGGAACTGATGATATTACCATCTCAACCTGTGTCTTAGGAAGAAGCTGGATATCCATAGGAACACCTCTGTAATATTCAGGAGCACCCTTCTGTGTACCACATCCAAGAACCTGTGTAACTGTCATACCTGTAACTCCGATATCGTTCATAGCCTTCTTGAATCTCTCGAATCTCTCCTGCTTCATAAGAATTTCAACCTTAGTAATCTTCTTGCCATCACCTGCATCAGATGTCTTAATAAGAGCAGGTACAGAAACTTCCATTGACTCTGAGCCAATTACATCAACATCTCCGTCAACAAAGTCCATTCCACCGAATTCGAATCCTGCATAAGCACTTGAAAGACCATGCTCCATAATATCAAGACCTCTGATTTCTTCTTCCTTAGAAGCTCTGAGTCCGATAGTAGCCTTAATTACTGTGAATACAATCACCATGCATACAGCTGCCCATGCTGCAACTGATACAAAACCTAATAACTGAAGTCCTAACTGTGTGAATCCACCACCATAGAAAAGACCTTCCCCCTTAATTGTTCCGCCTTCAAGGGCAATTGCATATCCAGGAGCTGAGCTTGTTGCAAAAAGACCAACAGCAATTGTACCCCACATACCATTCATCATATGTACTGCTACAGCACCTACAGGATCATCAATATGAAGCTTGTAGTCAAGAAGCCATACACCGAATACTACTAAGAGACCAGAAACAATACCTATCATTGTTGCACCAAATGCATCTGTTACATCACAAGGAGCTGTTATACCAACAAGACCTGCAAGCGAAGCATTTAAACACATTGAAACATCAGGCTTACCATATCTTACCCATGTGAATATCATACATGTTACTGTAGCTACTGCAGGAGAAACTGTTGTTGTAAGGAAAATAGAACCTAAATCTTCAATTGTTGTTGCTGCTGCACCGTTAAATCCATACCAGCCAAACCACAGAATAAATACACCAAGTGCACCAAGTGGAATATTATGTCCTGGGAAAGCATTTACCTTTATAACCTTACCATTAGCATCCCTTTCAAACTTACCAATACGAGGTCCAAGAATCTTAGCACCAATAAGAGCTGCAATACCACCAACCATGTGAATACAGCAAGAACCTGCAAAATCATGGAAGCCTAACTGTGCAAGCCAGCCGCCGCCCCAGATCCAGTGAGCTTCTATTGGATAGATAAGTGCTGAGATAACTGCTGAATATACACAATATGATAAGAACTTTGTTCTCTCAGCCATGGCACCTGAAACAATAGTAGCTGTTGTAGCACAGAATACTAAGTTAAATACGAAACTAGAAAAATTAAAATCTTTGTAAGCTGTGAAGATATCAAAACCAGGCTTTCCAATAAAACCAAGTAAATCCTCACCTAATAAGAAACTGAATCCGATAAGAACGAACATTACTGTACCAATACAGAAGTCCATCAGATTCTTCATAATAATGTTACCTGAATTCTTTGCTCTTGTGAATCCTGTTTCTACCATTGCAAAACCTGCCTGCATCCAGAAAACAAGAGCTGCACCTATAAGGAACCACACACCGAATAATTCGGCATCTACCGCTGATAAAATCTCTTGCATAACCATTTCCTCCCTAATCAGAAATTCTTTTTAATTTAATTGCCGGTACAGAGTTGATCAGGTTCTGTACCTGATTAAACAGAATGCAAAAAAAGGCGTGCAGGCAGTTTTTCCAAACTGCTTACACGCCTTTGTGTACATCACTGTTCAATTTATGTTGCTTATTATACTCGCCATTTTCAATAATTATTGAAAAAATCGGACATTTTTATTGACTTTTTAATTTTTTATTAATATTATTTTAATAAATAAACTTTTAGAGGAGATAATTTATGAAACATATGATACAGCCATTTGGTATTGATATGCATAAAAATGTGCTTACAGACACAAAATCAGCCAGACACATGAACTTTTATGAAACAGATAAAGCTAATGCTGTCCTTTCGGTTTCTTTTATCCCGTCATCTGCTACAGAATGGATAATATGTTACAACGACAATAACGATAATGCTGAATTCATCTGCGTGGGCAGCCAGAATAAGCTTGTAAAGCTTTCTCTTAATGAATTCGACCATTATTTCGGCATAAGATTCGACAATACAGGCTGCTATTTTAATAAAGGCTGTGATGCTAAAACTTATCCAGTAAATATAACAGACAACATATTCCGTTATGAGCCAGTTCCTGAATCCTGTGAGATGCAGCTGATTAAAGATTTCCACAATTCTTCATCTTTCAAAGACAGAATTACACTTTTTAAAGCATTTGTTACAGATTGCAAAACCTTCTGTCCGGTTTCTGAAAATATTGAAGAACTTAACAGCCTTATATATTCAGGTGCCGGTACTGTTGCCGAACTTTCCAGCCAGTCTGGCTACTCCCTGCGCCATGTATCAAGACTTTACAATGAAGTCTATGGAATCGGAGCAAAGGATTTTATCAAAATGTACAGATTCCAGAATGTCCTTGCAGAATTACTTGCCGACCCTGACCGCGACAATAGTTTTTTCATAGAAGGTGCCGGATATTCAGATCAGGCACATTTCCAGAGAGAATTCAAGGCATTTATGGGAATCACTCCTAAGCAGTATATAAAACTCATTAAGAATTTCTAATGTATAATAAAAGGTGGCAATCTGCATAATCAGACTGTCACCTTTTCTTAATCACCATCGGTTAATATAAAATCACTCATCACTGTATTACATATATCAATGCCATATTCAGTAAGCTTTAACATATCTCCCTGCCTGATAAGAAGTCCCTTATCAACATTGTGTTCTATCTCCTTAGCATACACATTTTCAATCGGAACTCCAAATCTGCGCTGAAAATCCATTACATCAACCCCTGCCATTTTTCTGAGTCCAAGAAACATGAACTCTTCTATAGCATCTTCTTTAGTCAGAATCTCAATATTCTCATGAAGTTTCTCTATATCACCGTTAAGCTCTATATACTTTTTAACATCCCTTATATCAGAATACCGTTCATTTCCAATAAAGCCTGCCGCTGAACAGCCAAAACCATAATACTCTCCTCTGTTCCAATACAGAAGATTATGTCTACATTCGAAACCTTTCCTGCTGTAATTAGAGATTTCGTATCTCTCATACCCTGCACTGTGAAGTCTTTCATTTGTCATATGATACATACGCCTGTCCTCATCCTCATCAGGAACCGGCGGGAACTTATCAATATTATCAGCAAGATAAGTACCATCTTCAAGAATAAGACTGTACACAGATATATGCTCCGGCTGCAAAGCCATCACCTTGTCAAATGTATTTTCAAGCGTTGCTTCAGTCTGACCCGGAATTGCAGACATAAGGTCAACATTAATATTATTAAATCCTGCTTTTCTTGCCAGCCTGAAGCTTTCCACGAACTGTTCAAATGTGTGTATTCGCCCAAGCATTTTTAATTCATTATTATCAGCAGACTGTAAGCCAAAGCTTAATCTGTTCACTCCTGCTGCCCTGTATTCTGAAAGCCTGCTTTCATTAACTGTTCCGGGATTACATTCCATTGTTATCTCAGCATCATCTTCAATATCAAAGCAATCCCTGACTGCCATTAATATGTCTGCTATACAACCATCCGGCAGCACAGACGGAGTTCCTCCGCCAAAGAATATGGATGTTATCTTATCCCTCGTCTGATTATCATTTATCTGCTTATCAATCACCTGCTTATCTGCCGTATTCCTGATCTCATTAATCAGTGCTTTCGTGTATGCGTATTTCACTGCATCATCAGCGGGAGCGGACAGAAAATCACAATATATACATTTATGTACACAAAAAGGGATATGTATATATATCCCTTTTTCATATGTTCTATTCATCATCTAACTTTAATACGCTCATAAACGCCTTCTGTGGTATCTCTACATTACCAATCTGGCGCATACGCTTCTTTCCTTCCTTCTGTTTCTCAAGAAGTTTCTTCTTTCTTGAGATATCACCACCGTAACATTTTGCAAGTACATCTTTTCTGAGTGCCTTGACAGTCTCACGGGCAATTACCTTGCTTCCAATAGCTGCCTGAATAGGAATCTCGAACTGCTGTCTTGGAATCTCTTCCTTGAGCTTCTCACACATTTTACGGCCTCTCTCCTCAGCATTGCCGGCAAATACAATGAATGAAAGCGCATCAACTTCTTCTTTGTTGATAAGAATATCAAGCTTGACAAGCTTAGAGCGCTCATAGCCCTTCATCTCATAATCAAATGATGCATAACCTCTTGAGCGTGATTTAAGTGCATCAAAGAAATCATATATAATCTCATTAAGAGGAAGGTCATACTTAAGCAGTGCTCTTGTCTGCTCAATATATTCCATTCCATTGTATACGCCTCGTCTTTCCTGACAAAGCTTCATAATAGGTCCGACAAATTCTGTTGTAACCATAATCTCAGCACTTACCATAGGTTCTTCCATATAGTCAATCTCAGACTGATCCGGCATATTAGACGGATTGGTAAGGTCAATCACCTCACCGTTAGTCTTGTGAACCTTATATATAACACCAGGTGCAGTTGTTACAAGGTCAAGGTTATATTCTCTTTCAAGTCGCTCCTGTATAATCTCTAAGTGAAGAAGTCCTAAGAATCCGCATCTGAAACCAAATCCGAGTGCAATAGATGTCTCCGGTTCAAACTGAAGGGCTGCATCATTAAGCTGCAGCTTTTCAAGTGCATCTCTTAAGTCCTGATACTTGGCACCATCTGCCGGATATAATCCGCAGTAAACCATTGGATTAACCTTCTTGTAACCCGGAAGCGGCTTCTCACATGGTCTGTCATTATCTGTAACTGTATCACCAACTCTTGTATCTCTTACATTCTTAATACTTGCTGTGATGTAACCAACCATTCCGGCTGTAAGCTCATCACATGGAATAAAACGGCCTGCACCGAAATATCCAACCTCGACAACCTCTTCTACAGCTCCTGTAGCCATCATTCTTATCTTAGTACCCTTCTTAACAGTACCTTCTTTGATTCTTACAAATATAATAACACCCTTGTATGCATCATACAACGAATCAAATATAAGTGCTGAAAGCGGTGCCGAAGCATCTCCTGATGGAGACGGAATCTTAGTTACTATCTGTTCAAGAACCTCTTCAATATTAATGCCGTTCTTGGCTGATATAAGTGGGGCGTCATGCGCCTCAATTCCTATAACATCTTCAATCTCTTCAATAACTCTTTCAGGCTCTGCACTTGGAAGGTCAATTTTATTAATTACAGGAAATACATCAAGGTCATGGTCTAATGCAAGATATACATTAGCAAGTGTCTGGGCTTCAATTCCCTGTGCCGCATCTACTACAAGTATCGCACCATCACACGCTGCAAGTGCTCTTGATACCTCATAATTAAAGTCAACATGTCCCGGAGTATCAATAAGATTAAATATATACTCCTGTCCGTCAGACGCCTTATATACAGTTCTTACTGTCTGTGCCTTGATTGTAATACCTCTTTCTCTCTCAAGATCCATGTTATCAAGAATCTGTTCCTGCATCTCTCTTGATGTGAGAAGTCCGGTTTTTTCAATAATTCTGTCAGCCAGTGTTGACTTACCATGATCAATATGTGCAATAATACAAAAATTTCTTATGTTCTTCTGATTAATTCCTGCCATTAATATAACCCCGCTTGTTTTAAATAATCTGTTATGCCATCTGCTATGGCTTGTGCTGTCTTGTCTTTATCAGTTGTTACTTTCTTCAGATCTGACGCATTAGTTATAAAGCCCATATCTATTATTGTGCTTGTACATCTGCTATGGGCATTAATATAATAATTTTCCTTTGCATCCGCAACAGTACCGGTCTTTACACCACGGTTCTTTATGCCGGCTGATGTTTCAAGACTTGAAAGTATCTTTCTCGATAATTCTGCTGCCTCTGTCGGCTTGGTAGTGTGAATATAACTTTCCGCTCCTGATACCGAAGTATCGTTATTATATGAATTCATTCTTAAAGAAATCATTATATTAGCTGATGCTTTATTACATGTATTCACTCTCGCTTCATCAGTTACATCTGTATCAGAGGTTCTTGTAAGAACAACATTTATTCCCTGCTGATTCAGCTTTTCTTTAACAGCAAGAGCCATATCAAGAGTTATATTTTTCTCATTTTTCCCATTGGCACTAAGTCCTGCATCTTTTCCACCTTTAGCAGCATCTATGCATACTGTTATATTTTTTGTTGACTTACTTACATTTTCTTTTTTATCACTACCGCTGTTCGTTCTGGTCTCTGTCTGCGTCTCTTTCTCTGTACCAGAACTGATTTCAACTCCCTTAAAGAAATCGTTATAAATCATCAGTGCTGTTACAAGAATACAAACAAGTGTTGCCAGACCGAATAACTTATCTATTCTAAATGTTCTGTGACCCTTCATTATAGTACTCCATTTATATTTCTTGTACTATTGTCCATAAGGAGGGGGCAAATGTCAACAACTTTTAACCATTTCTTTTCTTAATTGACGCATTATTTTCTTTTCAAGCCTTGAAATATACGATTGTGAAATTCCTAACATATCAGCCACTTCTTTTTGTGTCTTTTCCTCTCCATCCTCTGAGCTTAAACCAAATCTTAAATCAACTATTATTCTCTCACGTTCCGGAAGCTGGTTTATCGCTCTTTTTAACATTTTGCATTCAACCTCTGTTTCAATATCCCTATATATAATATCTTCGTCAGTCCCTATAATATCTGACAAAAGAAGTTCATTTCCGTCCCAGTCAACATTAAGTGGCTCATCTATAGAAACCTCCGCCTTTATCTTGCTGTTTCTTCTAAGATACATAAGAATTTCATTTTCTATACATCTTGATGCATATGTCGCAAGTTTGATGTTCTTGTCCTTATCATATGAATTAATTGCCTTAATAAGTCCGATTGTTCCAATTGATATTAAATCCTCTACTCCAACACCGGTATTGTCGAATTTCTTTGCAATATATACGACAAGTCTTAAATTATGCTCTATCAGAGTATGCTTTGCCTCTGCATCAGAAGCTGTCCCCAGTGCTTCTATTGCATCCTGCTCCTCGCTTGCCCCAAGTGGTGCAGGCAATATATCTGTTCCTCCGATATAATGTACATCGCCCTGCTTTAATAAACAAAAATTCTTTATAGAAGGCATCACCTTAAACTGAAAATGATCCGCCATTGCAACCTTTACTACCATATTTCTATCCATCCTTTTTATTTTCTTCAAACTCCCGATTCTGCTAACCTGCCATGTCCTTCCCCAAAAGTGCATGGTAGTCCCCATTCTTATTAATCTGCCTCAGAGACATGCCTATAGCAGCATGTTTCTTTGTAACCACATTTTCTCCCTCGTATATATGTATATAATCTGCTGTTATGATTTCCATCATCCCACCTGAATTTCCCACACTGTTATATGGAATCAGATGATACCCAAGCTTTTGTAAGTTATCTATGTCACTGAGAATATCGCTGAAATATGTTCTTTCAACCACTGTAACAGGTCTTCTTCCAACATAATCAATAAGGCTGTTTCCCGTATCGATTATTGCGTCCATTTCAAATTCCCGTTCTGCTACTCCAATCACAATGCGTCTTTTCAAACCATCCGTTATCCTGATAGTTCTAAGTGTCTTAAGCACAATGACAACAACTATAACCGTCACAGTAAGAAAGATTACCAGTTCACTGTCAGACAGAATTACATTTTCAATAAAATACCCTGCAAATGTGTACTTTAACCAATGCATTATCCCACCTGCAAAGAGTGCAGTAAGAATCATTCCTGCACCTGCTTTCAACAGATTCCTCATATAAAGCTTTAATTGTTTTGATGTTTTCAGCTTAAAGTTCTTATTTCCCGAAAGCATTATCATTGACATAATTAATGTTACCGGACCATATGTTATGAACTTTTCAAGCAGTGCAAATCTTAGTGGAATACACACGCATATGACAGCCCATGCAGCTCCTAAAGTGGCAGAAATAATCATTCTGGATATTCTGGCAGAAAATTTAAAAATCCAGTCTGTTATAAGCAGTGCACACAGGTTTGCCACGAAGTTTATTCCAAACAGAACATCTGCATATATAACCGTACCTGTTATCACCTCCTTGTTTTGCGGAGCAAAATCCGAGTCTCTGCGAGGAGAGGGGATTTCACCTCCTTGTTTTGCTTGTTTCCTTGTTACAGGTGAAATTATATACGACAGGGCATGCAAAATTTGTCAAAACAAGAGAGATGCATTAAAAAAAGCCACCAGTTAAACTGATGGCTTTACTCTGACATATTATTAAATTGAATTACTTCTTATTCTTCTGTAAGAAAGTAGGAATTGTAATTCCTCTGTCCTTAACCTGTGGTGTAACAGGTGATGGCTGCTTAAGTCCCGGAAGTGGAGTTTCACTTGATGCAGAAGATGTTCTTGTTGTCTGTGACTGTGAATATGTATACTGTGGCTTAACATTAACAGTTGGTCTTGCTGTCTGTGCCATACCTGCAAATCCTGCCATAGCCTTGTTAACATTACCATCCTCAAGTCCTGTTGCAATAACAGTGATTGTCGCCTGATCTGTAACTGTTTCATCATACATAGCACCGAAGATAATGTTGGCATTATCTCCTGCAAGTTCCTGAACATAGCTTGCTGCTTCATTAGCTTCGATAAGGCTTATATCACCTGAGATATTGATAATAACATGTGATGCACCCTCAATAGTTGTCTCAAGAAGTGGGCTTGTAACAGCCTGCTTAACAGCCTCAATAGCCTTGTCATCACCAGTTGCTGTACCAATACCGATATGTGCAACACCCTTGTCCACCATAACAGTCTTAACATCAGCAAAGTCAAGGTTGATAAGACCAGGTACATTGATAAGGTCTGTAATTCCCTGAACTGCCTGCTGTAATACTTCATCAGCCTTCTTTAATGCCTCTGGCATAGTTGTTCTTCTGTCTACTATCTCTAAAAGCTTGTCATTAGGAATAACAATTAGTGTATCTACATTCTCCTTAAGCTTCTCAATACCTGATTCAGCGTTAGCCATTCTTGTTCTTGCCTCGAACTTAAAAGGCTTTGTAACAACACCTACTGTAAGGATTCCCATATCCTTAGAAATCTTGGCTACTACAGGAGCTGCACCTGTACCGGTTCCGCCACCCATACCACATGTAACGAATACCATATCAGCGCCCTTAATTGCCTGTGTAAGTTCCTCAACATTTTCCTCTGCTGCCTTCTCACCAATTTCAGGCTGTGCACCTGCACCAAGTCCCTTAGTAAGCTTCTCACCAATCTGAATAGCAGTAGGAGCCTTACATAATGTAAGTGCCTGGCTATCAGTATTAATACCAATAAACTCAACTCCACTAATATTCTCATCTATCATTCTGTTAACAGCGTTATTACCTGCTCCACCTACACCAACAACTATAATCTTTGCTGATGACTCCTGGTCATTAGTCATTATCTCTAACAAGGTTGTTGCCTCCTTCAATCTCTAAAAATTGCACTACATAATATATTATAATCTTTTCCTTAAAATATCAACCGTTTTTTCACTTTTCACGCTTAAAAATTATAGAGCTTTCATCCCCATTATAATCATCAAGATACAGCGTTCCCTTAAGCGTTCCAAACTTGACTGATAACTGCTTTAACTCAAAAAGCCTGTCCGTAAAATCCTTGCTGCTGCCAAGGCTTACCTTCACGTCTCCCATATACAGGGTAATATTATATGACGAGTCAAAATATACCTTATCAACATTGATGTCATATTTATCAAAACTCTGCGTAAGTTCCAGAATTGTATTATATATCTCAGAATTTCCGGCATCCAGTTTTGTATTAATAACAATAGAATTAAAATTAAGACCATCTATCTCTGGAACATTCTCATATAAATCTGTAGAACTTTCCACAACAATTCCATCTTTGTCAAAATACATATTGCATCCCATATACCTGACATAACCTACAATTGCCTTTTCATATACTGTTACATATAATTTATCAGGCCAGTCCGTCTCAACATCATATTTCTGTATAAACGGTATCTGTGTATCCTTCTGCCCGAACAGCTTGAAATACAACAGATTTACATAATCTCCGCCAAATATATATTTTTTAAGTTCCTCATCCGAATAATGAGTTGAACCAACAAACTCTATAGAATCAGCTTCAAACACCTTATATGTAACACCAAAAAGTGTTCCGGCAGCAACTGCAATAACTGCAATTATAATAAGGACTTTCTTTCTTCTTCTGCCCCGCCTTTTCTTCTGGCTTACATTGTTACTATTCTTACTACCCATTATCTTTCCAACTTGATCTGACTGCTTATATTAAATACAACACCAAGTTCAAGCAGTAAAAATACTGCCGCCGTACCACCATAACTTATAAATGGCAGAGATACTCCGGTATTAGGTATTGTATTAGTTACTACCGCTATATTAAGAATCACCTGTATTGCAATATGTGCAAATACACCTGTTGCCAGCATTGAACCGAATAAATCCGGAGCATTCTGTGCTATATGGTTAATTCTCCATAACATAACCACAAAAAGTGCAATCAGGCAGAATGCACCGAAAAGTCCAAGTTCTTCACATATAACTGAAAATATCATATCATTCTGTGACTCAGGAATATATCCAAGCTTCTGAAGACTCTTTCCAAGTCCTTTTCCAAAAAGTCCTCCTGAACCTATGGCATACAACGCCTGAACCGTCTGATATCCCTTATCATCAATATACTTCTCAGGATTAAGCCATACAAGCACACGGTTTAATCTGAACTTCCCTGTCAGGTTTCCTGACACTGCCATCTTCTTTATCCATGAATAAAACGCACCAAAAGCAACTGTTGCCAGTCCCGTCAGTGCAACATATATCTTATATCCAGGATATGCAACAAATGTCATGACAACCGAAATAAGTGCCACAATAAGTGCGCTACTCATATTAGAAGACAACACATAAACAAGCAGTGCAGGAGCAAAACCAGCTATTATACATATCACTATAACAGTCTTGAATTTCTTTATGTTCTGACCGGCTCTGACTATAAGAAGGGCCGTCATGGCAATCGTTCCAATCTTTACAAGCTCTGCCGGCTGGAACTGTCCAAGTCCCGGAACCCTTATCCATCTTGTAGCTCCGTTTCTTGTAATTCCAAGCGGAGTCTTTAAAAGGAACATGCAGAGAAGTCCGCCTATGTATATCACAACTGCAAACTTTTTAAGATAATGATAATCAAATATCTTGGTTTCAACCACCATTAAAACAAAGCCTATTATAGTGAATATAAGCTGTTTTCTGAAATAAAACTCCGGATCACCTTCTTCAATCTGTGCTGTGTAAGAGCTTGTGCTGTAAATCATAGTAAGTCCGAAGCCAACTATGAATACAAGTACAAAAAGAAGCGTGTAATCAAAGTAAAATCCATATTGTTTTCTCTTTTTTCTGTTTCTGTTATTCCTGCTATTTCTATTATTCCCCGGCATAAAGCACCGCCTTTTTTATAGATTATTTACAAGGTCTTTGAATATTCTTCCTCTCTGTTCGTAGTTATCAAACATTCCCCAGCTTGCACATGCCGGAGATAAAAGAACAGCATCACCGCTCACTGCATTCTTGGCACATATATCTACTACCTGTTCCATTGAGTCAGCATACTCGATATTCTCAAAGCCATATTTCTTACATGTATCAGCAATCTTGACACTTGTCTGTCCTATAAGTACAAGAAGCTTAACCTTATCCTTGAATGCCTTTACATAAATGTCAAATTCTGAGCCTTTATCATAGCCTCCTCCAATAAGAATTGTAGGCTTAACCATAGCTTCAATAGCCTTAACTGCTGCTTCAGGATTAGTTCCCTTGGAATCGTTATAATAATCAACACCATTCTTGGTTGCAACGTACTCAATTCTATGTTCAACAGCCTTAAACTTCTTAACCTGCTCAATTATGATATCATCAGGAATACCAGCAGCCTTAGTCATGGCAATCGCTGCGCATACATTTTCATAGTTATGCTTTCCTAAAAGATTCATGTCATGTACATTTAACATATCATAATCGTTAGTTCCGTCTGTATACTTAATCATTTCACCATCAACATACGCTCCGACTGACGGCTTTCTTTCACTTGAAAACCATACAACATTGGCCTTGCACTCAGGCGCAAAGTCTGTAAGATACTTATCCTCAAGATTAAGTACACATGTATCTGCCTTAGTCTGGTTCTCGCTTATTCTTTCCTTAGTCCATGCATAACACTCCATTGTATGGTGTCTGTTAAGATGGTCAGGAGTAATATTAAGAATTGCAGATACAATCGGATGGAATTCATGTACTGTCTCTAACTGGAAGCTGCTTATCTCAGCAACTGTATATGATTCCTCACTTGTCTTTAACACTTCACCTGTATAAGAATTACCTATATTTCCAACGACAAAAGTTTTCTCATTATAAGCAGCAACTATCTGTCCAACAAGTGCTGTAGTTGTAGTCTTTCCGTTAGTTCCTGTGATTGCAATAATCTTACCCTTGTCATAATTATAAGCAAGTTCAATCTCGCCCCATACAGGTATTCCCGCATTCTTAAATGTAAGCACTATCGGACTGTCAATAGGAACACCCGGGCTTATTACAAGCAGGTCAATTCTGGAAAGAAGTGCCTCATCAAATGCTCCGATGATAATCTCTGCCTTGTTATCTCCTAACTTCTCCTGCACCTTCTGTCTGTCAAGCTTTTCATTGCCATCATACAGTATGCAGTCAGCACCAACTTTATTCAAAAGGTCTACAGCTCCAATACCGCTGATACCTGTTCCTACGACCATCACTGTCTTATTCTTTAAATCCATTGTCGTTTACTTCCTTTCATACAAAATGTATACAAAAATATATTACTATCAATCACTGTTTTTTTCAAGCTGAACTGACCTCTCTATGCCAAGATACGGCAATATATTTTCATACAGTGTCTTAACAACAGGAGCTGCAATTGTTCCTCCATAATATACGCCTGTCGGTTCATCAATTAAGCACATCGCTATAACCTGTGGATTATCAGCAGGAGCAAAGCCTATGAATGATGAAATATACTTTCCTGAACCTCTTGGCAGCTTCTGTGATGTTGCTGTCTTTCCTCCGATTGAATACCCCTCAATATATGCCTTTGTTCCACCGCCTTCAGAGACAACTCCTTCAAGAATCTGTTTCATCATCTCACTTGTCTGTGATGATATTGCCTCCTCTTCTGTTGAATATGCGAACTCATTAACCACTGAGCCATCAGATGAACTTGTATATAAGCCAAAATGTGGTGTTACAAGCTTTCCTCCATTAACAATCGCAGCAACAGCTCTTAACATCTGCACCGGCGTTATCTGGAATGACTGTCCGAATGACATTGTTGCAAGCTCAACTGCACCTACATTTTCCTTCTTATGGATAATCGTTCCCGCCTCTCCTGAAAGATCTATTCCTGTCTTTGCAAGAAGTCCAAGCTTACCCATGTACAGATACATATTATCAGTACCGACTCTTCTGCCCCATTCAACAAATGCCGGATTACACGAGTTATACACCGTATGCGTAAAATCCTGTGTTCCATGTCCTGTTGTCTTGTGGCATCTTATTCTTCTGTCTGATACAACAGTTGCACCTGAACATGTGAAAGAATCATTTAACCCCACCACGCCCGTCTCAAGTGCCGCTGTTGCTGTAACAGTCTTAAATATCGAACCCGGCTCGTATGTATCATTAATGCAGAAATTCCGCCACATATTATTAAGAAGATCCATCTTATCCTTCTGCGCCTCTTCCTCATCAGGCTCATAATTAAGCTCATATGGAGAATTAAGGTTATATTCAGGAACATTTGCCATAGCAAGCATCTCGCCATTATCCGGACGCATTACAATTATGCTTACCCGTTTTGCTTCCTTCTTAACCATAGTCTCCCATGCAAGCTGCATGGCATATTCCTGTATATTGACATCAAGCGTTGTATACAGGTCCTGTCCGTCAACCGGTAGAACACGGTCTTCACGGCTGCCCTTTATCTCAATCCCACCTGCATCAGACAGTGTAAGAATCTGACCGTTAGTACCTGACAGATATGTGTCATACTTAGCTTCCAGTCCAAGTATTCCCTGATTATCAGCACCAGTAAAGCCAAGCACTTTGGAAGCCAGTTCATTATACGGATATACACGCTTATAATCCTCGTCAATCTTGACACCCGGCAGGTCGTATTCCCTTATTGCATCTCCGATATCCTTTGCCACATTTGTCTTAATATATTCCATAGAGGATACTTTCTTTACTTTCTTAGTTACTTCCTCCACATCCATATCAAGTTCTCCTGCAAGCACTTTTATAACCTTGTCTTCGTCCTCTATCTGACTATGTATTACAGAAACTGTACATACCACTTCATTTGCTGCAAGTATTTCGCCATTTCTGTCAAGAATCCTTCCCCTCTTTGCCTTAATTCTTCTCTCCCGTTGATGAAGCTCATCAGCCTTCTGCATATAATATTCTGACTTTGTTGTCATAATAACCCCAAGTCTTACACTCTCAAGAATACACACAAGTAATACAGCCGCTATCATAAATACAAGCTTTTTTCTATGACCGGTACCAAGCCAGCCAAATGTGTCATCTGCTTTCATTATTAAATAACCCCGCTTTAGTCTTCTACATTTTATGAGAAGCAAAGCAGGGTTATTCTACTTATTATTACTTAAATTTTAGTTGTTGTTATCCTGTGATAATGTAGATGCCGGTATATCTGTAACCCCTGATTCATCAGGCATTGAGCCGGGATCTACATAAGGTGCATCTGTATCCTTATATATATTCATATATGGTAACAGTTCTTCCATTATATCTCTTGCAAGATAAAGTTCATCATAAGTTGTACCTGAAGTTCCTGTAGTTCCATCTGGTTCATCCAGAACGACATATATTGCAAACTTAGGATCATCCGCTGGAGCATGTCCTATAAATGAAATAATCCATTTAAGGTCATCTCTGTTACCCTTCTGCGCAGTTCCTGTCTTACCAGCTATAGAATATCCATCTATAGCTGCACGGTGGGCTGTTCCCTTAGAAACTGTGTTTTCAAGATATTTTCTTAAATATTTTGATGTAGATGCAGTAACTGTCTGCTTTACAAGAATCGCTGAATTATCCTTTACAACTTCTCCATTGGCAGACTCTATTCGTTTAACAATATGTGGCATATAGTATTTACCATCATTAATAATTGAACAATATGCCGATATCATCTGAATCATATTAACATTAATTGTCTGTCCAAATGAATTACATGCTGCATCAATTGTAGTCATATTATCTTCCGTATATGTAATACCGGTTGTCTCTCCCGGAAGATCAATTCCTGTTCTTGCACCAAATCCAAACAATTTTTCATACTGCGCAAATCTTACATTTCCAAGTTTTATTGCAATATTAATCATGTATGGATTACATGAATTTTCCAAAGCCTCCGATAATGTCAGTACACCATGGCTTCCGGTTGTACTATATGAATGACATTTAATCTTATCTGGTCCAACCATTTCAAAGCCTTTGCACTCATATGTATCACCATCATGCACTACGCCCTCTTCTAATCCGGCTGCTACAGTAAATGGCTTAAATGTCGAACCTGGTTCATATGATTCTGACACGCAAAAATTAGTCCATAATTTGTATAATGCATTTGTCTTTTCAGTATCAGACATAGCTGCAAGCTCTTCATCTGTATAAATTTCTGACAAACTTCTTGGATTATTAAGATCAAACTGTGGATAGCTTGCCATTCCAAGAATTTCTCCATTCTTAGGATTCATTACAATTACTGCCGTATTCTTTGAAGGCTTTTCTTCATTATAGGCAATAATATGCTTTTCTATAATAGACTGAATATTGTAGTCAATAGTTGTTACAATATTATTACCATTGACAGCTGCTTTTGTTGTCTCTACAGCATTAAGATCTTCATCAACATAACTGTAAGTAACACCATCTGTTCCCGTAAGTTCATCATCATACTGGCTTTCAAGTCCCAGTTCACCGCCATTGACATTAGAGGCAAAGCCTATTATATCACAGGCCAGTGTACTGAACGGGTATTTTCTTACATAGCTTTCCTCAAACCACACACCATTTATATTATTGCTCTTATCTGACTTAAGCTCATTAAATTCTGCTATTTCATCAGATGTCAGTTCTTTTAATAATTTCTGATACTGGCTTGTTGGATTGTCATTTATTATCTTTTTTACATTATCTTTATCTAATCCAAAACATTTAACAAGTGCATTTATTGTACTGTCAAGATATTTACCATCTTCGGATGTAACACTTTTCACATCAAGTATAAGATTGTATACCTTCTCACTATATGCAAGAACTGTTCCATCACTGGCAGTTATGTTACCTCTCATATACGGAATCGTTGTTGATGTATATGTCTGATGGTTAAGCACAGCCTGGGAATATTCCTCTCCATGAGTATAATTAATCATAAATATTCTTATACCTAATGCCAGTAATAATACAAATACTATTATAAACGCTACATTTATTCTTCTGTGTGTCCTCTTAAGCACAGCGCGTTTTCTGCGCATCATTTTCTTTCTTTTTGCTTCACTGGTATTGTCCATATATTTATCTGTCATTTATATACACTTTCCACACATTTTTCTGTTAATCTGCAATATCTTTATACTGTTTTACATATTCACTTTCTTTAGAATCATAATTAATAACCTGGCTTCTGTTAGGGTATACCATACCAAGTTCATTAACAGCAGTATCATATATTGCATTGTAATCTATGCTTGCGTTAATTTCTGCTTCATGACTGTTATTTTCAGCTTTGATTGAATTAAGCTGGTTCTGAAGTTCAACTACTGTTGCATTATTAGCTTTAATATCTGCCTGAAGATTAAGATACTGGTAGCATATTGCAAATACTGCTGTTGCACATAATGCAAGAACAGTTGTATAGATAAGATTTATTCTGTTATTTCTTCTTATCTCTCTCCTTCTTAATCTTCTCTCCTGCTCCTGTTCTTCATGTCTTGCAGGATTATATGGACGTACTTCTGGAGCTGCTGTTTCAAGTTTTCTCACGGCACTTCCATACTGATATCCGGTATATCTGTTTATTCTGTTGTTTACTGTTCTTCTACTCTCCAAAATTTTCCCCTCCATATATTATTTATATTCTTTCAAATACCCTCAGCTTAGAGCTTTTTGATCTCTGATTCTCGTTCAGTTCCTCATCCCCCGGAACAATAGGTTTTCTTGTAATAACCTTTCCCTTGGATTTCTTTCCGCACACACATACCGGAAAATCCGGTGGGCATGTACATGGATTCTCGTTGTTTCTGAATCTTGCTTTCACTATTCTGTCTTCAAGCGAATGAAATGTTATAATACACAGACGCCCCTGTGGATTAAGCCTGTCTATCATCATATCAATAGAATTCTCCAGAACATCAAGTTCCCTGTTAAGTTCAATTCTTATAGCCTGATATGTTCTTTTTGACGGATGTCCGCCTGTTGCCCTCACCTTGGCTGGAATAGAAGCCTTAATAATTTCATTCAGTTCAAATGTTGTCTCTATCGGCTTTTCTTTCCTTGCCGCAACTATGTGCTTTGCTATATTCTTTGCAAATCTGTCCTCTCCATAATCTCTTATGATTCTGAAAAGTTCCATCTCACTATATGTATTAACAAGATCCTTAGCTGTCATCTCCTGTCTCTGATCCATTCTCATATCAAGAGCAGTATCTACATTATATGTAAAACCTCTGCTTGCTGTATCCAGCTGATATGATGAAACTCCTATATCAAGAAGAATGCCATCAACTTTATCAATTCCAAGTTCATCAAGGACCTTGTCCATATTACAGTAATTATTTCTTACAATAGTAACTCTGTCTGAGTAATCTTTAAGTCTCTCTGTTGCTGCTGCAATAGCATCAGCATCCTGATCTATGCCGATTAGTCTGCCTCCACCGGATAGTCTCTTTACTATTTCATATGAATGTCCTGCGCCGCCTAAAGTTCCATCAACATATACGCCATCAGGTTTAATATTCAGATTTTCAATTGTCTCATTCAAAAGAACTGATTTGTGCTTAAACTCCATAATAAACCTCTTATCCGCATACTATTATATTGAGAAACCAAGACTCTCCATATTAGCTGCAACCTCATCCATATCATCATCATATGTACTGATACTCTCAGTCCAGCGGTCTTTGCTCCAGATTTCAATTCTGCTTGCAACACCAACTAAAACTACGTCTTTTTCCAAACCTGCAAACTCGCGTAACACTGATGGAAGAAGTATTCTGCCCTGCTTATCCACCTCTACGGAAGCTGCTCCTGCAAGAAAGAATCTTGTAAACTGTCTTGCATTCTTATTGGTAAGTGGTAATGTCTGTAATTTCTCTTCGAATTTCTGCCATTCGTCATTAGGATATACAAATAGGCAGTTATCAAGACCTTTGGTAACTACGAATTCGTCTCCCAGAACCTCACGGAATTTAGCTGGTACGATCAGTCTGCCTTTAGCATCTATTGTATGGTTGTATTCGCCCATCAACATAACCGCCGCACCCCACTTTCTACCATTAGGCTCCACTTTCCACCACTTTAAGGTCAATTTTATACTTAAACCCTATAAAAAACAACCCCTTTTTTCTTTTATCAACATTACAATCCCAGTATTTACCAGTACATTTACCCGTTTTCATAAAAGAATTCCTTTATATTGTGTTGTGCATATATCCGCCCCTACAATATGTTGTTTTATATATTTATAATTTATTAACAATTATTTTAAAATATAAATATATTGTTGTTTTTAATAGAAATTTTTTGTATAATAATAATTTGTATTGAGTTCTTTTTATATATAAAAGTTCCATGCAATAATCATAAGAATAATTAATGAGGAGATTCTATTATGAAGCTTGGTATCGTGGGTTTGCCTAATGTCGGCAAAAGTACCCTTTTTAATTCACTTACTAAGGCAGGAGCAGAGTCAGCTAACTATCCTTTCTGTACAATTGACCCTAATGTCGGTGTAGTTGCAGTTCCGGATGACAGACTTGACAAGCTTGCCGCTTTATATAATTCAGCAAAGATAACACCTGCTGTTATCGAATTCGTTGATATCGCCGGTCTTGTTAAAGGTGCATCCAAGGGTGAAGGTCTTGGAAACCAGTTCCTTGCCAACATCCGTGAGGTTGATGCTATCGTTCATGTTGTAAGATGTTTTGAAGATTCTAACATCGTTCATGTTGATGGTTCTATTGACCCAATAAGAGATATTGAAACTATCAATCTTGAGCTTATATTCTCAGATATTGAAGTATTAGACAGAAGACTCGCTAAGCAGAAGCGTGCTTCTTATAACAATAAAGATATTGCTAAAGAATGTGACCTTCTTGAAAGACTTAAGGCTTTCCTTGAAGAAGGTAATTTAGCTAAGAACTTTGAGTGTCAGGATGAAGATGAAGAGGCATTTTTAAAAGAATATAACCTCCTTACAGCAAAGCCTGTAATCTTTGCAGCCAATGTATCAGAGGATGATCTTGCTGATGATGGCGCTAACAATGAATATGTTGCAAGAGTAAGAGAATATTCTAAGAAAGATAACTGTGAAGTATTCGTTATCTGTGCACAGATTGAACAGGAAATTTCTGAATTAGACGATGATGAGAAGAAAATGTTCCTTGAAGATTTAGGAATCAGTTCTTCAGGTCTTGATAAGCTTATTGCAGCAAGCTACCGTATTCTTGGTCTTATCAGTTACTTAACAGCAGGTGAGACAGAAACCAGAGCATGGACAATCACTAAGGGAACTAAAGCTCCTCAGGCTGCCGGAAAGATTCATAGTGATTTCGAGAGAGGCTTCATTAAAGCAGAGGTTGTTTACTATCAGGATTTACTTGACTGTGGTTCATATAACGGAGCTAAAGAGAAAGGTCTTGTAAGAATGGAAGGTAAAGAATATGTCGTTAAAGATGGTGATGTAATCCTTTTCAGATTCAATGTATAATAATAATGGGCGTGTGGTTTTACCACGCGCCCATTATTTCTTTAAACTTCTTAACATTATCAGCCACATCCCCTGAGAATATTGCTGAACCTGCTACTATTACATTTGCACCTGCTTCAAGAACTGATGCAAGATTTCCGGCATTAACACCACCATCTATCTCAATATCTGTATCAAGTCCCTTGGCATCTAATAATTTCCTGATTTCTTTTACTTTATCAAGTGATTCAGGTATGAACTTCTGTCCCCCGAATCCCGGATTAACACTCATTACAAGTACCATATCAACCTTATCAAGATAAGGCTCTATTGCTGATACCGGTGTAGGAGGATTAAGTGTAATAGCTGCCTTTACACCACATTTCTTAATCTTTTCCAATGTAGCGACAACATCCTTACATGCCTCAACATGCACCGTGATTATATCAGCTCCTGCTTTAACGAAATCTTCAATATATCTTATTGGTTCTTCAATCATAAGATGGACATCAAAAACCTTATCAGTCGCACTTCTTGCTGACTTAATGACAGGCATTCCGAATGAAATACTCTTTACAAAAAGTCCGTCCATAACATCCACATGAACATATTCAGCTCCTGCCTTGTCAATAGTTTCAAGTTCTTCTCCAAGCTTCTTGAAATCTGCTGATAATATTGACGGTGACAAAATTTTCTTTAAACCACTCATAATTAACAACCTTTCTTTAATAAGTACATTTAGTACTTCTTCTTGTTCTTTATTTCTTCAAATATATCAGTATATGACTTATATCTGTCATAATTGATAACACCATCTTCAACCGCCTGTTTTACTGCACATCCCGGCTCACTTACATGCATGCAGCCATTGAATCTGCACTTCCCCTCAAACGGATTGAATTCCTCAAAGTAAAATCTCAGATCCTCTTTCTCAACCTCAGGAAGATTAAGTGACGTAAATCCTGGAGTATCACATATATATGTGTCTTTACATACATTATAAATCTCTGAATGTCTTGTAGTATGTCTTCCACGGCCTATTCTGCTGACTTCTCCTGTCTGGCTGACTTCCTGTTCATCTTCCATACCTGGTATAAGAAGATTAGTAAGTGTTGATTTACCGACTCCGGACGGACCTGCAAGCACGGTAGTCTTTCCATTAAGTATATCCCTTACCTTTTCAATTCCCGAATTATTCTTTGCACTTATAAATATGCATTCACAGCCGCAACCTTCATATTTCTTTCTCAGGCTTTCCTTATATTCATCATCTGACAGTTCTTCTTTATTAAAGCACACAACTGTCGGAACGCTCTGATAATTCATCATAAGAATAAATTTATCAAGCAGATTAAAATTAGGTTCAGGTGTTTTAACCGCAAATATAACCATAGCCTGATCTATATTGGCAGATGCCGGTCTTATTAATTCATTCTTTCTTGGCAGGATATCCACCACATTTCCTTTGAAATTATCCTTATCAATAACCTCAATCTCCACATTATCACCAACCAGCGGCTTAATGTGACGATTTCTGAATATTCCTTTTGCCTTACATTCATAAATACCGCTGGCTTCTACATGTATATAGTAGAAACCAGCGATACCCTTAATTATCTTTCCCTGCATATAAATAATTATACCTTATTAATTCTGTGCTGCTGTAGTTGTAGTAGACTGCTCTGCCTGTGTTGTTGCTTGTGTAGCTTTTGTTGGCTCTGCAGCCTTTGTTGTCTCCTGCTGCTTATGGCTTACTGTAATAGTTACTGTTGTTCCCTCTGGAATTGAAGTTCCTTCTGAATAATCACTAGAAACAACATAACCATATGTTCCACTTGTTGTTGTATAAGAAACATTTGCCTTAAGTCCATTATTCTCAAGCCACTGTCTTGCTTCAGACTCTGTCTTGCCTATAAGATTAGCCATTGTTACATTCTTGATTTCTTTTCCACGGCTTACTGTAATAGTTACAGTTGAACCTTCTGCAACACTTCCTGATGGAGATGCCTTAATAACTTTGCCGCTTTCAACTGTACTGCTATACTGATAATCTATTGAAACAACAAATCCATCTGCCTCAAGTGTACTCTTAGCCTCGTCTTCTGTCTTTCCTGTAACTGATGGTACTGTCTTATTCTTAACTTCCTTTCCACCACTTACAGTAATAATAATCTGTGTATTCTTATCAACTTTCTTTCCTGCTGCAGTACCCTGTGAAATAACCTTTCCTTCTGCAACAGAATCAGAACTCTGCATCACAGCCTTATATCCTAAGCCGACTTCATTAAGTGCCTGAATAGCTTCCTCTTTATCCATTCCCTCAACCTTAGGTACAGTAACCTTATTCTTATCTGACGCTTTTGTTGTTGTCTGTTCTGTAACACTCTCTGTTGTCTGTGTAGTTCCATTATCTTTATTAGACTTTGTACTTCCAACAAGTTTAACTATAATAAATATCGTAACAATAAGAATAATAACAGCAATTCCAATTCCTATTATCTTCATAATAAGGTCTAACTTATCATTATCCTCATCATCAATATCGGAATCATCATTGTCGTCCTCAAGTTCTTCCTGATTATTATTTCCCTCTAAATCATTATCATCATCCATGTCATTAAAGAACTCTTCTTCATCATCTTTAAGAAGGTCATCATCTGCATCTTCTGATGATGCTTCTGTATCAGACGCACCTGACACAACTGCCGCTGTACCTGATGCGCCATAGGAAGGTGCCATTACAACAAAATCCTCATCAGGCATAACAAGTGATTTCTTTAAATCTGTTATAAGCTCAGCTGCTGACTGATATCTTCTGTCTGGTTTTTTCTGTGTAAGCTTAAGAACTATCTTATCTATACTTACCGGTATATCATTAGCAACTGTAGATGGTGCAGGTATTTCATCCTGAATATGCTGTACTGCAACTGCAACCGTAGAATCACCATCGAAAGGTACCGTACCTGTAAGCATTTCAAATATAGTAATACCAAGTGAATATAAATCACTTCTTGCATCAGAATATCCGCCTCTTGCCTGTTCTGGTGAAATATAATGAACAGAACCCATAGTTGATGACGAATTAATTGTGCTTGATGACGCAACCTTGGCAATTCCGAAGTCTGTGACCTTAACCTTGCCTTCTTTGGATATAATAATGTTCTGAGGCTTGATATCCCTGTGAACAATATGATGCTTATGTGCTGCATCAAGACCATTAGCAACCTGAATTGCTATGCTTACTGCTTCTTTGAATGGAAGCTTTCCACGCTTCTCAATGTACTTCTTAAGAGTTATTCCTTCTACAAGTTCCATTACAATATAGTATATTCCGTTCTCATCACCGACATCATATACATTAACTACATTAGGATGTGTGAATCCTGCTACAGACTGCGCCTCTGCCCTGAATTTAGATACAAATGTCTTATCTTCACTAAACTCAGATTTCATAACCTTGATAGCAACAAATCTGTTGAGCTTATGGCACTTTGCCTTATAAACATCAGACATACCGCCAGTACCAATCTGCTCAATTATTTCATATCTGTCTGCTAAAAACATTCCTTTTCTTAACATATATATTATTCCTTCCACTACAGCTCTACAATTATAACTGAAATATTATCTTTACCACCATTCTCATTAGCTCTGTCAACCAGCTCCCCAGCTGCCTTTTCTATATCGGCATGCTTCTTTACAATGCTTAAGATATCATTATCTTCAAGCATGTTAGTCAATCCGTCAGAACACATAAGAATTTTACTGTCTGCTTTAAGATCAATAGAAAACATTTCAGGCTCTACCTGTTCTTCTCCACCTATTGCTCTTGTTATGACATTCTTCTTTTCATGGGTTCTTGCCTCGCTCCTGCTCAGCTGTCCGGCAAGCACCATTTCTTCAACTAATGAGTGGTCTCTTGTTATCTGGGTAATATTATCATCTATAACATACAACCTGCTATCACCTACATTTGCAACTCTTAATACATTGTCAAATATACTCGCAATAACCAGTGTTGTTCCCATTCCATAATACTCTTCCGATTCAGATGCCTTTTCTATAAGCAGAGTATTAACCTCTTTGACTGCCTGATTAATAACCGATATTGCATCAGTCTGATCCGACTCAGAAATAAGTCTTTTAACAGTCTCAACTGTAAACCGTGATGCTGTATCCCCGGCTTTATGGCCTCCCATTCCATCTGCAACAATAAACAGATTAGGCAGACAGCCAACTCTGTCAACAGATGTATATACATAATCCTGATTAACGGCACGGGTCTTGCCTATATCAGTAACCGCCGTCGCTCTCATCGATATCCTCCATATACTTATTCCTTAACTGTCCACAGGCACCATCAATATCTCTGCCCATTTCCCTTCTAATTGTAACATTTATTCCATTCTTTTCAAGTTTATTTTTAAATGCGTATACTTCATCCTTACCCGTCTGCTTATAATCACGCTCCTTGATAGGATTTACTGGTATAAGATTAATGTGGCAGTTCATGCCTTTAACAAGATCAATTAACTGCTTTGCACATTCCATCGAATCATTTACACCTTTAACAAGACTGTATTCAAATGAAATTCTTCTGCCTGTAGATTCTATGTAATACCTGCATACATCCATTATCTCTTCTATTGAATACTTATTTGCTATAGGCATCATTGTCTTTCTTAATTCATCGTTAGGTGCATGAAGTGAAATAGCAAGTGTAATCTGCAGCTTAAGGTCAGCCAGTTCCTTTAACTTCGGTACTATTCCACATGATGATACTGTAATATTTCTCTGGCTTATATTAAGTCCTCTCTCATCATTGAGAAGTTCTATGAACTTAATAAGGTTATCATAGTTATCCATCGGCTCTCCTGACCCCATAACTACAACATTGCTTACTCGCTCCCCTGTAATTTTCTGTATTCTGTATATCTGGTCAAGCATCTCTGATGGTCTTAAATCCCTTACTTTGCCGTTAAGTGTAGATGCACAGAAACGGCATCCCATACGGCATCCAACCTGTGAAGATATACATACTGAATTACCATGATGATATTTCATGAGTACACTTTCAACATAATTACCATCCGATAATCTGAACAGATATTTTTCTGTTCCGTCAAGCTTTGAATGCTGTACCCTGACAGGCTCTAAGCATACATATTCTGATGTTTCCTTTAACTTCTGTCTTAATGCATTAGAAAGGTTGGTACATTCATCAAAGCTGTCTGCCAGTTTTTCATGCATCCACTGATATAGCTGCGAAGCCCTGAACTTCTTTTCACCAAGTCCAGCCATATATGTTACAAGTTCGTCATAATTAAGTGACTTAATATCTGTCATGTCTATTCTCTCCTAAGTTTTGCAACAAAGAACCCATCTGTTCCGCCATTCTTTCCCGGCAGAATCTGTCTGTATTCTATCTTCTTAAAGCCATATTCTTTACATAACCAGTCAGCATTGGCTTCATTCTCTTCTGAATTAATTGTACATGTACTGTACATCATTATACCACCCTGCTTAACATATGCCTGTACAACAGAAAGTATGCTCTGCTGAAGCTCTTTTAATGAAACAAGCTTGTCCTCTGTTATATTATATCTGATATCAGGCTTTCTTCCCATAACGCCGAGTCCTGAGCATGGAAGGTCTGCTATAACAACATCTGCCTTCTCTCTCATAAATTCATCCATTACGAGTGCATCTTTTACCTGAACTTCTATATTATTAAGTCCTAGCCTTGATATATTTTCTTCAATAAGTCCTGCCTTATAATCTGATACATCCCTTGAATATACTTTACCATCAGTGCCAACACTTATTGCAGCATTAACACTCTTGCCTCCTGGTGCTGCGCACACATCAATTACTGTGTCCCCAGCCTTAAATCCAGTCATATATCCTGCTGTCATGGAGCTTATATCCTGTATCTGGTACAGACCATCCCTGAAACTCTTAAGTCCGGCTATATAATCATAGTCCTTAATCTCTAAAGCATATGGTATACCTTCAACATCCGCCACAGATACGTTTTCCTGTGAAAGAATCCTCTTTATCTCTTCAACCGGCGCCTTTGCTGTATTACATCTTACATAAGTCTTTTTTTCCTGCTTAAAGCCTGCAAGAATTTTCTCAGTCTTATCAATACCTAACTGACTATGCCACATTTTAACTATCCATAATGGCATTGAGTATTTTACAGAAAGGTACTGTTCAATATCCTTATTCCTGTCAGGATATGTAATATTGTCTTTATTTCTTGCAATGTTTCTTAAGACTCCGTTCACAAAGCCCTTAAGACCTGCAAAGCCACGCCTTGTAGCCAGCTTTACAGCCTCGTTGCACACTGCCGAATCCGGGATATTATCCATATATATTATCTGGTATACAGACATTTCACATATGTTTCTTATAAGTGGTTTCATCTTTCTTACAGGAGTCTTTGAAAACTGGTCTATTATATAGTCAAGTTCAATTCTGTTCTCAATCGTTCCTAGTGATAATCTGCTTATAAATGCTCTCTTATTCTTATCAAGATACTGGTACTTTGTCAGTGCATTATTAATGAGAAGGTGTGAAAATTCACCCTTCTCATTGATTTCCATAAGTATATCCAGTACAACTGCCCTTAAATTCACCGAATCAGTCACGGCGTCTTCCTCCAAATAAATAAATCAGTCTTAAAAGCTGTAAAATTGCTGTGGCTGCTGCCGCAACATATGTCATGGCTGCTGCTGAAAGCACCTTTTTTGCCTGTCTGTTCTCATCTCCATACAGGAATCCTTCTGATTCAAGAAGCTGTAATGCTCTTGCTGAAGCATTAAACTCAACCGGTAATGTTACAAGCTGGAAAAGTACTGCCAGACTGAACATAAGAATACCAATATCTATAAGTATATTAGTTGAGCCAAATATAAGTCCAAGCACAATAAGTATCCATGATACCTGTGAACCGACACTGGCTAACGGAAACAACGCTGTCCTGAAGCTTAATGGACCATATCCATAAGCATGCTGTATGGCATGTCCTGTTTCATGGGCTGCAACTCCGATAGCAGCAACAGATGTTGAATTATACACAGAATCTGACAGGTTAAGTGTCTTATTTCTTGGATTATAATTATCTGTCAGGCTTCCTGATACTCTCTGAATAGATACATCGTATATTCCCTGGCTTCTTAAAAGCTGCTCTGCAACCATTGCGCCTGTCATTCCTTTTGAAGATGACACCTTAGAATACTTGTTAAATGTGCTTTTTACCTTTACCTGCGCTATCAGTGCAATAACACATGATATTATTATCAGAATGTACATTGGATCATAGTAATATCCATATCCATAATAACCATATAAAGCTACCATAATACCTCTTTTCTGAACCATTTAAGATTCTGCTTATTCTCCTAACATTACACCTGCTTCTAACTGGTTGCCTCTTAAGAATGAACCGCTGTCCATTCTCTTCTTACCTTCTAACTGAACCTCATTAACAACTAAGTAACCTTGTCCACAGGCTATTGTAAATGTGTTCTTTCCTACAGTAACAACCTGTCCCGGCTTAACTTCTTCTGTCTGTACTTCACTGATATTATCTGCAACATCTGCATCCCATATCTTTAACATCTTACCGTCTATATAAGTAAATGCACTAGGCCATGGATTAAGTCCTCTTATAAGTCTTTCAAGCTCAGCTGCACTCTTATTAAAGTCCATCTTACCAAATGACTTGTGAAGCATTTTAACATAAGTGCTTTCTGAATCATCCTGCTTAACAGGAGTAATGCTTCCTGCTTCAAGTCCTTCAAGTGTCTTTACCAAAAGATTTGCACCGACATCACTTAATCTGTCAAAAAGGCTTCCACCAGTCTCTTTAACGTCAAGCTTTACCTTTTCAACCATCAGGATATCACCTGTATCAAGGCCTTCGTCCATCTTCATGGTTGTAACACCTGAATACTCACATCCATCAATAACTGCCCACTGGATTGGTGATGCACCTCTGTACTTAGGAAGAAGTGATGCATGAACATTGATACAGCCGTATCTTGGCATGTTAATAATACTTGCCGGCAATAACTGTCCAAATGCAACGACAACGATTACATCTGCATTATATGTTCTTAATTCTTCTACAAATGCTTCATCTCTTGCTCTCTCTGGCTGTAAAACTGTGATTCCGTGTGCTACAGCTTCTTCCTTAACCGGTGAGAAAACAAGGGTCTTACTTCTTCCCTTTGGCTTATCAGGCTGTGTAACAACTGCTGCCACATCATGTCCTGCTTCGATTATTGCTTTAAGTGTTCCTACCGCAAAATCGGGTGTACCCATAAAAACTACTCGCATTCTGTTCCCCTTTTCATTAATTATTCTTCAATGTCATCTGTAGAAAGAAGTTCTCCTTCTACCTTATCAACATACATTATACCATCAAGATGGTCAATCTCATGAAGAAGGCATCTTGCAAGAAGCTCCTCTCCTTCTACTATAATCTCTTCCATGTTCTCATTAAAAGCCTTAACCTTGACATAATTAGGTCTTGTAACCTCACCTGTCTTTCCAGGTACACTAAGGCATCCTTCAAGTCCTGTCTGGCTTCCGCTTGTCTCTAACACAACAGGATTAATAAGTACAATAGGATCGTCACCACAGTCAATAACAACAAGTCTCTTTCTGATTCCAACCTGAGGTGCAGCAAGTCCTACGCCGTTAGCCTCATACATTGTCTCAAACATATCGTCGATAAGTTCCTGAATTCTTGGTGTCATCTCTGTAATTTCTTTAGCCTTAGATCTTAATATATCATCTCCAAGTGTTCTAATATTTCTTATTGCCATAATTACCTCTTTTCCTATTAATTATCCATTAATATCGTATTGTACAAAAACATCTCTAAAAGCCTGACTTCCAACAATATTAACATCAAGCTTTTCATATATATCAGTAAGAACTTCCCTGTCTTTATGTTTTACATAGATTATCTTACTATACACATCTTTAATCTTATATATAGGTGCATCTGCCGGACCTATGCACATAAGCCCTTTAAACTTACAGTTGTTATCCACAAATGCTTTAACCCACGCTGCACTCTTTGTCAATAATATCTCATCTGGTGAAGATAACATAATCTTCATAAGATTATCCACTGGCGGATATCCGCACAGCTTCCTGTAAGCAATTTCCTGCTCATAAAAAGCATTATAATCCTGATTAGCCGCGCTAACAATACTAAAATGCTCCGGCGTATAAGTCTGAATAACTACATTGCCGCTTTTTTCTGCTCTTCCTGCCCTTCCTGCCGCCTGTGTAAGAAGCTGGAAGGTTCTCTCCGCAGCCCTGTAATCACTCGCATAAAGTGACATATCTGCCGCAAGCACTCCCATAAGCGTTACATTTGGAAAGTCATGTCCTTTAACAATCATCTGGGTTCCAATAAGAATATCCGCATTACCATTGGCAAATTCTGACAGAATCTTTTCATGTCCATCCTTGCCTCTTGTAGTGTCCATATCCATTCTTAAGACTCTTGCCTGTGGAAATGTTTTCTTAACCTGTGCTTCAACGCCTTCCGTTCCTGCCCTGAAGCCGGAAACATATCTTGAGCCACACGACGGGCATACTGTTATTTTAGGCGCTGTATATCCGCAGTAATGACACATAAGTCTTCCATTAGCATGCTCTGTAAGCGAAACATCACAGTGCGGGCATTTCATAACCTTTCCACATGAACGGCATGATATAAAGCCTGCCACACCTCTTTTATTAAGGAAAAGCATTATCTGCTCATGCTTTGCAAGTCTGTCACTCATCAGCTCCCTTAACCTGTTGCTGAATATCGTCCTGTTTCCAAGCCTTAATTCTTCTCTCAGGTCAACAATATCAACTGACGGAAGTTCTCCGCTTCCTGCACGGCTGTCAAGTTTAATAAGCTCTATATATCCATTCATTGCTGCATAATAGCTTTCCATTGAAGGAGTCGCAGAACCCAATATTACCGAAGCACCTGCCTCCTCTGCAATATGGCACGCAACTTCTCTTGCATGATATCTTGGAACAGTCTCTGACTTATAAGCCCCTTCATGCTCTTCATCTATTACTATAAGCCCTATATTTGAAAATGGTGTGAACAGCGCTGAACGAGGTCCTATCATTACACTTATATCGCCTCTCTGTGCCCGCAGAAACTGGTCATACCGTTCTCCCTTTGACATTCGGGAATTCATAATAGATACCTTATCACCGAATCTGTGATAAAATCTCTGCACAGTCTGGAATGTGAGCGCAATCTCCGGTATCAGCACAATTGCCTGTCTGCCCTGACTTAGCACATGCTCTATTGCTTCAAGATACACTTCGGTCTTTCCGCTTCCTGTCACACCATGAAGCAGATATGTCTTATAATCTCCATTATCATAATCAGATATTATTTTATCAACAGCATTTTTCTGCTGTTCATTGAGTTCAATATGCTTTCTTTCTCCCGAAACATTTCTTACAGGATTCCTGTACATATCTTCTGATCTGACTTCTACAATCCCCATATCTTCAAAGGTTTTGATAATCTGCGCCGTAATATTAAGTTTTGATTTAATAATATTTTCTTCTATTACAGGCTCATTAATCAGAGCTTCTAACAGTCTGTATCTTGCCTTTGCATTTTTCTTTGCAAATGTATCAAGATATTCCTGCGCCTGTGCCTTATCTATAATAAGATTAACCGAACGTTTTTCCTTCTGCTTAACCTTATCCTTTACAGGAACAACTGTCTTAATTGCCTGATTCATGGTACAGCCGTAATTATGCTTAAGCCACGCCGCAAGCCTTATCATCCTGCTGACGGCAGTAACTTTGCCCTCAGTAATTCCCGTAATAAACTTTATTTTTTCAACAGGATATGCCGCCTTTTCTCCTAACCCGACAACATACCCTGTTATCTGCCTGTTTCCTGTGCCAAAAGGAATATCAACAGTCATTCCAAGTTCAATTACATCCTGTAATTCTTGCGGAACTGCATACTGGAATGTCTTATCAAGCTGTTCAATCGAAATGTCTATAATTACATCTGCGTACATTATTTATCCTTTAATTCTTCAAGCACCTCTGCGATAAGAACTCTCTCATCCATTGGATACTTCACGCCTTTAATCTCCTGATAATCCTCATGTCCTTTACCTGCAAGAACAATAATATCACCCGGCTCGCCATGCTCTATCGCATACTTTATAGCTTCTTTTCTGTCTGTAATATCAACATGCTTTCCTGTAGTCTTAGCAATACCAGTCTTGATATCCTCTATAATTGCCTCCGGCTCTTCAAATCTTGGATTATCCGATGTGATAATAGTAAGGTCAGCAAGCTTTCCTGAAACCTCACCCATCTCAAATCTTCTCTCCTTAGAACGATTTCCGCCGCATCCAAACAGGCATACAAGTCTGTGAGGGTGATATTCCTTAAGAGTTGTAAGAATACTCTCTAAAGCCATAGCATTATGAGCATAATCTATCATTAATGTAAAATCATCCGATACCTTTACAAGCTCAATTCTTCCCTTAACCTTAACATGCTTAAGAGTCTCCTTAAGTGCCTCGCTGTCAACATTAAAATGTCTTGTAATTGCAATCGCACATAATGAATTGTATACAGAGAACTTACCCGGAAGATTAAGTTCAACCTTCATATTAACAAGTCCTGTACAGTCATATGTAAGACCAATCTTGCCCGGCTCATGTAAAAGTTCAATATTCTCAGCCTTAATATCAGCATTATCACCGATACCATAGCTTTCAACCTCACATGTTGCTCCCTTAAGTATATCCTTAGTATGCTTGTCGTCAGCATTTACAATACCAACCTTGCACTGCTTGAATAACTTAGCCTTGCAGTTAAGGTAATCCTCAAATGATTCATGTTCATTAGGTCCGATATGGTCAGGCTCAAGATTCGTGAACACACCTATGTCGAACATAATACCTGCTGTTCTGTCAAGTTTAAGTCCCTGTGAAGACACTTCCATGACAACTGCCTTACAGCCAGCTTCTACCATCTTGGCAAATGACTGGTGAATCTCTATTGATTCAGGTGTTGTATTGTGTGCCGGAACTGCCTCATCACCGATAATTGTCTCGATTGTTCCGATAAGACCTGTCTTAATGCCGCATGCTTCAAGCACATTTTTAACCATATAAGTGGTCGTTGTCTTTCCCTTAGTTCCTGTTATTCCTATTGTGAACAGCTTCTTGTCAGGATTGCCGTAAACTGCTGCCGACATAAGTGCAAGTGCAAGTCTCGTGTTATCTGTGCTTACAACTGCTGCCTTGCAATCCTTGGCTTCGTATTCGCCATCAAGAACAACAATTACAGATGCCTTATCCTTAATCTGGTCAATATACTTATGTCCATCACTCACAGCTCCTTTAATGCATACAAATGCATATCCATCCTGCATCTTTCTTGAATCAGATGTAATTCCTGTCACTTGCGACTCAGTATCGCCGCATACAACACTGTATCTGAAATCTGTAACTTCATTTTCTGAACATATCTTTAATATCTCTGAAAGCTTCATACATTAGTCTCCTTATTTTATAGTATATATTACTTACATTACTGCTGCTTTAGAAGTGTTTCAAACTCTTCCATTGTCATTTCAACCTTTCTTGGCTTAGTTCCAAGCTCCGGTCCTACTACCTTTGCATCAGCAAGCTGATCCATAATTCGTCCAGCCCTGTTAAAACCAATCTTAAAATGTCTCTGCAGACTTCCTATTGAGCCTTTTTCATTCTCAATAACGAATCTTCCCGCATCAGCAAAAAGTGAATCTCTCTCATCATCACCTTTACTACTGCTGCCAGGCATGCTCTCCTGACTTACAGTAGCCTGTGCAATACTCTCATCATAAGATACTTCCTCTGCATTCTCCTTAAGGAAGGATACAACATTTTCAACCTCTTCATCAGATACGAATGCACCCTGTACACGCAGCGGCTTTGGAAGATTAGATGGGAAGTAAAGCATATCTCCCTTTCCAAGCAGCTTCTCAGCACCATTCATATCAATGATAACTCTTGAATCAATTCCCGAAGATACTGCAAATGCTATCTTAGACGGAATATTTGCCTTGATAAGTCCTGTTACTACATTAACAGAAGGTCTCTGTGTTGCTATAACCATATGTATTCCTGCTGCTCTTGCAAGCTGTGCCAGACGGCATATTGCATCTTCAACCTCTCCCGGTGCAACCATCATAAGGTCGGCAAGCTCGTCTATGATAATAACAATCTGTGGAAGCTTCTCCATTGGAGGATCTATGCCCTCCTTGTTTTTCTTAACAACAACATCATTATATCCTTTAATATTACGCACCTGCATTGCCGCGAACTTCTTATATCTGTCTGTCATTTCATTAACAGCCCAGTTAAGCGCTCCCGCAGCCTTTTTAGGGTCAGTTACAACCGGTAATAACAAATGTGGTATTCCATTGTACACACTTAACTCAACAACCTTAGGGTCAACCATTATAAGTCTTACATCTTCCGGCTTTGCCTTATAAAGAATACTCATGATAATTGTGTTGATACATACTGATTTACCTGAACCTGTCGCACCTGCAATAAGCATATGTGGCATTTTGGCAATATCCGCAATAATAGTCTTTCCTGCAATATCCTTACCAACTCCGAATGATATTGCCGACTGGCTTTCTTTGAATTCCTTGGACTCAACAAGTTCCCTGAAATATACGCTTCCGGCTTCCTTGTTAGGAACTTCAATACCAATAGCTGCCTTACCCGGAATTGGTGCTTCAATTCTTATATCAGCGGCTGCCAGATTAAGCTTGATATCGTCTGATAAAGATACAATCTTGCTGACCTTGACACCCTGCTCCGGCTGTAACTCATATCTTGTAACAGTTGGTCCACAGCTTATATCAGTTATAGTAACTTTAACGCCGAACGTAAGCAGAGTCTCCTGTAACCTCTGTGCAGTCATTCTGTATTCAGCCTTTCCGCCAGACGCTGCCCCCGGATTCTTCTTTAATAAGCTTACTGGCGGGAACTTATACGCTTTCTTTTGCTTCTTTTCAGATACACCATTCTTATTATCTGTGGAAACCAAGGCTCCGCCTTCAGACGCTGGATTTTCTGCTGTTACATTATCCTGTACATCTGCCTCTGGCTCTTCCTGAATATCATCAGTATAATCTGCTGCTTCATCACCCTGTATATCATATACTTCCTCATCCGCATCCGGCTCTGAATACGAATAATTATCCACCATACCGTCAGAAACATCTTCATCCGGATACTGTGATTCTTCTGAGTAATAATCATCCTGTATCTCCTGAACTGATTGTACAGGCATCCCACTGTCAGCAGATTTATCATCCGAATACAAATCTTCAAACAAATCATCACTGTCATCAACAATTACCTGTGCTTTATCTACAGGCTTCATCCTGTTATCAGGCTCATATATATCTGCTGAATATTCATCTTTTCTTTCACGGTCAACTTCAATTTCATGTATATCTATCTCTGGCTCTGGCTGGACATCACCTGTTATAAGTGTGTCAGAAGTCACGCCTCTTACAACATTATTCATTCTGGCATTGGCAAGATATTCTTCCCTTGCTTTCTTTTCAGCAAGCTGTTTTTCTTTCTTTTCAATCTTTCTTAATCTTGCCCTGGCTCTCTCTTCTTCCCTTAATCTGTGGTACTCTTCATCAGACATATCGTTTTCATGCAGACTTGCAGAATGCTGTCTGTATGCCGAATAATCTTCTTTTGCCTCCTGCATCATCCTCTGGCTGCTCTTCTTAACATTCTTAAGTCCTGACACAAAAGATTTCTCTGTAATAATAACTATACATATAATTGCAAGTATCATTAATATTACAAATGTTCCAATAGCCCCTATCGGACTTAATGCTTTACATAAGACGCCGCCTAAAAAGCCTCCGCCTGCCTTATAATCAGCACAATATGTAAATACCTCTCCCACATTGCTTTCCATAATTGCCGGCTTGTTATATACACGCTGAATCATTCCGCATAACACAACAAGAAGTCCATATGCCGCTGCTGTCTTAATTCTTGCCACTCTTATTAAATCCCTGTTTACCATAAGGAATATAACACTTGCTGCAAGTACAAGTGGAAAAATATATTCTATAACCCCAAAGACACCAAACATAAACCACTTTATGCCTCTGCCCAATGTCCCTGCAAGATTAAAATTCGTAAGTATAAGTATTATCGCACATGCTATCGAAAAAAGTATTATACAGTCATTCCTTAACTGATTATCCTGAACCTGCTTATTCTTAGCTGTCTGTTTAGACTTAGCCGGCTGCTTTTTTCTGCCTGAAGTATTCGTATTCTTTCTCTGAGTGGTAGTCTTTTTACCATTCCTGCTGGCTGTGTTTGCCATAAAGTTCACTCCTTAATATCACATTTTCGCATCATATGATTATAGCATTTATCCCGTTTCATGGCAAATCACATTCTTCTTACCGGACACCCGCAGTTCATACAATAAAAACCATACTCATTAAGTTTCTGACCACAGTTAGTACAATATACCTGAACTGCTGATTTGTATATCTGCATATTCTTTTTTGATGAACGGTTAATTCTTATAACAGCCAGAACATCAAGCACTATTACAAACACTAAGAATACTGCAAGATATATAAGCGAATTCTCAAAAAGCAGAAAATCATAGCATCCATGCAGCAATACCGGCACAATAACCGCCATCCTTAAGTTTTTATTTCTTCTCCTTACAATTCCTACGGAATCATAATATTTGGCATATCCATAATAAAAGCCCATATATACTGCATCTATCGCATGTGATGGAACTGATAACAATGCTCTTGCTATCGCTACCGAAAGTCCACCCTCCAATACATAAAGTATATTCTCAACTGTGGCAAACCCTAAAGACACAAGCACAGCATATACAATGCCATCGAATTTATAATTATAATTAGGATTCTTCCATGTCCTGAAATATAAAGCTATGAATTTAACACCTTCTTCTACAAGTGCAACCCCTAAAAATGCTGAAATAAGATTATATATTCCACTATTCTTATAAAAAAACAATCCAATAAACGCATCCCCAGCTGTCTCATATGCAACAGCAGGTATTGTTCCCGCCATTCCGAGTGCAAATAATGAAACCAGCAGACCTACCGGCTCTTTTTCATATGAATCTTTATAATATATGAAAACAATCATAAATATTGTAGGCAGAACTGCAAGTAAAATTAATAATAATGTCATATAACCTCCATCTATTCCCTGTTAATGTAAGTATATAGTATATTACACATTTTAGCCAATAGGTCTTTAGTCCATTATATTTTTATTTAAATTTTTGTATAAAAAAGAGCTGCCACAACCGTGACAGCCCTCCCATAAGTGTTATTACTCGTCAAATATGCTTACAATCTCGCCTTCCATAATCTTGTTCATATTCTTTACTGCACAGAAATTACCGCACATAGAACATGTATCCTCTTTTTCAGGCTTAGATGAAGCTCTGTAAGCTCTTGCCTTCTCAGGGTCAATCGCAACATCAAACATTGCTTCCCAGTCAAGAACCTTTCTTGCCTTGTCCATCTTATAATCCCAATCTATTGCACCCGGTACGCCCTTTGCAATATCAGCCGCATGTGCTGCAATTTTAGAAGCAATGATTCCTTCCTTAACATCATTAAGATCCGGTAATCTAAGGTGTTCTGCTGGTGTTACATAGCACAGGAATGATGCTCCATAAGTAGCTGCGATAGCTCCACCAATTGCTGCTGTAATGTGATCATACCCCGGAGCTATATCAGTAACAAGAGGTCCTAATACATAGAAAGGTGCTCCCTTGCATATTGTCTGCTGAATCTCCATATTAGCCTTAATCTGGTTAAGAGGCATATGGCCCGGTCCCTCAACCATTACCTGAACATCCTTCTCCCATGCTCTTCTTGTAAGCTCGCCAAGTGTAACAAGCTCTTCAATCTGTGAGATATCAGATGCATCCATGATACATCCTGGTCTGCACGCATCTCCAAGGCTCATAGTAACATCATACTCACGGCATATCTCAAGTACTCTGTCATAATATTCAAAGAATGGATTTTCATTTCCAGTCATCTCCATCCATGCATATATGATAGAACCGCCTCTTGATACAATATTCATAAGTCTCTTATCTGCTCTGAACTTCTTAGCTGTAGCCTTGTTGATACCACAATGTATAGTCATGAAGTCAACGCCGTCTTTAGCATGCATTTCTACAATATCAAGCCATTCCTGTGCTGTGATATCCTTAAGTGCCTTATGATAATATACAACTGCATCATATATAGGAACTGTTCCTATTGTTGCAGGACATTCTGCTGTCAGCTTTCTTCTGAATTTCTGTGTATCACCGAAAGAAGAAAGATCCATGATAGCCTCTGCGCCCATCTTTACAGCGTTATTAACCTTGTCAAGCTCCATATCAAGATCCACGCAGTCCCTTGAAGTTCCAAGATTAACATTAATCTTAGTTCTTAACTTATTACCGATACCGTTAGGGTCAAGACACTTATGATTCTTATTAGCAGGAATGATAACCTGTCCCTTAGCTATAAGCTGTCTTAAACTCTCGACATCTATATTCTCTTTCTTTGCAACTATTTCCATTTCTTTAGTAACAATGCCTTTTCTTGCGGCATCCATCTGTGTTGCGTATTCCATATGTATTCCTCCATTCTGGATAATTAACAGGAAAATCATAAGCCTTGTGGAAATCCGATATCGAAACAATCAAATGAAGAGCTAAAAAGCCCTTTAAAGAATCCCTACGGTGGCATTATCCACATCAGGTTATGGGTCGGAACTTAATCCCTCTCAGCAGCCACTGCTTACACAGCCCTTATGCTCCCCTGCAAATATAATATGTGATAAGTATAACAAATGTGTGGTATTTGTCAATCATTCTTATTCTCATCTTGACTCTGCTCGCAGCTCATACGCACAGACAGCCGCACATAAGTGCGGCTGTCCATTGCTGTTTATTAATCTTCATCATCAGAAGCTGCTTCTGCAAAGCCCTGGCGCTTTCTTGCCATCTCATCGCTTGCAAGATACTCATCATATGTTGTTATCTTATCAATAAGCTGTCCGCTTGGAACGATTTCCATAATACGGTTAGCTGTTGTCTGGATGAACTGGTGATCGTGTGATGTAAATAATGTAACACCAGGGAACTTAATAAGTCCGTTGTTAAGAGCTGTGATTGACTCCATATCAAGGTGGTTAGTAGGATCATCAAATACTAATACATTTGCTCCACATATCATCATCTTGGATATAAGGCATCTTACCTTCTCTCCACCTGATAATACCTTAACCTTCTTAACACCGTCATCTCCGGCAAAAAGCATTCTTCCAAGGAATCCTCTTACATAAGTAGGATCTGGATCTGGTGAATACTGTGTAAGCCATTCAACAATAGTATCTTCTCTGTTAAACTCTGCAGCACTGTCCTTAGGGAAATAAGCCTGTGAAGTTGTAACACCCCATTTGTAGCTTCCCTCATCAGGTTCCATATTGCCTGTAATAATATTGAAAAGAGTAGTTGTTGCAAGCTCATTAGAACCAACAAATGCTATCTTATCATCATGGTTTACGATAAATGATACATTATCAAGTACCTTAACTCCGTCAATAGTCTTAGAAATTCCTTCTACTGTAAGTACTTCATTACCAATCTCTCTTGCTGGTCTGAAATCAATATATGGATACTTTCTGCTTGATGGCTTAATCTCGTCTAATTCAATCTTCTCAAGAGCCCTCTTTCTTGAAGTAGCCTGCTTAGACTTAGAAGCGTTAGCTGAGAATCTCTGGATAAAGTCCTGTAATTCCTTGATCTTCTCTTCCTTCTTCTTATTAGCTTCCTTCATCTGCTTGATAATAAGCTGACTTGACTCATACCAGAAATCATAATTACCTGCATAAAGCTGAATCTTGGCATAATCAATATCTGCAATCTGTGTACATACTTTATTAAGGAAATATCTGTCATGTGATACAACAATAACAGTATTCTCAAAATTAATAAGGAACTCCTCTAACCATGCAATCGCATCAAGATCAAGGTGGTTAGTAGGCTCATCTAAAAGCAGAATATCAGGATTACCAAATAAAGCCTTTGCAAGAAGAACCTTCACCTTCTCACTACCGTTAAGCTCAGCCATTGTCTTATAATGAAGATCTGTTCCGATTCCAAGTCCGTTAAGAAGCTGTGCAGCATCTGACTCAGCCTCCCAGCCATTCATATCTGCAAACTCAGCTTCAAGCTCACTTGCCTTGTTACCATCTTCCTCTGTAAAATCTTCCTTGGCATATATAGCTTCTTTCTCTTTCATAATCTGGTAAAGTCTGTCATTACCCATGATTACTGTATCAAGAACATTATATTCATCATACTTGAAGTGATCCTGCTCTAAGAAAGATAATCTCTGACCCGGTGTGATTGAAACATCGCCCTTGCTAGGTTCTATCTGTCCTGTAAGAATTTTTAAAAATGTTGACTTTCCGGCACCATTCGCACCAATAAGTCCATAACAGTTACCCTCTGTGAACTTAATGTTAACATCTTCAAAAAGAGCCTTCTTACCGATTCTAAGTGTTACATTGTTAGCACTAATCATTAATAATCTCCTCCAAAAAATACGCATAACAGATAATAATCTATTATAAAAATAATCATACAAAGTTGATTATAGAGATTCTGGCACATAAATGCAAGCAAATATTAATAAAAAGCTATTCTATTGACATCCTCATCATTAACCCATTCATATCTTAATGGCAGATTGACATCATTTCCAATCATAGCCATAACTTCTATGATTCCACGTTCTTTAAGGCTTCTTATTACATCCATATAATATAAAGACAACATGTCAGTTATAAATTCCTTCGACATAACAATAAGAACTTTCTTACATTTTCCTATATATTCCTCATCCTCCTCTCTTGAAAATCCCTGCATGTACTTCTTATTAATACTCCAGAAATCTTCAAGTGAATTCCCCATCGCCAGAAAATATCTTTCAAAGCATATACACATTTCATCCTTTTTGTTAAACATATTAAATACCAGCATTTTCCCCCAATCGTGATTATTATTCCGACTTCATAAGTATATCAGCTTTTTCCCGCTTTGTGTTAAACATGTCGTAATCGGTCGTTTTTTCGTCGTAATCCGTCGTTTTTATGTCGCGAACGGTAAAATCAGGCGCAAAAAAGCACGGACAAAAATGCCCGTGCTTCCATATAATATTCAAAATATTACGCTGTAATTGTTGTTCCGGTCTTTCCTGCAAGACCATCCTTAGCCTTCTCAAGATTAGCTATAACAGCCTTTCTTTCATTATCTGCTGTTACAAATCTGATAGAAGCATCTACCTTAGGGAAAGTTGTAACTGTCGGGAAATGACCTTCTTTAATATACTGGTGAAGATCTGATGCAGAAACTGTATCAAATACCTTCTCCTCTGGTGTACCCTTTCCAATAGTAAGCTTGTCAGATGCTGTAAGGAAAAGTAATGTTCCTGCTCCGACAAGCTCTGCTAACTTAGCTGCTGTGTAATCCTTCTCAATAATAGCACTTGCCCCCTTAAGATGTGAACCCTGCTGTAATACAGGAATTCCGCCACCGCCCGCTGCAATAACAACCTGATCTGCATCAAGTAATGCCTTGACAGCATCAATCTCATATATATCAATAGGCATAGGCGAAGCAATTATTCTTCTGAACTTACCAGGTTCTTCTTCAACTACATAATTTCCCTTCTCTTCTTCAGCATCAGCTTCTTCTTTAGACATATATCTACCAATAACCTTAGATGGTTCACTGAAAGCAATGTCAAAAGGATCAACTCTTACCTGAGTAATAATAGTTGAAACTGTCTTATATATTCCTCTGTTAATAAGCTCTTCTCTTATGGCATTCTGAAGATCATATCCAATATAACCTTCACTCATGGCTCCGCATACAGACATAGGAGCAACTGTTCTGTCATCAGGATCAAGTCTTGCGAACTCAGTCATTGCTGTCTGAATCATCCCAACCTGTGGTCCGTTACTGTGTGTAATAACAACCTGATACTTAGCTTCTACAAGATCAGCTATTGCCACTGCTGCTTTCTTAACATTCTGCTGCTGCTCTGGAAATGTCTTTCCAAATGCATTTCTTCCTAAGGCAACTACAATTCTCTTATTATCCATAACATAAACCTCTCATACACGATTATTATTGATGTAAACATTATATTCCATGAACCGCCAAAAAGCAAATTTTTTCAATATGTATATAGACATTATGGCATTATAGAATTAGCACCATCAACAATCACACTCTGTCCTGAGAAATAGCATGAATCCGGACCTGCTAAAAATGCAATGACAGGAGCAATATCTATCTCTGGATCACCAAAACGCTTCATAGGATTAAGGTTAACCTGCTTCGCATATTCCTCTGGAAATTTCTCAGCCCATGCCTTAGCTGCTGGTGATTCCGCTCCTGGAAGAACGATATTAACACAGATACCATACTGTCCCCATTCCTTAGCTGCAATCTTAGTCATACCTCTTAAAGCTTCTTTATTAGAACCGTAAGCTAACTGTCCTGCAATACCAAACATACCTGTTGCAGAAGCAAAGTTAATAATTCTTCCTTCATGCTGTTCCTTCATATAAGGGAATGCAGCCTGCATATAGTTAAGAGAGCCGATTACACCACTCTGCCATGCTTTAAGCATATTATCATAAGAAGTTTCTTCAACTGGAGCAGAAGGAACGATAGCCTGTGCGTTATTAACTACAACATCAACTGTTCCATACTTTTCTACAGCAACATTAACAACCTCTTCAACTCTTGCTCTGTCTGCTGAATCGCATGTCATGGCGAAGCCTTCTCCACCTAATTCCTTAATCTCTGCAATTGTCTGCTCAATTGGCTCTGCTCTACGTCCCGTTGCAATAACCTTAACCCCTCTTTTTGCAAGACAAAGAGCAATTCCTTTACCTATTCCCTGACCTGCTCCTGTTACAATAGCAACTTTTTCATTTAACTGTTTCATTAAAATACCTCCATACTTTTAATATTTAAATTATATCAATTTTTTATAAGAAAGTAAATGAATAATTAGTCACATCTAATCCCTGTAATATAACCGCACTAAACCACCCAATCTGAATATACTAAAATATATATATTATGTTCTGAAAATAATTATTATGAATAAATTAATCACTGTTGCTGTAATAGATTCAGGAATATATCCTCATATAGATTTCAAAAACCGCATAGTAGCTTTCAAGGATTTTGTCAATGGCAGAAAAAATGCTTATGATGACTGTGGACATGGCACCCATGTAAGTGGAATTATCGCAGGCAGCGGCTATGCAAGCCACGGCAGAATCAAAGGAATCTGCCCTGCTGCCAGGCTCGCAGGAATCAAGGTATTAGACAGACTTGGCAATGGCAGAATTGAAAATGTTTTAGATGCCACTGACTGGATAATCTCCCATCAGAAGGATTTGAATATAAGAATTGTCAATATATCCTTCGGCGCAACCACATTTGGCGAAAAGGAAAATCTCATTGCACTTGAAAAAGCAATTGAAAAGCTCTGGGACAATAATATTATTGTTGTCGCAGCCGCTGGAAATGAAGGACCGGGGCGACAAACTGTTGCAATTCCCGGAACCTGCAAGAAAATTATCACAGTTGGTTCCCCGGATGGCAAAGATTTCTATTCAGGAAGAGGTCCAACCAGTGAATGTATAGTAAAACCAGAACTTATTGTAAATGGTTCATATATCAGGTCATGCAATAATTCTGCTAACGGATATTCTGTAAAAAGCGGAACTTCCATGTCTGCCCCGGTTGTTTCTGGTGCAATTGCAAATGTTCTGACAAAAAAAGACATGTCTCCTAAAGAGATAAAGAAAAGGCTCCATTCCTGCTGTACTAAAAAAGCCCTGCCAGATAATCTGCAGGGCTGGGGATTATTAAATCTTTCCGAATTCATGAATATATGAACTATTTTGTGTTGACTGCCATAAGTATATCAATCATAAAATACTGTATAAGAATAAGTACAAGTGCAAGCACTACGATAACAACAAGCGGAATCCACTTATGCTTCTTTAATCCCTGTCCTTTCTGATTCTGTTTTTTAAAATTACGACTGTCTACCATCAGACTGTACCTCCAATCCATTCCTTAATATTATTGTCAAGCCAGCTTATCCATTCTTCAAAGCCTTCGCCAGTCTTAGCTGATACGAAAAATACCTTTGCCAATGGATTTCTTTCGTGAATTCTTTCAACAACTGCTTCGTCATCAAAATCAAAATACTCTTTAGTATCTATTTTATTGATAAGAACTACATGACACACCTCGAACATAAGAGGATATTTAAGTGGCTTATCATCACCCTCAGGATACGAAAGAATAACGACATTACGCGATGCTCCTGTGTCTGTCTCAGCCGGACATACTAGATTACCGACATTCTCCATAACAAGAAGGTCAAGCCCCTCTGTGTCAAATTCATCAAGTGCCTGCATGGTCATATGAGCGTCCATCGCACACTCTCCGCCTGTATGCACCTGAATTGAAGTAACCCCTGCTGCCGCCATCTTCTCAGCATCAACAGAAGAATCAATATCTGCTTCCATTACACCTATACGATATCTGTCTCCTAACATATTAGCTGTTCTTATCAGAGTTGTAGTCTTACCTGCTCCCGGACTCGACATAAGATTAACCATAAATGTTTTCTCTTCCTTAAGCCTTGCCCTTGTCTTAGCAGCTATCTCATCATTAACTGCATAAACACTCTGATGTACATCAATTACTCTTACATTACCCATTCTGGTTCTCTCCTAAATATTGTGCTGCATTGTCTTTAAGCCACTCACACCATGCATCCATTCCTTCTCCTGTTCTTGCAGAAACAGGAAAAACTACTGCTTCCGGATTTCTCATTGCAATATTATCCTTAACCCTATCCATATCAAAATCAAATGCTGGCATTGAATCAATCTTATTAATAATCACAGCCTGACACTTCTCGAACATAAGCGGATACTTAAGCGGTTTGTCATCTCCTTCTGGAACTGAAAGAATTGCCACATTAAGACATGCGCCTGTATCAAACTCAGCCGGACACACAAGATTACCAACGTTCTCGAGTATAATAAAATCAAGTGCATTATCTGCTTCAGCTTCTAACGCAGCCATTCCCTGTCTTGACATATCAGCATCAAGATGGCACATTCCTCCTGTATGCAGCTGTACTGCTGGCACTCCTGCCTTAGCAACAGTAAGTGCATCAACATCAGAATCAATATCAGCTTCCATCACACCTATATTAAAATGTTTCCTAAGTCTTTCAATTGTACCAACAATAGTTGTAGTCTTACCCGAACCGGGACTTGACATGACATTCATATAGAATACATTTTTCTTCTTTAGCTCTTCTCTTAATCTGTCAGCATCAGCATCATTGTCCTCTAAGATAGTTTTCCTAAGGTCAATTATCTTCATGCTTCTTTCATTATAACTATTATTCATAACAACTCCAATTAGTAATCCTTAGCCATCTGCACATAACCAAGCTTCTCAAATCCAGCCTTCTTATATGCTTTCACTGCCCTTTCATTCTCCTCTTCAACCTCAAGTCTGAATCTGACAGCTTCTTTTCCATACATATTGTCAAGATGTTCAAAGAACTCACCTGCAATATTCTTTCCTCTGTAATCCGGCTTAATATATATGTCCTCAACCCACACACAATTGCCGCCACATTCAGTAGAATAGCTGTGTGCAATCATTGAATAACCCATGATGACACCTGTGTTATTCTCGAACACAAAACACTCTATAAATGGATTATCTCCAAGACAATCTGCAATATCCCTTTTCATAACATCCTCTGAAGGGTCTGAAAGCAGTGCTGGTGAGGCATAAAACACCTTCATCATCTCAAGGACTTCTGAAGAATCCTCTTCTTTCATGCTTCTTATAATAATATTATCCATATGAATCATTCCTTTATTACATAATAATTAATGATATCATAGTATTTATTTATTGGCAAATTAAAAGACGCGGACTGCCAAACTGACAGCCCGCGCCTTCACATTTTTCAAAGACTAATGTATCTGATAAAACTTACTTCTCAGTCAGCTCTTGAGGTTGATGGACGTATTACTGGTACATTAGATGAACACAAGAAATACTTTGATTATCTCAAAGCTGGTAATGGTGATAAAGCTTACAGCATCCTTATAGATCATCTTATGATGCCTCTTAATGTTGTTAAGCCTGAAAAATAATTAAAAATCTAATATATTATAGATTTCTTCCATATCTCAACAAGTTTCCCCAATGAATATGCAGCATTTGCAGGACTTGTTGAGGGAAGAATATCTGGTTTAATTCCCAGATATTTCATCTGATATTTTTCATAATATTTTCCTGATGTTTTCCCATTACATATTACTTTTTCAATCTTAGAATTATCTATAATGCTTTTCAAATCTGTTGGAACAACATTCTTAATACTACTGTCACTAGAACCAATTATGTCACAGCTATATATTGTATCCCACAATGCAATATTATGCTTTAACATAAATGCCTTCTTTTCTTCTATCGTCTGCGGAACTGTCTCTTCAAATACTCCACTAATCATTTTCCAGAATCTGTTCTGCGGATGTCCATAAAAAAACATCTGCTCTCTTGACTTAACTGATGGCAGACTTCCAAGTATCAGTATTCTTGATTCACTGTTATACAACGGTGGAAATGGGTGTACTATATGCTCATATTTAGATTCATTCATGATTATCTCCTCATCATTATTATTATATAGTTTTAGCAACTTTGTAATTAATCTTTTTAAATGCAAAAAAAGGATTCAAGCTGAAATTCAACTTAAATCCTTTAAATAGCAGGGGATGAGAGAATCGAACTCCCACCAAAGGTTTTGGAGACCCCTATCATACCATTTGACCAATCCCCTATCTTTAAGGAGAAGGATTGTTCCTTCAAAACTGCACATTAAATATATCATATCGTATCTGTCTTTGCAAATATTTTTCATCCGATTACTCTTAAGAATAACTCTCTTTGTTCTATCCAAACCGTCTTAACCTTTTTTCTTGGTTAAGCCCTCGACCTATTAGTACAGATCAGCTCCATATGTCACCACACTTCCACCTTCTGCCTATCTACCTCGTCGTCTTCAAGGGGTCTTACTAACTTACGTTATGGGATATCTCATCTT
>OLIR01000023.1_pt1 | contig 160720 bp, 128 predicted proteins | sample 1609741 | NCBI WGS metagenome assembly OLIR01 (sample SAMEA4350169, study PRJEB24818) | metagenome | biome: human; feature: gut; material: faeces | place: Denmark | collected 2013-09
AAATTATCCTCCCAAAAACAAAAAAGTTTACTCAATTTTTTCAAAAATTGCGGGTTTGGGCAGCGCCCATAAAAATCTTCCGATATAACAATTTATCAGGCGCAAACAGCCACGCTGTTTGCGTGCTAAAACCAAGTTTGTTAAAACAGGCGACAGCCACTAAAAAAACTATATTTTATTAATGAAATAACGAATTTCTTTTCTTGTTGCTATCGCATTTTTAAAGGCTAACGCCGTTGTGTTCAAGCCGCCGAACAGCGAGCTGTTTGGCTATTGTTAGATTGCGTAAGCGGAAAGTATTTGTGGGCTTTGCCCACACCCACGACCTTTGAAAAGGTCGACCAAACTTTTATAATTGTTTGGTAAATCATACCGTTAAACCATAATTTACCCCAACTATTGACATAGAGCCTATAAATTTTATAACAATATAAATAAAAAAAGCAGTATCCTCATTAACTGCAGATACCACTAAAACATATAAGATACTATCAAATTTAAAATTAAATCTCGTTGCCTAACATCTTGTTCCCTCTCTCTTTAAACATCAATATTGCCGATTACTCAATTTTTATAAATCTCAAGATGTCAGGCAGAACGGATTTACATCAGTATGAGGAAATATGAATTTATCAACGCTATGTGCTCCAGTATCTGAAATTTTTTCAGATTATCGGTGTCTTCGTCCCCACCGAGCGCTAATAAAGGCATATAACCAAAACACTCTATATACAACAAATTTCCATGTTCGTTAACAGCTTTATAATACTGATTCAAAGAAAAAAATTCGTTTAAAAAGCTCTTGTCTGCAAGTCTTTTTAAAAAGAAATCAAAATCTTTGAGCATCAGTTCACATTTTCCGTAGCGAAGATACATTATACTTATATACTCGCCGCTTTCCAAGGTAATTATGTCACCAAAGGCAGTTACAAAAATGGGAACTGCGTCTTTATACGGAAAGTATGTATTATCAATTATACTTTGATAATCATCGGGATTAATCACTTTAATATATCCGTTCATAGAAGTGTCTAATCCGTAATTTTGCCAAATTTTAAGCAAATTTTCAGGAATTTTATTCTTGAATTTGTTAATAACATTGTCATTAACTTTTGCATATGATTGAAAATCCTGTAATGCAACTGTATTCAAGAGTATTTCTCCCTTTTTATTTTATACAAACCTCCGTACCGTTGCACAGCACCGCTTTACTTCACACATCATATCGCAGATGTATGAAGTAGCTGTGAAGTGCCATAATCAAAACCGCTAAATACAAAACTTCTAAATGTACTTGTTTTTCCTTTATTTACTGATTTTATTATAGCACAAGGATTTTCATTTGTTACAGTTTGGGCAAAAACGCATTAAAAAAAGTCAAAAGTGATGTTTTTTATATGACAAATTAAAAATTATGTTGTATAATATCTTCTAAAGGGGGAATTTCGGTGCTTAATATTCTGCTTTGTGATGATGATAAATCAATACTCGAAAAAGTACGGTCACTTATAAGTAATCTTCAAAAAAACTATAAAATTGAATTTAATATAGATATGCGTACCTGCGGTGATTTTATATTTAAAGAAAAACATTCTTACGACATCGCTATAGTCGATGTTCAAATGCCTGCCGTAAACGGACTTGAGGTATCGGAAAGATTAAAACAATTAAACCCCGACATTATTATTATGATTCTTACCTCATATCCGGCTTACCTTGACAGTGCAATGAAAATTCAGGTTTTCAGATATCTTTCAAAGCCGATTGACACTGAAAGGTTTAACAGAAATTTTCTTGAAGCCGTTGACTATTACAAGAAAATCAGTAAAAGTATTATAATAGAAAAATATGACGAAATTTTCACCGTAAAAACAAGGGATATTCTCTATATTGAAAACAGAAAACACGGTTCACTTATCGTTACTAAATACAAATCATACGAAACCAATAAGAAACCTGCCGAATGGTACGAAATAATCAATCAGCCTAACTGCTTTGTCCAATCGCATAAAAGCTATATCGTAAACTTACAGAATGTAATTAACTTTGATAAAAGTTCAATTACATTTCAGGGGGCCAATGAGAATCTTATGGAGCATTGCATTTCGCAAAGAAAATACGCAGAATTTAAAAAAGCCTTTTTTGATTTTGCGGGAGGTATTGTATGATAATTTTCAGCTATGCGATGGTAACGGTATTTGAGGCAATCATTTCTTACATATTTATTTCCGGCAAATTTGCTCAGAAAATGAGCAATATGGGTTTATTTTTATGTTTTTCATTGTCTGCTGCACTGCAATTTATAATAAATACGATAGGTGTGGAATATTCAAATATTGTAGCATTTTTAGCTTGCAATCTGTTGCTGTGTATTTTTTGCTTTAACACAAATGTTTTTCAAGCAATATTTACTTCAATTCTTCTCACATCTATAACTCTCATAACAAAAATGACTCTGCTGTTCCTTGTAATGGTAACTTTTAATATTGATATTAAAGGAATCACTGAGAACGGTATGATATTTTTCTTATTAAGCGGCAGCTCGCAGTTATTTTTCTTTTTTATTGCATACTTTGTATCTAAAATTTCTGTCAAAGAAAATAAAGAAAATTTGAAGCTAAATAAAACAAATATGCTTTTCTTTCTGCCGATGGCGTCAATACTTATCATATGCGGTATGTCATACATTTCGCTTAACTATAAACTTGACGAATTTACATATGTTTTGTTTGCGGTAGGCGCTCTGCTTTTAATGTATTCAAATATAGTTGTTTTTCTTGTACACGAAGACGTATTGAAAACTCAATACGAAAACACGGCGCTAAAGCTGCAAAAGCAAAAATCAGAAATTGATACCGAATATTACTCTATTTTGCAAAATCAATACGAAAATTCTAATATTTTAATTCACGATATAAAACGCCACTTGCTTTCAATAAAAGAACTTTCAAACGAAAAAGACTTTGAAAGCATAAATAAATACATTGACAGTCTGTATGAAGATTATCAGATTAAATACTTAAAGAAATACAGCGATAACAAACTTATAAATGCAATCATAAACAGATATGTCAGTGCTTGCAAAGATAAAGAGATTGACTTCTACTGTGATATTCGAGATATAGATTTTTCTTGCATTTCAAATAACGATATAACATCATTACTTGATAATATTCTTGAAAACGCTCTCGAGGCAACGCAAAATGCCGATAACAAAAAAATTGAGCTTACAGTTAAGCAAACGAATACAAACTATATTGTAATCAACATATGGAATTACTGCACAACTGCTCCTAATCTTAAGGACGGCAAATTGCAAACAACCAAAAGCAATAAATTTATTCACGGCTACGGAATAAAAAGTATAGAACGAATAGCAAAACAATACAATGGTAATGTAAGTCATAATTTTGACCCTGAAAATATGAAATTCACTCTCGCAGTTGTTTTGAAAATTAAATAAAACAATAACACAAAAAAGCGATGACTGATAAAAAAAGTGGTTCATCACGATTTTTTGCGGGATGGTGAACGGACAGAAGGAATAGAAAGATAGCGAATCAAGGTAAAGAAGAAATCATCATCACGTAACCGTAGCCGATTCGTTTGGATACCGCCGAAAAGTTTGTGTAAAAGTGAATAATAAGCTTCCTTTCAAGCAATAATGGAAATAGAAAAATTAAAGCTTGAAAGGAAGTTTTTTTAATGGCAAAAGCACCGGCAGAAATGATGAGAAAATTCTCTCACTTTATGCCTGCGGAATGAGCCAGTATGATATTTCCGAACAAATCAAAAATCTGTATGATGTAGAAATCTCTCCCAAGCTTGTCAGCAAAATCAGCGAGAAGATTATGCCCGATGTGACTGCATGACAAAATCGACCTCTTGAAGCAGTATATCCGTTCGTTTTTATGGATGCAATTCATTACAAAATCAAGGAAAATCATCAGTATATCACGAAGGCTGCATATGTAGTTTTAGGCATCAATCTCGACGGCCAGAAAGATATTCTCGGCATATGGATTGGCGAAAATGAGAGCAGTAAATTCTGGCTGAATGTGTTGAACAAGCTCAAAACCCGTGGAATTAAAGATGTATTTCTGTTCTGCGTTGACGGTCTGACAGGTTTCAGACAAGCTATTGAAGCGGCTTTTCCGAACGCACAAATCCAGCGTTGCATCATTCATCAGATACGCTCAAGCACAAGGTTTGTCAGCTACAAACACATCAAGGAGCTGATGGTTGACCTCAAGAAAGTATATCAAGCAATCAGCGAGGAAGAAGCTATGAACAACCTGATTTTGTTCAAGGACAAGTGGGGCAAGGCGTCCTGCATATCTGCAACGCTTTTCGGATTATAATGTCCCATAATTTGCTTTGCGAGGTTCTCGCCCCGTGTGCTTTCTCTCTTTTTGCCATTTCGTTCATTCCTTTTTCCTTTCTTTCATTGTAACACACTTTCCCGAAATTGAAAAAGTGTGCAAGCTATTTTTTAACTTACACACTTTATTTTACAAGCTCATCCAGGGCGGTAATCTTGAAGTCCTCAGGGTTCTACTCGGTCATAGTTCTATCTCAATACTTTTACTGTTTATTTTAATTCTAAGCCAAAAGTGCGTTCTACTCGGTCATAGTTCTATCTCAATCACTCAAATATATATTCATTTGGCTGCACAAATGCAATTAGTTAATAATAGATTTGACAGCCATTTAGACACCTTGACTTAGACACCTTGACTTTTTGGCAAGCAAAAAAGAAAAGCACTGACTATAAAAAATCAGTGCTTTTGGCTGGGCTGGCGGGATTCGAACCCACGCATGACGGAGTCAAAGTCCGTTGCCTTACCGCTTGGCGACAGCCCAATATATAATTTTTGTGTAAAACGCTTATTCTGATTAGCGAGCTTAAAAAAGTTGTTTGTGCAAATTACCGACAGTGTCTTTTACATTTATATAAGTAAAGCCGCAAAGGCATTGTACCTTGCGGCTTTATGGTGACCCATCGGAGATTCGAACTCCGGACACCTTGATTAAAAGCTACCACTATATTGAACCAATTTATTATCATATTGACAAAATAATTTATCAATATGACTATGATAACGCTGATTTAGTATTCTTTGTTGTGTAGCTAAATGCACATATTTCATTGTCATTTGTAAACTTGTGTGTCCGAGCAATATTCGCAGTTCTTCAACATCACCGCCATAAAGAATATAGTTAGTCGCAAAAGTGTGGCGAAGTAAGTGAGGGTGCAATCTGATAATTCCTGTACTTTCTTTTAATTCTTGAAAATACATCTTGATTGTATTATCGGTAATCGGTGTACCATCTTCTTTTTGGAAAAAGCGTTTTTCATATTCGTTTCTCATGTGTGAATAACGATTAATATATCGCTTAGTTTCTTCACCAAAAGGTACTAATCGCTCTTTTTCTCCTTTACCTTGCACTAACATAGTGTTGTTATGCATAAATATGTTTTTTGATTCAAGACTTACTACTTCTCCTCTTCTCAGACCTGAATCAAGCATAAACATTACCATTAATTTATTGCGAATACCAAAGTATGAGTTATCAAAATTATTGAGAAGTATTTTTACTTCTACATCTGACAAAGGAACTATATTGGCAATTTCAGCTTTAATAAGTTTCAACTTACCCACATTTTGAATGAACTCATTTTCATTTAACCATAATAAAAATGTTTTCACTGCTCTTGTATAAGTTTGCAGTGATATTTTTTTAGTACCGTTTTTATTTTCAATTAAATAGAGTTTGTAATCTTCAAATAAATGAGTATAAACATCTTCGACATTTTCTATTTTGTTATCTACACACCATTCAATGAACTTCGGTAAATTATATTTATAATATTTTAAAGTTTGTTCAGTTACACCTTCAGAAATTTTTTCTTTCAAGAACTGCTGATAAGCAGCACATAAAGTCATAAAATACACCTCGTAAGCAATCAGGTAACAATATTGTAACATATTGTAATAATATGGTCAATATTCAACAACTTTGTTTATGAGGTCTTTTTTATATAAAAAACAGGAGGCAGCTATGAGTATATTAAGTTTTGAAGAACCATACACAGACAATGAGGTTGTCGGATATTATGAAGATAAACTTATTGTCAAGCGTGAGGACGGTAAATTATTTTTCTGTGAAATACCCGAAAATCTTATTGAAATCGGAGAAACTATTTCTCCTAAAGATTTAACAAGTATTGCAGAATTGCCGTACGATGTACAAAAAGGGATTATAAATCAATATGCAGATTGAGAGGTGTTGAATTTGGCTTACGATCCGGCAAAATCAGAACAGACAAAAGAAGAAATGAAACAAAAGGTCATTGAACTTGCTAAGAACTTTAAAGATAATCCGCAGAATATGATTGAATACTTGCAATTTTCAACTCGTTTTTATAACTACAGTTCAAGAAACACAATGCTTATTTATCAGCAAAATCCGGGTGCAATGTTTTGTAACAGCTATAAAGCATATCAGGATATGGGTTATTCGGTTAAGCGTGGCGAACACGGAATGAAAATACTTGTGCCAACTATAAAGACATACCTTAATATTGACGGCAGCCCTGTTCCTCTCAGTAAAGCTACAAAAGAACAGAAAGAGGCTTACAAGCTACATAGAATTGAGGCAGAGCAACGAATACATTTTAAAGTCGGTACTGTTTTTGACATAGCACAAACAAATTGTCCTAAAGAAGATTATCCTAAATATTTCGATCTTGGTTACACATCAGAACAGCATAAACAGCTATACGAACTTATGAAAACATATTGCGAAAAAGAGTTGAATTGTAAAGTACACGAAAATCAATTTAATTCAGTATCACTGCGAGGCTTCTTTGATCCTGCAAGCAATTCAATTTCGCTTAGCGGTATGTTTGACGACTCAACAAAATTATCAGTACTTACACACGAAACCGCACACGCTATTTTACATAAAGAGCTTGATAAAACTCAAATTAAAAGTGAAGCTCAAATGGAATTTGAAGCTGACGCAACATCGGTAATGTTGCAGTCATACTTTGGCTTGCAAATACCTGAGAGCAGGCAAAGACATCTTGCCGATCAATACAAAACAATGTGTGCAGACAAAAGTATCTCTTCGGCTGACATTACAAAATCACTTGATCACTCTCACATAGCATATAAATCAGTTGCGGATAATATCAACAATAGTCTAAAACCTGAACTTACGCCATCAATTAAAAATGTTCAGGCTGCACAGGTGACACAACCCATTTTACCAAATCAAATAGCAATGCCCGATATGGGAATGGCTATGATGATGTAATTATGACTGCTTTTTCGAGCAGTCTTTTTATATTATTCAAACTAACAAGTGTCCCACGGTGGGACACTTAGTAATAAATTTATATCATTTAATCGGGGGAACGAAAAATGAAAGTTAATAATAAGGCAATTAAAATTGCAGTATCAAATCAAAAAGGCGGCGTAGGTAAGACTACGACTGTTTTAAATCTCGGAGCAGCTCTTGCTGTCAACAATCGCAGAGTATTGCTTGTTGATTGCGACCCACAGCACCACTTATCGAACTGGCTCGATTGGGAAGCTGACGGCAAACCTACAACATCAGACATTATTTTTAGCACCGTAACAAAGCAGAATGTGGATTTTAAAAACTGTATTCGTTATTGCGAAAAAGAAAACTTTGACTTTATACCGTCAATTAACTTGCTTGCCGGTATGCTTGGAATTATTGCTGCAGATGATAACAGTTCAACTGTAATTTCAAGAATTTTTGAGAATGACTACTTTAACGAAAATTACGATTACATTATATTTGATTGTCAAACTGCTCTTGATTTGCTTGTTACAAATGTTCTCAACGCTTGTGATAAGCTGCTTATTCCTGTTCAGGCAGATTTACTCAGTTATGAGGGCGTAGAACAAATGCTTGACAGTTTTATGCGAATTAAGAAAGATACCGATATTCGTAAATATCTTCTTGGAATGCTTGTTACTATGTATCAGACTAATACAAGACATTCCGCTACAATTTATAATGCACTTAAAGAGAGTTATAACGATCTCGTTTTTAACACATATATATCGTACAGAACAGAAACAAAAAACTCAGTCGGTTTTCACCGTAGCAGCGTTTCAGACTGCAAGTCAGTTGTAGGTGCTCAATACATAGAGGCTGCACATAGAATTATGGAGGAATGTGAAAATGCCTGATTTTTTTAAACCCAAAAAGCAAATATTAAAAACCCCGGAGCAGGCATACTCTGAATTGCTCGGCGGCAGTACCGAAAATCAAGTTGTAGAAATTGACATATCTCTGATTGATGAAATAGATGATCAGCCACAAAGCATACATCAAGACAAAATTGAAAACATAGCTGAAAGTATGAAGCATATAGGACAGATTGACCCTGTTACTGTTGTGAAGTCAAAAAAAGAAGGCAGATATGTTTTACTTGCAGGCAGACACAGAAAAAGAGCATGCCTACTGAATGGGCAAAAATCTGTTAAAGCAATAATAAAAAACGAAACCGACCCGGACAAGCAAAGGCTAATCTTATTGGCCACTAATAATGACCGCAACACCGACTATCTGCCCTCAGAACTTGCTTTCAGTTATGCGGAGCAATCTGATCTTTTAAAAAAACTTGGAAGTAAATCAACCGTATCAGCTATAGCAGAGCAAAACAACACAAACAGAAAAGCTGTTCATAGACACATCAGGCTTACATATCTCATTAAACCTTTGCTTAACAAAGTTGACAGCGGAGCAATTACAGTCGGTGCAGGATATGAACTTTCATTCCTTTCAGAGGAACAACAAATCTCATTGCTTAATTTTATTCTTAATAATGCCTCGGTTTGCCAAAAGATTGATAAAGACATTGCAAGAAGAATAAGACTTGAACCTGACAATCTGCAAGAAATCTTTTATCAAAAAGTTGATGTGCCGGTATTATTTGAAGAAGCTGATATTGAAGAAGAAAATATTGAAATTGAACCTCTTAAAGCAGAGAAAGAAAAAGTTAATAATTCATCTGAAAAGGTAATTAATCCTGAAGCAAACAATCGCAAGTGTCCCACGGTGGGACACTTAAAGGAAAAAGAGCAGTTACCGAACGAACTGATTATGACCTTATCAGCTACAGTTTTAAACTGTACAAGTTCGGTGTTAAAATATTATGCAACTGCATTTCCTACCACTGCCGAATCTGTTAATATGTTTAGTCAACGATTTAAGAATTTTTCTGCAAGCGGTAATACGCAAAATTATGTTCCATTTCAGGAATATCAAAATTGCGAATACAAATTAAAGTTTCTTAAAAAGCAGCTTGAATTTTATCTTAACAATAATAAATATACAGTTGCTTACAATGAACTTGATGAGTCTATCCGCAGATATTTAAGAAAATTTTTCCCAAAAGAAAGACTCATTGAAGTTATATCAAACACTTAAACAGCTTTCTTCTCATCGTTCCCCGATGATAGAAATACAGGGCTGTTTCAAAACATTTGGAACAGCCCTACACCCCACAAGGAGGTAAATATGAAAATCAAAAGAATAATTTGTGCTTCATTAGCAGTACTTAGCTTATCAACAGCATTATTATCATCACCGGTAAACGCAGCACCGAAAATTGGTGATGTAAACCTTGACGGCATAATTAATATTGTAGATGTATCATTAATTCAGCAATATCTCGCAGGATATAAAGATATGAAATTTTACTCGGCATATGCTGATTTTGACCGCAACGGAAAATTAGACATTAACGATATATCTTTATTGCAACAGTATCTTTCAAAATCAATCATTGTGTATGGTGATTTTATATTTCAAATGAGCAGTAATTCAAAGTTGATTTCTCAATCATATTTTGGCAATGATACAAATGTAACAGTACCGGGATTTCTCCCCGGCTACAACTATGTAGTTACCGAAATCGGTTCTAATACATTTTCAAACAATTCAAAAATCGCAACAGTAACTTTGCCTCAAAATATCGGAAAGCTTAACGATAAAGCTTTCAATAATTGCAGCAAACTTACAACTGTTTATGCTTATAATAAAAACCTCAAGTGGAGCAATTCATTTTATAATTGTCCAAAATTCAAGTCAATTCAGTTTAAGTGAAATTAAAGAATAAACCGCACCTTACATACCCCTTCTCCTTTTATTAAAATGAAGAAACACTGCAGTTAGTGCGGAACTGCAGTGTTTGTACTAAACTGTTTTTATTGCAATTCTTATATTCTTTTATTACTGCGGATTATATAAAAACTATCAACAAACAAATTATTGACAAACAAAAATGTTAATTGTAGAATAGAGGTGAAATATATGCACTTTAATATAGATGAATCGATAAATTGGAGCAATATGATGGATTGGGTTGTTTTTTGCAGTTGCCTTGTACTTTTAACCGGAGTTATCATTGATATAGTTAAATCAGTAAAAAGCAACAAGGAGTTATCTAATGAACATAAATCAATAAAAGAAGGCCAAAAAGATTTAAGTACTGACAACGAAAAAGTTAAGGACTTAGTTCGTAGCGAAAATAAAGATACACAACAAAACATAGAAAAGGCACAAAAATCATTAGAAAATAATGATAACCAAATTTACAGTTTATTAAATAATGTCGATAAAATGCTTATTAAAGAAATTGAAAGGAGTAAATATAAATATGAAAATCTAACTGATGAGCAACGCAGCATAAAAAATTATGTGGAATCTATCAACAACTTAATGAAAGAAGTTGAACGATTGCAAACACTCTCTGTTGAGCAACAGAAACAAATACTTGAATTGCAATCAGAATTAAATCAAGCACAACATTTTAACAATAATTTTACACAACATATGTAATACCTACCATTCAGCCTAAAGGCTTTATGGAGTAGTTGCAGAGGATATAAGGCGGTTAGCACTCCCGAATAAGGGGGTGATATGTATGACCGAGTTAGTATTACTGATTATTTTGTTAGTAGAACTTCTTGAGATCATTAAATACATAAAAAAATAATCGCCCAACAGCCCGCTAAAACTTGTTGAACGATTATTTTTATAATTAATTAAACAATTTCGGCTAACCGCTTTAAACGGTTTCCTCTGTAACTACATTATATATTATAAAAATTTAAAAGTCAATATGACAACACATTAATAAAAAGAGGGATACTATGAATGAACTAACTTCCGGAATTGTAAGCAGTGCAGTTTGGGATTTAATAAAGAAGGGAACTTCTGTTACAAAAGACTTTCTCAAAAACAAATTATCAAATTGGATACTGGACGATAAATCACTTGATAAAATATGTAAATATATAAATAATACACCTGATGTATATTTGAAATCCGAAGGATTACTTAAAGAATATATTAATATTGACGAAGAAATCCAAAAAGCATTAGAATTTGCTAAATACATAAAGCCAACTGTTTCTCAAAATATAGGTGTTGTAAACGGTAATGTATTCGGTAATATTGAAGGTGATGTTATTAATAATTATAATAACTCACAAAAGCCCAAAGAAACAAATAACAGTACATTTTATCTTACCGATAGATTTAATGAATATTGTCCAATACAAATTGTAAAATCGTATGATGTAACAAGAGATATTTGTAATATAGAAAACGAAAGTAACGGCCCTGTTATTAAAGCAAAGATTACAATGCCCGAAAAAGTAAAGCAATTGCCCGGATGCCAATTTGCAATGATTTTACTTTCTTTTACCCCTTTTATAAATTTAGAAAATTACTACGATGAAAATTATAATTTAGAATTTTCACTTGATACTTCTCAAAGTATTAAATTAGTGCAATTTCAAATAAAGAATGTACAGCAAAGTCAATTTATCGACTTTCCGCTTGAAAACAAGCATCACATTATACCATTAGCAAAAATGTCTTCCCGGGATTCATGGAAAGAAATAAAAGAAATTTGTTTTACCGTATTTGCCGATGACAGATATATAACAGATGAAATTGGATATATTAAAATTTCAGGATTGCGTTTAACAAAATAATTTTATATCACATTTAAGCAGTTAAGTATTAAAACTTGACTGTTTTTTTATTATATGAAATAAGGAGATTAGCTATATGCAAGAAAGAGAAATAATATATAAAATACTTTTTAGTTCTGTAGCTCCATACCTTTTAATTATAGCAAATTTAATTATAGTGGTATGTATTATCAAAATTTTATGGATTACAGTAAAAAACAAAAACAAAAAAATCAGTTCGGAAACTATTGCTTTCTCTTGCGTATGTCAATTCTTCTATTATATACTGATGGACTTAGACTTGCACTTATGGTTATCTATTATATTTTTATCAGTCTTTTTGATATTTTATAATAGTGTTAAAAGATTACAAGATGGAACATACACTTTTCCAACACTGTTATTGATGACATTTGCTATGTATTTATCTATAAGTGAATCAATTCCAATATTTTTTGTTGCAATACTTGTATCTCTCCCCATTCAAATAAGAACGCTATGGATTGAAAACAAAGATAGATAAAAATTATTAACAAACAAATTATTGACAAACAAAAATGTGAATTGTAAAATTAAGATATAAAGACATATACGAAAGGGGTCAGAGTTATGACTACACAGGAAATGAACACAAACATCACAAATGCGAATGAACCGGCAGAGAAAAAAACGAATAAGAAAAAGGCTATTGGTATTGTTGCGGTTGCGGCAGTAACGGTGGCGGCGGTCATTATTGCTATGCTGACCGCTTGCGGAAATAAACAGCCTACAGCAACAGCAGACGAAGTTATCGGTACATCTGTTCAGACTGTTACACAGGTTGTGACAGACGCTCAAGGTAACACTCATATAGAAGAAGCAACTAAGGTTGTTGAGGTTAAGCAGACACAGCCTGCGGAGAAGTCGGAAAAAGCTACGGAAGTTAATGCACAGAATGCAGCAAAGAACGACAACAAGCAGAACAACGGCGGTCAGAGCAACGGCAACGGCAACAGCAATCAGACTAACAACAATAATAACAATGGCGGCAACGGTCAGACAAGCAAGAGCAACGGTTCATCAGGCAGCACAAATAAGCCTGCAAGCAATTCAGGCTCAAGCAGTTCAAGTCAGAGCAAGCCGTCAAGTAGTTCAAGTTCATCTTCTTCCGGTTCAAGCTCAAGTTCAGGTTCATCTTCGAGCAAGCCTGCACAGCCGACTACCAAAGACCAGCACGAGGGCAAAACTTGGCACGATGCAGAGTATAAAGAGATTTACCACCCTGCTGAAACTGAAGAAGTATGGGTTCCGTATTATATTGATGCACCTATCTACGGAGAAAAGTATGGAGTAACTATCTGCAACACTTGCGGAGCAGATATTACAAATAATTGTGCTGAACACGGTAAACAGCATATGCTAAATGGTGAAAATTCAAGCTACCACAATGAATGGCGTAAAGATATAATCGGTTACGAAAAAGTTGAAGTTCCTGAACTTGGACATTATGAAACTAGGGTAATTAATAAAGCATATACAGAAAAACGACTTGAAAAAGAAGCAGGTTGGTATTAATATAAATCACTTCTAAGGGATAAAAATTGAATAACTAAAGCAAAAAGCAGTTAAGTATTTTATTATTAAAAATCTTAGCTGCTTTTTTTATTTTTATAAAAAATTGAAAGGGGATGAAACTATATGAAAAACAGGAAAAGAAGTCCACCAACAGAAAGGAAAATATACTATCTCATTGAAAGGAGAGAAAAACTTAATAATGAAAATTCTTAAAAAGCTTACAGCCGTAATCATTTCACTTGTTACTGTCTTTGCGATGTTCCCTATTGCTAATATTACGGCAAGTGCGTATTCATATACGGGACTTAGTGAGATTGGCGGCAAGGTGCTTATTGAATCATCAGAGAAACCTATCGTTCTTGTCAACAATGGCAGTGACGGTCGTTTGGACGCATATAAGTTTAAATTCAACGGTGAAATAGGCTATTGCATTGACCCACAGTCGTATGCTCAGACGACCGGCGGTCAAACTGTTGAATTTACAGACTTCTATGGAGATACAGGTAAGGAAGTTATCAAGCTTGATCCAAATTCGAGCAATGCTTCCGAAAAAGCACTCATTGTTGGTGAAGAGTTGCTGTATGCAAAACATTTCTTTGACAGTAAAGAAATTGTAGTTGAAAACAAGACTATGAAGCAGTATATGTATGACAAATTCATAGGTCCGAAAGCAGCGTATAAATACAGTTCTTTCTTTTCTGCTGCAAAGATAAGTGATGATGACGCATACTACATTTTAAGCCACTTTGCTTTATCACAGCTATATCATACTATGATTGAGGATAAAAGTACCTCTTGGAAAACTTGGAGCGGATATAGTGACATCTCTGAAATGGTAAATATGATTGTTGATGTGTGCCAGCGTGTTTCAAAGCACAGCGGTAATTACAGCAAAATTGCAGATTACGCAAGTACAACCAACATCTATATTGCACATCCAAAGCCAAAAAATCCTAAAGACGGAACATATCAGCACCTCATAGTTGAAATTCCGAAAAAGGCTAAATTGTCGTTGCAAAAGTCAGGCACTAACGATAATATTAAGGACTTGACCGAAAGCACAAATGATAAGGATTACTTAAACTTCAGCGGTGCAGAATATACTCTGTATAAAAAAGCAGACAACTCGGTTGTAGCAGTTGCACAGCTTAACAGAAACGGTAATATTTCAAAAATCAAATATTCCTACTCCAATCAGGATTGGATAGGTAAAAGCTACTTCGAGCTTGACGCAGGAGAATACTATTTGAAAGAAACCAAAGCTCCTAATTCAGGCAAATATTTTGTACTTGACAGTACAACAAAATATCCTATTACCGTTACGGCAGATGATTGCAAGCAGGAAAAAACACTTGATATTCTCAATGTGACCGATACGGAAATCGTTAAGCTCAACCTAAAAAAAGTAAGCAGTGAGCCTTCTTTAACAGAGAATAATGATTGCTACGACCTTGACGGTACTATGATTGCGGTTTATACAAGCAAAGGTTCGGCAATTCTTAATGACGGCAAAACAGGTTTATTAAGATACTTCATCACAGATAGTAACGGTGACTGCAAGGCAATTTCCAAAGACGGCAACAACTGGGATTATAACTTAAATTCAGACCTCTACAAGATTACATATAGTGATACGCTCTATGCGGTTGAAATTGAGGCAGGAAAAGGTTTTAAAAAATATGAAGATCCGGTAAAGCTTGAGCTTTCAACAGGCACATCGGGTGGCTATGCTCTGCTTACAGCAACCATTGTAAATGAGCCGTTGAACGACCCGATTAATATATTAGTGAGAAAAAAAGACGCAGTTACAGGTCAATACACTAATATGGAAAATGCAGAGTTTACCGTAAAATACTATTTGGGTTATTACTATTCTGAAAATGAACTTGTGGGTAAATCACCAGATAGAAAATGGATACTCAAAACCGATAATGACGGCTATACACATTTAGATGAAAGCTATAGAGCTGATAGCGACTATGGAGAGCCATTTTATGTAACAAGTGCGGAAAACCCTAACCCGGCTATGCCACTCGGCACTATAACAATACAGGAAACCAAAGCCCCGACAGGCTACAAAATCAATCCTGAATTGTTTATCCGACAAATTAAGGTTGATGAAGCCACAGGCTCAATCACAACCTTTAATGAGATTGAAGTGCCTGAACCACGAGATACCGTTTACGGCAATCTTACAATCTACAAAACAGCCGATGACAGTAAGCGAGGAGCTAATACTGCTAAGGATGTATGGTTTAATGTCAAGTCTGATGACGGAGTGACAGACGAAAACATAGTAACAAAAAGCCAGGGCGTAGACGGTGCAGCAACACTCAGCGACCTGCCTGTTTACAAAGCAAGCGGAGAATATGTAAAATACATAATCACAGAGCTTGGCTACAAAAATGCAGACGGTACATACTCGATACCTGACAGATATATTCCTCCTGCTAAAAAAACCGTTACGCTAAAGGAAAATGTTACTCTTTCATTTTATTTTGCAAACAGACTTCAAAAAACAGGTCTTATCGTTCAGAAAGAATCAGAGGACAGCATTATAAGCGGCTTTTACTTCTCGGTAAAGTCTGATGACGGCAAAACAAATAAGGTGCTTGTAACAGGCGAGGACGGCACTGCTCAGCTTACCAATCTTGCGGTGTATAACACAAGCAATGAAAAGGTTAAATACACAATTGACGAATTAGGCTTTAAAAATGCAGACGGTACATATTACTTCCCCACGAAGTATGTAAAGCCTGCGGCTCAAACCGTAACACTTGAGGACAGCAAGAGCATTATCGTTAAGATGTATAACTCACTTGTAAGAGGCAGTGTTCGACTTACAAAAACCGACGGCAACGGCAATCAGCTTGAGGGTATTGAGTTTGAACTCTACAACACAAAAACAGGCATTGTTAATGTTATAAATAAAAACAGCAGTATTATGTACGAAGCTGCCGACAGCAAGACGGCTGATACGGTAACAAAGCTCGTTACCGACAGCGACGGCAGAATTATTGTAAATAACCTCTTGCCCGGTGATTATTACTTCATTGAAACAGACAGCAAAGGTAATATGCCGTATGCAGGCAAGATTAACTTTACCATTTCGCCCGACAGCTTAGATACACTTGATATACAGCTTACGGTTAAGAATAACAGCGTCTTCATTCCTGAAACCGGCGGAACAGGCAACAACAGACCGATTTACATTGAAATCGGTGCTGCTGTATTAGCATTTACTTTTCTTGTGGGTGCTATTGGTTTTGGTATAAGGAAAAAGAAGAAACACATCGGCAAAAAGGCTCGACAGTAAATCTGTTGAGCCTTTTACATACAGTGGACAAATTGTCCGCAAAAAAATTTTTAAGGAGGGGTTTTCTTATGAGAAAATCAATTAGAAAATCATTCACAGGCAAACTGCTCGCAGTAGTAATGATGTTGACATTACTCTTTGCGGCGATCCCAACAGCAAGTGCGGCTACTGCACTTAAGACAAACCAAAAGGTAAATATCAGTGTGAAATGCACTAAACCGGGCTATACTTTTGAACTTTTCAGAGTTGCGGACCTCAAGAGCACAACAGCCACTCCGTTCAAAACAGAGTACACATCGCTTATTTCTTCTGTAAGTGCTGAAATTCTTGCAGGCGATTCAAAGGCTGCTCTTGACGCACTCGATAACGCTGATTTAAGTACAGCAGTATCACAGGGTACATTTACTTCATCGGCAACAAACACAACACAGAGCTTTTCAAGCCTTGCACAAGGTATTTATTATATCAAGTGTGTTAAGTACCCTGCCGGTGTTACAAGTATCACAAACTCTGTTCTTGCTCTCCCGTATTACAATAACGGTGAGTGGGTATACAGCTACGCTGAAATCAATCTTGCAAGCAAAGTTGCTGACAGCACACCGTCAACAGAAAAGTCAATTACCAACAGCACAAAGAACAATACTAACTATACAGATGTAAGCCTTGGCGACACTGTAAACTTTAAGCTCAAGAATACAGTAGCAGGCTCAAATGACATTAAGCTCACAACATATGCTGTATATGATGATATGTCAGCAGGTCTTACACTTAACAAAAGCTCATTCAAGGTTACACTTGTTGACGCTAAAGGTGCTAAAGTAGCTGACCTCACTAAAGGCACAGATTACAAGGTAAATGTAACAAGCGAGGGTGAGGGCAAAAACACAAAGTTTAATGTTGCACTTACTTCCGAGTATCTTGCAAAGTCAGATTTTTATACAAGCAACGCAAAATTTGTTATTGTAACATATTCAGCAACACTCAACAAGTATGCTGTGAAAGGTACAGCAGGCAACCCTAATGAGGATGTTAAACTTGAATATGGTAATACATCAGGTGTTGATTCTGTTCCCGGCAATAAGGTATATGTTTACACTTATCGCATTGGCGTAAACAAGCTCGATGAAGCAGGCAATCCGCTTGCAGGTGCAACCTTTGAACTTTACAAGACAAAGGCTGACGCTGAATCACAGAAAAACGCTATTGCAACAGGTACATCAGACAGCAACGGCACAGTTAAGTTTATGAACTCCGCTAACGAAGAAATGAAAGTACAGAGCGGAACATATTACATTGTAGAAACTGTTGCTCCTGCCGGTTACAATGTTTACGGCAAGGTAATTGAAGTTGAAATCCCTGTTCAGTATAATTCGGTGTTCACTAAAGGCACTTGGGTACAGAATGCACCGACAAACGGCGCAGTTGAAATTACCGTAACTGATACAATCGTATTCTTCCCTAAGACAGGCGGATATGTAGGCTTCATTCGTGTAGCAGGATTTGCTTGTGTAGGCATTTCTCTTGCGTTGGTACTTGCATACCTCATCAAGAAGAAATCGGCTAAGACAGCTAAATAATTAAACTATAACAAAAGGGCTGCCGATTTATCGGTGGCCCTTGATTATCCAAAATTATGAAAACTAAAATATTTTTTATATCTCTCTGCGTTCTTGCCGCAGTCGGAATAGGCTTTTTAATCTATCCGAATATAGCCGATTACATCAACAGTAAAAGCAATGAAACAGTTATAAAAAACTACAGTGAAAGCACTCAAACAATGTCTGATGATGAAATCGACAACGAGCTTGCTAAGGCTCAAAATTTTAACGAATTGCTTGCAAAGAGTGCATTAAACGATGAAGAAAAAGACGAATACAATGCAGCAATGTCAGAGTATGAGAACATTCTCAACTATGACGATATAATGTGTACTATCGAAATTCCAAAGATAAATGTTGACTTACCGGTGTATCACGACAGCACCAACAGAGAAGAAAAACTCAAAAACGGCTGTGTACATTTGGCAAACACTTCCTTGCCCATTGGCGGTGCAAGCACACACGCTGTTATATCCGCTCACTCCGGTTATCCTGAACAGGTGTTCTTTGATGAGTTGGACAAACTGCAAATCGGAGATACCTTTAAAATAAATGTACTGAATAAAACACTCACATACAAGGTGTGTGAGATTAATATAGTTGACCCTGACGATTCAAGTAAACTTGAAATTGAGAACGGCAAAGACTATGTGACATTGGTCACTTGCTATCCGTACTCAATTAATACGCACAGATTGTGTGTGCGTGGCGAAAGGGTTGAAGATACGATTACTGATACTGCAACAGCTGATGAGGTGATTAGTAATGATAATCATAATGATTTAACGCTTGTGTTTATCATTTTAGGTATTAGCTTGTTAGTTGTTTTAATTATTTGTATTAAGAGAACAGTTTGTAAAAGGAGGTAAGAATGTGATTGAAAATATGATAGGTAAAAAAGTTTTCTTGGTTGATGACTTAGGTGACGGAGAAATGCTGATGTGCAGTGATACTGTCACCGCAGTTCTTTTGGAAGAAAATAGTATGAGCGTAAGGTGCAAAACATCAGGCAATGAATTTTGGACTGTTGGTAAAAATGCTTTTTTCAGCGAAAGTGAAGCTAAACAAGCATTTGAGGAGTATATATGATTATTTACGGTGATATAACAAAGCTCGATGATATAGAAGCTATTGTGAATGCTTCTAACGGTATTGGCTATATGGGTGGAAGAGTGTGCGTTAAGGAATTACATAAAGGTGTAGCCGAAAGTATACAGTATGTTACAAAAGGAGCAGTTGAGAAGCTTGCTAAAAAAGAATGTAAAGCTCATCATATATTCGGCTATGCTCCCGGAGAGGTGTTTGTTACAGATGCTCCAAATGTCGACAGAAGTACCTATACTAACTACGAAATGGGAACTACTACAATGACATATGTAACTATACTAATGCTTGCAAGATACTTTTCTGTTGACTTCAATACCTTGCTCTGCTATGACCTTCAAACCACAAATTAATATAAATAAACGATAGGGAGTGAAAAAATGAACAATAATTCATCTTCAAAAAACGGCTGTATAACACTTATTGTAGTATTAGTGCAAATTGTATTTATTGGATTAAAGCTGCATAATGTAATTAATTGGAGCTGGTGGTATGTGTTGTCACCTACACTGATTTATGCAGGTTTATGGTTCATAACCGCAATTATAATATTTTTTGACGATTAAGTTAGAGAAAAGAAAGAGGAACGGAAAATGAATATTTGGAACAATTACATAACAAGTGTACGAACCAAAATACAAGTCAAACAGGATAAAAATTTACTTACTGAAAGACAATGGAAGTTAAAACATTTTGTGAAAATTAATGATAAATGCGGTAAATATTTATGGATTAATGCCTATTGTCCATCTAAGGAGCTTTACTTATGGGACGAGGAAGTCAGACCTATGACTGAAAAAGAGCTTACAAATTACCGTACTGAGGAAAAGGAAAAGCGTGCAGCTCAGGCAAAACGCAGAGAGTTAAAGGCTGAGTATAAGAAAAGACAAGAAATCGGACAAAGTGTATCAGTAAGGAATATTATGAGTACATTAAAAGAAAATGAAATTATAATAGTTGACACTGAAACGACTGGACTCGATTCTGTAACAGATGAGCTGTTACAAGTGTCTATTATTAATGGTGTGGGCAAGACACTATTTAACAGTTATATAAAGCCTGAAAGAACAAAGAGCTGGATCGAAGCTATGGCAATCAATCATATAACTGCTGAAATGGTAGTGAACGCACCGACAGTTTCCGATGTTTATCACGAATTAAACAATATTATAAAGTCGGCAAAAGTCATAATTGGTTACAATGTAGGTTTTGATTTGATGTTCTTGTCTGCCTGTGGCATTGAGAATACTAAAGCCACAACTTTTGATGTTATGAAAATGTTCGCAGACATATACGGTGAATGGAGTGAGTACTATGGTTGTAATAAGTGGCAGACGCTAACTAAGTGTGCCGAATATTACTGCTACGATTGGGGCAGTGAAACAGCACACGATAGTTTAGCGGATTGCAAAGCAACGCTATACTGCTACAAGAAAATGCAAGAACAAAAGATGAAATAAAACAATTAAAGGAAAATATAAAAATGAAAAAAGTTAAAAAAATGATTACTGCTTTAGCAACAAGTATTTTGGTTTTAGGGTGCAACATATCTGCATTTGCGTTAGGCTTTGATATAAATAATGACGGTGTTGTTAATGTAAACGATGTTACATTCTTGCAGAATGAAATATCTAATTTCAATGATAATACAGACTATGATTTAAACAATGACGGCAGAGTTGATGTAAACGATATTTCAACATTACAAATAGAAATTTCAAACAACAATATTAAAAACATTGAGGCGAACACAAAACTATCTGTAGTGACAAATGAGTATAAGAAAAATGTTGGTGATACAGTTACATTTTCAATAATAACCAATAACGCTATAAGCGACATTACATACTCATCATCAGACAGTACAGTTGCAAAGATTGTTTCGTCTGATAAAAATATGGTAAAAGTGAAAGTTAATAAGGTCGGCACCGCTACCATTACCGCCCAACAATGTTCTAAGTCCGTATCAGTTAAGTTCAATGTTGATAAAGCAAAATGTATTGATATTTCAGAATGGAACGGTGATATAAATTTCAACAAAGTAAGAAAAGCAGGTGTCACTTGCGTTATTATTCGTGCAGGCTACGGAAAAGACCCGAATCAAGAGGATAATGAATTTCAGAAATATTATAAGCAAGCAAAAGCCGCAGGCTTAAATGTAGGTGCGTATTGGTACAGTTACGCTACATCTGTCGATGCGGCAAAAGCAGAAGTAAGAAATTGTATGAAAACCATTCAAGGTAAAGAGTTTGACTTGCCAGTTTTTCTTGATGTAGAAGAATACAGACAAGCTGTTTTGCCACGCAGAACACTAACTGATATAATTTCAACATTTTGTGACGGCATAAAAAGCAACGGCTTCGAGTCGGGTTTGTATTCGGCAAAATCAATGCTTGTTGACAGTGCTTATCCTGATGAGCTTGCAAGTAAATATCTGATTTGGATAGCAGCTCCGAATACTTCCTACTCTGATTTGCCGTCATATGTTGATTTATGGCAATACAGTTGGACAGGCCCAGTTGACGGTATAAGAGGTGATGTTGATTTAAACTACATATATAACTTAAATTGATTTCGATATTTAGGAGCAGTGTATTAAAATATGCACTGCTTTTAATATATAACAAATAAAAAAGGAGGTATAGATCATCAAGCGAAAAATCAACCCTGTATTCGTTATTGTATGTGCAGGAATTATTGTAGTAATGATTGCAGTTGTTATAATCGTAAGTCTTGCGGTTAATGGCAAAACAGAGAAAGAAGAAGTAAATACTACAGCTTCTTATTCAAGTTCAGTTATAAAATTCACTAATGCCGCAGAAACAACACAAAGTATTTCTAAGTGGCAAAACAGCAGTGAATTAGCAACACAACAATCTTCTCAAAGCGTTAATAGTGAACGCTCCGAAAGTTCAGAATCACAATCAAAAAGTGAAAGTAAATCTGAAGATTCAGAGCACGAGCAATCACAAGAACCTAACGAAAACAGCATAAACAACAGTTCTCATAATTCATCACAAAGCAATAACAACTATTACCGACCACAGCAATCTGAAACACCAAAACCTGAACCGACAAAGGTTCAAGAGCCTCAAACAACTAAAAAAGTTGAGAAGCCAACTTCAAAACCTACTGTAAAACCGCAAGAAACAACTAAAGATAATATATATTTGTCTTATTCGTCAGTTTCTATACATACAGATGATGTTTTGTTTCTTAACTTAATCGGAGCAGATAACGGAGTTTCATGGTCAGTCGGTAACTCGTATATTCTTCAAAATTATGGAGGAGGTGGAAATCAATGCAGCTTTAAAGCATTGAAAAAAGGGTCAACAACAGTAACAGCAACATATAACGGTAGGTCATATACCTGCTATGTAACAGTTAATTAACGGAGGTAATTTTTATGAATCTTAAAAAAATCAAAAACAAAGTGTTATCATTTTCAATCACATCAGCACTGATTTCATCTATAACAGCAATTAATGCTTATGCTGCCGATAACAACGCCGGTGTTGATATTTCGGGCGGCATTAATAAAGCAATTAATGAAGTAAAAGTACAATTTAAAGATGTAGTCGCAGTCATTTTTGGATTTTTGACACTTGTAGCATTAACAGTCGCAGTTGCAAAGCTTGTTAAAGGATTGCTCAGCCATCGTAATCAGGGAACTGAAATTCCATGGGCAGGAATCGGAATGGCATTTGGTGCTACTATTGTTTGTGGCGTGGTTGCCGGAGCAGGCTTCTTTGGTTGGTTTGGTTTAAGCTAAAAGGAGCAGCATATGATAGATTCTTTACTTTTAATCCTTGCTGATATATTTTGTATGGATTTAACAAAAGACTTACACTATACAATTGCTCAGTTTATGTCTATTGGTCTTGCAAGTTGGTCAACCGACATAATCAATCAAAATAATAATTATACAACAAGCCTTTTTGATAATAGTATGGTTACAAATTTTTTGTTTTTTATAGAAAGCTTTGCCGGATTGCTTTTAGTGTCCGGTATAGCTTTTGCAGTATTTGACTTTGCTGTTTCAGTCGGTGAGGGAGAACGAGTTTCTCCTATTAATCTCCTGCTTAATATTTTCAAAGGTCTGTTAGCTTCATTACTAATAACTACCCTGCCTGTATCCTTGCTGATTTTTACAAATCATATTTGTAACATTATTTGTCAGGCATTTACAGATGATATTACTATAAATTTTATCGTCCAAATAAATTCAGATAACAGTACAAGTTCAGCAAATTTCTTTTCCGGGTGGGGATTCGCTATATTTATGCTGATTACATTTGTTTGTGTAATTAAAGTATTCCTTGCAAATATAAAACGAGGCGGAATTTTAATAATTCAAATGTTTGTCGGTTCTTTGCACTTATTCAATGTACCACGAGGATATTTAGATTCGTTTTCAGGGTGGTGCAAACAAGTAATCGGCATTTGTGCAACATCTTTTATATCAAATATACTAATCGTTTTAGGTGCGGTTGTATATTGTACTCAAGACGGCGCAGATGTATGGGATTTGATTTTAGCCACAGGTGTTATGCTTGCTGCGGCAGAAGCTCCGAGAATTTTACAGCAATTCGGACTTGATACAAGCGTAAAAGCTAATGTATCTCAAGCTATTTTTGCTACAAGCGGTATTACATCAATAATCCGCTCTTTTGCTCACTAAAAGGAGGCTAAAAATGAGAAAATTTTACTATCCCGATAATCTTACGGCAGTAAAGCTATATAAATACTGGACTATAACAGATTTATTTGTAATGGTAAGTATATTTGCTTTTTCAATAATAATGTTTTTGTCATTGCATATTTGGTTTTTTATAGCTTTTCTGCCTGCATACGCATTTTTGTCTGCCCGCTTTGTGGATTATTCAGTAATCAGATTATTTGTGCTGTTCATAAGGTTCTTGTTTACTGATGTACTTATTTTGAAATGGAGGCGATAAACTTGTCAAAAAAAGATCGCAAACTTAACAAAGCAATTAAGAACAATAATACAAGAGTGCAGAATTTCTTTGAAATAGCTGAGATTAAAGAAGATCATATTCTTACTACACGCAATGAGGAAAAATATTTTCTTGAAGTTAAGCCCAAAAATATTACTGTTCTCTCAAAGCCCATAAGACTTGGTATTATTGACTCACTTACAAATATCATTTCTGAACTGCCTAAATCTGAAATTTTGTGTCTTAATAATTCACAAAACTATGAAAATAACATAAGACATCTCGAAAATCTGAAAAGCAAAGAAAATAACGCAGCCATTGCAGCTCTTGACATCAAAGACATTGAATATATGAATAATATAAAATCTGCTATGTCAACAAGCAGATCATTTTTTATTATTTTAAGAACTTCTCAGCAGGACAGCAGACAGCTTGTAAATCACGCATTGCAACTATGTGCCGAGCAAAATTTCAATGTACAGCTTGCAGAGAAAAAAGATATTAAAAAGATGTTGTCGATTTATCTTGAGCATACATCATACGATGAAGAGTTGCCTGATTATGACGGCGAACAATACGGATTATCTAAAAATGAAAGCCTTAAAAATTTTGTGGATATAATTGCACCGTCAATTATGGACTTTAAGCACAGGCGATATTACATAGTAGGTAATACATACAGAAAAGTTTTTGCTATCAGAAGATATAAAACCGAAACAGAACAAACTGCAATACTGTCTGAAATCGGTGAAATGGGCGGTGTAACATTACATATATATAATGAAAGAGTTACACCGTCAGAGCAAGAAAAAATCTTTGAAAAAGCAGAACGAAAAAATATGGGCGATATTGCAGAGGCAAAAACTATGTCTAAGTCAATAGACAGCAAGGAAAATATTTTAGACATAGAAAAAATACTCAAAGAATCGCACCGAACAAAAGAAGAGTTTATACATTGCTCTGTTTATGTAGAAGTAATAGCTAATTCTCTTAATGAACTAAGAGATATGCAAATAAAAGTATGTTCAACGCTCAATAAAAATCATGTAAAATACGATGAATTGTATATGCAGCAGCGTGACGGTTTTGCTTCGGTAGCTCCTTTTGGACTTGATATGTTTGATAAAGAATTTGCAAGAGTATTACCTGCAAGTTCAGTGGCTAACCTCTTCCCCTTCAGCTACTCCGGCAAAACAGACCCTAAAGGATTGTTCTTTGGTCGAGCCGTACACGGTGGAAATATTCTTGCCGATATTGACCATAGAGATACCGATAAAACCAACGGTCATATAGCAATTTTCGGTAACTCCGGTGAAGGTAAGTCATTCCTTATAAAATTGCTTATATGTCTTTTCCGACAACAGCAGAAAAAAGTTTACAGTATGGATTCTGACAAAGAATGTATAGATGTAACTAACGGACTCGGCGGCACAAACATTGATATGCTGTCAGGCAAGTATTTTATAAATGTAATGCAGCCTCGCCTTTTGAATGATCCTCTTGATGACAGCTATACTGATGATGAACCTGTTGCGTTTAAACATAAAACAATTATTTCTCAACATATAGCATTTCTCAAAGATTTCTTTAAAACATATAATCCTGCTATTACAACAGCTGAACTTGATACTCTTGAAATAATGCTTGAAGAACTGTACAAAAAATTTCATATTACAGACCGTACCGATTTGAGCAAGCTTACAAATGTTGATTATCCTATACTTTCAGATTTGTTCAAAGAAGTTGAAAGACAGCTTAATATTTATGATGAAGTTTCAAAAATTAACGGAAAAGAAATGCTTTTTACAAAAGATACTCTCCGTAATCTTGCACTTTGTATTCGTTCAATATGTATCGGTACGGACTCTACATTCTTTAACGGTTATACAAACATTCCGAATGCAGACCACATAAATTTTGATGTAAAGAATTTATTAAACACAAACGAAAACTTAAAAAATGCAATGTATTTCAATATTCTTTCGTTTATGAATAATAAATTTTTGACGGAAGGCAATACGGTTGTAATTGTTGATGAGCTGCACGAGGTAATTAAAAGTTTAATTGTAATTATGTATCTGCGATCATTTGTTAAGCGTGGCAGAAAGAAAAACAGTAACCTTGTTATCGCTTCACAAAATATTGAGGATTTAATGATTCCGGGGGTTGTTGAATATACAAAGCCGTTCTTCTCAATACCTACTCACCGTTTTCTCTTCTACCCCGGCACTGTCAATATTAAGGAGTACAAAGCTATAACTAATATGCTTGATGAAGAATGGGAGCTTATACAAATAAGTAAAAGAGGTCATTGTCTGTACTGCTGCGGTAATGAACGCTACTACTTACAAATTATTGCACCGGAATACAAAAAAGAGTTATTCGGCACAGCAGGTGGTAAATAAATGACTACAGCAGTTAAGTATTTTTTACTTATCATTAATAACAAGAAAGCAAGAAATACAATTATAGGAATAGTCATAGGTGTTATAGCCGCCGTTTTATTTCTGTTGATGTTTACATATGAATCTACACAACAAAATGCAGCACCAATTGCAGAAAAAGCAAAAGAAGAGTACAGCTTTTGGCAAACTCACACTCCAGGCAGTCAAAATTTATCCTGTCAAGGTGAACGCTATTGCTCATATTTTAAATCTTCTGTGACAGATTGGTGCTGTTATTTTGTCGGTTACTGTATTCAGGAATCAGGCTATGAAACCAAAGATTTTGGCTTTGCACCGGGAACTATTATGTGGACAAACAACCTAAAAGAGCTTGGAAAATTAAAAAGTGCCGATAACTATACACCGCAAGTTGGCAACTTAATTTTCTTCAATTACGGTGGCAGAAGCCATTATAAAGCAACCGGTAATGTAGATCATATAGGCATAGTTGTTGAAGTAAAAGATAATTCTGTTACAGTAATTGCCGGCAATGAGTACAATGGCCAAACCTCCAACTGGGCAACTGTAAGTTATGTAAATAAATACATATTACAATTAAACGATGACAGCATAGCTTGCTATGGAGCGGTTGGTTCAGCAATTGAAAAAGGTCTTGCAAATGTAACAAGAAATGTTATTACTCACAATGAAGTAGGTGTATTTTACAACGAACTTGATAACAGCGATTTCGGTTCTGTTATAGCTAATGATAACGGTGCTCTGTCAGTAGGTGCATACGGTTGGCACGGTAATAACGCATTATCACTCTTGCGTAAAGCATACAGTATAAGCAATGCAGAAATTAACCGAGTAGCTTTATCTTACTCAAATACCGGTAGGAAAGTTATTGCCGCTATAACAAACGGAAGCGATTGGTCAAGTTATGTCCCTGACAGCTATACTTGCTCATGTATTAAAGCAATGCTGCTTACGAATGCAGGCATAGAAGCACAAAATCAAACATCAACAGAAAATGCGGAAGAATATATCGCAATTTGTCAGGAAAATAATATCAATGATAAGCGAGCTATCGTTTACTGTGCAGATATATTAAATCAATTTGGCACAGGTTCATTTGATAAAAATGTTTACGGCAACGGTCATAATGGTGTTTTATACGGTGTATCTAACGCAACTCTTGATTCTGTTTATTCTTCTAAAAGGGCTTGGAGTGACAGCAACTACAGCTATGAAACAAGACGAAAGTGGACATATGACTACCTAAAAGGCTTATCTGACACGGATTTCAGCTAACAAGTGTCCCACGGTGGGACACTTGTTGCTACTTTGGTATATGAAAGGAAGAAAAATGAAAAAGAAATTTATTATAGCAACGGTCGTTATTTCTGCAATAACAGTTATTGTAACAGGGTGTGGTTTGAAAGATGATACTAATAAAACAGAATCGACTACTGCTCCTGTTACAGTTGAAACCACAACTATGAACACAGAAAATTTGCAGCAAAGGATTGAAGAATTGGAAAGTGAAAAGCTCAAATATGACAGACTGTTTAATATTGAAGTCAAAGATGTCATTGATAAATATTGTCAGCTTTACCTCTCCTACTCCGGTTCACAAAGTAATAATATTTCTCAGCTCAAGGATTACTTATCAGATGATTATTATAATCAATTACAAACAACAATAGGTCACAGCACATACGATGATAATTATGAGCAAGCTACAGGCTTGGTACAATTGTATGTTTCTGACTATGAGGATAACGGTTCGTTTAATGTTATGGCTATTTGCAGTCAGACAATCATATACAACGATGAAGTGTCAAACTCAAATGTAACATACAATTTCAATATGGGATATTACGATAATATATGTAAAATTCGTTCAGTCGAGAAAATCTTTTAAGAGGTGATTTTATGATACAGTCAGATAGATTTTTTAACAAATTAACTTTAACCAATGATAATATACCTGATGATAAATTATTAGGCTCTTGCTTTTATCTTACATCAAAAGTAATAGACGAAACTGCTGTTAAAGCCAAAAATATTCTTAATTCAAACACTCTTTCTTTCGTTTATAACGCTTCTGTTGAATATTTATACCAAAAATATCTTGAAGATCCCGAAAAAATAAAAAGTATTTTTCGAGAAGAAAGAGAAAAATTTGATATAATTCCTAAAAAACAAAAAAGTCTTTATATTACCAAAAAGAGTTATAGAATGCTGATGTTTCTTAAAAGAGAGCTTTATATTTCAAGAGGATTTGTAATGCAAATAGCAATTGAGCAGTATTATAACTATCTTTGTTCAGATGAATACCTTACACTTTTAATTAATAAGCGTAATGAAGTTTTAAAGGAGAATAGCGTATGCAATCAGTAAACAAACAGCAGATAAGCGTTCAATTGCCCTTATCAACGATAAATAAAATTGAGAGCTTAAAGAAACTTGATGACGGCAAAACAAGCAGAAATAAGATAATTGAATCAGCTGTTGATTTTTACTTTGGCTATAAAACATCTGAAATTACGCAAGATTATCTATGCTCTATTGTAGGACAAAAAATTGAAGGTATGATAAACAATGCTTCAAACAGAACCTCAAAACTGCAATTCAAAGAAGCTGTTGAAATTAATGTGCTTACTCGTATAGTTGCAAGTATGATGGAACTTGACAAAGACTCATATGATAAAATGCGTAGAAAAGCTGTAGAAGATGTTAAGGCAAGCAAAGGCATTATATCAGCATATGAAGCTCAAACATAACGGAGGCTGCTATGGTTGGCACAAGGTTTATTTTAAACTCCCGTTACTTTCATATAGCCAAACCCGGAGAAAAGCTAAGCGATCACGCCTTAAGCGGTGAGCATGCAGCAAATCTTGTACGGTATTGCGGTACAAGGGAAACCGTTGACAAAAACATTGATATGGCAGATGATTTACCGATTACTTTTAAGCAAAAAGTATCTGTTAAAGATTTACTTAATCTCTATACAGAAAAAGGTCTTAGTGCAGAGTGTGAAGAATACAAAGCTTATGAAGCTAATCCTACAAGAGCGAATGCTTCAAGTTTAATGCTGCATTTGGCAAATAAGCTTTCTGAAAACACTTCATTAAATTTATCGGAACAGAACATAGTAAATGAAGCTATAAGATTGGCACAGTTTTATGATGTTAAAAATCGACCTGCAACAAAAAAGCAAGAAGAAACCATTAAAGAATTTCTTGAACAATTAAATTATAAAGAAGATGAGGATAAACCGTTGGAGTACACCGATTATATCAATAATCCAACTATGTCAAATGCCTCTGACCTTATATCAAGACTTGCGGAAGAATTACTGTTCAACGAAGCAGGAAATTTGATAGAATATGCAGCTAAAAGACCGGGTGCTTATAAAGTCGGTGAGCACGGTTTATTTTCATCATACCCTGATGTAGATCTTGACAGAGTTGCCGAAGAAGTATCAACTCACAACGGAAACATATGGACTGACATTCTCTCGCTCAGACGAGAGGACGCTGACAGGCTCGGTTATGACTGCCAAAAGCTATGGAAAGATTTAATAATGTCTAAAGTTGACCTTATCGCAGAAGCTCACGGTATAAACATTAATAATCTGCAATGGTATGCTGCTATGCACAATACAGGTCATCACCCGCATGTACATTTATTCGTTTACTCAACAGACCCAAAAGAAGGCTTTTTGTCTAAGAAAAATATTAAGAATTTAAAATCAGAGTTTGTTAATGAAATTTTCAAAGATGAACGACAGGAAATATATATTAATAAAGACAAATACCTAAACGAGCTAATCAGTCAGAGTAAAAATTCACTAAATAATCTGCTTTCCGAACCTAATCAATATATTTCCGATGAAACTTTAAAATACTTAGTTAATCAAATGTTGACCCTTTCAAGCAAAGATTTCAGCAAAGGAAGAAATACTTACGGCTTTTCTTCACCTGACAAGAAAAAACTTGTAGATGATATTCTAACCACACTTGTAAGCAATAACAACCAACTGTCAAATCTTTATGATAAGTGGTGTGATGAAAGCTACAGTTTGAGTAAATACTATTCAAAAAAAGAATTTGTAAAGCCTGACATTTCCAAAATTGATAAATTTACATCTATCAAGAATTATATTTTAGAATGTGCAAAATCTATGAATCAAAGCGGAACATTTATAACTGCAACTGATGATATTACGATTTCTCCCCCACCGAATATTACAGCTCCTACAGAAACAGAACCGCAATCAGCAGATGATAACGCTTTTATTGATGATACAAAGCCGGAAGAATACGAATATACAGAGTTACAAAAAATTCCCTCATTTATACTTGGAAATGAAGAAAAGGAAGTTATAGATTTTAAAAAAGCGTATCAAAATTCAAGTGATTTGCAAACCAGAACTGCACAATCTTGCAGAAAACTTGCGGATTGTTATTACTACGGAAAAGGTACGGAAAAAGATTATAATGCAGCTCAAATGTGGTACGGTATTGCTGCCGACAGTTACGGTGACAGTATGTCTGCATATAAACTCGGACAAATGTATTTATACGGTACTAAAGATACAGAAATCAATAAAGAACTTGGCAACTACTATTGCAAAACAGCTTTTATTCAATTCAGAGATGGGTTAAAAAACAGAAATTACTTTTATGAACTCGAAAACGATTCTGACAATTTGCATTATTACAGTGAAGTTGATTCTTATGAAGCATATATTGAATACCTGTTAGGCCGAATGTACCTTAAAGGCGAAGGTGTTGAACAGGATTATCGCTGCTCAAGTAATGTTTTTAGTCTTGCTGCAAAAAACGGTTATTCGCATGCTTACTACTACCTTGGCAATCAATTTTATTATGGCCTTGGTTTTACTCAAGATTATGAAAAAGCATTTGACTATTACTTAAAAGCAGATAGAAAAGGTGATAAATATGCGGCATACAGACTTGGTAAAATGTGTTTGTCCGGTGAGGGTGTAAATATTGATATACAGCAGGCAGAGCATTATTTTTCAAAAGCAACTAAAACAGTTGTGCTTGCAAATTATGACCTTGCAAAGCTGTATGAGGATTATGCCGATGATTTTAATAATGTTTCAAAAGACTATATTAACGGCTTATATAAAAAAGCATTGGAAGGTATGATAGAACAAGAAGAAAACGATATACAAAATGCTTTTACAGAAATGCGTATAGCAAATATGTATCTTGCAGGAAAAGGCACAGATATTAACATTAATTCTGCAATTGAGTGGCTCAATAAAGCAGCTAAACAAGATAATCCAAATGCAGCATATCAGCTTGGTTACATATACTCTTCCGAAAAATACAATATCATTGACGAGCAAAAGGCTAACGAAAATTATAAAAGAGCCTGCTTGGGATATGAAAAAGCAGAAGAAGAAAACAGTAATGTTACAGCTGAAAGCAGACTTGGTAAGATGTATCTAAACGGCTACGGTGTTGAGAAAGATATTCAAAAAGCTGTAATTTGGCTAAAAAAGGCTACATTAAACGGTAGTGCTTCATCTGCATACACGCTTGCAAAGCTATGCGAAAACGGTGACGGCATCGAAAAGAATATTGAAGAGGCATACAGTTATTATCAAATATCTGCTGTACTCGGTAACTTCTACGCAAACTATCAAGTCGGTAAAATTTCTCTTCAAAAGGGAGAAATTGAAAAAGCTGTTGAGAATTTTCAAGAAGCAGCAAAAGGAAATATATCTCACGCTTGGTTTAAACTCGGTAAAATATATTCAGACGAAAGTTACGGACTATATGATATTTCAAAAGCTCAGCTATGCTACAGTAATGCTTTAAATCTTTACATAACAGATTATACCCAAAATCCTGATGACTTTACAGCCTATAGACTCGGAAAAATGTATTTTAACGGTTTAGGTACTGATATTGACATAAATAAAGCTATACATTGGTTTTCACAAGCTGAAAAACTCGGCAATACAAATGCTGCCTATCAGTTAGGTAAAATAGCATTTGAAAATAATGATATTGAAAATGCTATAAAACATTTTCAATATGCAGCACAAGGAAATATATCTAACGCTTGGTTCAATCTTGCTAAAATTCGTTCAAACGAAAGTTATGCCCATTATGATATTGCAAAAGCTCAGCTATGCTACAGTAATGCTCTAAATCTTTATATAACAGATTACAAGCAAAATCCTAATGATTATATTGCTTATCGTCTTGGTAATATGTATTTAAAAGGGTTAGGAACCGATATGAACATTAATCAAGCTATATATTGGTTTTCCGAAGCTGAAAAATTTGAAAATGCAAATGCAGCTTATCAGCTCGGTTATATCTATCACTCCGAAAAATACGGATTACAAAACAATGAGCTTGCAAGTAATTATTTTAGAAAAGCATTATCGGCTTATCTTATCCGGTTTAATAACAATCAAACAGATTCAGAATTAGCTTTGCGAATAGGTACTTTTTATCAATACGGATTGGGAATCGAACGAGATATTGAAAAGGCTCTTTTGTGGTATAAAAAGGCTGTTGAACTCGGCAATATAAAAGCACAGCAAAAAATTGAAGAAACTAACACGCAACAGCAAATAACAGTGCTTAATCTTGCCTCTATAGCCGCTCATATGGGCAAAATTATTAATACAGAAACAATTGCCGCCGCAAAGCAAAAATACACATCTGATTCAAAACAGCTAAGAGATGAAAAAATACAAAAAATACAATTAGGTCACGCTGTATCTGACAATCCAATCAGCTATGACTATTAGGGAGGTTAAAGAATGTCAAAATTTATTCCGTTTACAGATGAAGAGTTGTATCAGGCTCATCATAAAGATATTAAAGAATATCTTGAAAGTATAGGAGAGAAAGTTTTACATAGCGGTACAGAATATATGTGGGAAGCACATGACAGCGTAAAAATACGAGGTCATATTTGGTACAGACATTCTACAGGTGAATCGGGTACGGCAGTAAATTTTCTGATGACATTTTTTGATTTTAGTTTTCAAGAAGCAGTAATAACTTTGCTTGACGGAAATTACAAAGCTACAAGCAATTCAAAGCCTGTTGATTTTATAAACGAACCTGATATTTACCATAAAAAAGACAGAGTAGTTTTACCTCAAAAAAACACAAACAACAAACGCTTGTATGCTTATCTGTGCAATTCACGCTGTATTGATTACAGTGTTGTCAGATACTTTGTAAAAAAAGGTCTTATATATGAAGATAAAAGCAACCACAACATTGTATTTCTCGGCAAAGATAAAAAAGGAATAGTCAGGTATGCCGGATTAAAAGGTACGCTTACTGTTAAATCTTTTAAAGGTGAGATTACCGGAAGTAACAAAATATACTGCTTTAAGCACATTGGTTTATCTGATGTGCTTTTTGTTTTTGAAGCTTTTATTGACTTATTCAGTTTTATTACTTTGTATCAGCTTGACGAAAACTGGCACACATACAACTACATAGCTTTAGGAGGACTGAATTTAGAAGCTTTGAAAAAATGTGTTGAAGATTACCCGCATATAAAGAAAATCTATATATGTACAGATAATGATATAAACAGTTCTGACGGCAAAAATCACGGACAAGACTTTGCTAAAAAAGCACAAAAATTATTTCAGGTCAAATATAAAACTGAAATAATAACCCCTAAGCTAAAAGATTGGAACGAAATTTTAAAACAAAGGAGTCAAAGTTATGGGAAGTAGCTCAACAAGCGGAATTATTATATTTTCAATAATCGTATTAGTTGTACTTATAGCTGCGTACTTTATATCATCAAGCGGCAAAAATTTAAACTCTATTAAAAGCAAGCCTGTCGGTGACGGCCAATTCGGTGACCAAAAATGGGCCACCAAACAAGAATTAAATAATAATCTTGTTATTATACCATATGAACCCGAAAAGTGGAGAAATGGCGAAAACAGGCCACAGCTTGAGGGCATTATACTCGGTGCAGTAAAAAGCGGTAAAAAAGTATCTGCATACATTGATACATCTGATAATCATACTCTCTCCGTATCTGCTCCGGGTGGCGGTAAAACATCTTCTTTCGTCTATCCTAATCTTGAATTTTTAGCGGCCGTTGGCAATCCTTTTTTCGTCACAGATACAAAAGGTGACGCTCATCAGACATATGCACCTGTTTTGGAAAAATATTACGGGTACAAAACTTATGTAATAGATTTAAGAAATCCTACTCGCAGTGACAGTTACAATCTGATGTATCTTGTCAATAAATACAATGACCGCTATGAATCAACAAAAAGTCTTGCAGACAAAGCACGGGCTGAAACATATGCAAAAGTTCTTTCAAACTCAATCGTACATATGGACGGTTTCAAAAGTGCAGGACAAAATCAATACTTTTACGAATCTGCAGAAGGCATTATTACAGGCGTTATCTTACTTGTATCCGAACTTTGTGAACCCGAAGAAAAGCACATAGTATCAGTTTTTAAAATAATTGAACAGCTCCTTGAAATTGACCCACGAACAGTAAATAAAAAAGGAGTAATGCCTACAACTTATCTGACTGAATTATATACAATGCTGCCGACTAATCATAAAGCAAAATGGTTTATGTCTGCCACAGCCTCCGGTGCTTTTCAGACTACTGCAAGCGTTATGTCAACAGCAATGAGCCGTATGCTTTCCTTCATTGATACAGAAATGGAACAAATGATATGCTTTAACAGTGACCTTGATATTGAAAACTTTATTAACGGCAAACAAGCAATATTCTTCGTTGTTGATGAAAAATCAAGCACAAAAAACTTTTTAGTAAGCTTACTTGTAAGGCAAACTTATAACGAATTACTTTGTGCCTCTGAACATTTTGAGAACAACAAGCTGCCACATCGAGTATACTACTACCTTGATGAATTTGGCACATACACAGCCATAGAGAGAGTTGATCAGATGTTTTCTGCAGGCAGATCAAGAGGTATCATTTGCTGCCCGTTTTTACAAACTACAACGCAGCTTGATCAAAAATACGATCAGAATACAGCAAGCGTTATAAAATCAAGCTGTCAGAATGTAATGTTCAGTTACATAGCACCTACTTCCCCTGACGCAGAAACTTTTTCAAAAATGCTTGATAATCAGACGGTAATGTCAGGCTCTGTTTCGCAAAAGCAAAACAGCTTTTCAAACAATAACAACGCAAATTCCGTTACTTACAATATGACAAAAAAGCCTTTAATGACACCGGGGCAAATTAAAAGAATGAAAAAAGGTGACTGGGTACTTATGAAAACAGGTATGCACCCGGCACAAATGAAACTCCTCAAAAGCGAGGACTGGGGACTATCACTTAACGAAGAACCCTATAAAGCAAAGAAAAGCACTATAAGAGAGGTAAGCTATGCCGACCGCACAAGATTATTTTCGGCTCTATTGAGAAAATATCCTACAGCAAAGGCATATACCCCACCTGTAGGCTCATCTGCAGAACCGGTGCAGACTCACGAAAAAAAGCCTGTACTAAAAACATATATTTAAAACTAAGTCTGTTGCTCTTGCAGCAGACTTTTTTAATTGCTTAATTCACACGGTCTTGAACAATTAAAAAAGTCCGTTTCAAGCAGCTTCAAAATACGGAGGAATTATAATGAAAAAATTAAATAACAAAGACATAGAAATCGCAGTAGAAATTGACGGTGTATATGCACAGGGATTTGGTATGCTTGCTCAAAAAGTTATGCTTGAAAAAGAACTGCCTTTACAAAGCAAGGCTATTTATGCCTACTTAGCTTCTTATGCAGGTTCAGGTAAAATTTATCCAAAACGCAGCACAATACTTCGTGATCTAAATATGAACAAAGACACCTACTACAAATATCTAAACAGGCTTGTCGAAAAGAGTTATATTTCAATTTCAAAAGCTAAAGGCTTTCTAAATAAAAATGTGTACACCATATGCAGTAATCCTAATGCTATAGGTTGTCCGCCGTCTGCTTCTGCAGAACATCATACACTTTCACTTGATAATATTTACTCATACGGCTACGGAAATATGCCAAAGCTAATTATGTGTGATACTCGTTTATCCGTTAAGGCTCGTGGTATGATTGCTTTATTCTATTCACTTGCTCAATCATCAAACACAGTATTTCCTACAAGAGATTATACTATGGAAATTCTCGGTATAAGCAAGCAGACATACTACAATACACTAAATGAACTTATAGCTTATGGCTATATATCCGTAATTAAGCGTAAGGGAAAAAACGGTAAGTTTTGTGTAAATAACTACATACTTAACACTAATCCTACAGTTATAGAGAAACAGCAAAAAGAAAGTAATAAACCGTGTCCTAAATTTTCGGACAATGTAAAAAATGCGATAAAATCTACACTCTCACCATGTCCTAAAAAACAGGACAATGAAAATAACCGTGTCCTAAAAAGCAGGACATTGCCGTGTCCTAATTCTTCGGACAATACCGTGTCCCAAAATTTCGGACATTATAACAATACCATATATAACAATACCATAAATAACAGTAAATCAGATCATAATCTAATCATTGACAGAATTAACCTTACTGTACCTTTTACAACTGACAATGACAAGATTATTGAATCGATTAAAGAATTGACAGATTATAATGCATATCAAAGCTATGTCGCTTACGAGAACGATATATATTCAAGATTATACTGCAAAGCCGTTGATTTACTTTGCGATATGGCAACCAACACCACTCAGACCTATAATAAAACTACTGTGTCACAGCGTACACTTATTTATTCAATTAACAACTGCATTACAAAGCACGGTATTGCAAAAGCTAATTCATTATGTGATTTGATTTCGGATACACTTTTAAATTATGAAGAAGCAAGCAAAGAATATGAAATCCGTAATTGTTCAAATTATCTCAAAGCGTTACTTTTTGACAACATTACAAACTTTGCGTTTAACTTAGCCAAATTCGACTTGTAAGCGTTTTTTATTGTCTGCTGATGTAATTTTACTCTTATAGGGAATAAATCGAATTTACGCAAAAAGCGAGGCTTTTTCTTTTCTGCTATCGGCATTTTGTCAAATTTTTGCCTTGAAATTTTAGCAATATTGAAATCAATGTTACTAAAAAGTCAGCTTTTATCTGATGAAAATAAAACAGCAATCTAAAAGTGATATTAAAGGCTTAGTCGATGATATTAAAGTTAATGTTATCGAAAATGTCGGCACTGCCGACATTTGTGACCGACTTAATATTGCTTGCAATATTAAGTCTTTATCCTGCAAATTTTACTACCCTACTTTCCGTGGCAAAATATTGTTTTGGTGTCCCACCGTGGGACAGTTATAGCTTACCTCCTCAAGTGTCCTACGGTGGGACACTTGAACTTAGGGAAAAGCTGCTGTTTCTCAAAAGATTACTTCAAAATCAGAATTACCGATAAATAATTGCAGGTTAAAAAGAAAATATACTCAACTGCAACAGCGTAAAAGCTAAAATATGCAAGGTTTTCAGGCTCGGCAAAAGCCCCTAAAGCAGAGAAAAAAATAGAACAAGACGATTGCTCGTAAAAATGCAGCATAACTTACGCCGGCAGCTCTTCCCCTACACTATTTTAAAGTTGACTGTAAAATAACTTTTGCAAAGTCATAACCTGTGCAGCTACTCGCCTACAATTAAACACCCGAAAGCAGAGAAAAAATAAATAAACAACCTCATTGTTTGCCCACAAGTGTCCCACGGTGGGACACTTAACTGATATATTAATAAAAAAGGAGTCATAAATATGTTAAATCGAATTATACTCATGGGAAGGCTTACTGCTAACCCTGAACTCAAATCAACTACTACCGGAAAAAGTGTAACGAGCTTTAGTATCGCAGTTGAACGCAATTACAACAAATCCGGTGAAGAAAGAAAAGTTGATTTTTTCAATGTTGTCTGTTGGAACTACACAGCAGAATTTGTATGTCGCTATTTTGCAAAAGGCAATATGATTGCTCTTGAAGGCAAACTACAAAGTCGTACATATCAGGCCAATGACGGAAGTACACGCTATGTAACCGAAATTGTCGCAGATACAGTATCATTTACCGGTGAGCGTGTGCAAAAAGTAAACAATAATAATAAAGACTCTTCTTCAACTACATCTGAACAGCCACCTTTGCCATCACAACCCGATTTTGAAAATATGCCTATTGACGACGATTTACCGTTTTGATAACTAACAAGTGTCCCACCGTGGGACACTTGCAGAAAATCATTGACATATTATTCTGCAATGTGTATAATAATATTGTAGGGAGAAATCCCAGAGAAAATACGCTTACTGATCGGCGTTCCTAAATTGACAGTTTGATTGAATATGCCTACCGTTCGGCGTTCCTAAATTGACGGTTTGATTGAATATGCCTACCGTTCGGCGTTCCTAAATTGGCGGTTTGACGAAAAGCCTCTTACCTTAATGGTAGGAGGCTTATTTTGTAAAAGACAAAGGAGAAAAAATGAAGGAAAACAGTTTTTATTTAATTGATAACACTTATATTAAATTAATCAATAATTTGGGTGGTAAATACGGTGACAGTAAACAGCGTCCAATTTATTGTTGTATTAAAGATAAAAATATTAACGGATTATTTTGGGCTATACCAACAAGTGATATTTCTCACAGAACTCAAAATCAAATTGCCAAGTATAATAACTACATACAACTACCAAAAAATGATATTCGTTCTGCGTATTATCATATTGGTTACACCAATAAACCGGCACTATATAGAATTAGTAACTGCTTTCCTATCACAGATAAATATATTGCTAAAGCATACATTTCGCAAGGCAATCCCCTTTGCTTAAAAAATAAACAAGAAATTGAAACTATACATAAAAAATTACTGCGTATTCTGTCTTATGAAGGTCGTTTTCCAAATAGACTTGAACAACACATAACCGATATAAAGAATTATCTTATAAATGAATTACAATTACAGAATATACTTCTACCTAATCAAATACAATCACCACAACATTTAAATAATTTTAATCAAAACATATAAATAAGTGTCCCACGGTGGAACACTTGCAGTAAAAAACCTTCTGCCAAAATCAGCAGAAGGCTTTTATTATATCTCTTGTATAAATCCATTTGTAGGAACGGATGGTATTTGATTAGGTAAAATAGGCTGTTAATTTTACAAGCTCGATCTATATAATTTTTACAAATCATCACCTATATTTTTGTCTAACACTAATAAATTAAATTCTCGCCCATTTAAAAAAATATAGCAAAAAACATCTTTACCACATGTAACTAATTCTAATTTATCTCCAATATTAGTATAATATCTATTCAGACTGCAATATCTGTTTTCATTGCATTATTTGTTGCAGGGCTCCCTACTATATTTCTATTTCAACCACGCTATAACTTCATCAAAATTGTTTACATATAACTTCTCGAAACTCTTACCATTTTCATCAGACAGAAAATCCAGAAACTCACTCATATCTTTACGGAATATCTGCCCTATTATTTTTAAATCCACGGAAGCTTTACTTACCGCCTCAAAATCATTAATATCTATCATTTTCTTTTCCAGATCCTTATATTGTCGCTTCCAATAATCAACATATTCCAAGCGTTCTCTAGGGCCTTTGTAAATATCCGGTCCTATCTTTTCTGGCGCATCATCACCATAATACTTACGTTCCTTTTCACTAAGAACAACAAATAACAATCTGTCTTTATAATGATGGTCCTTAATAATCTCTCCAACTTCATACATACATGCCTGACGTCTCAAATATGTATCACTAACAACAGTCAATACAAAGTCATGATCCTGTATCGTGTTCATAAATGCCATAAAACTGTCTTTGTACTGCAACTCTGTATATCTAGATATCTTAATCCTATCTTTCAGCCTTTCCTTTATTTTATCTTCAATAATATCCACAATTGGTGCATCACACTCCGTATAAGAGATAAATAATGTTATAGGCTCATCATTCTGATTGACAACCTTTTCCTCAACATCATTGTTTTCATATACAAAGCACTTTCCTTCCAGCCAAATCTTTTTGTCACTTTGCGCAACTTCAATAGCAAATATATCAGCACCACCTACCGATACAAAGCCATAATTCATGGATATTTCATTATCTAGCTGAGCTTTTACCTTTTCTATTACACCAGCCACATTAAAAGTTTTTTGACACCCAACATTCTTCATGCATCCATTTTGTTTTTCAACTCCAAGAAATATGTATCCTCCAGTATTATTGGCCAGACCACAAATATATTTTGCAAGCTCTGTCGGACGAAGCTCCAAAGCTCTGCATATCACATTATCCAGCACATTATTCTCAACTATATAGGATACTCTATCCTCATTAACACTCATATTTATCACATTCCTTTCAATGGTATTCTGTTAAGACCAGTAAGTTTAATCATTTTACCGAAAGTAATCTTTTGTGGTTCCTTTTTTCCATCTTCTACCCAAAGTTCCCAGTCCATAGAATAGTCTAAAATATCCATTTCTGTTCGGTAATAAATTCTGACTTCTCCACCATCGGATGGTCTCGCCAAAACATATATCTGCTTTCCATTCTTTTTAACAACATATATTGTGTCCGCAATCTTCTGTTTATCCGAAAGATCATATTCTTCCTGCTTATCTAGAAATGAAAGTATATTTTTCTGTGCTCTATCTAGAATTCTCTTTACATACTCATATGTGATTATTTCATGCTTAGATTTTCTAATGAATCGGCTTGCAAAATCAGCATTAGAAAAAGCTCTATCTAATGCTTCTTTTGAATCAATTCCATATTGCAACAGAACTTCCTCCGTGACAGCTTCCTTTGACAAAGCCGTATCGACCACAGCACCCTTAGTGCCTTGCATGATAATTGCTTCCAACTGTTCAGGGGAATCAATATCATACTTACTCATTATATTTGTAAATGTTTCTGCCTGCCTAATATTATTAGCAATGTCGTCGTCATCATACAAATAGTGTTTATTTGCATAAATAATTGGCAAAATATCTTCTGCTTCACTTTGATTATCCTTTATCCAAAGTAAAAGTTTATTAAAAGCACTACGTATTTCTGGTTCCTTTGTATTTCTATTCTCTTGCACAAATTTGGTAATGCAACCGGCTATATCCTTATTTGTTTTCTGACGATTTTCCGGAAGTTCCAAATATATATCTTTCATCAACAAATCTTCTCTAATATCATGCCCTGCAATACAAGCTATATCCTTTAAAGTTTCATCCATTTCATTATCAAGAAAAATATTTTCTTTAATTGTAAAATTACCATTCTGATTTGGAAGTATTGGTTTTGTGCTCTTATCAATTAGGTTATCCCATCCCTGCTTGACTACAAATTCTATAAAACCAGTCAAATACTCATCCGCCTCTTCCTTGGAAGTATCCATATATTCTGTAAATCCTTCCAAAGAGTTACATTTGCTTATTCTATCCGCAACCATTGTTGTCATATATTTTAAAGATTCACGTAACAATTTCTCTGATATCGCTTTAACCTCATGCAACTCCAACCCCAATTTCAATATGCTGTTCACATAATGACATATCTTTTTCTGTGAATTTATATCAGCAAAAGAATCGTTATACATAAAAGTTATTTTTTGATAAACCGTTTCTTTTTCTTCTTTTCCCCCCTGTTCTAACTGCGTTTCAATCAGTTCCAGAATTTGACCATTATTAATCTTCCCGCAACAAAACCATTTCCTACGTTCAAACTCCAAATGTAATAGCCTTGCTTTTATATCATTTCCTAAATCCGTTAGAATCTCTTTATATTCTTCCAGAATGTCAATGTCATAATACAAACTATCAACACAGCAGAATTTTTCTCTTTGATTTGGCAGGATATTCAGCTGTTTATGTTGTACAAATGTCTGCCATTTTTCATTTTCATCTATAATTTCATAATATTTATTTAACCAGTCCCTCCAATCAATATGATCCAATTTGGTCACTAATGTATCTATATTTTCGAAATTACTCACTTGTTCCGATAATGTTTCAAATGTATAACTGTTGCATCCTGACCATAAGGAATGATACCATTCATGCAAATCTTCTTTCTGAGGAATCATATCCGGAATCATATGACTTAATAGTTCCCATATTTTTTCACGTGTTTCTGTATTTCTATCGGAAATAATAAACAACTGTGGATCATTCCAATCATCTAACAATGCTTTCATATCTCCACATGCGTTGCGAATAATAGGCGTATGTAATATTACATCTTTATACTTATCAATTATTTCGTCCAACCATTTTTCGTCATACCACTCTTTCTTACTATAAGCATTCACTTTGGTAATATTATAAATGCCATCACACTTTTTCTTTGCTACATATTCCAACATATGCTCATATAATCCACATGCCTTTTCTATAATACTCCGATTGACTTCTATTTCTTCATCAATTCTCACCGTATTTTTACATGTCAAAAACACCCCATCTCTTGGTTCTGTGGGATTAAAATCTGGAGAACTAATTAAAACTGGAAAAGGGAAATCCTCTGTTCCAATCAAAGGGAAATCACAAAACAATTTGGATTGATTCTCAGAAAATGGAAGAATCTTCATATTATCATCCATATGCTCCAATGCTATATAAATAGAAACATTGTCCTCTGTCATTCCTAATACATATTTATTACAACAATGACCTTGCTGCTCCACTTCAATTTCAGATACAGTTGCATTTTCTAATCCACATTTCACTTCTCTCTTATACCGAAACTTCTCTCCAGTATTTTCAACAGTAATTTCCTCAATATCAGGAAGCATAGCAAGAACATATGCTGCTGATACTCTCAAACTCTCCAATCCATCTCGTGCCGTCTTCATCCCGTACTCGTCTAGCTCATACTCGAATACAGTATTATATTCGTCCTCATCAAAATCTAAGAAATCAACAGGTGTACAACTTTCCAAATCACTAACAGCCTTCTCCATAGCTGCTATAATTTCATTTTTTTCCTTTCCTGTGCGGTCTAAAGAAATAGTAAACTTAGAATGTTCGCCACCAATTTCTAGAAGTCCGGAAATATTAACTACTTCTGATAACAGATGTGTAGTAATAAATCCCGTTCCAAACTTTCCGCTTTTTCTCTCACTACCATCATTACGATCCTTAGAAGAAGCCTGATTAATAAGCGATAATATGTTATCCATTGAAAAAGCCTTACCATTGTGTCGAAAAAACACTTTTCTCTGCATTTCATCATAATTAATACTTATTTTCACTTTTCCCGTGGAGTTACAAACATCTTTTGCATTCTGGCATAATTCCCACACCCATCTTTTCGCACTATTCTCATTATTGCTGTAACGCAGCTTCTGCAAGAGCTGTACGATTCTGTTCGCCGCACCAATTCTCAAAGAATTATTGTCTGCTCTTTGTATATCCCTATCAAATTGTTGCTTATTCATCTGTATCTTCCCCCATTCTTTTTATCAAATTTCTTTAATAATTATTTTAGTATATTAACATGTGTTTTTATATAATCAGCCACATCATCTATTTTCGGATAAATCTTTACATTATTTATTCCCATTTTTCCAGTTCATTTAGTAACTCAGTTTTTATCAATAGTGCGAATGTAATTGTAATATTTTTATTATCCAACTTTAAGCATAAATTTGATAATGTATTATAATTTGTACAACTATATGTTTTATCAAGCACTCCAAAATTTAATTTAGATTATCAATAATTTTTCTATTCTTAATTTTTTAAAAGCGCAAACAGTAATATCTCTTATATCAGCTTATTAATACCTCCATCTGTCCCACGGTGGGACACTTAATTAAATAGTAAAACTAAATTTCACTATATTTTCCATTATATATTGACATTTTTCTCTTAAAATGGTAAAATGTGAGTGCAAATAAAATAAGCCCCTCAGCTTATCAATGATTGCCGTCACTGATAAGCATGCGCCCCGAGTATTCCATGTACTCAGAACTTGAGAAGCTAAACATGCGTATTGCTTAATTCTATACGCTTTTAGATATTTTGTCAAGACCTGTACTATTTATCCGGTGGTGCAGGTCTTACTTTTTTGCAAATAAAAGTTAATAAAGGACAGATAGGGGTATTTCTTTCCACTGCGGAATCGGTGTGCAACCACCTATCCCTTTGTGTAGTTACCTCGTGGTTGTTATCGGCTTGAACTGATGTTAGCTAATGCGACAATCCAACGAGAGGAAGCGACTATCTGAAACCTATTACTGTTAAATAAACAGCAAAGCGATTTAAGTAGTTTTGCTTAACTATTTAAATCACTTTACTTTTGGCTGGGCTGGCGGGATTCGAACCCACGGGTGACGGAGTCAAAGTCCGTTGCCTTACCGCTTGGCGACAGCCCACCATTTAAACCCAACTCGTGGTTTTTAAATCAAAAGCCGCACAAAAGTAAAATGTGCGGCTTTATGGTGACCCATCGGAGATTCGAACTCCGGACACCTTGATTAAAAGTCAAGTGCTCTGCCAACTGAGCTAATGAGTCAAATGGGGTGGAATGACGGATTCGAACCGTCGGTCTCCAGTGCCACAAACTGGCGCGTTAACCAACTACGCTAATCCCACCATGTGGCGCGGCAAAAGGGACTCGAACCCCTGACCTACTGCTTAGAAGGCAGTTGCTCTATCCAGCTGAGCTATTGCCGCATACTTAACTTAAAAATTTGTTTTTCCCTTAAGTCAGCTTCATTATTATACATCAGCAAACTCCATTTGTCAACACTTTTTTTTATTTTTTTATAATTTATTTTCCTGCTTTAATTTGATGATGAAGTTAATGATATAGACATTTTAACACATTGCAGATAATAATGTCAATATCACTTGGTATTAATATCGAAATGTTGTTATCAATTAAGTTATCTTAATCATTCCCTTTATTATGAACCATTCTTTGCGCAAGTGCAATGTTTCTGTATTCGGGTTCGTGACTTACTTCTCTTATAAGTTTAATAAAAGGAGGAAGTTTGTAAGGCTGATCTTCTGACAGCAATTCTATCTCAAGCGTTGCTCTGTCATTCCAAAACGGATAAACATCAAGTTCAAAATATTCGTCATCATACACTATGCAATATCTGTCCTTTGAAATAATACCCGTTATACATTCTTTTCTTGAAAGATAATTATTGTATTCGGCTTGTGTCAAATAAGATTCTTTTTCTATCCTTTTTAAATCATTAATCTTGATTTTTACCGTTTTAATATATACTGCGTCTTTGCCGTAACCACGCTTCCGTATTCTGAACATTCCTTCCTCGGGAGTGTTTAAATATGCCTGAGTAATCGCAACCTTTCTGCAAGCAGTCATATTATTAAGATAATCAATATCAGGGTATTCTATCAAAAACTTACGCTCAATTTCAAGAGGTTCCGGAACACCGATGAACCCTAATACTTCTTTAAGCAAATTATCGAGCCTTTTATTAAAATCACTGTTATTTGGTATAACTCGCAGGTGTGATGTGCCTGTCCATATAGAAAGTAATTTTTCGTCAAGTTCCTTGGCGAGCTTTACATCTTCTTTTCTGACAGAATTGCAGTTCTTAATGTAAGTGTTTTCATCTGTACAAGCAACACTTTTTAAATGAAATACAGCATCATACGAATTTCTTAATACATCTTCATTTTTATTACTTATTGAAATATATTTTTTAAATTCGGCATCGGTAACATATGCTTTGCTGTCAAGCAATCCTCTGTCAAATAAAATTACAGCCTTTTCCCCATTGTATGCCTTAGCTTTCTCTTCGAGAGAATTTTCTTCTTTTAATTGAGTTTCAAAAAGTTGTTTATGGAACTCATATACACCAAGTTTTTGCGGAGTAATGCCGTTGCTCAATAAATTACTTGCAATTTCTTCTAATATAAAAACTTTTATATTTAACTTTTCAAGTTCATCTTTCAAAAAATTCAAAGCAGTTGTTTTACCGCCACATGGACCGCCTGTCAAAACTATTTTAATTACCTCAGCCATAAATTCACCTCATTTAATTTATTATAACCTTTGAAATATTTATTATTATTCTGTATTTGAAAAAAGGCGATTGCTAAATTAATCTGCAATCGCCTTTTTAATATTACTTACTTCGTTTTTTACCGAAAATTATTGTTCCTGCAAAACCTGCTGCACATAAACCGACAAGCACACCTAAGAAAGTGAGATTATCACCTGTTTTTAAGGTAATAGGCTCAACATACTGTGTTTTATAAACCGTTTTTTCCTGAACAACGGTTTTAACTGTAGGAGTCGGCTGTACAGTTGTCGGTTGCGGTTGTGGCTCTGTTTCTGCTATTTTGTCAAACAAATAAACATAAACAACATCTTCAATTCCGGATACAATTTCAGTCGGTTCAACATCCCACTTGCCGTTTTCATAACCGTAATTTGCTGTCATACCTGTTGGAATATTGATTCTTGCAGTACCGTTGACATTCCACTTACCCTCTTTGTCAAGCAAAGTTACATAGTATGAAATATCATTTGCACTCTTATCTTCCCAAGTACCGTTTACTACTTTAAAGGTAATTTTCTTCTGATATTTATCAGGTATTCCGTCAGGCTTTTCTCCGTCACCTATCTTATCTACTTCCCATATTGCTGTGAAGATATAAGCTACATCGTCTTTGCCTTTCTGCTTATCCCAACCCATAAATACATAATTTGTTCTTGTCGGATCTTCGAGTTTTATATTCTTTTCAAGAACAAATGTTGCTACATCATCATCCGAATAAATCTTGTTATCGTGAACCCATACACCGCCGTTCGGCTTTACCTGTATTTTCTTTCCGTACTCTACTACCTGTGTAGCAGGTGTTGGTTTATCGTTTTCGTTTGGTTCTTTGTAATCAACTTTCGGGTCGGTTTTCTTTGTAAAAGTATAAGTGTAAGTTTCCGCATTTGTTTCCTTTACAGGTGACTTTGGTTCAATATCCCACTTGCCGTTTTCATAACCGTAATTTGCTGTCATACCTGTTGGAATATTAATTCTTGCAGTACCGTTGACATTCCACTTACCCTCTTTGTCAAGCAAAGTTACATAGTATGAAATATCATTTGCACTCTTATCTTCCCAAGTACCGTTTACTACTTTAAAGGTAATTTTCTTCTGATATTTATCAGGTATTCCGTCAGGCTTTTCTCCGTCACCTATCTTATCTACTTCCCATATTGCTGTGAAGATATAAGCTACATCGTCTTTGCCTTTCTGCTTATCCCAACCCATAAATACATAATTTGTTCTTGTCGGATCTTCGAGTTTTATATTCTTTTCAAGAACAAATGTTGCTACATCATCATCCGAATAAATCTTGTTATCGTGAACCCATACACCGCCGTTCGGCTTTACCTGTATTTTCTTTCCGTACTCTACTACCTGTGTAGCAGGTGTTGGTTTATCGTTTTCGTTTGGTTCTTTGTAATCAACTTTCGGGTCGGTTTTCTTTGTAAAAGTATAAGTGTAAGTTTCCGCATTTGTTTCCTTTACAGGTGACTTTGGTTCAATATCCCACTTGCCGTTTTCATAACCGTAATTTGCTGTCATACCTGTTGGAATATTAATTCTTGCAGTACCGTTGACATTCCACTTACCCTCTTTGTCAAGCAAAGTTACATAGTAAGAAATATCATTTGCACTCTTATCTTCCCAAGTACCGTTTACTACTTTAAAGGTTACTTTCTTCTGATATTTATCGGGGATTCCGTCAGGCTTTTCTCCGTTGCCTATCTTATCTACTTCCCATATTGCTGTCAATTCATATTTTCTGTCAATTAAATCTGTAATTTGTTGGCTGTTGCTATAAGTGCTTTCACCGCACTTCCAGCCGTCAAATACATACTCATACTTAGTTGGTTTATTATCAATTGTTTTTACGAATTCACCCTCACGGTAAACAAATTTTGTATCACCGTTGAGTGTACCACCATCAAGATTATAAACTACAGAGTAATATTTTATCTCTATGCTGTTATCATCACTGTCAACGGTAAGAACCGCATTATCAATCTGTTTATAATCATTACCGTCTTTTAAAAACACTTTATAATTGCCTTTAGCAAGTTCTGCAGTATAACCGTTATCACCGCTCTGCAAGACAATGTAATCACTGTCAGACTTTACGGCAACCTCGTACGGTTTACCGAATATGCTTTCGGTATCCGCTACAGTATCATCAAGTTTGAAAACCACACTTGATGTATAGCAGTCCTTTGTTGTGTCTTTTACATAGGCGTATGCAGTTTTAGTTGTACCGTTCTCGTCAATATAACTGCCCCGTACCTCTATGGTATATTCAGTAGAGGGAGTAAGACTGCTAAAAGTTATTTTGCCGTCAATCACTTCACCCTTAACACCCTCAAGATAGTATTCACATCTGTCATCAAGATTTGTAAGAGTGAGTGTTGTTGCAGTTGTGGAAGTGTTAGGTTTTTTAAATACTATTACGGTTGTAGTCGAACTGTTTTCCGAGTTTTTATGAAATTTGCAGTTCTTCTTTTGAAGATTAATTTTAATTACACCTTCACCGGCTTTTAAACCGGTTATTGAGTAACCGCTTTCTGACTTGCTTAAACTTATGCAATCGCTGCCGGAAATTATTGTTCCCTGACTTACATAACAGGCAGGACATACAACATGAACAACCGAGCTTTGACCTAAGAGGTTAAGAATATCAACGCTCTCTCCCTCAAACACGCCAAACACTGCGTTTGCCATATCTTTTGACAGGTCATAATTTTTGAAATCGTCATCATACGACGCTGTCGCAATGATATTTCCGTCAGAATCCTTTACTGTTACGGAAATGCCGCCTTTTAATTTTTCAGCGTTAACAGATGCACCGTAAACTGCCGCATAAGCAAAGCCTTTGTGCGAATAGCTGCGGTTATAAGATCTGCCGCTCATATTATCAGATGCGAACAAGCCTTTATTCGAATTGTAAATTTCAATTTCACTTTTTGTGCCACGCACCACAGCCATATCGTGCTTGTCAAATACATACAGATAAGTGCCAAGCTTATTTTTCCATTCGTAAGTCAGCTCTTGAGGATTACCGTCGTAATTGCTTACTTTTGCCATTAAAAGCTCACTTGAACGAAGGTCTTTACTGTCGCCCCTCATAAATCCGACAATTTCTACTGTCGGATTTGCGCCGTCAAGTGCAAGTACGGCCGAGGGAACACCCACCGCACCCAAAATTGTTGCTGCCAATATAAAGCAGAAAACTCTCTGCAATGCTGACAACAACGTTTTTTTGTGTTTTTTTAACATTGCCATATATTACCTCCATGCAAATGATTATATGCAGAAGACAGGCAAATAATACACGGCAAAATAAAAAGGGAAAGCTAAACTTCCCCTTGTCCTAAAAAATTCCGTATTTAGTTTTTAATCGCTGCAATTTACTTCCGATTGGTTTTGTAAGCAGCAACAGGAATATTACATTTGAAACCATATAAACAACGGTAAACGGTGCTGCGGTTGTAATGCTTGCCACAAATCTTGCTATATTAAATGTGCCGTCAGCCCAGAGAGTTGTCCATACATCCATTATAAAAGAAAATGCTATGCCCGATAGAGCGCCGTAAATAATAAGCAACACCTTACTCTCAACAAGTTTTTTAGCAAGCAAGCCCGCCAAAAATCCGATAAGTCCCCACGCAAGCATTTGAAACGGAGTCCACGGTCCTTGTCCAAAATAGAAATTTGAAACCACAGCAGAAAAAGATCCTGTAATAAAACCTGCTTCACTGCCAAGATAAATAGCGGTAATAATTACAATTGCAGTAACGGGCTTAAAAAACGGAATGGGAGCAAATACAAACCTGCCCGCTACCGACAATGCCGTCATAACAGCTATTATAACAATTCTGCGTGCATCGTTTTTACCTTTTTCAAAAGAAATAAAAAACGGAATACAGGCAACCACCGACAAAACAAGCGATATAAAAGCATATTTGCGGTCGCCAAAGAAAAACACTCCGCAAAGTACAATAAGCGGCGCAACCACAAAAACACATAAGTATTTTATTATCTTTTTAGCAGTCATTTTACTCCTCCTTAACAGCGGAAATTAACTCTTCCGTTGTTATAATGCCGTCTTTTATACCTCTTGAAATTTTATTTGCAGAAGTCGTATAAAATCGTTTTCCGCAATAAAATTCGTGCGGTTCAAGTCTTTTTGAAAGAGTACCGTTAAAAAGCATTGCGCATACGGTGGAAACTTCAGCCGAAAAATCAAGGTCATGTGTAACAAGTAATATTGTAATTTGGTTGTCGGAAAGTTCTTTTAAAGTTTTTGCAAGTTCTGCTTTTGAAAAACTGTCACAACCCTTTGTCGGTTCGTCAAGCAATAATATTTTCGGTTCGAGAAGTAAAAGTTTTACAAAACCTGCACGCTGAATTTCACCTCCGCTAAGGTCATACGGATGGTGATTTAAAAGACGGTGTACATTAAACTTTTTTGACAATTTATTTATTTTTTCCAAATCCCCGCTCACGCTTTTAAAGTCTTCAAGCAAGCTGTCTTTAACAAATAACAATTGTGGATTTTGAGGCATAGTAGCTGTTTTTTCATTTAGTTTCACCTTGCCTCTGTACGGCTTAAGCCTTGCTCCTATTACGGAAAGCAAAGTTGATTTTCCGCTGCCGTTTGCACCGACAACCGAAAAAATTTCCCCTCTGTTTACCGATAAATTAAGACCGAAGAGCACATCATCAGACTTTTTATCATATCTGAAATATACATTTTTAACCGATAATATTTCATCGTCGGAATTATTATTCTGCAATGTATGTTCTGTAAAAGAATTATTTTTGCTATATTTTGCAAAAAGTTCTCTGCCTTCTTTGACCGTAACGGGGCATTGCGATTTACAATCCGTTACGGAATAAAGCCGTGCAGGCACGGGCAAAGCGAGCATCATAGGATGATTTTTTGAAATTTTGCTAAGAGCGTTGCAAGTATCTTTAGGTGCTGTATCGGTAATTATTTTTCCTTGCTCCATAACAATAATTCTATCCGCAACGGGAAACAGTTTTTCAAGTCTGTGTTCGGTAATAATTACAGTGATACCCAAGTCTTTATTAAGTTTGTCAAGAATTGTAAAAAAGTTTTCTGCCGATACAGGGTCAAGCTGACTTGCGGGTTCGTCAAGAATCAATACATCAGGCTCGGCAACAGATGCCGCCGCAAGATTAAGAATTTGCATCTGACCGCCCGAAAGTGAGTTTGTCTTTTGTTCTATTATTTTTGAAAGTCCAAAGTAAGTAGCCGTTTCACTTATTTTAATATTTATTTCTTCACTCGACATTCCCATATTCTCAAGCGTAAAGGCAAGTTCATGGAGTACGGTATCGGTTACTGTTTGATTTTCGGGATTTTGCGAAACATAGCCAATTTTAAAAGCCGTATCCTCTTCACTGCATTTTTCAATATTTTCGGAACAGAAAAATATTTCTCCCGTTTTTATGCCGTGAGGAGCTGCCTGCGGCTTTAAAAGTCTTAGCAGTGTTGTTTTTCCGCAGCCGGACTGACCGCAGATAACACAAAACTCTCCCCTTTTCACAGTGAAATTCACATTATCCAAAGCCTTTTCCTGCATCTGCGGATAAGTAAAACTTAAATTTTTGACAGAGAAAATTTCCATACAAGCTCCTCCTTTAACTCAATGATAAACGGCATAAATGATAGTACACCGAAAGCCGACATTCCGATTACGGATAATATTGTAATATCACACATCTCGATATGCGGATATATAAGAAAATCAAGTTGACCTTTCGCTAAAGCAAACAGCACTGTAGTCAACATTCCCAGAGAAAGTACAGTAAAAACCGTATCTGCTTTTGTAAAAGGGAAGCGGCAGTAAAAACTGCGCTTTTTAACTCCGTATCCCCTTGCGCTCATTGAATCGGCAGTTTGAACCGAACCCTCAAGCATTACGGAAACCGAAGCAGAAAATGCACCTATGTATTGTTTAAATTTATTTTTACCGCAAAAATCGGATTGAGCCGCCAATGTGCGCTTAAACACAAGAATAAATTTAGGCACAAAATGAAGTACCATCGAAAACAATAATGCAAGTCTTGGTAAAAATCTTCCGAAAATATATATAAGTTTTTCGGAATCAAACACACTGTTGAATACCGAAAACCAAAGTATTACGCTCAAAAGCATCAGTCCGAGCACCGCACCGTAAACTATAGCCTCAAGCGTAATAGGAATATCATTTATAAATATAAGCGGTGTTACTCCTTTGTGTGAGAAAAGCGGATTGGTTATTGTTACAAGTAAAAAAATCAGCACATAACCAAAAAAGGATTTTAAAAATAATTTAAAACCCTTTTGTAATACAGAATAAGCCGCCGCTCCGAAAAGCGACAGCAGTAAAATTATATAATTCCATGTAAACATTGATACCAACAGCACAGATACAAAATATATAAGTTGTGCCAGCGGATTAAAGGAATTAAATCTTAGCATTATTCTTCTCCTGTAAATTCGTTTCCGATATCTGCGCCCAAATCGCAGGTATATAAGAATTTAATTGTATCTCCGTCATGTAAATCATAAGAATTGCAGCCTACCGACGGAAAAACATTATTTACGCAGTATTCCCAACCCGAAAGCTGACCGCAAGAAAATTCATAAAGATTTGCGATACCCTCGATATAAATATCTGCGTCCGTTCCCTCGTATTCATATTGAATTTTATTCTGACGGCAGGCTTCACTAAGCGCATCATATGCGGTAGCATTTTCGTCAAGAGTAATCTTTGTAGGCTTGAGAATTACGCCGTCACTCGGAACATAGCTTTCAAGACCGCTTTCAAGCTGATCCATATTATTTAAAATGGTTGAGCAGTTGATTGAAAAAGTAACCTCCATTCCCTCTTTTTGAGATGAAGAGGAATAGTAGTCATCGGGAGTCTGAACCGAACAGCCGCATAGCACGGCAGTAATTATCAATACAAGTAATAAAAGTTTTAATTTCATTATTTGTCACCTTTTCTTTTGCCGAATAATCTGAACGGCTCACCGTCTTTTTTTAGCACTGTTAATCTTATAATTAAAAGCACAGCCGCTACTGCTACAAGTCCGATAAGAGAAACATAGAAAATAAAATTATTGTCATCATCCGAATTTGCCGCCGCTACGGAATCCGGAGTAGATGCAAGCGTAAAAGGCTCGTAATTGTCATCTGCCAAAGCCATTACCTGATCATCATAATTTTCCGCATTATTAGATTCGGGATTTACAGTTGTTTCCTGCTGTCCTTCATCAACTTGCGAATTATGTTTTTCTGTAATATCACCTGTATTTACAGAATTATTTTTATTGTTGCTGTCTATATTAACCTCAGAACTGTCTGTGTTTGAATTTTCAGTATTCTGTCGGGAATTTTCGCTATTAGAATTATTTTTCTTTGTATCGTCAAATTCAAAAATCTCGGTATTGCCCTTTGACATATATTTATATAAATCAACAAGTGAGTTTAATGCCTGATAACACGCAATATTATTCGATTTTCCGTTTTCAATATGAGAAAAACCGCCGTCCGAATTTTTGAAAGTCATGAGATTGTCAACAAGAGTGTTGCCGTTTTTAATAAATCTTGAATCCGACTGCACATCTATATCGAGTGCAACAAGCGCAGAAATAACTTGGGAAACACTCTCGGAATTTACTGTGCCGAAAGAAGAATATCCGCCTTTTTCATTTTGTTTTTTTGACAAAACATTAAGTGCTCTGTCAATAGATTCTTTTACCGTACTGTCAGATTTATAAGGAGCAAGTGCCTGTAAGCACATTGCGGTAACATCGGTATCGGCAGACTTTCCCATAAGTGTAAAACCACCGTCCGAAAGCTGTAAGCCTATAATTTTTTTAATAAAATATTCTCTGTCATATTTTGCTTCACTCGGAACTTTTGCATTTGCACAGTCGAGTGACAGCAAGGCATAAACATATGCATTTATACCTTGCTTGTTCACATTTTCACTGTTATAAACTCCGTCACTGAGCAAATTTTTGCCGTTGATATTTTCAGGATTAAGTCCGCAGGCATAAAGTGCAAGTGAGGTACGCTGAAAATCTGTAGCTTTGCTTTTTGATTTATATAACTTTTCGGCAGATTTTATCATAGAACTTTGTACAGCAGTTACATCTGTACCGTATTTTGACAAAGAAATAATATACCACTGTGTTTCCGAATTATCTGTGGTTTCAGAAAGTTTTTGTACAAACGAAGCTGTATCGTCAGCCTTTAAAATTGCCGATTTATACGAGATAATTCCGTCTATAGTTTTTGAAATATCTTCTTTTGTGTAGTTTTCAGCCGCATTTACCGTTACCGATAAAGATAACATTACTGCGCATATAAGTAAAGCTGTCAGTTTTTTCAGCATAATTATCATTCCTTATTAGAATTATTCTGTTTCACCCGAAAGAATTGTCTGAAGTGCTGTAACATCATTTATATCAACTTTTCCGTCTTTGTTTACATCAGCAATTCTTACTTGTTCTTCGCTAATATTGTTATAATTGCTAAGGTATGTCTGAATAGCTGTAACATCGTTAATGTCTACATTACCGTCAAGGTTTACATCATTGACAATCTTTGTATCTACAAATACTGTGTAGTCATCTGCGTAACGAAGAACTGCAGGAGCACCGCTGTAACCGTACTTTTCAACCTGTAAGCTGTGAGAACCGAATGTAAGCTGATCCTTATCAATTACAACTACACCGTTATAATCTGTTGTGTATTCTTTGCCGTCAAAATATACTGTCATATTATCAATCGGAAGAACAGCGTCACCGAATGTAGCCTTTGCTGTAAATGTAATTTTACCCTCGCTTGTAAGCAATGAAGTATCTGCAATCGGGAGGTAGCATGGATACTCACCGTAATAAAGAACTACTGTATCATTATTATTAAGTGTATAATCGCTTACTCCTACATTAGGAACTACGCTGTTTACAGCATAATACCAGCCGTCCCAGCCGCCGAATGAACCTGCTGCAATGCCGTTTACCTCTGAAATATAGCCTGCATCTGCACCTACTACTTCGATATTATCAGAAACTTCGTCTGCATATGAGATAAGCTGACCGACATTGCTGTCCTTTGCAATTTCAAATGTGTCTTTAAGGTAGCAAGCCTCCGGACCTTCAATTCTGAGATTTACATTAATTGTGTTTTCTCTTGCAATATTAACTGTAAAGTCGTCAGCATAACGAAGTACGGCAGGAGCACCGTTTGAATTTTTCTTTTCAACCTGAACACTGTGCTCACCTGATGTAAAATCAGCCTTGCTAAGTGAAATTGTACCGTTTTCATCTGTTGTATAAGTATGACCGTCAAAAGTAACTGTCATATCTGCAATAGCAACTGTGCTTACGGTCGGATTCCAGTCGCTGTCATATGTAGTTGACTCTGCATTAAAACTGATTTTTCCGTCACTGTTTAATGCCGAAGTGTCAATCTGCGGAAGAAGACAAGGAAAATCACCGTAATAAAGAACAACTGTATCATTGTCGCTAAGTGTGTAATCACCTACGCCAACATTTGGTGAAACTGAATTTACAATATACTGCCAGCCGTCCCAGCCGCCGAATTTGCCTGCTTTTTCGCCGTTTACATCTGTTATGTAATTATTTTCGGCGCCTGTTACCGTAACATCATCAGAAAGCTTGTCTGCATACTGAATTAAGTCAGCTGCCGTGCTACCCTGTGGAATTTCATAATTGTCATAAAGCACACAAGAATTCACACCCTCAATACGAAGTGAAACTGTAATGTCCTTTGTTTCTGCCGCAAATGCCGTAACTGCAGATGCAGAAACAAGCAAAGTAGCAAGTGAAGCAGAAATAAATTTTGCTGTTGTTTTCATAAACATTCTCCTTAAATAAAAAATAGCCCCTTAAAAGAGGCATAGCTATATAAAGGGTAATAATTTACCCAATAACTATTCTCCCACTGCCCAAGAAAGTTTTTCAAACTATGTTATGGCAGGTCTCCTGACTTACAGTCTGCGTTAAAGCAGCCAAGGCGCCTTCTCGGTTTCCCAATGGCATGAGCCAAGGCTATAACTGTTTACAGTAATGGCGGTTGTGACGGACTTGCACCGTCTTCCCTATTAATTAAATGAATAAACCATAACAAATATTAAGTTCAAATTAAATTTTATAGCATAATCGGTGTTATGTCAAGTTAATGCCTGTCTTTTTCCTCTTTTGCCTTATTTTTCCGCTTTATCACAGATAAATACAGCACAAAACACAAAACACCGACAGCAAGTCCGCAAATAACTCCTACTATAAGCATAAATACAGTGTTGTCTGAAAATTTGCCGTTTAATGAACCGAGTTCGTCAATACTGCTTTTTTCTGAATTTCCTGTACTTTCATTGCTTTCGGATTTATATTCCGTTGTATCCGATTTTTCATTATCATTTGATTTTTCACTGCCTTGTTTTGTAACACTTACCTTACCGCTTGAACATTGCGAAATTTCAACGCTTTCTGCCGAAGAATTAACACAGTCATAGGCTGTATATTGCAAATTACTCTGACCTTCGGCTGTTGCCTTAAATTCTAAAGTAAGTATTACCGTGTCATTATCAATATTTTGGCCGTCTTTGCAAAGGTAAGATACATTTAATGTACTTCCGTTATCATAAGCATAAGCCAGACTGTCCGAATCGGTGCTGATTGAACGGTATTCTATTATATTTCTGTCATAAGTAAATTTTAATAATACGGCAGAAATTTTTTCGGACGATTTTGCTTTTACATCAACCTTAAAAATTCTGCCTTTATCACAATTTATATCTTCTGTTTTGAAAGCTACGCCGTTTGTATCGGCGGCAAAAACAGAAACAGCGGAGAAAATTATGAAAAGAACCGTAAACATTAATAATACAAATCTTTTCATATTTTCTCCGCTCCTTTTTAAGCGTGTTCTGCTTTATTAAAATTTTTTTGTTCGGTATCTGACCTTTGTCCCTCTTTTTTGCTCTGCACATTGTAGGAAATGCGTGTAAGCATATTTTCACTCACAAACCGTTGAGCAACTTTTGCTACTTTCATTGTAAAGCCGGGAATAATAACCATTTTGCCTTTCATAGTTTTCTCAATCGCATACTTAGCTACAAAATCCGGCGAAAGTCCGTTAAGGCAAAACTTTACATCCGCAACATTATTAAAATTAGTATTCACAGGACCGGGACAAAGCACGGAAATTTTAACATTACTGCCCTGTCGCCTCAGTTCTTCGTGAACAGCCTCTGTAAGCCTTACAACATAATTTTTTGATGCATAATAACTTGAAAAAGTCGGACCCGCCAAAAAGCCCGCTGACGAGCCTACATTAAGTATGTAGCCTTTATTTTTCTTAACCATATCCCGCAAAAAGCATTTTGTCAGAATATGCACTGCACTTATATTTGTGTGAATTAAATCAAGCTCTTTTTTCAGCGGTACATCCAAAAATCTGCCATATGCGCCAAAGCCTGCATTATTAACGAGAAAATCTATATCCTCGTCTTTTAAATGCTCATACAAATCAATAGCGTCTTGTTCCCGTGACAAATCAATGGTGATTACTCTGACATTTACATTTTTAAGTTCAGCCTTAAGCTCTGTCAGCTTATCATAGTTTCTTGACGCAACTATCAAATCATACCCCATTGCAGCCAAGATTCTCGCAATTTCCTTACCAATCCCCGAACTTGCTCCTGTAATTAAAGCCTTCATATATTCACCTGCTTTTATTTATTTTTTGACACCGATGGCACAAAGCCATGTAGTGCCGTCCTTTTTATGGGTTTCAATGTCTTCAAAGCCTGCCTTTGCAAGCATTTCCCGTATCTCCTCCTCTGTCACTGTTTTTATGCCTACCTTGTCCTCTACAGCCTTCCATTTATCAGGTTCTTCGGGAGTTTTCAGCATTTCAAATACAAGCATAATCCTGCCGTTTTGCTTTAACACTCTATAAATTTCTTTTAAATCATTAAGTTTGTCCGGCCAGAAGTAATAGGTTTCTACCGCAGTTACAACATCAAAGCTGCAATCCTCAAACGGCAAAGACGAAACCGAGGCAAGTACGATTTTAACCTTATTACAGAGAATGTTTTTTCTGTTCTGTGCCTTTGAATGTTTGATACAAAGCGCAGAATAATCTATTCCGTAAACCTTGCCGTTACCGATTCTCTCTGCTATTCGTGACACGGTAAGACCGCCGCCGCAGCCAACATCAAGCACACGATAATGTCTTTCAAAATTTATATGATCAAGCGCCCAACCGGTAAGCTCGTAATGTCCTTCATTCATGGAACTAATCATTTTTTTGCCCCAAAAGCCCTTCGGCTTCTTGGCATTTTCCAACAGCTTATGATATTTCACAAGAATCTTCCTTTCCGTAAAACACATATTAACTCTATCAAATATATTAATTTTGCTTTAAACTCATTATTGTGCTATCGATTATAACACATATTTATACATTTTACAATTACTTATTGATTTATTTTATTTGATTTTTGTTCATCAATAAGTTCCTGCACCAAATAATCGTCACTCATACAATACATATCCGATATACCCATTTAGGTTTTATTGTCAAAAGCCAAAATCATATTTAATTTTACAATACTATGTTCTTTCCGTCCCATTCAACCGAAACCGCTTTATTATCATTTTCCGAATTAATTAATAATCCCTCATCAAGATTTTTTGTGGAATGGTGAACGGACAGAAGGAATAGAAAGATAGCGAATCAAGGTAACCGTAGCCGATTCGTTTAGCGACCTTGATCTTGTTGTTGAAGCCTTCGAGCTTGTCGGTGTCATCCGAGATATCGGCTACGCTTTTTGGATTGTACTGTTCAATAATTTGCTTTGCGGGGTTCTCGCCCGGTGTGCTTTCTCTCTTTTTTGCCATTTCGTTCATTCCTTTCTTTCATTGTAGCACACTTTTTCCCAATTGCAAAAAGTGTGCAAGTTATTTTTCTAACTTACACACTTTATTTTACAAGCTCAGGTGTAGCAATAAAAATTCTACACTTTTATTTTCCCATAAATTAACAAAATCAAAACGGCTTTATTTTGTAAAAAAGCGGAATAAAAGAGATTACAAGTCAAACAATATTAATGCAATATTTTGCAAATATTACAAATTCAGGGGAGTTTTGATATGAAGGCAACAGGTATTGTCAGAAGAATTGACGACCTCGGTCGTGTTGTTATACCAAAAGAAATTCGTCGCACCCTGCGTATTCGTGAGGGCGACCCGCTTGAGATATATACTGCTACCGACGGCGAAGTTATATTTAAAAAATATTCACCTGTAGGAGAATTATCGGCATTTGCCTCACAATATGCGGAAGTTCTCTCAAGAGTAAGCGGTTTACCCGTTATTATTTGCGACAAAGACCATGTTATTGCCGCATCGGGAGTATCTAAAAGAGAATTACTTGAACGACGGGTTTCACCTGTTCTTGAAAATTATATGGAAAGCCGTAAAAGTTATACTGCAACACAGGCAACGGTCGGTGATATTCAACCGGTTGAAGGTGTGGAACACAGAGCGGCAGTCATATACCCTATTATTGCCGCAGGCGATATTACGGGTGCAGTTGTAATGCTGATGGGCGAAGATAATAAAGTTCCTACTGAAACAGAGGTTAAACTTGCTCATTCAGCGGCCGCTTTTTTAGGAAAACAAATGGAAGAATAAACTATAAGGGTTGCCACAGGCTTGTGTGACAACCCTTATTATATGAAAATATGGTTTATTACACGAGTTAAGTGAAATAATAAAAAATTTAGGTCAAGGCTTTTTAAAGACTTGCAGGTTTGAACAAAACCATAATATCTTCCGATATTACAATTTATCGGGCACAAACAGTGTGGCTGTTCAGATATCGTTAGATTGCATAAACGGAAAGTATTTGTGGGCTTTGCCCACACCCACAACCTTTGAAAAGGTTGACCAAACTTTTATAATTGACTGACGAAGTATTCTGTTAAACACTAATTACCCTTTTAAATAAACTTTTTACAATTAAAGACTGCCGCTCATTACAAGCGGCAGTCTTTAAGAAAAAATATGAAATGTATAAGGGATTGGTTAATTTATCAGCCTGCAAGTGCTGCACCGAGTGCATTACAGTTTGCCGTGGCTTCGTCATCGGGAGCATCATTGCAGATAACACTTTCTGCTGCGAGAACTGCGCCTGCCGAATTACAGGTTTCCTCCCATGTTCTCATCCATTCGCCGTCACCCCAGCCGTATGAGCCGAAGAGGGCAATCTTCTTACCGTTGAGCTTTGGTTCACATTCATTGAAAACAGGCTCAAACTCGCTGTCCTCGAGTGTTTCGGCACCCATTGCCGGGCAACCGAATGCAATTGCGTCAAATTCGTCTACTTTATCTGCAGAAAAATCTGTTACATTAAATACAGAAACCTCTGCGCCTGCGCCTTTTGCGCCCTCTGCAACAGCGTCAGCCATTGCCTCTGTGTTGCCTGTTCCACTCCAGAACACTACTGCTATTTTACTCATAAATTAATTACTCCTTTGTAAATTTATACGGTAAGTCGTTTAAGCGACGAACCCTGCAAATATTTTTTGCAGTATATATTAGTACATTTTTTGTACTTTTCAAATGTCTTTTTAGCATTATCTTCATCGTGATATACTTTCCAACATCCGCAGCATTTAAAGTTTTTTCCTTTATTTTCAATAAAACTTATTACATCGTCAATCGGATAGCCTAAAAACAATCCTATCTCGTGAGGAAATCCGCCGCAAGAATAAACTCTTGCCGAAAGCTCGTTTATAAGCTCATCATTGGTAGTTCCTCTATACCCTATTGAATTTAAAAACTTTTTGTTTTTGCCGTTTTGCATATCTGCGTTTAATTTTTCCGGACGATAAACATAAATCAACGCTCTTTCGGACGAACAGTACAGTACACGGATTGACACACCTTTTGCGTTGAGAACAGAGTTTAGGGAGATAATATCTTTTTTCAGCCTATATACGCTGTCAATTCGGCAATTAACCAAATTTCCTGTTTTTATATTCGCCAATGTCGGTGAGCAGTGGCGGACTAAAATTTCTTCAGACATAATGCTCCTTTTAGTTAGCTTTAACTAACTATTATTTCATAATTAACGCCCTTACAGGCGTTGATTTACATTTATTTCTGTAATTATAGAGGCACAATTACAATAATGGAAAGATTCTTGCTTTAAGTTAGTTGTCGCTAACCTTTCGCATAATTATAATACAACATCTTTCTCTATTTGTCAACACCTATTTTTAAATTTTTTAAATTTATTTTTTGCTCTTGCATTTTTTGTCGGTACAGTATATACTATATCCATAAATGCATAATATATGTATGGGAATGAGGTTCTCCCACGGATTTTTTCCGAAACCGCTTTTGCTGATGACTTCTGTTTTATACAGGGGCATTGGCTTTTTTTATGCCATTTTATTACAAAATCTTGAGGTGAATTATGAAAAGAAAGTTTGTTGATTTCAAGGTATTGACGGCATCTCTTTGCTGTGCCGTTGTTATGGGCGTAATTTCTTTCGTGTTTTTAAAAATGCTCGGATTATCGTCCGTATTCAGGGAGTTTTTTCCTTATTGCATATGGTTCTTGCCACTTTCGGGTATGCTTACCGCTTTTGTATATAAGAAATACGGCGGTGAGTCCTCAAAAGGCAACAATCTTATAATTCAGAGTGCAAGCGAGGGTATAAAAGTACCTAAAAGGCTTGCAGTTCTTACATTCTTCTTTACACTGCTGACACACTTTTCGGGCGGCTCGGCAGGCAGAGAGGGCACTGCCGTTCAAATCGGCGGCACTCTTACAAGCAATGTTGCCGACAAGTTCGGATTTAAAAAAGAGGACAGAAAAACTATCATTTTAAGCGGATTAAGTTCGTCATTCGGCTCCGTATTCGGCACTCCGCTTGCAGGCGCATTCTTCGGTATGGAAGTTTGCTGCATAGGTCAGCTTTCCGCAAGCGCTGTTATTCCATGCTTTTTATCATCTTATCTGGCAAATGCTGTTACGCTTTTGCTCGGCGCAACACACGAAGTACATAATATCGCAAGCGTTCCTAACTTTGATTTTAAACTTATATTGATATTTGTTTCCGCATCTGTATTTTTCGGACTTCTCGGAAAATTATTTGCTCTTGCGGTCAAATATTTAAAATTATTATACGCAAAAATTTTTAAAAATACCGTTCTCTCAGCATTGGCAGGCTCTGTTGTTGTCACATTGCTAATCATTTTATTAAATCTCAACAAATATGAAGGACTTAGCACTTGGCAGCAAACAACCGCATTCGAGGGCAATGCAAATTGGTACGATATGCCCGTAAAATTCATTTTGACAGTGCTCACACTCGGAGCAGGATTTCAAGGCGGTGAAGTAACTCCGTTGTTTGACATAGGGGCGTCATTCGGCGGCTGGTATGCAAATTTATTCGGCATTGAACCGAGTTTTCTTGCGGCAATTGGCTTAATCTGCGTGTTCGGTTCTGCCGCAAACACACCGATTACCACAATTATGCTCGGTATTGAGCTTTTCGGCGCCGAAGCCGCGCCTTATTTTGTATTTGCAAGTCTGATAAGTTTTATAGCGTCGGGCAAATCTGGAATTTACTCTTCACAGGAAAGAAAGTTAATTAAAAGTCTGTTTTCAGCAAAGGCTGATTTTTCCGAATAAATATGGTACAATATAAAAAGAAATAATCGGAGGTGCTGTATGAAAATTTTAGTTGTTTTTACAGGCGGAACTATAGGCAGCTGCTACAATGACGGTGTAATTTCTCCCGATTCAAACACCCGTTACAAGTTAATCGAAATGTACAAACAAAACGGAGGTTATGCTGAATTCGATGCAATCTCTCCTTACACGGTACTTAGCGAAAACTTAAACGGCGAGTATTTTAATTTACTTTATAATTCCGTCAAAGAAAATATAAATAATTATGACGGCATCATTGTTACCCACGGTACAGATACACTGCAATACACTTCCGCTGTGCTTTCTTATATGTTCGGCTTGTGTAATACTCCTATTGTGCTTGTGTCTGCAAATTATCCGCTCGAGAGTGAAAAATCAAACGGACTCGAGAATTTTTCCGCTGCCGTAGATTTCATTAAATCAGGCAATAATAAAGGTGTATTTGTCGCATACAAAAATAACGGCGAGCATGCAAACATTCACCGTGCCTCTCGCCTGCAAAAACACCTTGCTTATTCGGATAAAATCGAAAGCGTTAATAATATTTACTACGGTGAAATCATTAACGGCAATTTTATTAAAAATATCAATTATACAGAAAAGCAAGATGAAATAAAATTTGAGAATATGCCTGTTTTCAAATCAACTTCCCCTGTACTTAAAATTACACCGTATGTGGGAATGGCTTATCCGCAGCTTAATAAAAATATTAAAGCCGTATTGATGGAAAGCTATCATTCGGGAACTGTAAATACCGCAAGCAAAGATTTGGAGAAATTCTGCAATACAGCCAAACAATTTAACATTCCTGTATTTTTAACAGGCAGTGAGACAGGATTTTTTTACGAAAGCAAAGAACTTTATTCAAAATTAGGCATTCAGGTACTCCCTACTGTCACTCCGATTTCTGCTTATATTAAGCTATGGATATTATGCGAAAACAATGCAAAAGACATTTATAAAGCCTTTTCAAAATCCATCGGCGGAGATATATTATAAATCTATAAACATAAAACTACAGCACCGATAAAGTGATGTGACCTCCAAACCGTTAGATTCTTAGTCTGACTTTTTGGGAGTGGCTCAAAAAAGCGGTGCTGTTTTGATGTGCGTTATGCCAAAAGGGCCGACACAATTTCTCGTGTCGACCCTCTCGGTTTATGTGAATTAAAAAGGATAGGTAATTTTAATAGGATTACTCAATATCCTGCATTGCATCGTAACCAGTTTCACCGGTTCTTACTTTTACAACATCTTCAACATCATAAATGAAGATCTTGCCGTCACCGATATGACCTGTATAGAGTGCCTTTACAGCGGCATCTACAACAGCCTTTACAGGAACTTTGCAAACTACGATTTCTACCTTCATCTTAGGAAGGAGATTACTTTCAATAGCAACACCACGGTAATACTCTGCCTTACCCTTTTGAGCGCCGCAACCGAGTACCTGTGATACTGTCATACCTGTAATACCGAGTTTATCCATTTCTTCCTTGAGTGCCTCAAGTTTTGACTGCTTAAGGAGAATATCAATCTTAGTAATCTTTGTACCGTCGGTAGCCATATCATACTTGCCTGCAAGCTGAACAGGAACTGCCTTAGTTACAGGAACATTACCCTCAACATCAAATGTTTCGTCAAGTGAAGCTGTACCAACACCGATTGGCATAAAATCTGCATATGCGCTTACAAGACCGTGCTCGCAAATATCAAGGCCCTTCATTTCTTCTTCCTTAGTTACACGAAGACCGATTGTCTTTTTGATGATTGTAAATACGATAATCATACAAACGATTGTCCAAGATGCTACGCAAAGGATACCGAGAGCCTGCTTACCGAGCTGTGCAAAACCGCCGCCGTAGAAAAGACCTGTGATACCGTCCTGACCGTTGCCTGTTGCAAAAAGACCTACTGCAAGGCCGCCCCACATACCGTTTACGCCATGTACTGAGAATGCACCAACCGGGTCATCTATCTTGAGTTTAATATCAACAAATTCTACTGCAACTACTACGAGGATACCTGAAACAATACCGATGATTGCAGAACCGATAGCATCAACATCTGCACAACCTGCTGTTACTGCAACAAGACCTGCAAGTGAAGCGTTAAGACACATTGAAACATCAGGCTTACCGTTCTTAATCCAAGTAAAGAGCATACATGTTACTGTAGCAACAGCCGGAGCGATTGTTGTTGTAAGAAGGATCTGACCGAGTCTTGAACCGTCTTCTGCAGCAGCACCGTTAAAGCCGTACCAAGCAAACCAAAGAATGAATACACCTAAAGCACCGAGTGTGATGCTGTGACCTGGGATAGCGTTTACCTTACCGTTTTTGCCATACTTACCGATACGAGGTCCGAGGATGATTGCACCTACAAGAGCAGAGATACCGCCAACCATATGAATTACGATTGAACCTGCAAAGTCAATACAACCGAGCTGTGCAAGCCAACCCTGGCCGTTCCATACCCAACCTGCCTCGATAGGATAAACAACCAATGAAATTACTGCACTGTAAACACAGTATGCAGAGAACTTTGTACGCTCTGCCATAGAACCGGAAACAATTGTTGCGGCTGTAGCACAGAATACAAGCTGGAATACAAATGAGTTCCAATCAAAGCTTGCCCAATCTGTAAACATTGTAAGATTAGGAACGCCGATGAAACCTGCAATATAGTTTTCCGACATCATAAGTCCAAAACCAAGCAAACTGAATACTACTGTACCGATACAGAAGTCCATCAGGTTTTTCATAATGATATTACCGGCGTTTTTCGCTCTTGTAAAACCGGTTTCTACCATCGCAAAACCACATTGCATAAAGAATACGAGCAAGGCGCCTATCATATACCATACGCCTGTACTGCCAAAAATCATATCTGCCATATAGATCTCCCCTTTTTTAAAATAACAAAAATGGCGTGTACCAAACAGTTTTTGTCTGTTCGTTACACGCCATTGTGTCACCAAATTGAAAATTTAAAAATCAGTCAATCGATCATACACCGTAAAGCATTTCGCCGTATGAAGGATATGGCCAGTAATCAGCGGCTGTTTCTGTTTCCATAGCGTCGCCGATTGCACGAAGTTCAGTCATTACCGAGAATACGCTCTCTCTGTAATACTTAGCATAAGCAAGAACATCGCCCTCATATTCGCTTGCGCCGATAACAGCGTTCTCAAGCTCTGCTGTCTTTTTGCTGAAGCAAACAAGTTTGTTTGAAAGACTTGTAATGAGGTCTTCCTCAACTGATGTTGGGATTGCGTCTGAAAGAGCTTTCTTAGCAAGCGCTGTATCTGTAAGCTCTCTTACATATGAAGTAACGGCAGGAATCATATCTTTTTTAGCCATATCAATCATTGTAAGTGCTTCGATATTGATAATCTTAGCATAGTTTTCAAGCTCAATCTCATATCTTGCATGAATTTCATCTACAGAATAAATCTTGTTCTTTGTAAAGAGGTCAATATTCTTCTGATCAATGTAATGCTCAACTGCATCAGGAAGTGATTTAAGGTTAAGAAGACCTCTCTTCTCTGCCTCTTCAACCCATTCAGGTGCATAGTTGTTGCCGTTGAAGATAATTGCCTGATGCTCTGTAAATGTCTTTTTAATAAGAGCCTTAACCGCTGCGTCAAGATCGGATGCGTCTTTCAACTCATCATAGAACTCTGAAAGTTCCTCGGCAACCATTGTGTTAAGCATTATGTTAGGACAAGCAATGTTGAGAGCCGAACCGAGTGCTCTGAACTCAAACTTGTTACCTGTGAAAGCAAACGGTGATGTTCTGTTACGGTCTGATGTGTCTTTCTTGAAGTCAGGAAGAACATCAACACCTGTTGACATCTTAACCTTGCCCTTGCTTATATACTCTGTACCATTGATGATTGATTCAACCAATGCGCCGAGGTCATCACCGAGATACATTGAAATGATTGCAGGCGGTGCTTCGTTAGCGCCAAGACGATGGTCGTTACCTGCCGATGCAACAGAGATTCTTAAAAGATCCTGATACTCGTGTACAGCCTTTACGATAGCTGCAAGGAAGAGCTGGAACTGAATATTGTTTTCAGGTGTTTTACCCGGATCAAGGAGATTTTCACCTGTATTAGTAGAAATTGACCAGTTGTTGTGTTTACCTGAACCGTTTACACCTGCAAAAGGCTTTTCGTGAAGGAGGCAAACAAGACCGTGCTTTTCAGCAATCTTCTTCATAACCTCCATTGTAAGTTCGTTGTGGTCGGTTGCGATATTTGTAGTTGTAAAAATAGGAGCAAGCTCGTGCTGAGAAGGAGCAACCTCGTTGTGCTTTGTCTTAGCAAGAATACCGAGTTTCCAAAGCTCATTATCAAGGTCAGCCATGAAAGCTGCAACTCTTGTCTTGATTGCGCCGAAGTAATGGTCGTCAAGTTCCTGTCCTTTAGGAGCTTTTGCACCAAAGAGTGTTCTGCCTGTGTAGATAAGGTCTTTTCTCTGGTCATAAACATCTTTATCTATAAGGAAGTATTCCTGCTCAGGACCTACTGTTGTTGTAACTCTCGTAACATCTGTTTTGCCGAGAAGATTAAGAACTTTGCAAGCCTCTGTGCTGATTCTCTCCATTGAACGAAGAAGAGGTGTTTTCTTATCGAGGACCTCACCTGTGTATGAACAGAATGCTGTAGGAATGTAAAGTGTACCGTCCTTAGCAAAAGCATATGAAGTCGGGTCCCAAGTTGTATAACCTCTTGCCTCAAAAGTAGCACGAATACCGCCGCTTGGGAAAGAAGATGCATCAGGCTCGCCCTTTACAAGCTCTTTACCTGAAAACTCCATGATAACCTGACCGTCACCGTTCGGTGTGATAAAGCTGTCATGCTTTTCTGCTGTGATACCTGTCATTGGCTGGAACCAGTGTGTATAGTGTGTGCAGCCCTTTTCGATAGCCCAATCTTTCATTGCGCTTGCAACTACATTAGCTACGCTCTCGTCGAGAGGCTCACCATTCTGGATTGTTTTCTTAAGTGCCTTGTAAGTAGCCTTAGGAAGACGCTCAAGCATCATTTGATCGTTAAATACCATACTGCCAAATAATTCAGGAACTTTTGCCATTTTAATCTCTCCTATCCGTTTTTAATGAAATCATTTTTTTAGAAAACAAAAAGGCACTGCGAACCTTTCGGCTCACAGCGCCCTTGCTGTTTGTCATTGACTGTAGTATAAACCCTTTTGCGTTATTTGTCAATAGCTTTTTAAAAAATTTTTTAGAAAATATTTCAGCTTTTGCAAGTTTAAGTAATTTTCCTGCACTTATTCTACTTTTAAACATTAGTTTATTGACTTTTTGTCGGGTTTCTTGAAAAATATGAAAGTTTGTTATAAAAAAGTTGCATTTTTCTATTGACAACTATAGTAACAGGCTATATAATAAAGTTATTGCAAATGTGCTGTTTTGCGACAGAATATTTCAAAGCATACATTTTACATATAATTAATATGTTTTAGCAAAAATATAAAATGTATTTAACAGCTCAATCCATTTATCGTACTCCATTTACTATACTATATTATATAGTATGCTGTGTAGAACAAATGTTGAAGAATTGAGCGGGAAAGGGTGAATTAAATTGGAACAAATCTCAAACAGACAAGACTTTAAGGGACTTTACTCTCCTCAGTTTGAGCACGACAACTGCGGTATAGGTGCGGTTGTAAACATTAACGGTATCAAAACTCACGATACGGTTGCAAATGCTCTTACTATAGTAGAAACCCTTGAGCACAGAGCAGGTAAAGACGCCGAAGGCAAAACAGGTGACGGCGTAGGTATTTTGCTCCAGATTTCACACAAGTTTTTCAAAAAAGTAGCCCAGAGAGATCTCGGAATCAAGCTTCTTGCGGAGAGAGATTATGCTGTAGGTATGTTCTTCTTCCCTCAAAACGAGCTTGCAAGAAATCAGGCTAAAAAAATGTTTGAAATTATTGCGGAAAAAGAGGGACTTGAGATTCTCGGTTGGAGAAATGTTCCGTCTAACCCTGATGTGCTTGGCAAAAGAGCAGTTGAATGTATGCCTCACATTATGCAGTGCTTTATCAAGCGTCCGAAAGGTGTTAAGAAAGGCTTGCCTTTTGACCGTAAACTTTATGTTGCAAGACGAGTATTTGAGCAGAGCAACGAAGATACATATGTAGTTTCTCTCTCAAGCAGAACTATTGTATATAAAGGTATGTTCCTTGTAGGCGAGTTAAGAAGATTCTTTACCGACCTGCAAGACCCCGATTATGAGTCAGCCATTGCTATGGTTCACTCAAGATTTTCTACCAACACAAACCCAAGCTGGCAGAGAGCTCATCCAAACAGAATGATTGTTCACAACGGTGAAATCAATACAATCAGGGGCAACGCAGACAAAATGCTTGCCCGTGAAGAAACAATGAAGTCGGAGCACCTCAAAGGCGACCTCGACAAGGTTATTCCTGTTGTAAACACCGAGGGTTCAGACTCGGCTATGCTCGACAACACACTTGAATTTTTAGTAATGAGCGGTATGGAGCTTCCTCTTGCCGTTATGATTACAATTCCTGAGCCTTGGGACAGAAACCACACAATTTCTCAGAAAAAGAAAGATTTTTACCAGTATTACGCAACAATGATGGAGCCGTGGGACGGACCTGCATCAATTCTTTTCTCTGACGGTGATATTATGGGTGCGGTACTTGACAGAAACGGTCTTCGTCCGTCAAGATACTACATTACAGACGATAACAACCTTATTCTTTCATCAGAAGTCGGTGCACTTCCTATTGACCCCGCAAAGATTGTCACTAAGGAAAGACTTCGTCCCGGTAAAATGCTCCTTGTAGATACTGTACAGGGCAAACTTATCGACGATGACGAGCTTAAGGAATATTATGCATCAAAACAGCCGTACGGCGAATGGCTTGACAGCAACCTTGTTCGTCTTAAAGACCTCAAGATTCCTAATGTAAAGGTTGAGGAACATTCTTATGAAGAAAGACAGCGCCTCCAGAAAGCGTTTGGCTATACATATGAAGAGGTTATGACATCTATCCTCCCTATGGCTAAAAATGCAAGCGAGCCGATTTCGGCAATGGGTACAGACAGTCCTCTTGCCGTACTTTCAAAAGAGCCGCAACCGCTTTTCAACTACTTTAAGCAGCTTTTCGCACAGGTTACAAACCCACCTATTGATGCAATTCGTGAGGAAGTTGTAACATCAACAACAATTTATATCGGCGAGGACGGCAACATTCTTGAAGAAAAGCCGGAAAACTGTAAGGTAATTAAGATTCATAATCCAATTCTTACTTCTACGGATATTCTTAAAATCAAAAATATGCATATCAACGGCTTTAAGGTTGCCACCGTTCCGATCCTTTACTATAAAAACACAAGCCTTAAAAAGGCTATCAACAGACTTTTCATTGAAACAGACAAGGCTTTCAGCGAGGGTGCAAACATCATCATCCTCTCGGACCGTGGCGTTGACGAAAACCACCTTGCTATTCCGTCATTGCTTGCGGTTTCGGCAGTTCACCAGCACCTAGTTGTTACAAAGAAAAGAACATCATGCGCTATCATTCTTGAAAGCGGCGAGCCACGAGAGGTACATCATTTTGCTACACTTCTTGGCTACGGTGCAAGTGCTATTAACCCATACCTTGCGCAGGAAACTATCCACGAGCTTATCGCAGATGACCTTCTCGACAAGGATTACTATGCGGCTGTTAATGACTACAATGACGCTATTCTTCATGGCATAGTTAAGATTGCATCTAAAATGGGTATTTCAACAATCCAGTCATACCATGGCTCACAAATTTTCGAGGCAATCGGTATCGGCAAGGATGTTATTGATAACTACTTTACAGGTACAGTCAGCAGAATCGGCGGTATCACATTAAAAGATATCGAAAAGAATGTTGACAGACTTCATACTTCCGCATTTGACCCACTCGGACTTAACACAAACCCTGAACTCGAATCAAGAGGCAGTCATAAGTTCAGAAGCGGTAAGGAAGAACACCTCTACAACCCGCAGACAATTTATATGCTCCAGCAGTCAACAAGAACAGGCGACTATGAGCTTTATAAGAAATATTCGCATATGATTTCAGAGGAAATGGACCCTGTTAATATCAGAGGACTTTTCGATTTTAACTATGCCGAAACTCCTGTTCCGATTGATGAAGTTGAAAGCGTTGATTCAATTGTTCGCAGATTTAAAACAGGCGCTATGTCATACGGTTCAATTTCACAGGAAGCACACGAGGCTCTTGCTATTGCAATGAACAGATTACACGGCAAATCAAACTCGGGTGAGGGCGGCGAAAGCCTTGAAAGACTTCTCACAAAGGGCACAGCCGACAACCGTTGCTCAGCTATCAAGCAGGTTGCGTCGGGCAGATTCGGTGTAACTTCAAAGTACCTCACATCTGCCGATGAAATTCAGATTAAAATGGCACAGGGTGCTAAGCCGGGCGAGGGCGGACATCTTCCGGGCAAAAAGGTTTATCCTTGGATTGCAAAGACAAGACACTCAACTCCGGGTGTATCACTTATCTCCCCTCCTCCTCATCATGATATTTATTCAATCGAAGACCTTGCACAGCTTATTTATGACCTTAAGAACGCAAACACAGACGCAAGAATTTCTGTAAAGCTCGTTTCCGAGTGTGGCGTAGGTACGGTTGCCGCAGGTGTTGCAAAAGCAGGCGCAGGCGTTATCCTTATTTCAGGCTATGACGGCGGTACAGGTGCTGCTCCGAGAAGTTCAATTTACAATGCAGGTCTTCCATGGGAACTCGGTCTTGCCGAAGCTCATCAGACTCTTATTATGAATGACCTCAGAAACAAGGTTGTTATTGAAACAGACGGTAAGCTTATGAACGGCAGAGATGTTGCGATTGCCGCAATTCTCGGTGCTGAAGAATACGGTTTTGCCACTGCCCCACTCGTAACACTCGGCTGTGCTATGATGAGAGTATGTAATCTTGATACTTGCCCGTTCGGCGTGGCTACACAAAACCCTGAACTCAGGAAGAGATTTATGGGTAAACCTGAGTATGTAATGAACTTTATGCGTTTTGTTGCTCAGGAGCTTAGAGAGTATATGTCTAAGCTCGGCGTAAAAACTATTGACGAGCTTGTCGGCAGAATTGACCTTATTAAGAGAAAAGACAATATTGAGGGACAGGCTGCCGAGGTTGACCTTTCAAATATTCTCAACACTGACTTTGTTTCAAATAAGATTGAATATAAAAAGAAAAATCTTTATGACTTTAAGCTTGATTCTACACTTGACGAAAAGGTACTCTTAAAGGAATTTAAGTCTAACCTTGCAAACGGTAAGAGCAAGACAATTACTGTTGATGTTAAGAATACTGACCGTTCATTCGGTACAATTCTCGGTTCTGAAATTACGAAAGCATTTGACGATAAACTCAAAGACGATACATTTAAGATTATCTGTAACGGTTCAGGCGGACAGAGCTTTGGCGCATTCATTCCAAAGGGACTTACACTTGAACTTATCGGTGACAGCAACGACTACTTCGGCAAAGGCTTATCAGGCGGTAAACTCGTTGTATATCCTCCAAAGGGTTCAACTTTCAAACCTGAAGACAATATTATCATCGGTAATGTTGCTTTCTACGGTGCTACAAGCGGTAAAGCATTTATCAACGGTGTTGCAGGTGAGCGTTTCTGTGTAAGAAACTCCGGTGCTGTAGCAGTTGTTGAGGGTGTAGGCGACCACGGCTGTGAATATATGACAGGCGGCAGAGTTGTAGTTATAGGTAAAACAGGTAAAAACTTCGCCGCAGGTATGTCGGGCGGTGTAGCTTATGTACTTGACGAGGACAGAGATCTTTATACAAAGCTTAACAAAGAAATGGTACTCTTCTCCGAAGTTAAAGAAAAGTACGATATTATAGAGCTTAAATCCCTCATTGAGGAACACACAGCCGCAACAGGCTCAACTAAGGGTAAAGAAATTCTTGATAACTTTGATGAGTATCTTCCAAAGTTCAAGAAAATCGTTCCTCACGATTACAAAGAAATGATGTCTGCGATTGCTTCTATGGAAGAAAAAGGTCTTAGCAGTGAACAGGCTCAAATTGAAGCATTCTATCAGATTATCAACAATAAGTAAGGAGGGCACACAATAATGGGAAAGCCAACAGGTTTTATGGATTATAATCGTGAAGATGCCGAGGCATTTTCAGTCAAAGAAAGAATACAAAACTATAATGAATTTCACACACCTTTAAGCAAAAAGGATCAGGAAAAGCAGGGTGCAAGATGTATGGAGTGCGGTGTTCCGTTCTGTCAGGCAGGTATGCAGATTGGCAATGCATTCTCCGGCTGTCCTCTTAACAATCTTATTCCTGAATGGAATGACCTTATTTTCAAAGGTTGTTGGGAACAGGCATATAACAGACTAAAAATTACAAATAACTTCCCGGAGTTTACCTCTCGTGTCTGCCCTGCCCTTTGCGAAAAGGCTTGCACTTGCGGCACTAACGGTGACGCTGTTACCGTAAGAGCAAACGAGTACAGCATTATCGAAAATGCTTACGAACAGGGACTTGCCGAGGCAAATCCGCCAAAAGTAAGAACCGGCAAAAAAATCGCTGTTATCGGCTCAGGTCCATCGGGACTTGCCGCCGCTGACCAGCTCAATCAGAGAGGTCACTCTGTTACTGTATTCGAGCGTTCCGACCGTGTAGGCGGTTTGCTTATGTACGGTATTCCGAATATGAAACTTGAAAAAGAAGTTATCGACCGTAAAATTTCTATTATGAAAGAAGAGGGCGTTGAATTTAAAACAGGCGTCAATGTAGGCAAAGATGTAAAAGCTAAAAAATTGCTTGACGAATACGACAGAGTTATACTCTGCTGCGGCGCATCCAACCCAAGAGATATTAAGGTTAAAGGCAGAGAAACTAAAGGCATTTACTTTGCTGTTGATTTTCTTAAATCAACTACTAAAGCATTGCTTGACAACGGCTTAAAGGACGGCACTTATATTTCCGCTAAAGGTAAAAATGTTATGGTTATCGGCGGTGGTGATACAGGTAACGACTGTGTCGGAACAAGTATTCGTCACGGCGCTAAATCAGTTCTCCAGCTTGAGATGATGCCAAAATTACCCGACAAGCGTACTGCCGACAATCCATGGCCGCAGTGGCCGAGAGTTTGTAAAACAGACTACGGTCAGGAAGAGGCTATTGAGGTATTCGGTCATGACCCAAGAGTTTATCAGACAACGGTAAAAGAATTTATCTCCGATGACAAGGGCAACCTTAAGGGTGCTGTTCTTGTTAAGTTAAAGCCTGAAAAGGACGAAAAGACAGGCAGACTTATGATGAAAGAAGTCGAGGGTTCGGAATACACTGTTGATGTTGAGCTTGTACTCATTGCGGCAGGTTTCTTAGGTTCGGAAAGTTATGTTACAAAAGCATTTGGCGTTGAAGTAAACGCAAGAACAAATGTGGCAACCGCAGAAGGCTCTCACGCAACAAATGTTAAAAATGTATTTACAGCCGGAGATATGCACAGAGGACAGTCACTTGTAGTATGGGCAATTCGTGAAGGCAGAGATGTTGCCAAAGAGGTTGATTTAAGCCTTATAGGTTACACAAATCTTTAATTTTAATAATAATTAAATCTTCCATTATCTTAAAAAATGCACAACGGTTTTTAATCGTTGTGCATTTGCTTTTTATGATTATACGAGTGAAACATTGATTATCTTTAGTTTTTAGCAAACTACTTTGCTAAGTGATTATAAAGGTTCTTTATCAAAAGTTGGGGTAAATTGTGGTTTAGCGGAGTGCTTTATCAAGCAATTATGAAAGTTTGGTCGACCTTTTCAAAGGTCGTGGGTGTGGGCAAAGCCCACAAATACTTTCCGTTTACGCAATCTGACGATAGCCAAACAGCTTGCTGTTTGGCGGCTTGAACGCAACGGCGAATGCCTTTAAATGCGAAAGCAAAAAGAAAAGACATTCACTATATAATGAAAAAAGTTAATGATTTCTTTTATAAAAGGCTGTCGCCGGTTTTTTCAAACTCGGTGCAAGCACGCAAACAGCGTGGCTGTTTGCGCCTGATAAATTGTTATATCGGAAGATTTTTATGGGCGCTGCCCATACCCGCAATTTTTGAAAAAATTGAGTAAACTTTTTTGTTTTTGGGAGGATAATTTAGCGTTAGCTAAATTTCAATGCCCGACCGACACTCCGCTAAACCATAATTTTTCCAAAAACTTTTTTATAAATAAACATAATTGTTTGACAAAAATCAGAACAAAGCGTGTTCCTAATTTAAAATATACCAAAAGCAAAAGCCGACCCCTTACGAGGCCGGCTTGAATTATTTAAGATTAAGCGATCGGAACTGCGATTGGTGCATTTGGGTTATTATCCGGATTCTCTGTATAGAATGTGAGGTATGTACCACCCATTACATTAGAGTCATCGATTACAATCCAAAGCTCGTTGTCAATAAAGCCCTTATAGTCAATTGTCTGATTTGTACCTGTGTCAGAAACAATTATATTGTAAGAACCTGCCTTTGTACAAGTGAAGTCTTTAACATACCAACCGTTTTCATCCATTTCTGTAAGTGTATCGCCCGGCCATTCACCTGATGTTGTGTAGTTGTCAGCATCAACACCGTTTGTATCTGAACCCCAGAGCCAAAGTGACGGATTCCAAGTAAGTGAACCATTGTGCTTAACATGGAGTTTAACATCCATACTTGACGCTACATAGTAGTAATCAACGCTCATATCTACACCATAAGGAATGTGACCGTTTACATTTTTAGGTGTTTTTGTTGTATCAACAGTATAACCGATTGTACGGTAGCTTGTTGTTGTGTATTCATCGCCTACTCTGCCCGAAATTACTGTTGAAGGAGTAATCTTTTCGACTGTGCCGTCCTCAGCTGTGTAGAAATGGTTTACTGTAACACTGCCCGATGATACCGGCTTACCGGTAGTATAAGTCTGAAGAGCTGTAACATCATTTACATCTTTCCTTGTATCGTAGTTTACATCTATCTTTGCATATGTGTCAGCATCTACACTTGCAGGATCTGTAATAATAGACTGCATTAATGTTACATCACGAACATCAATAGCACCATCATTGTTAAAGTCTGCGTTCTTGAATGATTCAGGAACATAGTCATCATAGTAGTATGTTACAACTGCCGGTGTTTCTGAATAAGTGCCTGTTGCAGGACCTTCAACCTTGCTCAATATATATGTATTACTAATGCTTGAGTTTTCGGCTGTTGTATAACCTGTACCGATTGTACCCTGAATTACTTCAGGATCTACGAGGTTTTCGCCGGTCTTTTCGTAAACATAGTTTACAGTTACCTGACCCATACCATCATCAAGAGCGAGCTTATCAAAGCTTGCCTTGTCAACAGCAATTACTGTTGAAATTGCAGGCACTGTAAATGTTGAACCCGAAACCTCACCAAGGTTCTTTAAGCCGGCTGTCTTATCGTTAGCAATAATTACCCACTCTGTGCAGCTTTCATCCTTGAGCTTAACTTCTTCTGCTTTTTTAGCTGAGTTGTGGATAACAGCCATTGTCTGCCACTCGTCAGGCTGATCATTCTTAACAGTAAACGCTACCTGGTTAGAGAATGCACTGCCCATTGACTTGTTAAGTGTGTAAGCTGATGAATATGACTTATCCATTGCTGTGAATGGTGTAAAGTTCTTTCTGATTTCGTAAAGTCCCTTGTAGTAAGATACAAGATCCTGATACTCCAGAATGTTGTTCCAGTTAATCTTGTTGATTTCAGGTGAAGACTTGTAGCTGTTTGTATCGCCGTACTTTGTACGAGCCATTTCCTGACCTGCAAGCATAAATGAAATACCCTGTGAAGTATTTACAATAGCACCTGCCATTTTATTCATCTTAACGAGGTCTTCGTAACGGTTGCCATAGTCACCTGAAGCTGTAGAAGCAACGAGCTGATCGTAAAGAGCAGCGTTGTCGTGGCAGTCAGCGTATGTAACTGACTGTGAAGGAGCTTTAGCTTTCCACTTGTAGTTACCGTTTGAGTTAGCGAACAAGCCGAAAGAAATACCCTTAGCAGCACCCTTTGAGCCCTGAACAAAACCTGTGTTTGTAATGCTCATAGCACCGCCCTTGATAGCGTCACGAACAGAGTCATTGAAGATACCGATTCTCTCGCTAAGTGAGCCTGCGTTTGACTGAATAGCCGGAATAAACTTTGTACCGTCACAAGTGTTTGTTGGGTGGTATGAGTCGCCGCCTGTCCATGCTTCGCCCCACATTGTAACCCTATTATCAACCTTATCAAGAGCATCTCTGATCTGATTCATTGTTTCAACATCCATAATACCCATAAGGTCATAACGGAAGCCGTCAATATGGTACTCATTTACCCAGTAGAGGCAAGACTGAATAACATAGTTTCTGTACATTGCACGCTCTGTTGCACACTCGTTGCCGCAACCCGATCCGTTTGAGAATTTGCCTGCTCTGTTAAGTCTGTAGTAATAGTTAGGAACAGTCTTCTGGAAGCAAGAGTCTGTTGAATATGTATGGTTGTAAACAACATCCATTACAACGCTGATGCCTGCATCATGGAGTGCCTGAATCATTTCCTTACATTCCTTAATTCTTACATTACCGTCATATGGATTTGAAGAATAAGAGCCTTCAGGAACATTGTAGTTCTGTGGGTCATAGCCCCAGTTAAACTGCTCATCGTTGCCTGCCTCGTTTACTGAAGCATAGTCATAGAATGGATTGAGCTGTACTGTATTAACACCAAGTTCTTTTAGATAGTCAATACATGTAGAAATGTTGCCCTCACCGTTAAGTGTTGTGCCGTTTTCTGTAAATGCAAGGTACTTACCGCGGTTTTCTTCAGATACGCCTGAAGAAGCGTCATATGAGAAGTCCTTTACATGGAGTTCCCAAACAGTGCTGTCTGTAACCTCATCCTGGAATACATGAGTGTCCTTGTCCCAACCGTCAGGGTCTGTAGAGTCGAGATCAACAATCATTGAACGGTTACCGTTTACACCGACTGCCTTTGAGTATACATCCTGTGTTTCACTTGTTGTTGTTTCGCCTGTTGTAGGATTAACTACTGTGATTGTGTAGGTGTAGTAGTAGTCTTTCCATTCGCCAGTAAGCTTAATCTTCCAAATGCCTGTAGCGTCTTCTTTCTCAAGCCGGTAAGAGGCTACCTTACTTGCTCCCTGTTCATCGTCTGAACCTTTTGTAAAAATATTTACCTTAATTTCAGTTGCTGTAGGTGACCAAACTTTGAAAGTTGTGGCATCTTTAGTGTATGTAACGCCGAGGTCATCTCCATCATATCTGTAATTTGCGTCAAGTTCTTCGAGTGCTTTTGTAGCAGTTGTATCTACTGCTACAGAACCGCCTGATACTGTTTCCGCATCGGTTGTTGCAGCCATTGAAGTAACTGCTGTTGTTGTACCGAGCATACAAAATGCAAGGACAACAGATACAAATTTCTTTGTATTTTTCATAGTTTTATTTCCTCCTTTTATTTTTATAATCTATCCCTTGTGGGAATAACTACCTAAAATCATTCGTCTATATCCATAGACTCGGCAAAAGCCTTTTTCCTTTTAATATTTGTATAAAGAGTGCTTGCAACGCATCCTGCAAGAATTAAACCTGCGGCAATATATACAACAACCATAACCGACTTAAGCGGGTCAGGGTCGTTTGAATATGAATAAATTACATTAATTTCTGTTTTTGTAAAATTACCGTTCGCATTTGACGGAACAAATCTTAATGTCATATCTTCAAATTCTTTTTCTTCTGCCGTATAAGCCTCTCCTTCTGCACCTGTAAGAGTTGTCTTTTCAACAACCTTACCGCTGCCGTCCATATAAATTACATTTACTCTGCATTCGTCCTTTGACTTGTCATCATCCGCAATCTTTTCGTATTTAAAGGTTACATCAAAATCTTTGTTAGGAAGAACACCGGAAGCATTGTTCGGAAGTTCGTCGAGTATAAGTCTGTAATTTTCAATACCGGGAATTTCGGGAGTGTAATACTCAACCCCTGTTCTGTTTTTAATTGAATAGCTGTCAACTAAATCTTTACCGCTCTCTTTATCAACAAAGTGGTAAGTAACTGTTGAAAAAGTGCCATCGTACTTTTCAACATAAACCTTAGCGTGAAGAACTCCATCTGTAAAGAACCCTTTTGCGTCACCGTCGGTTTTCTTTATGTCATAGTTAAGAGTAAAAGCATTTTCAGCAAGGTCATAAGCCTTACCGATACCGCCTGTTACGGTTTGAGTAGAAATAAGGTCATGTGTTTTATTGTCATAATAATTTACAACTACCGCACCCTCACGGATTGTAAGCTGTGCATTGTCAAAGCCCTGCTTATCAGCCATAACAACAGCCGAATGAGCTTTAACCTCTACACTGCCGTCAACTTCGCCGAGGTTTCTTAATCCTGCTGTTTCGTTGTCCGCGACGATTACCCACTTGCCGTCAACTTTAACATTCTGTGACTCATCACCGCCGTTAAAGAGAACGCAAACTTGATTCCATTTGCCCTGCTCTGTGTTGTTAAGTTTGTAACCTACAACTGTTTTTGGCAAGTCGTTTAAATAATTAATTGCATTTGCACTCTTTGCCGTGCAATCTTTAAATGCCGCAAATTCTTCTCTGATTTGCATTAAACCTCTGTAATACTCAACAATATCGCTGTATTCATTAATATTGTTCCAATCAAGCATATTTTTTTCACGGCTTGACGCATAGGAATTTTCGTCACCGTCTTTGCTTCTTGCAAATTCCTCACCGGCAAGCATAAACGGAATACCTTGTGATGTCATTACAATAGCGGCTGAAAGTTTATTCATTGCCACCAAATCTTCATAACGCTTTCTGTATTCAGAATCTCTGCCGTAAACCGAATCAACAAGTTTATCGTAAAGACAAAGGTTATCATGACAAGACGCATATGTTACACACTGTGACGGAACATTTGCCCAACCCGAAGTACGGTCGGACTGACCCGATATGCCAATCTTAAGGTTAGATTTTTTGCTTGCCTCCTGTACGAAAGCACCGTCTGTACCGCCTGTACTGCCCTTGATTGCATCACGGATAGTATCGTCAAAAGCACCTATACGGTCGTTAAGCTGCTTGAGGTTACCCTGATTAGCCATTACCGTGCCTTCATTGCAAGCAGTCGGCATATTCCAAGCCTCACCGTACATAATAATCTTTTTGCCGATGCCGTTGTCATAGAGTTTGTCAAGCGCATCTCTTACCTGATTAAGTGTTTCAACATCGTGAAGACCCATAAGGTCAAAACGGAAACCGTCAATATGATATTCCTTTGCCCAATAAGTAACAGAATCAATCATATACTTGCGGAACATCTTGTGTTCGGATGCAGTATCGTTGCCGCAGCCCGAACCGTTTGAGAATGTACCGTCCTCGTTCATTCTGTAATAATAGTTAGGAACTGTATTTTGGAATACGGAATCCGTTGAATAAGTATGATTGTAAACAACATCCATAATTACGCCGATACCTGCATTATGAAGTGCCTGTATCATCTGCTTACATTCTTTGATACGAACATTACCGTCATAAGGATTTGTAGAATACGAACCCTCGGGACAGTTATAGTTTACAGGGTCATAGCCCCAATTGTATTGCGACATAATGTCTTTTGATTCGTCAACAGAGCCAAAATCGCAGAAAGGCATAATCTGAACATACTTAACACCGAGTTTTTTAAGGTAATCAATGCATGTCGGTGTACCGCCCTGAATACCGTTTACAGTTGTACCTTCCTCTGTAAAAGCAAGGAATTTACCTCTGTTTGATTTAGATACGCCGCTTGATTCCGAAGATGAAAAATCGGCAACGGAAACTTCCCATACAGATGCCTCGGTAGGATTTGAAACAGTTACATGAACATCGTTTTCCCAACCATCCGGATTTGTACTGTTAAGGTCTACTACCATACTGCGCTTGCCGTTTACACCGCAGGCTTTTGCATAAACATCTCCTGTTTCGGTAACCGTATCGCCGTTTTTAACGCTGTAAGTATAATACTTTCCCGCAAGATTACCGCTTACTTTTATGCTCCATACGCCTGTTTTTTTGTCAAGCTCCATTGTTTTTGTGGCAATAGAACCGCCGTCGCCCTCTTCGTCACTGCCGTGCTCGTAAAGATTTAACTTTACCGTAGCAGCCTTAGGCGCCCAAACTTTAAAAGTAGTTGAATCTTCAGACCAAACCGCACCGAGGTCACTGCCCGAATAAGCTGTTTTATCAAGTTCGGCTGCATAAGTCTGATAATTAACCTTTTTGTTTTCAACTTTCTTTTCTTCCGCCGCACTGATTGCCGATGCGCACATGCCTGCCATAATCATTGCCGTTAATACTCCTGTAATTAATCTTTTTAATAACAATAAAAATGCCTCCTGACTCTGCGGCAATACCTTTCAGAATTCTTGTCTGCTTACCAAGCCGCCATCAGAAACAAAATATTCAGTTTTAGTATTGACCGAAATCATACTGTTTAATATACGAACAGTATTGAACATAATAAATAATTATATTTTCTTTTATATAATTTTAACATAATTTCCAAGTGATTTTATATCTTTTAAAGAATTATATTTTAAATATGAGGATTCACGATGTAGAATTTTAAGCACTTTTATTGTGCAACTTGCTACATATCAACTCAGATTTTTATGCATTTTTTCAAATAAAGTCCCAAATAACAAAATAAAGACAAAAAAGGTCATTCGATTCGTACAATAATCGAATAACCTTTTAATATTGACAAAATTTTGACAATTATTATATTTTAAAGCCCATATACGGACGAACCTTTAAATAGACTTTCAATTCTTAATAATCTGTTATATTTACATACTCGGTCGGTACGGCAAGGTGCTCCCGTTTTTATCTGCCCGGCATTTACCGCAACCGCAATATCCGCAATTGTAGTATCTTCGGTTTCACCGCTTCTATGCGAAATCACCGTTGTGTAACCCGCCTTTTGTGCCATATCAATCGCCCCAAAAGTTTCTGTAAGAGTTCCGATTTGATTCATTTTTATCAAAATAGAATTACCTGCGCCGACACAAATGCCCTTGTAAAGTCTTTCTGAATTTGTAACAAATAAATCGTCGCCTACAAGCTGAACTTTTTTGCCGATGCGATCCGTGATTTCTTTCCAACCCTCCCAATCGTATTCCGAAAGAGGGTCTTCGATTGAAAATATCGGATATTTGTCGCAAAGTTTTTCAAAATAATTAATAAGGTCGCTTGTCTTGAGTACGGATTTTCTTTTCGGCAAGTGATAAACGCCGTCGTTAAACCATTCGGATGCCGCCGCATCAATAGCAATCTTAGTATTCTCTGTATTGTATCCCGCATCACAAACCGCCTGAATAATCAACTCAATTGCCTCTTCGTCGGTCTCAAGATTCGGTGCAAAACCTCCCTCGTCGCCAACAGAAGTAGCCATACCTTTCTGTGAAAGAATTTTGCCAAGACTGTGGTATATTTCACAGCATTGCTGCAAACCGTCGGAAAAAGTATTCGCACCTACAGGCATAATCATAAATTCCTGTATATCAATGTTATTTGCTGCATGAGCGCCGCCGTTGAGAATATTCATCATAGGCACGGGAAGTTTTACCGAATAAATACCTCCGAGATAACGGTAAAGCGGAAGTCTTAGCGATTTTGCCGCTGCCTTTGCAACTGCGACTGACACGGCAAGTATCGCATTTGCACCAAGATTTTTCTTGTTTTTGCTCCCGTCAAGCTCTGATAATTTGTTATCGACTGCACATTGGTCAAACGGCGACATACCGCAAATTTCGGGTGAAATAATTTTGCTGATATTTGTAACTGCTTTTTTTACTCCCTTGCCGTTAAATCTATCACCGCCGTCACGCAGTTCAACAGCTTCATAAGCACCTGTTGATGCTCCCGACGGTACTGCCGCATTTGCAAAAGTTCCGTCTGTCAGTCCTACGGTAGCCTCTACGGTAGGATTACCTCTTGAATCAATAATTTCTCTGCCGACTACAGAATTAATGGTTATTTTCATTTTATTACCTCCAAATATATTTTGCCGTAACTGTCAAAAAATATTCAGAGCAGTGGCACGGAGGTGAAAAAAGCATATTATATTAAAAAAAGCAAAGGAGGAAATAATTTGGATATTGTTTACTATACTGTCAGACCTGGAAATACTTTGTTTGGCATTGCGCAATTTTTTCAAACTACGGTAAACGACATTTTAAGATATAACAACATTGCTGACGCAAACAGAATTTATGTAGGTGAAACTCTGGCAATTCCGGCAGGAACTTCACAGTCGCCACGCACACATATTGTAAGACCGGGAGAATCCCTTTGGTATATCTCAAAGATGTACAATATGACGGTAGAGGATCTTATGAATAAAAACAATCTCGGCAATCCCAATGTTCTCTATCCGGGACAAATATTGAATGTGTAAATATTATTAAATTAGCTTTTAAAAGAATATCTTACCAAACATTTATAAAAATTTGGTCAACATTTAAAAAGACTTGACCTGAATTTTCAAATTATTTAACACAAACTTTTTGCAAACCATAACTCACCACAACACTTTACAAAAAGCAAAAGCTGTACCGATAAATTCGATACAGCTTTTATGTATTATCCGGTTATACCGTTACTTCTAAGATATGATTCTATCTGTTCATCATCGCAGATTCCGAGGTCATCACAACCTGCAAGATGTTCGTTATGATGCTTTACTTCGTGGTGCATTATTTTCTCAAGCTCCGTGTACAGCTTGTCATTTGACAAACCTCCGTACACCTTCATAATACTGCCGTAGTAAAACACAATTGAGTTGCCTATTGAATTTCTTACATACTCTCCGAGGATATACAGCTCTCCCCTCACGCTTTGCGGATGTAACTTTGCTTGCGGTTCAAGCGACATTCCCGCATTAAGGTCACGGAAAAGCTCCTGCGGCATTGAGTCTGCAATTTCATCAAGCATTTGAGCACATTCTTCAAAAGTAACCATAATCAATACCTAATTAATAATCAAGATAATCCTTAAGTTTTCTGCTTCTTGACGGATGTCTTAGCTTTCTTAATGCCTTTGCCTCAATCTGACGGATACGCTCACGGGTTACATTAAACTCTTTGCCTACCTCTTCAAGAGTTCTGCTTCTGCCGTCTTCAAGACCGAAACGAAGTCTTAAAACCTTTTCCTCTCTCGGAGTAAGAGTTGAAAGAACATCCGAAAGCTGTTCTCTTAACATTGTGTGTGAAGCGGCATCGGCAGGTGCGGGTGCACCGTCATCCGGAATAAAGTCGCCGAGGTGGCTGTCTTCCTCTTCACCGATAGGTGTTTCGAGAGATACAGGTTCTTGAGCCACACGCATAATTTCTCTTACCTTATCAACAGGCAAGTCAAGCTCGTCTGCAATTTCATCGGGGGTAGGCTCATGACCGTTCTGGTGCAAAAGCTGGCTCTGAACTTTTTTTACCTTATTGATAGTTTCAACCATATGAACAGGAATACGAATTGTTCTTGCCTGGTCGGCAATGGCTCTTGTGATTGCCTGTCTGATCCACCATGTGGCATATGTTGAGAACTTAAATCCCTTTGTATAATCAAACTTGTCAACCGCCTTGATAAGGCCGAGGTTGCCCTCCTGAATAAGGTCGAGAAACTGCATACCTCTGCCAAGGTAACGCTTTGCAATGCTTACAACAAGACGAAGGTTTGCCTCTGAAAGTCGCTGTTTTGCCTGTACATCGCCGTTGGCAATTCTGATGGCAAGGTCAATTTCTTCTTCGGATGAAAGGAGCGGTACTCTGCCGATTTCTTTCAAATATACTTTAACAGGATCGTCAACGGTGACAGCACCGTCTGCAACAAAATCAGAATCCTTGCCTTCGCCGAGGTCAATATCATCAATCTTGATGTCGCCCATATCCTCAACGATTTCAATACCCTGCTGTTCAAGGTTGTCATAAAGTTTTTCGAGCTGTTCGGGGTCAAAGTCAATCTCACCGATAGCATCAAGAATATCCTGATTGTTAAGCTGTCCCTTTTGTTTGCCAAGCTCTAAAAGCTCTTTTACAACTGATTTTTTGTCCTGAGGTGCGTTCATACTCATTTTCCTTTCTGAATGTACAAAAGATTATATATTAAAAAACAAAATAAATATTCCTATTTTTTATTTTGTTTCAGCTTCATTATGTAATCGTTAATGTCATCTGCCGACATATCGGCAAGCTTGTCCGAAGTCAGCTTGTTACTCTCTTCATTAATTACATTAATATATTCCTCTACCGCCTCTCTTGTGGATGCGGCGGGAATTGTGGTGGAAATCAGTTTATAAAGATACGAAACTTCGTCGGAATTAAAATCCGAAGATACGCTTGTAAGCGGCTCGTATCCGCTTTTTATTTTGCTAAGTACATACTCATAATAGCGTTTTATAAGCGAATTTGAAAATTTATCGGGTGTAACCCTTTCCGAAATGCTGTTTGCGTAGTCGGGATTATTGATTAAATAAACGAGCAGAGCCTCTTCGGCACTTGAACTTCTCGGTTTTTTGTAGTGCTCTCTGTTTATCTTGTCGTTCTGACCGTTAAGTTCTGCCTGTATCTGACGGGTTTCCTTTTTAATATTCTCCCGTCTGCCCCGCCTTTTGACCTTTGAAATCTGCTCGAGAAAAGCATTTTTATCAATCTCAAGTTCGGCGCAAAGTTTCGATGCAAAAACATCTCTTTCAATCGGGCTTTCAATTGTCGCAACTATTTTTACAGCTTCGTTTAAAAAAGCTACCTTGCCGTCAGTTGTGTTGAGATTGTAATTTTCTTTTAATTTCATAAGTCGATATTCAATATCGTTGCCGCATTTTTCTATTAAAAGTTTAAATGCCGCAGGGCCGTTTTCACCTTTTGAACGGATAAACTCGTCAGGGTCTTTACCGCTCGGCACAGTGAGGATTTTAATCGGCAGTCCTGCGTTTCGCAAGATGTCTATTGCTCTTGCCGTAGCTTTTTGACCTGCGCCGTCAGCGTCATAACAAATTATAACCTCATCGGCATAGCGTTTCATAAGGACTGCCTGCTCATTTGTAAGAGCAGTGCCGAGTGTTGCGACCGCATTCGTAAAACCCGCCTGATTAAGCGCAATAACATCCATATATCCCTCGCACAGAATCAGTGTGCGTGTACCCGAGCTTTTGGCATTGTTAAGAGAAAACAAGTTTTCGCTCTTTTTAAATACAGGAGTATCGGAAGTATTGAGATACTTAGGCTTTTCGTCGGTCATAATTCTGCCGCCGAAAGCTATAACATTTCCGCGCAAATCTATAATCGGAAACATTACTCTGTTTACAAAGCGGTCATAAATTCCGTTACCGTTTTTTCTTTTGAAAGCAAGGTTTGCGGAGTAAATTTCATATTCCGAAAAGCCTTTGTTTTTCAGATGATTACAAAGCGAGTTCCAATCGTCATCGGCAAAGCCGAGTCCGAAATGCCTTATCGTACGGTCAGATAAAGCTCTGCCTCTAAGATAATTCAGTCCGCTCTGCCCTCTTTGTGAAAGCAGTGTTGCGTGAAAAAACCTCGCTGCCTCACGGTTTGCCTCATAAATTCTCATTCTTAATTTACTTAGGCTGTCATCATAGGTATTTTCAGGCATTTCCATACCCGCCCTTTGTGCAAGGAACTTTACCGCCTCGACATAATCAAGATTTTCAATCTTCATTATAAAGGTAATGACATCGCCGCCGGCACCGCAGCCAAAGCAATAAAACGAGCCGTTTTCGGTGTAAATGTTGAAAGACGGAGTTTTCTCGCCGTGAAACGGACACAATCCAACCATATTTCTGCCGTGGCGCTTAAGATTTACATATGACGAAGCAATTTCCGTTATATCACTTCTAAGCTTTAATTCCTGCAAAAAACTTTCCGGAAAAGGCACAAAACTCCCCCTTTTCTGTTTCCTATTAGCTATTTACGATTTTTTCGCAAATATTCCTTTTTTATTTCAAAAAAATTTTAAATATTTTGTATTATTCATTTATCTGCACAGCAAAATACTGTTCGTCTTTCTGTTCAACCGTAACTCCACCCGATGTTGCGTCCGCAAGTTTTTTATTCAGCGTACCGAGCAAATCGGGTTTAATGTGAAATTTTACAAGTACATCGCTTTCATATACGGTATCATCAACGGCAGCACCCACACCTATTATCAGAGATGATACCTTGCCGTATTGGTTATAAGCGCATCTTGCCTCGCATACAAGGCAATTCTGCATAATTACAGGCTTTGCCGCCTCGACTGCGATTTTTGAACCGTGAGAGTACGCACGCACAAGACCGCCCGTACCAAGGAGTACACCGCCGAAATATCGTGTAACCACAACCACGACATCAAAAATTTCATTTTTTACTATAACATCAAGCACAGGCATACCGGCTGTACCTGAGGGTTCTCCGTCGTCGCTGTAGCGCTTTATGTTGCCCTCTCTCAATGAATAGGCATATACATTATGTGTAGCATTCCAATGTTCACTGCGCTTTTCATTAATAAAATCTATTGCCTCCTGCTCCGTTTTAACAGGTTTGCAATATCCGATAAACCGAGAACGCTTTTCCACAAATTCATCGCTTGCATTTTCAAGCACGGTTTTGTAATCCTTTGCCAACAAGTACACCTCCGTTTTATGTTATTAATTAAGGTTCTATTATAAATATCTGGGGTAAAAATAATAAAATTGTGGTTTAACACACAGGTTAAGCAAAATAATTTAAAAATTTAGGTCAAGCCTTTTTAAAGGCTAACGCCATTGCGTTAAAGCCGCCAAACAGCAAGCTGTTTGGCTATCGTTAGATTGCGTAAGCGGAAAGTATTTGTGGGCTTTGCCCACACCCACAACCTTTGAAAAGGTTGACCAAACTTTTATAATTGATTGGCAAATCAATTTGCTAAACCATAATTCACCCCAACTATTGAAAAATAACCGTCTTTTGGGGATAACAGTCAAAAAGGCGGCACTAAGTGCCGCCTCAACAATTACGATATAAAAAATTATTTGCTCATACCGAAACGCTTCTTGAATCTGTCAACGCGTCCGCCGGTATCAACCAATTTCTGCTTTCCTGTGAAGAATGGGTGGCATTTTGAACAAACTTCAACACGAATGTCCTTCTTTGTTGAACCTGTTTCAATAACATTACCGCAAGCACATGTAATTGTTGTCTGCTGATAATCTGGATGGATGTTCTCTTTCATTTTCCTCACCTGCCTGACTCTGCATAATAACAGATAGATTATACAACAAAAATAAGCAAAATGCAAGTGTTTTTCAAAACTTTTTTCAAAATTTCGCAATATTTTTTATTTTCCTTACTTTTGTAGTTTTTAAATAATATTTACAAATCAAATAATTCTTATTACAAGTTATTTAATTTCCTTTGTAGAAATTTCTTTCTGTGCCATTGCAATAAAGTCCTCAAGTTTCATTGCGCCGAGGTCGCCCTCTTTTCTGTGACGAACAGAAACAGTATTAGCCTCTACATCCTTGTCGCCGATAATGAACATATAAGGAACTTTCTCAAGCTGTGCCTCACGAATCTTATATCCGATTTTCTCACTTCTTGAGTCAACCTCAACACGCATACCGCAAGCGTCAAGAGCCTTTTTGATTTCGTAAACATAGTCAAGGTGTCTGTCTGCAACAGGAAGAAGTTTAACCTGAACAGGAGCAAGCCACATCGGGAATGCACCGGCATATTTCTCAATAAGAAGTGCAAGCGTTCTCTCGTAACAACCGATTGAAGTTCTGTGAATAATATAAGGATTTTTCTTTGAGCCGTCCTTATCTACATACTCCATACCGAATTTTTCTGCAAGCATCTGGTCAATCTGAATTGTAATAAGTGTATCTTCCTTGCCGTAAACATTCTTAATCTGAATATCAAGTTTAGGACCGTAGAAAGCAGCCTCACCTACGCCGATAGCATAAGGAATTTCAAGGTGGTCAAGAATTTTCTGCATAATGCCCTGTGCTTCGTCCCACTGCTCGGCAGTACCGATATACTTATCTCTGTCCTTAGGATCCCACTGTGAGAATCTGTAAGATACATCTTCATAAAGACCGAGTGTTTTAAGCATATAAATAGCAAGCTCAAGACAGTTTCTAAACTCGTCCTCAAGCTGTTCAGGCAAGCACATAAGATGACCTTCGGAAATTGTGAACTGACGAACTCTGATAAGTCCGTGCATCTCGCCGCTTGCTTCATTTCTGAAAAGTGTTGAAGTTTCATTGTAACGGAGCGGAAGATCTCTGTATGAACGCTGACGATTAAGATAAGCCTGATACTGGAACGGGCAAGTCATAGGACGAAGTGCAAATACTTCATCATCTTTTTCAGGATCACCGAGTACAAACATACCGTCCATATAGTGGTCCCAGTGACCGCTGATTTTGTAAAGGTCGCTCTTAGCCATAAAAGGTGTTTTTGTAAGTAACCAGCCACGACGCTGTTCCTCGTCTTCTACAAATCTCTGTAAAAGCTGAACGATTCTTGCGCCCTTTGGAAGAAGGATAGGAAGACCCTGACCGATTACATCTGATGTTGTGAAAAGCTCAAGTTCTCTGCCGAGTTTGTTATGGTCACGGCTTCTTGCCTCCGCAAGCATTGTGAGGTGTTCCTCAAGCATAGATGCTTTAGGGAACGCTACACCGTAAACTCTGCAAAGCTGATGGTTGTTAGCGTCGCCTCTCCAGTATGCGCCTGTGCAGTTTGTAAGTTCAACAGCCTTAATAGGTGCAACGCTCATAAGGTGAGGACCTGCGCAAAGGTCTGTAAAATCGCCCTGCTTATAAAAACTGATGTGTTCGCCGTTATCGGAATGTTCCTTAGCAAGTTCAACCTTGTAGGGCTCGTTCATCTCTTCAAGCATTTTTACCGCCTCGTCGGGAGCAAGCTCAAAACGCTCAATCTCAATACCCGACTTAACGATTTTCTTCATCTCTGCCTTGATTTTCTCAAGGTCTTCGGATGTAAACGGCTTTTCAACTTCAAAATCATAGTAAAAACCGTTGTCAACGGCAGGACCGATAGCGCACTTGGCACTTGGATAGAGGCGCTTAACAGCCTGTGCAAGAATGTGTGAAGCAGTATGCCAGAACGCTTTTTTACCGTCAGGCTCATCGAAAGTAAGAAGATCTACTCTGCAATCCTTTGTAATAGGTGTACGCAAGTCGACAACATTGCCGTCAACTCTTGCACAGCATACAGACTTATAAAGTCCCATACCGATAGATTTTGCAATTTCAGCAGGAGTTACTCCGCTTTCAAATTCCTTGACTGTACCGCCCTTTAATTCAACATTAATCATATTCATTCTCCTTAATCATAAGAAATAAAAAGCCCGATATTCCAAAAGGAATATCGGGACGAATATACTTCGTGGTTCCACCCAACTTTGACATAATAACTATGCCCTCTTTACAACCTTAACGCAGTCATACGCCGCACCATTTCCTGTGCAGACTCAAAGGTGGTAGCTTAAAATTACTTATGCGAAAAATCACAGCATACATTTTCGCTCTCTGAAAAAGTAGGTTTTTAAACCGTGTCCTTATCGAAGTTCTTTATTTTACTTAATATTAACACCGCCGAATTGAAATGTCAAGCATTAATTTTCAAAACTTATTTCTTGTCGTTAAGTTCCTGCTGCTGTTCGTCAAGCTCTGCAAGCAACTTGTCAATCTCTCCCATAAGTTTTTCTTCTTTCTTCTGTCGTCTTGTTTCCAAAATACTATGTGACGAATCATCATCGTCATCATCAGCACCTACGCCAAAGAAAAATCCGCCTGTAATATCGTCTTCCGAATTTTTATCGCCGATAACTTTAGGAGCGGAAATATTCGGAACATCGTCGTCAGCCTCATAACCCATAATAAAATCATCGGTATCTGCAGTAGCGTTTTGAGCATAATCCTCGTCTTTTTTCTCTTCATCCGAGAAAACAAGTTCGTCACTCTTGCCGCTGTTATCGGCTGTATCGTCATCATCTGTAAAAGCATCTACAATCTGCACATCATCTTTCTTAAGTGCGCCTCTTGTAAGCTCAATAATATAGAAAAGCTGATACAAAGCGAAAGAAATAAACATTACACCTGCAATAAGAGCCATACCGTCTGCACTGTCAAAAATAACTCGTGCTATAAGGAACGCACCGTACGAAAGTCCGAAAGCGACTGACGGCAAGCCATAGATAAATGTTGCTTTAACAGGGTTTCTTCCGGGAATTTTTGAAATTACCATTGCCTGTGGGAACAAACTTAAGGTAAGAAAAATAAAGCAGAACAAAAGCGACATATCTGATGCCGATACTGAAAGCTTTGTTGCCTCAAGAAAACACGAAATCAATTCCGAAACTGCCCAGAGTGTCGGGAAAATATACAGAAAAGCAATATTAGACACCGGAGCAAAACCCGTAAAATGAGTTCTTGCCATAAAAACAAGTCCGATAGCGGCAAGCATTGCAAGGAATGCGCAAATAATGGACATCAGCAAATACTCGCTGTCTTTTCTTGTCAAAATGGTCATTACGGAATATGCAAGCGCAAATGCGGCGGAAAGCACCGCAAAAACACCCGCGGGCACATTTCGTTTTGACTCATAAACCGGTGCGGTTTTTTTGTCCAAAATATTAAAAAATATGCACAGCACAAAAAGAACAAGTGCAACGCCAACTGCTAAATAAGAAAACAACAATGCGTTCATTCCGCTCATCGTTCCTGTATCGTCATTACCGAATACACTTAAAAGTCTAAGCGCAACCATGGCAAGAGCGGCAGGGATAAATGGAATCCATGATAATTTAATCTTCATACTTATCTCCGTTTCTTCAAACAATATAACGGTTATTTTAGCCGAATTTTTTACATATATTATTTTAAGCCAATTACACGCTTATGTCAAGAATTATTAAAGTAAAAATTCACTTTTGCAAAGTTATACGAAAAGAGAGGAATTTATGAGAACAAAAGTTATATTTATAATAATATTTTTGCTTACAATGGCTTTTTTGCCCATAATAATCTCTAAGTGCTCGTCGTCTCAAACCGCTGTCACTTCAAATTCGACTGCGGATAAAGCAACAGAACCCGTTACCGCAAACGAGCCGTCAAAAAGCGAAACCATAGTTGAAACTACAACCGAATCTGTCGCAAAAGAAAATTCCGAATCAGAAAAATCGCCGCTCACCGAATCTGACCTTTGCGGTATGGTAGCGGCAAAATACAATGAAAATTACTGCGAAGAAACCTTAAAAGCATTAACAATAATTATTTATACGAATTATAATGTATCTCCCGACATTTACGATTTGTCGGATATTGACATATGTTTGCCCGAAAGCAAAGCAAAAAATTCCGTTAAAGAAAATTACAATAAAATCAAATCCGCCGTATCTTCCGTATATAAAAAAACGCTCTGCGCAGACGGCAAAGCGTTTTATATACCTTTTTGCGATTTTACCAACGGCAAAACTTCAACAAACAGCGAATATCCGTACCTTACCGCTGTTGCCTCCCCTTGGGACAGCTATGCAAATGCCGATGACGGGGAATATTACGGTGTAAGCCTTAACGGAATAAATTATCTTTGTAATGACGGATACAGCTACGAAGAGGCTTTGCAATGGTATCTGCCGAATTTTAAAATTCAGATTCTTTAGTTGAAGCAAATTATAGTTTAGCTGATTGCTTTATCAAGCAATTATAAAAGTTTGGTCGACCTTTTCAAAGGTCGTGGGTGTGGGCAAAGCCCACAAATACTTTCCGTTTATGCAATCTAACGATAGCCAAACAGTTTGCTGTTTGGCGGCTTGAACGAATGGGCGAAAGCCCTTAAATGCGACAGCAATAAGAAAGCCATTTGATATATAATGAAAAGTTAATTATTTCTTTTATAAAAGGCTGTCGCCTTTTTTAACAAACTTAGTTTTAGCACGCAAACAGCGTGGCTGTTTGCGCCTGATAAATTGTAATATAGGAAAATATTATGGGCGCTGCCAAAACCCGCAATTTTTGAAAAAATTGAGTAAACTTTTTTGTTCTTTTGCTGATAATTTAGCGTTAGCTAAATTTCAATCCCCGACCGACACTCCGCTAAATCATAATTTAATGTTACCCCAACATTTAGAACCCAACCAAAATTCAATATTCACATATAATATTTTGCAATTTTATAGAGTTTTGCCGCTCCCATTTGAATATGTCTTGTGACAACGGGCGGAGTTATACCAAGTTCGCTTGCAATAGTTTTCATCTTTTTTCCGTTAAAATAATACTCAAAAACGCAATGGCGCTGTCTGTCGGTAAGGTCATTCTCTATGACATTCATTAGTATTTTTAAAACTTTCTGACGGTTTTCGCTGTTGGTTTCACCGTTCATAAGGCTTTTTTCAAAGCAAATCTTATCGGAATTTAAATCGGAAAAATGTATAAGTTTACTTCTCATCACATTACCCCCTTATATCTTGCCTCAAGCAAATTTGCAATATCAAGGCACTCAAGATAATAACCTCTGTATCTGCAAATTTTCTCATTGATTTCCTTTTTATTTAATAAACTTTTAGTTTTTAACATACTTTTATATTTATCAACAACAGACAGCATTTTGTCTGCCTCTGCCCTGTATTCTTTTGACCATTCAAGATAATTGTTCATATTAACATCCTTTCCGCTTACTATTCATCAAATAAGAACCAACGGGGCTTGGTTCTCTATATAATATTATAGAGAGAAAAAATCACAAAATCAAGAGTTTTTAGAACATTTGTTCTAAATTAACTGATTTTAATGAACAAAGTCCCTTTTTCAGTACTTTGCTAATTGTCTTTTTTAATTGTTAACAAAACAAAAAATAAACCGACATTGATAAAAAACTCAATATCGGTTTAATGTCGGTTATGATTTTTAAATAGAGAGAATATATAACTGTTATGCATCATACCAATTAAAATTTTCATAATCGGGATACATTTCAGAAAACTCATCGTCACTGTATTCGTTTTTCACTTCATTTGCTATATCTACTACATAATAAGTATTACCGATTTTCAAATATGCAAAATTATTGTCATAAGCAAATGAATCAAAACAGCCGCTCAATAGAATAAACTATTTATCAATAGAATAAACCATTTGTAATTTTTCATCATCACAATAAGGTAGAAATAAATCATCGAAATTACAGCCTGCCGCAAAAATTAAAATTCCGCATATAAAAGTTAGTATAAAAAAACTTAACACTTTCCTCATAATTTTCTCCTATCTAAGATAATCCGAGAATTTATATTTATTTAAACATCACTGTGAAAATAATATAAAATTTGTGTTTCCTTATCGAAATAATATAAATTAAAGTTATTCAAAGGATTGCTTTTGTCCTTTGATATAAAACAAAAGTAATCATCCACATTAATTTGATTTTCTAAGAAATCATAATTATTACGCATATCATCGGTTGAATTATTTATTCTTCCGCTAAAATATTCTATACAGTTTTTAATGCTGTCCGTATTTTCATTCGTAACTTTCTGAAAGTTGTCATTTGATTTTATACTTTCCGATATATCATTATTATTTACATAATAATATATATGATAATCCACAAAATCTCTTGCTCCGTAAGAATATTTCTCACAACCGGAATATTTAGGCAATGTTTTCATAACACCGCTTTCATAATTACATGCTGAAAAAATAAAAATTAACATTACTGAAAATTGCAGCAATAAAAGTTTTTTTGTCAACTTCATAAATACCACTCCTTCTATAATTGTATAAATATTTTAAAAAACAGAAAGTTAAATATTTATCATATACCCTTACTTTACAGTATAATATTATCATATATAATATTGTTGAGCAACACATTCGCAATAATCTACAGCTTTTTGTATGAATACCCCACAAAAATCAACAGTGATTGGTATATATCACTAACAGTATAATTTAAATGATTTTCAAACAATACTTAATTTTAAAGCCGACAAACTTCAACTGTTTTATTGTTAAACTTTCTTGACAAAGCAAAATATTTATAATAGAATATTAACAGATATGTGCCAATAGCTCAGCAGGATAGAGCGTCTGCCTCCTAAGAAATTGTTGCAACGACCGCCTTTGGAGCAAAAGTGATTGACAACGAGTTAATATAAGCCTAAAATTGAATAGATTTTAAAGATGTTTCCGTAGCTCAGCTGGATAGAGCGACCGCCTCCTAAGCGGTAGGTCGGGTGTTCAAATCACCTCGGGAACGCCAAAAATTCCGCCGGAAAACCCAGTAAAATCAAGGGTTTCCGGCGTTTTTTCATTTTTACGAAGAAACAGCAAAAACGAAAAAATCACAAATTTTCATAAGCAAATTCTCCGTCTGCTAATGGAATTTAGGACTAATGTCGTCCGCCTTTCAGGTGTACGGCTTGCTAATAAAAATTAGCAGGATTTTCGCTATTTTGCTAATGAAAATGCCCTCTCTGCTAATGAGAGAAAAAAACGAGCAAAATTCTTGCTAATGGACAAGGCGGTTGTTACCCTGTTAATTCGTTCATTTAGGGGTGGTCAAGAGACAATCGCACACTACCTATATGCCCTTTTGACCTTGTAAATGTGATAATGGCAAATACAATGTTGCCAAGATTGGCTATCATAAGAATAATAAAAGGTTTATCAGCAAAAGCAAGGAACAAAATTAACAATCAGGATTATCTTGAAGAAGCGATTAAAACAATTAACAAGCTACTCAAAGAATTCAAGAGTAAGGAGTTTTTGACATCCGAACTAATTGAGGGCGTTGGTGCTCTTGAAAAGGACATTTTCGAGGTGGATAAGATTGTAAATGAGGACGAGATAAAGTATCTGTTTACACCAAATCCAGCTCATAATAAAGCTATGAACTTGAAATATAAGTTTGACAGTGAAGGTGAATGGAAGTTTGCAAAAGCTCTTGACGATGATCCGAATGTAATACTATACACTAAGCTCAAAAAAGGCGGTTTTGTTCTTGAAACTCCGGCAGGAAATTACTCTCCTGACTGGGCGATTGTCTATCAAAAGGGCAACGAGAACTTTGCTATGTATTTTATCGCAGAAACAAAATGGGATCCGCACTGCTTTTATTCCACAGCTCGGCACATAACCGCTAAAACAGAATATGTTTAAGACGGTGTAATACTGTAAAACTTGAAACATCCTCATAGATTAAAAAAGCAAGAACCACCCAAGAAAAATAGGTGGTCCTTGATTTTAGAGAGATTTTATTTTTAAAGGAGTTAGAAATCAGCTCATTTTATTTGTTTATACCAAAAATAAATTTTGTAGTTTGTGTATAGTTTTCGTTTGCTTTTAATATTGTCGTAGGAAAATTCTTGTGATTTACAGCATCGGGAAAGCCCTGGGTTTCAAGACAAAACGCTGGATTTTCTCCGTATGTTGCTGAATCCTTTCCCATATTGGACAAAACATCGACATAATTTGCTGTATATACATGAACACCTTTTTGAGAAGTATAGCATTTTAATGTGATTCCGCTATCAATACCCTCAGCTTCAGCTGCAAGCACAAATTCTTCATCAGAATGATTCAGCACAAACATATGATCAATACCGTTTGCAAAACCAATCTGCTTGTTTTTTCTGTCAATACCATTTCCAATTAACTTGGGTTCGGTAAAATCAAACGATGTATTCTTAACGGGAGTTATCTCTCCTGTGGGATTGAGGTTTGAATTTATCGGTATGAAGGAATTTGCATTTATTTTCAGCTTGTGATTTTCTGTAACTTTACCGCTTTTATGTCCGTTAAGATTGAAATATGAATGATTGGTCAGATTACATATTGTGTCTTTGTCAGAAACTGCCGACCATTTTATCGTAAGTGCATTTTCATCATCAAAGGTGTAGCGTACAAAGACCTTCATATTTCCGGGATAGCCCTCATCACCGTCGGGACTATCAAGCATAAATAGAACTGTATTTGGAACTTTATCATCAACTACCGCAAGCCACACTTTGCGGCTAAAGCTGTTAAATCCACCGTGTAGATGGTTACTCCCATTGTTTACAGAGAGCTGATAATCTTCTCCGTTAAGAGTAAACTTGCCATAAGCAATTCTTCCGCAACATCTTCCGACAGTAGCACCGAAGTATGTTCCGTCAAATTCATAACCGCCAATGTGCTCATAGCCGAGAACTACATCTCTAATACTACCGTTTTTGTCGGGAACTTTTATCGAAACGACACTTGCGCCTAAATCACATAATGTCACGCTTGCTCCGTTGTTATTTTCTATTGTATAAAGATGAGTGTTTTCACCTTTGGATGTAGGTTCAAAATTTACTACCCTTACCTTTGACATTTTAGCACTTCCTTTACTACAGCGTCTTTATAAATTTATCAAACGCCTTTTGTCCTTCAGGAGTTCTTTTGAATACACCTGCATCCAAAAGAACATTAAGAAACACCTTTCCTATCTCATTTTGAATTATTGAATCAACATTATTTTCATTGATTTCATCATACTGCGAAACAAATTCATTTACCCACTCGGAATGTTTGCTGATTTTCGGAATTTCACTTACATCCTTGTGATTAAGAATAGCATCCTTTAAAATAGCCATTTCGTCTTTAAGCCTTGAGGGCAATACTGCAAGTCCCATAACTTCAATAAGACCGATATTTTCTTTTTTAATATGATGCAAATTCGCATGAGGATGAAATACTCCCAGAGGATGCTCTTCACTTGTGATATTATTTCTGAGAACGAGGTCAATAACAAATTTTCCATCCTTTGTAAAAGCAATCGGAGTGATAGTGTTGTGAATTTCACCGTCTGTTTCGGCAAAAATACCAACATCTGCGTCCGTGTACGCTCTCCAACTCTTTAGAATATAAGAAGATAATGAAATAATGCTGTCCTTGTTTTTACCTGTCAATCTTACAACTGACATAGGCCACTTTACAATTCCGCACTCCACATCATCAAAGCCGTTAACGATAAACTTTCTTTCAACCTCTGCCCTATTAAGTGCAAAGCTGTATCTGCCACCCTGAAAATGTTCATGTGTAAGTATTGAACCGCCTACAATCGGTAAATCAGCATTCGAACCGATTATATAATGCGGAAACTGTGAAATAAAATCAAACAGTTTTCTGAATGTAGAATCATTGATTACCATTGGTGTATGCTCACCGTTAAACACAATACAATGTTCATTGTAATAAACATACGGAGAATATTGCATAAACCAGTTATCACCGTCAATGGTGAGCGGAATAATTCTGTGATTATCTCTTGCAGGATGATTTACTCTTCCGGCATATCCTTCATTTTCCTTACAAAGCAAACATTTCGGATAGCCCGACTGTTTTTGAAGTTTTGCCGCTGCAATAGCTTTCGGATCCTTTTCAGGCTTTGAAAGATTTACCGTGATATCAATATCACCGTATTCGGTTGATGTTTTCCACTTTAAATCTTTCTTAATACGATATCTTCTTATATAATCGGTATCGCAGCTGAATTTATAGTAGCTATCGGTTGCAAGTTTAGGAGAAACGCTATAATTCTGCCAAAATTCTCTTATTACTTCTGACGGTCGCTTAACAAGTGAAGCCATAAGTTTCACATCAAATAAGTCGCGATATGTTACTGTATTTTCGGGAATGATTCCTTTTTCGTATGCATAATCAAGAAGTCCCGACAAAATTTCTTCAAGAGTATCCTCGTTATCTGCTGTAAGGCAAGTACAACTGTCATCGGGTTCATCCATATGGAACAACGACAAAAGCCTATTTTGCGTGTAGATTATATCCTCTTTTTCAATAAGCCCTGTATTGATTCCGTATGAAACAAGTCTTAATATTAAGCCGTAAACGCTGTTCTTCATAAATACCGCCTCACTTACTATAGCCGTTTGGATGTGTTGAATGCCATTCCCACGCTGTTTTAATAATTGTTCCCAAATCATCATACTCAGGTTTCCAGCCAAGTACAGTTTTCGCCTTATCGCTTGATGCAATCAATACAGCAGGATCGCCGCTTCTTCTGCTTTCTTCAACAACCTTAATATCTTTCTGTGTAACTTCCTTTGCTTTTTCAATTACCTCACGGACAGAAAAACCTACACCGTTGCCAAGATTGAATATATCACTTTTACCGCCCTTCATAAGATATTCAACTGCAAGAATATGAGCCTGTGCAAGGTCAGTGACATGGATATAATCACGAATACAAGTTCCGTCAGATGTGGGATAATCAGTACCAAAAATACTTATGTGGTCACGGGTACCCTGCACCGCTTGAAGAATAATCGGAATAAGGTGGGTTTCAGGATTATGTGCCTCACCGATTTTTCCGCTGATATGTGCTCCGCATGCATTGAAATATCTGAGAGAAACATATCTTAAACCATGTGCTTTTTCAACCCAATAGAACATTCTCTCCATGGATTTTTTTGTTTCTCCGTAGCAGTTTGTCGGATTTGTCGGATCGGTTTCAAGAATAGGAGTTCTCTCAGGCTCACCGTATGTTGCCGCTGTTGATGAAAATACAATCTTATCAATTTCGTGAGCAACCATTGACTGAAGCAAAACCTTTGTGCCGTTGAGGTTATTATCATAATATTTGAGAGGGTTGGTCATACTTTCACCGACAAGTGAATTGGCTGCAAAATGAATTACAGCATCAATACCTTTTTCTTTATCAAAAACGCTGTCAATTTCACTTCTGTTTCTGAGATCGCCTTTATAAAATTTTGCTTTGGGATGAACCGCCTCGATATGACCTGTTTCAAGGTTATCGAATACAACAACCTCATTACCGCTTTCAATAAGTCTGTAAACTGTATGCGAACCGATATATCCGGCACCGCCTAAAACAAGAATTTTCATTTTGTCCTCCTTAATAAAAACAAAACCTACATAATTACATTACTTTTATTCCGCCGTATTTTCTCACTTTGAGAACATGGCATGAGTTTTCTCCGAAAATTTTATTTATAAATTCTTTGTAATTACTTACAAATTCATTTTTGACAAACGCCTGAATTGTACCTGCAAATCCACCGCCGTGAACACGGCACACTCCGTAATTGCGAAGAAGGCTTTCGCTGAGTGCAAGGGCTACCGAGATGTTCTGATGTTGAATATCTCTTGTTGTATATACATTCTGAAGATACTTAAACGATGAATTGCCGGATTTTCTGATTGCGTCAAGGAATTCAACAAACTTACCGTTTTCAAGTGACGAAACGGCATTTTTAACATTATGCTCCTCATTAAAGAAATGAATTGCACGAAGTACCGGTCTGTCGCCAACAGCCTCACGAATTTCGCCAAGGTGAATATAAAATTCGTTTGAATCACAATCTCTCAGATAATCTTCTCCGAGAAAATTTGCAACCTTTTTCATTTCCGAGGGAATCATAGCATAATCATCTGTAAGATCAACATGATCACCCTTTGTGTCAACAATACAAAGACTGTAATCATATTTTTCAAATTCGGTAGGTACTTTCTTAACAATTGGCTTTGTCGGATCTTTAAAGTCAATGTTAACCATTCCTCCGACTGAACAAGCCATTTGATCCATAAGTCCGCACGGCTTTTTGAAAAATACATTTTCAGCATACTGAGAAATCTGAGCAATCTCAACTGAATTTATTTTCATATCATTATATAAGCCGGAAATAATAGTTCCGACAACTACCTCAAAAGCTGCTGACGATGAAAGTCCTGCACCAACAAGTACATCACTTGTTGCATAAGCATTGAATCCACCAATTTTGTATCCATGATCCTTAAGTCCACGAAGAACACCTCTGATGAGGCTGACCGTTGTGCCTGCCTCATCATTATTAACTTCGAGGTCATTTATATCGAGAGTAATCATATCATAACCGTCAGAAACAAATCTTACAACATCATTGTTATTCTTGGCCGACACAGCAATAGTATCAAGATTAATGGATGTTGCAAGCACCATTCCATGCTGGTGATCTGTATGATTACCGCAAACCTCACTTCTGCCGGGAGCACTGAATATTGCTACTTTATCAGGGCAATAAATTGTTTCATACTGCTCAATTGCATGAACATATCTTTTTTTCTGATAATCAATCATTGATGAATCTATATATATATCAGTGAAAAGATTATCAAATTCGCCGTTTGTAATTTTTTCAATTGCTGTTTTAGTATCAATCATTTTATTTACCTGCCTTTTCCGCAACTGTAGGAAGGAACATAGAAGGCTCTGTGTTACCGCTTTCATCAAGCTGTTGTGTCATATCAATCTTGCCTTCTCTTCTTGCACTGATTGTGTTTATAACCTTCTTCATCATACCGTCATTGAGTTTATATTTCTTTCTGTAAACAACATAAGCAATAAGCATACAAACCGCAGGAACAATGCACATAAGTGTACTGATTGATGCTACTGTTGCAAATGACTGTTCCTGTCCCGGAACATACTGTGTGCTTCCAAGTGCCGCGCCAATGCCGAGTGCTGTAAGAGCTGCTGTGAATTTTACGATAAGCGTCTGGAGTGAGAATACAACGCCTTCATTTCTTGTTCCAAGCTTAAATTCACCGTAATCAACAACATCTGCAAGGAATACTGTTGCACAACCAAGTTCAAGACCTGTACCAAGTTTTACAATAACACCTGAGATTGATGTGAGCACAACATTGTGCGGAGCAAAAATACCTACGAGCAAAAGCATTACAAGACCAAATGCAGGGAAAAGACACGCAAGAAGGAACGAAGTTTTTCTTGAAAGAAATTTTGTAACCTTAGGGAATACGATAAGACCTACAACCTCTGCGATTGATGCGCTGATCATAAATGATGACATCATTCCTGCGTCGCCGCAAACATATTTGAAATAATATGTAGCAACACCCATAATGCACTGAATGCCGATGTTGTAAAGGAAGATAAGAGTTACCGCCCAACGAAGTTGATCATTCTTGCCGATGATTGAGAAAATATCTTTAAACTTAACTTTCTTTTCCGGAACAGAATCATCTCTCTTTTTCGGAAGATTGATTACTGTAATACCGATTGTAAGAATAAATACAATTGCAATTATGATTGCAAATCTGTGATAACCTGCCTGATTTGTTGTGCCGCCGCCGAGAGCCTCAATAATTTGAACACCAAAGCCTGCAATAACAAGTGACTGACCGATACTTGCAAAGATTCTCGGAAGTACCGAAACTTTTTCTCTCTCCTCAGGATTTGAAGTGAGGTTAGGAATAATTGACCAATAAGGAATATCCATAATTGTGTAAGTCATACCCCAGAGTATGTAAGCTGCTGTTGCAAATATGCAAAGTCCAACACCATTGAGGTGGAAGTCTGTGAATAAAACAACAAATATAATTGAATTAACCAGCGTACCTATTACAAGCCATGGAATAAATTTACCCCATCTGCTGCGTGTGTTATCAACAATCATACCCATAAACAAATCATTAAAGGCATCCCATAACTTTGCAACAAAGAACATTACGCCGATAAATACCGGGTTGACCTTGATGATGTCTGTGAAATAAATCATTGAAAATGTGGCAATCATACCATAAATCATATCTTTGCCGAGGGCACCTAAAGCAAAGGTGTATTTGATTCTACCTGGGATTTTGCCATCAAGTCTTGGTTGTGATGATGTCTGTTTCATAATTTTTCCTCCTTTTAATTTTAAATGAAACGCCGTGACAACCTGCACAAAAGATTTCGCTATTATTTGATAATAATGTTTCTTTTGTTTTTATGTTAACTAAATTATATGTTTTGTTTCGTAAACTGTCAATAGTTTTTGGTAAACATTTTTGCTTTCTCCGTTTTTTACTAAACACGACTTGATTTTTTGGTAATATTTCACTATAATGGTAGTGAGGTGATTCAATTGGCTACAATCAGAGATGTTGCCAAAAAGGCAAATGTATCAGTTGCTACTGTTTCAAGAGTGCTTAATAACGACACTACCCTCAGCACCTCGCTTGAAACGAAGCAAAAAATATTTGCAGCAGCTAAAGAACTTAATTATGTAAAGAAAAAAAGGGTTACATCAGCACCTTCATGTCGCATTGGAATTCTACAATGGTTCTCTTTCAAACAGGAAATTGAAGATAATTATTACTTTTTGATGAGACAGGGTATCGAGGACTACTGTTCAAAAAATAATATAAGTATTGTACGAACATTTAAAACAGACAATGACTATCAGAATGTACTCTGCGATGTTGATGGCATAATCTGCCTCGGGAAGTTTAGTAAACAAGAAATAAAATTACTGCATTCATTGAATAATAAAATTGTTTTTCTTGATATGACCGTTGAGAATATTGAAATCACATCCGTATCGCTCGACTTTCGTCAGGCAGTGTCCGATGCAATTAAATATCTATATGATTTAGGCCATAGAACAGTTGGCTTTATCGGAGGCATTGAACAGCTTGAGGACGGAACGATATTTCCTGATAAACGACTCAACACTTTCACAGACATTTGCGATGAACTAAACATTAAATATGATGGGTTTATTATGCAGGACAAATTTTCAACATCATCCGGTTATAAAATGATGTCAGAAATGATCAGCAAAGGAAATCTCCCCACAGCTATTTTTGCGGCAAGCGATCCTATTGCAATCGGTGCAATGAGAGCTCTGCAAGAAAACGGTTACAAAATTCCTGAGGATATTTCTGTTATGGGATTTGATAACACGGAGCTTTCGGGATATACAAACCCTCCGCTCACTACGGTAAACGCACCTGTATATGCAATGGGTATTTATGGCATTAGATTTATTTTGAATATGATGAAATCTAAAAGCACCGATTATTATTCTCCTATGCGTGTCTATCTGCCTTGTCCAATAAAAGTTCGCAACTCATGTGCAAAACCTAAAAGTTTATAATTATTATCGTTATCATACGATTGTATGCTATAATAAAATTATCGTTATACGGTTGATTTTGAAAGTAGTCTGCCCTCTTAACCGACTGCTACTTGACTACTTTTGAAGAATCTAATATAGCACATTTGGCGTGATTTGAGTCGGCGATTAGTCAGAAATATAAAAATGAATCTGCCTCTTATTTATAATTAACATTTTTAAAGAATCTCATATGCATTTTTGCAAAGTAAAAATCCACCGGCAAAACTGGTGGATCTTTACTATATTCTCAACATCTCTCACCCTCTCTATTCTACCGTCCTCATCAGTCATTCTTGTAACACGAAAAAACAAGTTTACAAGAATTTTAGGCATAAAAAAAGAGCCCAATGGCTCAGATGTTAAAAATATTAATAAGTAATTGTTATTGATTATTTCTAATTCTGCGATATTTCCTTACTTTTTATGATTTACAAGAAGGTATCGTTTTATTCACTCCATGCTGCGGTGGAAAATCAATTACCTGCTCTTTTAATGATACTTTCTTTGAAATCTTGTCGATAAACGGAATTTTTACATGCAAGTCTGTTGACCATGTTACATGATATGTTCCGAGTCTTTCAATTACATATGCGTGTACCTGCGGTACTACTTTTACATTGCTTACGATTACTATAAGCAGGATTAAAAGGATAATTCCTAAAATAATAAATCCTAACATTATTTACCTCTCATTATGTTACGGGTTCTACTATGAGCTTGACGCCTTCTATTGCGAGAACCTTAACTTTTGTTTTTTTTAAAAGCGGTGCTTTGTCGGACTTTACCGTCCATGTTTCCTGCTGAAAACCGCATTAGGATGGGAAAAGTTGAGGTTTGTTTATCTTGGAAATAACGCTTCGGAATGAACTTCTAAGCAGAAGGTCGGGGGTTCATTCCCTTTTGGCACGCCAAACCAAACCCGCACTGAGGAGTTGTTTTTATAACTTTTGGTGCGGGTTTTTCTGTATCTCTTGATTTTTATTTAATATGAGAATATAATAAATTTCAACGGAATGTCGGCGGCTTGTGCCTGATTATTCGATATTCGATTTTATTTAACAAAATATTACACAGATTAGGAAAAATGATATGATTATTAAAAGAGCTGTTTTACATATACTTGACTTCAATTCGGGAATGAGCGTTTTTTCTCAAAACGAACTTGACTGTACAGATGATACGGTAAGCATATTTCTTCAAAAGCACCTTGAAAAACTTCACAAGGATTCCGCGGGAAAAAGCGGTACTTTTAATGCCGACAGTGGTTTTGCGGCGGCGCTGACGGAATACGGTAACAAAGGTCTTGAATTTATAGATTTCACTTCACAAATTGCCAATGTTCTTTATGAGAATATTTCTCTTTCTGACAAACTTGACGCAATAGATTTTGTTGCGGCAGATTATATAAATGACGATTCCGACTACTTTGCAATTCTGCTTATAACCAACAAATCCGCCTATACTCATCAGGTAATTACAGATGAAAACGGTATTCATAACGAAATTATGAAGCATTACGCTATCCTGCCTGCCCCGTCGCAAAAAATAGATTCATATGCGATTATAAATATGAAAACGGGAGAAATACATTTTTCGGATAAAAAGCGCCAAATCGACGGCAACAGCGTATATGTACTTCCGGAAATACTGCTCGAATGTTCGTCGGGCGTTTCCGCAAAAGAGGCTGTAAAAATCGTAAGGGAAACCGCAAACGAGGTTGCCGAAGAATACGGAGTAAACTCGGCAGTCGCCGTTTCAAAGGCAAAAAGCTACATTGTCGAAAACTGCGAGGAATCCGACACCATTTCCACACAGGAACTTGCCGAAAATATTTTTTCGGAGTCACCAATTATGCAAGAGGCATTTGAAAAGAAAATCGAAGAAAAAGAAATACCCAAAGACTTAAAAATCGAAAAAACATCTGCCGTAAGAGCCAGCAAAAGTCAGAAAATAAAAACCGATACGGGCATAGAAATAACCGTACCCGTAGAATATTTTGAAGATGACAGATATATTGAGTTTATCAACAACAACGACGGCACAATTTCAATCGCACTTAAAAATATCGGCAAACTTATAAACAGATAAACCCGCTTTTTTAATTTGCAAAAAATTTTTGAATAATTTTTAAATAATGCTTGACAAATCAATCCGTATTTGATATAATCAATATCGCTGATTGAGATTACAGCATTTCGGCGACATAGCCAAGTGGTAAGGCACGAGTCTGCAAAACTCCGATTCCCCAGTTCGAATCTGGGTGTCGCCTCCAAATTTTGTAAAAGCACTTCGTAAGAGGTGCTTTTACAAATAACAATAACTTTATGGGAGCATAGCTCAGCTGGGAGAGCATCTGCCTTACAAGCAGAGGGTCATAGGTTCGAGTCCTATTGTTCCCACCAAAGGGTAAAAGTTTTATGCCTTTGCCCTTTTTATTATGCGGATGTAGCTCATCTGGTAGAGCGCCACCTTGCCAAGGTGGAGGTAGCGGGTTCGAGCCCCGTCATCCGCTCCAAAAAACATTAAAAAAGCACTCGTCTTTTGACGAGTGCTTTTTTGACTATATACCAACTTTCGATAGATACTCGAATTGAATGTTGAAATATTCTGCTTGATTGGAAATCTGATGGTTATTATATGACAATACAGAGTCTGTCTGTTTACAGTTCTTCCGTCTTAAAGGTTGTATAACCCTCATAATAGTAACTATGGTCGATACCTTTCATATAGATCTCTCGACTGTCTGTTTCGTCTGTAAGTGCACATTTTAGCAACACTTTAATTTCCACATCTTTAATTGGGCTGCGCTCCATTGCCAACAGATAATCTTCTTTATCAACTTTGCTCCAATCGATCACCTTGCCGATTTCGTTTTTCAAAATATGGTCAAGCCAAATGCGTGTGCTTCGCCCGTTTCCCTCACGAAACGGGTGGGCAATGTTCATCTCAACATACTTTTCTATAATCTCGTCAAAGCTCGCCTGCGGCATCTTGTCAATGCTTTCAAGTGCCGCCTGCAAGTACAATAAAGGTGCAAAACGAAAATTACCTTTTGCAATATTGACGGTTCTAAGTTCACCTGCAAAATCATAAATATCCTCAAAAAGATATTTATGAATTGCCTGCAATGTAGAAAACTTGCCGGCAGGAAGACTGTCTAAAACGCTATTTTCAAAAAGTTCCACAGCTCTTTTCTTGCTGACTAATTCTTCTTCACGGGCAAGGTCAGCAGAACTTGTCAGTCCGAATTTATTTTCAAGTGTCATTTAGTTTCTCCCTCATTCAATTAATTATCGGCACACTTTCGTATAGTCAAAATTTAGTCAAAATTGTCTTGTTTTAGTATAACATATTTTTTATTTAAAAGCAATGATTATTGCAGATTTATAAAAAAAGGCAAGAAAATATCATAAAATTGAAACTGATTTTGTTATAGCTCCGTCAGAGATAATTTGATTTTTCTTACTTTTCTGCTCTACTGTCAATTTACCCTATCTGCAATCGTATGCCAAAATACTCGCCGTTTTATGCGGCGAGTATTTTTTAGCAAATATTATTCGATTAAACTTACATACTGTCGGCGGATTCTGCGATTTTCATTTGAAGATATGTAACATCCGTAATCATAATAAGACCGTCACCGTCCAAATCTGCCGACAATACCTTTAAGTCGGATAATTTATGTCCGCCCGAAATAGACATTTGCAAAATTGTTGCGTCATTAACATCAATCTTACCGTCGCTGTTAAAATCTCCAAATACAGCCTTTGTTGTATCAATTTCATAACTGCCCGTAGCGTTGTCTGCGCTTACATATGCCACATAGCAAGTACCGCCCTTTGCCACAGATGTTACGAATGTATATTTCTCATCTTTACCGAGAGTTTTACTGTTAATAGCCTCGCCCTTTTCATTTAAAAGATATACATTCACACTGTCCATATGAGATGTTGCAAGAACCGCAAGCATTGCTTTCTTGTCAAAACTGTATTTAAAAATATCCACCTTGTCGATTTCTGTCAAAAGTCCGCTGTAAATGGTTTCGGTTTCCGCATTGTTTGCGGTTTCGAGAGTATTGTTTGAACCCTCCTCGATTTCGGAGAAAGATTCATAAAACGGCGTAAAAGTAAAGTCAACGCTGTACTTTCCCGTTACTTTTTCGTATGCCGAAATTTTTATTGTATATGTGCCTGCCGAAATATATAACTTCTCATTAAAACTTCCGCTGTGACAGCTTTCTTCAACATAATTATCCCCGATTATGTTTTATCAATATTTAATTTTATCTGTTCAAAAGTTACACCGTATTTTTTTGCAATATCTCTTGCGTAACTGCTTCCTTGCGGCGGTGAAATGTAAACTTTAAACGAGCGTTCACCGTTGTCAACTCCCGTTACAAGGCTTTGTACAATACTTTTGCCCTCTGTTTTGGTGTTCATTTCGTCAAGGTTTTTAGCCAAATCGTGCATATGTGTGTTAAACACAGACCTTACTCCGAGGTAACGCATTGCCCGCACGACATCTTTTGCAATAAACAAACCCTCCGATACATTTGTGGTTGCAAGGCTTTCATTAAGCAAAAGCATACTGTTTTCGGTTGCAATATCAAAAATTTCCGCAAGTCTTTTGCTTTCTTCGCCAAGTCTGCCCAGGTCAACTGTGTCGTTTTCATCTGCCGGAAAATGCGTAAAAATATTATCGCAAGGACTGATTTTCAGCTCACGGCAAGGTGCGTAAATACCGTTTTGAGCAAGCAAAACAGCAAGACCGACAGCTTGAGTGAAAGTGGTCTTTCCTCCCCTGTTCGGACCCGTAAGAATATAAATTCTGCCTGATTCGTCGTCAAAATCAATATCATTTGCCACGATATTAAATTCTTCTCCGTTCACACGCTTTATGCCGAGTTTCAGATTATACACGCCTTTAGCAAAAATCTCTCTGTTTTCCGACGGCAGGATTTCGGGCTTGCACATAGCAAGTCCTTTTGCTCTGATTTTTTCAACCAGCTCTGCCCACCTTATATAAAAAACGATTTCAGGCATAAGCGCAGAAAGCGTGTATCCGCTGATATTTACATACTTTGTAAGCACGCTCTGAATGTCACGGACTGTTTTTCTCATAATATCGGTTACCGCCTTTTTAAGGCTGTCCGAAAGCGGGTCTGCGCCTGTCAATCCGCTTGAGGTTATATGAGGATTACCGTTTGTCGGCACTGCGTCAAGAGTACCGATTCCTATATCATTTTCCTTAAACTTCGGACTTGACGGGTGAAATTTCTTAATATCCGATATATCTGTACCGAAATGAATTTCATCTCCGTTGTTGGTAAACTTCATAAAATGCTGCATAAGTCCCGAAGATGTAAAAGCCTTATCGTTAAGCGACAAAATTCCCGCATTTTTCGGTCTTAACAAATCATCAAGATTTACTCCTATCGTAATGCTCTTTACTTTTTGCACCTTGGCAAAGGTTTCGTTAATATCGGCTTTTAACTGCGGAAAACCGCTGTTGGCATAAATATCGGTAACTTCTTTTTTCAGGGTAAGCAATCCCTCCGACTTTATATCAAGACTTTCAAGGCATTCTTTTATTTTTGTAATGCAATTAACATAACCGTCAATCTCTCGCAGACGGTTAATCAACTTCCATAAAGAAGATGCCTCCGTGTCCTTTTGAAATCTTGAAATGTCACGCAAATCGTTAAGTTCTTCAAGAAGTTGAGCAAGAGAATCACGCAGTTTCGGAAATCTAAGAAAATCGTCAAACACATCTCCCCTATATTTCACGGTTTCTGCATCGTCTGTAATTTCGGTCATAATTTTCATTATAACATTTTGCTCATATTCACTTTTGGTAAGCGCCTTACAAATAAAATCAAGCGAAAGGTCGTTTATACTTTCTTTTGTCAGGCTCTTGAATACCGCTTTTGAATTTTGCGGATTCAACAAACTTATTTCAGCCATAAGATTATACCGCCTTTTATAAAAAATATCTATATCTCCACAAAGTTAAGTTTAATATATTGTCAAACTTTCACTATATATAAAATAACATTATTTTCGTTAAATGTCAAAGATTTTTTGTTGCAGATTGTCAAACATTTAAGATTTTTAAAAATATAATAAAATTATTGTGATTTATTAGTCTGTTTTATGTACTCGTAACCTTGCACTATTATGCTCAATTTGCTATAATAAAATTTATAATCAGTAATTAAAGGAGCTTTATAAATGAAAGGTATTCGATTTTTTGCGGCGCTTTATGCCGCAAAGCTTGCGACTGTGGCACTTTCTGTAATGCACCACAACGGTACTCATATGCCGGGCGTACTTGCTATGAAAATCTGCCCCGATTTTCTCGGCAGAATGGACAAGCCGAAAACAATCATCGGCATAACCGGCACAAACGGCAAAACCACAACTGCAAATATGATTAACGATATTCTTGCAGACAACGGGTATTCTCCTGTAAATAACCGTGCAGGCAGTAACATTCTCGGCGGTGTAGCAACAACCTTGATCTCCGCCGTTAATTTGAGAGGCAAAACAGTAAAAGACCTTGCTGTACTTGAGCTTGATGAACGCAGTTCAAGACTTATATATCCGTATGTTCACCCGACATACTTACTCTGCACAAACCTTTTCAGAGATTCTTACAAGCGTAATGCTCACTCTGAATTTATATTCGACATTCTGGACAAGCACATTCCAAAGCAGACAAAACTTGTTTTAAATGCAGACGACCTTGTAAGTGCAAGACTTGCCAAAGGCAATGACAGAGTATATTTTGGCATTGAGAAGCAGGACAACGAGGTTCTCAATGAGAATACAATAATCATCGACACTCCGCTTTGCCCCGAGTGCGGCAGCAGACTTGAATATGACTTCCGCCGTTATCATCATATCGGTTCGGCTCACTGTACAAAATGCGGTTTCCGTTCGCCAAAAGCCGATTACGATGTTACAAAGGTAAACGAAAGCACCGGAAGAATTACAATGTCGCTCAAGGGCAAACAGGCTGATTTTAAAGCAGTCGGTACTTCTGTTACTGATACCTACAACCTTGCAGGTGCGATTGCCGTTCTCTCCGAATTTGGTCTTAGCGCAGAGCAGCTTAAGAAATCCGTTGAAAAACTTGAAATTGTAAAGAGCCGTTATGACGAAGAAAAAATCGGCGACAAGCAGGTTATTATGAGTGTTGCAAAGGGACAGAACCCCGTAGCCTGCTCAAGAGTATTTTCTTCCATTAAAAATCACACAGGCAAAAAAGCCGTTGTACTTATGCTTGACGACCTCGGCGACGCCGAAGAAACAAGCGAAAACACAGCTTGGATATACGATACCGACTTTGAATTTTTAAATGACGATTCAATTACACAGGTAATTTGCAGCGGTGTTCGCCGTACAGACTACAAGGTAAGACTTCTGCTTGCAGGCGTTCCCGAAGAAAAAATTACTTGTGTTGAAAAAGAGTCCGATGCGGCAAATGAAGTTGACCTTGACAAAGCAGATACAATTTTCTTCCTTTATGATGTTTACACAACATCTTACGCCGCAATTTCAAAAAATACAATCAGTGACAGAATGGCTGAAAGGGGTGCAAAACAATGAAAATAGAAATTCTATTCCCTGAAATATGCAATCTTTTCGGCGATATGGGCAATATGAAATATCTGAAAAAATGTTTGCCGAACGCTGAATTTATTTCAACCGCATTTGGTGACAAACCGCTTTTTGCAAGCGAACAGCCAAATTTAATTTACCTTGCACCGTCAAACGAAAAAAATCAAGAGCTTATAATAAAAGCTCTGCTCCCCTACCGTGACAGACTCAAAGAATTGATTGACAACGGCACTCCTATGCTTTTCACGGGCAATTCGGGAGAAATTCTTTTTAAAGAGATAGAAAACTATGACGGCAGAAAAATCCCTGCGCTTAATATTTTTCCGTTTACCGCAAAGCGTGAGCAATACACAAGATTTAACGGTCTTAACCACGGCACAATGGCAGACGGAACAGAAATTCTCGGTTTCAGAAGCCAGTTTACATATTGGTTTGGTGATAATTCCGATTGTTTCTTTGTCAAATGCATTAAGGGAATCGGTATTAATAAAGAGTCCGATAAAGAGGGCATTATGGTGAACAATGCAATTGCCACGGCACAGCTCGGACCGCTCCTTGTAAATAACCCCGCATTTACAAAAAGATTATTAAAACTTATGGGCGCCGAAAACACCGCACTCGCATTTGAAGACGATGTAAAAAAAGCCTTTGAAATTCGCAAAGCAGAGTTTGAAAATTCAAAGACTAAATTTATTTTGTAATTAATATTTTAAGCATAAAGCCTGTTGATTCAGTATAATCGACAGGCTTTAATTATAGGTTCTATTTTTAAACTATTCAATAATACTTTTACAGTATTCCTACTGCTCATTAAATATAATCATTCACAGCAAAGTATCTCTCTCGGAACTTTGCCTTTGGTAGAATACACATTTATACCGTTTTCAATCTGCATAAAAATTGTATCGACAATTTCTTGAGTTATAACTTCGCCCTTTGCCACAATCGGAATCCCGGGCGGATATGCCCACACATACTCAAGTGAAATTTTATTAATACTGTTTTTCAATCTGTAAAAATCTCCGCTTTTGCCGCTGCAATCACAAGGATTCAGTGCTATGCGAGGCTGTGAAAGAAGCAGATTATTATAATTTAATTCTTTTGCAGAACATTCGCTGTCAATGATTTGTAACGCATTTACAAGTCTTGCAAAACCCTCATCAGTATCGCAAACTGTCGTAATCAGTAAAACATAGTCCGAGCATACCATTTCAGGCTCAATTTTAAAATCGTTTCTAAGTTTGTCCGCAAGCTGAACACCGTTAATATTCAGTCCTTTTACGGACACGGTAATTTTAGAAATATCAAAATCAAAAAAATTATGATTTTTGATATTATCATTGCCACAGCAAAGAACCTTTATATTTTTCAATTCTCGACATTTTTTGTTAAAAGAATTAAGCCTGATTATATATTCATCAAAAGCCTTTGTATTCTTACAAAAATCAAGGCACTTTTCGATTGACGACATAAAAACATATGACGGACTGCTGGTTTCAAAAATTGCAAGGTTTTCGGCAAGAGGATTGATTAATTCTTCGTTTGAAGTGAGCAAAAGCGCAGTTTGTGTAAGTGACGGCAAAGTTTTGTGCAAACTTGCCACCGCCACATCTGCTCCGCACTGTATTGCCTCAACAGGAAAGCTGCCCGAAAAAGGGAAATGCGCTCCATGTGCCTCGTCAACAAGTACCGACACATTATGTAAATGCGCAATTTTGCTTATCTCTTTTATATCTGATACCGCTCCCTCATAGGTCGGCGAAGTAATAATCAACAGCTTTGCATCGGGATTTTCCCTGATTGCTTTTTCTGCCTGTGACGGTGTAATCGAACAGTTTATACCAAACTCTTTATCAACTTTCGGCACAATATATTCGGGTTTTAATCCGCAAAGCTCAAGCGCATTATAAACAGACTTGTGACTGTTGCGGGCAACAATCACCTTATCTCCCCTGTCGGTCATGGCACGAACAGCAGATAATATTCCGCCCGTTGCGCCGTTTACAAGCAAAAATGCTTTCTTAACATTATATAATTTCTCCGCAAGGCTCTGCACTTCAAGAATACAACTCTCCGCATTATGCAAATTGTCAAAGCCGTCAATCTCTGTAAGGTCAATTTCATAAGGCATTATGCCGTCACAAAGCATAGGATTGCGTTTATGTCCCGGCATATGAAATGGATATACTCCGCTTTCGGAATACATTTTTAATTTATCGTACAGCATTACCAGTCAGTGCCAAACTCTCTTAATTCAAGTCCCTTGTTATGCTCAAGCGCCCAGTCAATACTCCAATAACTTGTAAACAGCAACAAATGATTGCCTTTTAAGTCCTGTATACGCTTTGTATCTGACGCAAGGTCAAGTTCCTTTGGATTTACATCTTTATTTACAATCCATCTGATATATTCGTAAGGCAGATTTTCCATAATAATATCAACATTGTATTCGTTTTCAAGGCGGTATTTAAGAACATCAAACTGCAACACGCCTACTACGCCTACAATTACTTCTTCCATACCTGCGTCAAGCTCCTGGAAAATCTGAATTGCACCTTCCTGCGCAATCTGACTTGTACCCTTTATGAACTGCTTACGCTTCATAGTATCTTTCTGACGAACAAGTGCAAAATGCTCGGGTGCAAAGGTAGGAATACCCTTAAACTGAACTTTCTTCCCCGGTGAACAGATTGTATCGCCTATAGAGAAAATACCCGGGTCAAACACACCGATAATATCGCCTGCGTACGCCTCTTCTACAATTTCTCTTTCCTGCGCCATAATCTGTTGTGGCTGAGAAAGACGCATTTTTTTGTTGCCCTGAAGGTGGTAAACCTCCATATTTTTCTCAAACTTGCCACTGCAAATTCTCATAAACGCAACTCTGTCACGGTGCGCCTTATTCATATTTGCCTGAATTTTAAATACAAATGCAGAGAAATAATCAGACATCGGCTCAACAATGCCGTCAACGGTTTCTCTTGCAAGAGGTGAAGTTGTAATCTTTAAAAACTGCTCAAGGAACGGCTCTACGCCGAAGTTTGTAAGAGCCGAGCCAAAGAATACGGGAGTAAGCTCGCCTCGTCTTACAGCCTCAAGGTCAAAGTCATCGCCTGCACCGTCAAGGAGTTCAATATCATCAAACAAATCCTGTCTGTGGTACATACCGATTACATCATCAATGTTCGGGTCATCGAGAGTGATTTCTTTTTTCTCAACTTCTTTCTGACCGTTGTTAGCGGTAAATGCAAGAATTTTCTTTGAATTTCTGTCATACACACCCTTAAATTCTTTACCCGAACCGATAGGCCAGTTTACAGGGCAGGTATGAATACCGAGTACATTTTCAATATCCTCAAGCAAATCAAAAGGATTTTTCGCATCTCTGTCCATCTTATTGATAAATGTAATAATCGGAATATGGCGCATTACACAAACCTTAAAAAGTTTGATAGTCTGTCGCTCAACACCCTTTGAACCGTCAATTACCATTACCGCCGAATCGGCAGCCATAAGTGTACGGTAGGTATCTTCGGAGAAGTCCTGATGTCCGGGGGTGTCAAGAATATTTATGCAGTAGCCGTTATACTTAAACTGCAAAACAGAAGAAGTAACGGAAATACCACGCTGTTTTTCAATTTCCATCCAGTCCGATACTGCGTGCTTTGCAGTACGCTTGCCCTTTACAGAGCCTGCAAGATTGATTGCTCCGCCGTATAAAAGGAGTTTTTCTGTAAGTGTTGTTTTACCCGCATCAGGGTGCGAAATAATCGCAAAAGTCCTGCGCTTGCTGATTTCTTCGTTTAATGAACTCATCTTTTACAATCCTTTCGGAATCATTTTACATACTTTTCTACAATACTATATTTTACTATTTTTCTTATATATATGTCAATAAAACGGACGAAAAATATTTGTTTTACGGTATATAAAAAATCAATTGCTACAAAAGCTTGACAAATTTGTAATTTTATTGTAATATATAGTTGATGAAGGTAATAAATTCATTTTATATTTTGTTTTTTCCTATTTTTTCATATACCTTCCAAATCGGGGCAGGAGTTTTACTTCTGCCTCAAATTCTTTTACGGAGATTATTATGAGTAAATCAATCGGACTGTATCTGCATATCCCATTTTGCAAAAGCAAATGCCCTTACTGCGATTTTTACAGCACAAGGGCGGGCGAATATGAATATAACGACTATGTTATTGCTTTAAAAGAAAAATTAAAATATTGGAGCAATCACTTTAACGGAACTGTAAAGACCGTATATATCGGCGGAGGCACTCCGAGCGTTCTCGGAGCGGAAAGGCTTTGCGATATTCTTAGTTCCGTAAAAGAAAATTTTACACTCGAAAGCAATGCGGAAATCACGGTTGAAGTAAACCCTGACAGCGGAAAAAAACTTGATTTTGCCTTAATGAAAAATACAGGCTTTAACCGCTTGTCAATCGGTATGCAAAGCGCAGTACCCGCCGAATTAAAAAAGCTCGGCAGAATACACACCGCCGAAGACGCAAAACATACGGCAGAGCTTGCACAAGCTGCGGGAATTACCAACATTTCACTTGACCTTATGACAGGTATTCCTCTGCAAACAAAGGAAACTCTGAAACAATCCGTTGACTTTTGCGCTCAATGCGGAGTCACTCATATTTCATCGTATATTTTGAAAATTGAGGAAAACACAAAATTTGCGCAAATAGAATCAAAATTAAATCTTCCGAGCGATGACGAGCAGGCTGAACTCTACCTATATACAGTTGAATTGCTTGAACAATACGGATATATGCAATATGAAATTTCAAATTTTGCAAAAAAAGGTTTTGAAAGCAGACATAATTCAAGCTATTGGGAGTGCGGCGAGTACATCGGAATAGGTCCGTCCGCTCATTCATTCTTTAACGGTAAAAGATTTTTCTATGACAGAAGTATAGAGAATTTCAAAGCAAACAAAATTATCAATGACGGCGAGGGCGGCACTGCCGAAGAATATATTATGCTGTCTTTGCGATTGAAAAAGGGACTCGATACCGAAGAATATGCCAAAAAATACGGTACTCCGTTGCCGCAGAGTTTTTTCAAAAAAACTGATTTGTATGTAAAAAACGGTTTTATGGAACACAACGGCACTTCTTTTTCTTTTACTCCGAAAGGCTTTTTGGTTTCAAACACAATACTCGCCGATTTAATATAACTTAATTTTTAACAATTTTATAAAATAATGTTAATTTTAATTTCGTTGCCGTAACAACATATTTGCCGACCGAAAAATATTATACTTATACCACAAGGTAAGTAATTACAACAACTTACAATTGTATAAATAAATATTTTGGAGGCAACTATGGATTATAAAATGTTTTGTTATCAATGTCAGGAAACAGCTAATTGTTCCGGCTGTACATTAAGCGGTGTATGCGGCAAAAAGCCTGATACCGCAAATATGCAGGACTTGCTCGTATATGTTACAAAGGGCATTTCGGCAGTTACCACACAAATCAGAGCAGAGGGAAAACAGATTGACAAAAGCATAAATCATCTTATTACTCTCAACCTTTTCACAACAATTACAAACGCAAATTTTGACAAAGATGTTATCGTTGAACGCATTAAAACAACCCTCAAAGTAAAAGAGAATTTGTTAAAGGAAGTTTCCGATAAATCAGCACTTCCAAGCGCATCTTTATGGAACGGAAATGAAAGTGAATTTGCGGCAAAAGCGGCTACAGTCGGCGTACTTGCCACAGAAAACGAAGACATAAGAAGTCTTAGGGAACTTATAACCTACGGTTTAAAGGGACTTTCGGCATACAGTAAACACGCAAATGTTCTTATGAATGACAATGAAGAGCTTGACGCTTTCTTACAGAGAGCGCTGTCAATGTTGCTTGACGATACACTGTCCGTTGACGACCTTGTAGCACTGACGCTTGAAACAGGTAAATTCGGCGTTGACGGAATGGCTATGCTTGACAAAGCCAATACTTCCGCATACGGTAATCCCGAAATTACAAAAGTCAACATCGGTGTACGCAGTAACCCTGCAATTCTTGTTTCGGGTCACGATCTTCGAGATCTTGAAATGCTTTTAGAACAGACAAAAGATACAGGTGTAGATGTTTACACTCATTCGGAAATGTTGCCTGCGCACTACTACCCTACTTTTAAAAAATACAGCCATTTTGTCGGCAATTACGGCAACGCATGGTGGAAACAAAAAGAAGAGTTTGAGAGCTTTAACGGCGCAATTCTTATGACTACAAACTGTATTGTACCGCCAAAGGACAGCTACAAAGACAGAATGTTTACAACAGGCGCAGCGGGCTATCCGGGTGTAAAACACATCGGCGGCGAAATCGGAGAAATAAAAGATTTTTCAGAAATCATTGAAGTTGCAAAAAAATGCAAACCTCCCGTTGAAATTGAAAGGGGCGAGATTGTAGGCGGATTTGCTCATAATCAGGTACTTTCTCTTGCCGATAAAATCGTAGAGGCCGTGCAGAACGGCGACATCAAGAAATTCATTGTAATGGCAGGCTGTGACGGCAGAGCAAAGTCAAGAAATTACTACACCGAATTTGCAAAAGCATTGCCAAAAGATACGGTAATTCTCACCGCAGGCTGTGCAAAATACAAATACAATAAACTTAATCTCGGCGATATAAACGGTATTCCCCGTGTTCTCGACGCAGGTCAGTGCAACGATTCCTACTCGCTTGCGGTTATTGCACTTAAGCTAAAAGAAGTGTTCGGTCTTGATGACATTAACGAACTTCCAATTATCTACAATATTGCCTGGTATGAGCAAAAAGCCGTAATCGTTCTTCTCTCTTTGCTTTACCTCGGAGTCAAAAACATCCATCTCGGCCCTACACTCCCTGCTTTCCTCTCTCCAAATGTATTAAATGTACTTGTAGAAAACTTCGGAATAAGCGGTATCGGTTCTGTAGAGGACGATATAAAACTTTTCTTTAATAAGTAAGATTAGTGTTTAAAACACGGTTATTATTAAATAATTATAAGAGTTTATCAAATTTTTCACTTACTGATATTTACCCCAACTTTTGATAAAAATAAAAATCACGGGCAAAACATTATACTTGTTTTGCCCGATTTGCTTATATACCAAAAAACAGCCGCATTGCTGCGGCTGTCCTCAGTTTTTATGAAGTTTTGAAATTATCGTGAAAACACGGTGTTATCAATGTAACTCGGGTTATCAGCCAACCTTGGCATCTGCTGTATCACCAAAGAAATTGAATCTGAAAAGTTTGCTTTCATCATTCTTATTATCACAGATGATGCTTGCCTCTGCAATTCTGCCGCCCTCAATAAGCTTTGTTAAGCCAACGAGCTGACAAAGTTTGCTCTTAAGGTTTAATCTGTCGCCTTCGCTTGTAACGAGATATACATTGCCCTCGCAGGTATCGAGCACGGCGAGGAATTTGGTTACATCAATGTCGTGTAAATTAAGGATTGGTGTCATAAAAATTTCCTCCTTTAAAAATATCAATTTTTATTTTTTCGTGCGCCATTTACCATTTGGCAAAATCTAGACTTAAATTCGACTTAATTAATTTTACTCGAGTAATGTGACTGTTTAATCAGCCGATAGTCAAGCGGACTATTTACTTGACAATTATTATTATACTCAAAAGTTCGTGAAAGTCAACATTTTTTAAAATATTTATTTGTACAATATGCTACTCAAATGTACATATCAACTAATTTAAAGTTGATATTTTTGTCTATATATCACAATAGTTAGAACATATGTTTACATTTTCTTCATTTGCTTTTTGCATTAGTTAATCATCTTTACTATTATAAAAGGATACTTAGAACAAAATTTTGACTTTTTTAACAAAGTTGTATTTTTCATAAACAGAATAATATATCTATTACGATTGACTAAAAACAAAAATAATACTATAATTACACTAAAAGATGAGGTGAAAACATTGATAAAGCTCTATTTAGCTGATATTTCAGTTCTTTGCGACCCCTTGAATGATAACGGTAAAATTTCTCTTTTACCTCAAGAAAGGCAAATAAAGATACTAAGATATAAACTTGCCGACGATCGCAAACGCTCGCTCGGAGCAGGTTTAATTATAAATAAAATTCTCAATGAGAATAATATTGACATAAATTCAATTTATTACGGCAGTAACGGCAAACCGTATGTTGATAAAATTTTCTTTAATGCGTCTCACTCCGGTAACTTTGCTTTCGGAGTCAGTTCCGATAAGGAGATAGGCTGTGATGTTGAAATCATTAAAAAACCTCGCCTTGACATTGCAAAAAGATTTTTCACCGAAAATGAATACAATTATATTATTCATTCGGAAAATACAAGCAATGCATTTTACAAACTTTGGACGATTAAAGAAAGTTATATAAAGCAGAGCGGCAAGGGATTGCGAACACCTCTCAACAGTTTTGAAATTAATATAAATAAAGATACCATTACCGTTTCTGAAAATAACAAGAAGAAAAATTGCTATATCACCCACTTTGAATTTAAAAATCATTCATTTGCCATATGCAGTATAGAAGAACCTCCGCTTGAAATTGAATTTAATTACTTATAAAGTAGTTCTGTTCAAAATGTTTTATAATCATTTAACTAAAAGCGTGTACTAACAATAACTTGCAAAGCAAAACGCTCCGACTGCAATTAAACAGTCGGAGCGTTTTTATAATAGGTAGATTAATGATTGAATCTTGATAAAAATGCCTGTGTTCTCGGATTTTGCGGATTATTGATTACTTGTTCGGGTGTACCTTGCTCGGCAATTACACCGTCAGCCATAAAGATAATTTTATCTGCAACATCTCTTGCAAACTCAATCTCATGAGTAACAACAATCATTGTACTGTCAGAAGTTTTAAGACTTCTAATAACATTGAGCACCTCGCCTGTAAGTTCAGGGTCAAGTGCCGATGTAGGCTCGTCAAAGCACAAAACATCAGGATTAAGAGCAAGCGCTCTTGCAATGGCAACTCGCTGTTGCTGACCGCCGCTTAGGTTACAGGGATACGATTCGCTCTTCTCCGAAAGTCCCACTTTTTCGAGCAAGCTCAATGCGGTTTCTCGGATAATTTTTTGTGCGTCTTTATGATTTTTCGCACCCATATATTCGCCTGTCTGCTTTATCTGTTCTTTTGCCGCAAGGTGTGGAGCAAGCATAATATTGTCAATTACGCTGTACTGTGGGAAAAGATTAAAAGACTGAAACACAAGTCCGAAATGCAGTCTGTTTTTGCGAATTTGCGACTCACTGTTTTTGCCGGAATCATTGCTGTCAAAAAGCACCTTATCCCCTACACTGATTTTGCCGTTCTGCGGAGTTTCAAGAAAATTAAGGCATCTTAAAAGTGTGGTTTTGCCCGAACCGGAAGAACCGATAATTGCAAGCACCTCGCCTTTCTCAAGCGAAAAGCTGATGTCTTTCAGGACGGGAGTTTTGCCGTAGCTTTTACGGATATTTTCAACGCTTAACAATGACATAACTGCCCCTCCTTAACCTTTGTAATAATCGAGCTTTTTCTCTATAAACGAGAAAAGAATTGTTAAAACACCGCAGAACACAAGGTAAAATACCGCCGAGTAGAACAACGGCCAAATAAGTCCCTGCATTGAGAAGTCTTTTGCCATCATCAAAATTTCAGGAATAGCGATAACGCTTGAAAGTGATGTATCCTTTACAAGCGTAATAATTTCGTTGCCGATCGGTGCTGTGATTTTCTTTACAACCTGCATAAGCACAACCTTAAAGAAAATCTGCGGCTTAGTCATACCAAGCACCTGTCCTGCCTCATACTGTCCCTTTGGCACAGACTCAATACCGCCACGGTATATTTCAGAAAAATATGCCGAATAGTTAATAATAAATGCTATAAGCGCCGCATTTATTCTTGAAAAATTGAATCCGCCGTTTGTCATAAGCGGTGGTACATAGAACACAACAAAAAGTTGGAGCATAAGAGGTGTGCCTCTGATTATCCACACAAAAGTTTTTGTAATCCACTTAATCGGTTTAAATTTTGACATTGAACCCATAGAAACAATAAGTCCAAGCGGCATAGCCGCAAGAATTGTCACTATAAAGATAAGGCAGTTTTGTCCAAAACCCTCTAAAAGGCTGTTTGTAACATTTATAAACTGATTCATAATTATTTTGCCTTTACAAGGAGTAAATCCTGAAGATTATATTTTTCTGCAATCTGCTCAAGTGAACCGTCGTCGGCGCAAGCCTGAATAGCGTCATTGAGTTTTGCAAGAGTTTCTTTGCTGTCCTTACGAAGTGCGATACCGTACTGTTCAGGTGAGAAAGCCTTGTCAGAAACTACCTTGAGGTCTGAATAATCAGAACCCTCTGCAAGTGTACCGATTGACATTACATAGTCGATAACCGCAACATCAGCTGTGCCTGACTTAACCTCAAGCAAAGCCTTTGCCTGTGAGTCAACCGAAACATAATCGGCGCTTGTAAAGAATTCATCACTCTGGGCAACCTCTTCACCTGCTGACTTCTTCTCTGCAACGACAGTCTTACCCTTAAGTGCATCTGCCGATGTAAGCTGATCCGCAATGTCTGCCTTAGCAACCATAACCTGCTTATTCTCCATATACGGAGTTGAAATGCTCATATTTTCCTTACGCTCTTCTGTAATTGTAAGACCGTTCCAGATGCAGTCAATAGTCTTTGCATTAAGCTCTACTTCCTTTGAATCCCAGTCAATCTTCTGGAACTTAGGTGTAACGCCCATCTTTTCGCAAACCTTTGTAGCAAACTCTGTTTCAAAACCTGTGAGATTGCCGTTTTCGTCCATATAGTTCATCGGCTCAAAATATGTAATACCGATTACAAATTCGCCTTTATTCTGAATATAAGTCCAATCGTTTTCAGTTTCCGAAGAACCTTTAGCGGTTGTTGAATTTGAACCGCCGCAACCTGCAAGAGCAGTTGCCGCCATAACACCTGCAAGTAATAAAGCTGAAATCTTTTTCATAAATGTTTTCCTCCATAATTTAACTTAGCGAAAAGCTACACTATATTATAGCATTATCACATTAGCAAAGTAAAGTGTTTTCGACAGATTTTTCCCTGTTATCGTAAATTTTATAACATTATTACAATCTGCAAGTTTGCAAAATTGCAATCGGATAACAGTTTCTTAAAAAACAAACCTGTTTTATTCTAAATGTTGGGGTAAAAATAATAAATAATGGTTTAGCAAATTGTTTCGACAAGCAATTATAAAAGTTTGGTCAACCTTTTCAAAGGTTGTGGGTGTGGGCAAAGCCCACAAATACTTTCAGTTTACGCAATCTAACGACAGCCAAACAGCTTGCGGTTTGGCGGCTTAAACACAATGGCGTTAGCCTTTAAATGCGACAGCAACAAGAAAAGAAATTAGTTATTTCACTAATAAAATATAGGTCTTTATATAGGTCTTTTTTTAATGGTTGTCGCCTGTTTTTTCAAGCTTAAGTTTTAGCACGCAAACAGCGAGCTGTTTGCGCCTGATAAATTGTTATATCGGAAGATTTTTATGGGCTCTGCCCAAACCCGCAATTTTTGAAAAAATTGAGTAAACTTATTTGTTTTTTGGAGGATAATTTAGCGTTAGCTAAATTTCAATGCCCGACCGACACTCCCTAAACCATAATTATCCCCAAACTATAAAAAGCCAAAAAGAAAACGGCACTGATAAAAAGTGCCGTTTTAAAGTTAAAATAATCAGCCGAGCTTTGCGGCAAGGAGATTACCCATATTGTACATACCTGCGCTCTGATCTGCAAGATAAACAGCGGCATTTACTGCGCCGACTGCAAATACCTCTTTTGATTGAGCCTGATGTGAAATAGTTACAACCTCATCGTGACCCGCAAAAATAACCTCGTGTTCGCCAACAATAGTACCACCTCTTACAGAGTGAATACCGATTTCATTCTTAGAACGCTTTTTGCGGTAAGAATGGCGGTCATAAACATACTGCGGTTCTTCTGCAAGTGTGTCGGAAATGCCGTCTGCAATCATAAGTGCAGTACCGCTTGGAGCGTCAATTTTCTGATTGTGGTGTTTCTCTACGATTTCAATATCGAAATCTGCCGCACCGAGAATCTTTGCAGCCTCTTTTGAAAGCTCAATAAGAAGATTGATACCGAGCGACATATTTCCCGAATAGAAAACAGCTACGCTTTCCGACGCTTTTTTTATTTTTTCAACCTGCTCCGGTGAATAACCTGTTGTGCAAAGTACGCAAGGAATTTTTTTCTCAAGCGCATATGCGAGAATATCGTCAAGAGATGCAGGATTTGAAAAATCTATAATAACATCAGCCTTTTTGTCTGATACGGCAAGGCTCTCAAATACAGGATAATCGTATGCAGGTGTGCCGAAAGGATCTGCACCGAAAACAATTTCACAGTCATTTCTTGACTGAACAGCCGAAGTAACGGCCTTACCCATTTTTCCGTTACAGCCTACAAGAGCTATATTTACCATTTTAAACTTCCCCTTTTGTACGAATTACTTTACGTGCTTGCCGAGAAGATCGTACTTAGCAAGGCAATCCTTAAGATCGTGATAGCCTGCTGCGCTCATAGGAACGAGCGGAAGTCTGCACTCACCGCAGTCAAAACCAAAGAGGTTCATAGCTGTCTTAATCGGAATAGGATTTACATCGTTAAACATAATGTTCATAAGCTCAAGATAGTGGAAATGGAGCTTTTGAGCCTCTGCAAAGTCATTTTCAAGACAAAGCTGACAAATCTTATGCATTTCGGCAGGGCAAATGTTTGCAAATACTGAAATTACACCCAAAGCGCCGAGTGACATAAACGGAACTGTCTGGTCGTCATTACCCGAATAAATGTCAAGATTATCTCCGCAAAGTGAACGAATGAGCGCAACCTGTGAAATATTGCCGCTTGCCTCTTTTGCAGCAACAATATTAGGGTGCTTGCAAAGCTCCTCATATGTCTTTGGCTGAATGTTACAGCCTGTTCTTGAAGGAACATTATAAAGAATGATAGGAAGGTCAACTGCATCTGCAATTACATTGAAGTGCTTTACAAGACCTGCCTGTGAAGTTTTATTGTAATATGGAGTTACACAAAGGAGTGCGTCTGCACCGGTTTTCTCTGCAGACTTAGAAAGCATAACAGCAGTTGAAGTATCATTGCTGCCTGTGCCTGCAATAACAGGAATTCTTCCGTTGATTTTCTCTGACACGAAAGAAAGCACTTTGCAGTGTTCTTCCTCCGAAAGAGTTGCTGCCTCGCCTGTTGTACCGCAAGCGATAATGGCATCTGTACCGTTTTCAACATGGAATTCAAGCAACTGCTCAAGTACATCATAATTTACGCTGCCGTCAGAATTCATAGGTGTTACAAGAGCAACACCGGAACCTGTGAAAATGTGATTTCCCATAATTTACCTCCATTTAAGATTTTTAATTTAAAATTAAATTTATAAAGCTGACGGCTTAAATCAGTCCATATAGCCTTCAGCGCAAAGAAGTTCCGCAAGCAATACTGCGCCGCCTGCTGCACCTCTTAATGTGTTGTGTGACATACAAACAAACTTGTAATCATACTGTGTGTCTTCTCTGAGTCTGCCTACAGAAATAGCCATACCGTTCTCAAGGTTTCTCTCACTCTTAATCTGTGGACGATCAGGCTCTGTAAAGTAGTGTAAGAACTGCTTTGGTGCGCTCGGAAGCTCAAGCTCCTGTGCTCTGCCCTTGTATGATTTCCAAATCTTGATGATTTCTTCTACAGACGGTTTCTTTACGCCGTCTTTAAATGACATAAATACAGCAGCTGTGTGACCGTCTGAAACAGGTACACGAATACACTGTGCTGTGATGGCAATATCGTCTGTCTTAACGATTTCGCCGTTCTCAATATGGCCCCAAATCTTGAGCGGCTCCTGCTCTGACTTCTCTTCCTCACCGCCGATGTAAGGAATAACATTATCTATCATTTCAGGCCATGTCTTAAATGTTTTGCCTGCACCTGAAATTGCCTGATATGTACAAGCGAGAACCTTATCTACGCCAAGCTCCTTGAGTGGGTGGATAGCAGGAACATAGCTCTGGAGTGAACAGTTAGACTTAACGGCAATAAAGCCTCTCTTTGTGCCGAGTCTTTTTCTCTGAGCGTCAATAATCTCAAGGTGATCTGCATTAATCTCAGGAATAACCATAGGAACATCAGGAGTAAATCTGTGAGCCGAGTTGTTAGAAACGATTGGGCACTCTGCCTTTGCATATCTCTCTTCAAGAGCTTTGATTTCGTCTTTCTTCATATTTACAGCGCAGAAACAGAAGTCAACCTGTGAAGCAACCTCTTCAACATTCTCTGCGTCAACAATTACCATATCTTTATATTTCTCTGGAAGATCCTTTGTCATATGCCATCTTCCCTCAACTACATCACCGTATTTCTTACCGGCACTTCTTGCACTTGCCGCAAGAACCTTTACCTCAAACCATGGGTGATTCTCAAGAAGGAGAGCGAAACGCTGACCAACCATACCTGTTGCACCGATAATACCAACTTTAAATTTCTTCTGATTCACAACAATTCCTCCGAATGAAATATTTTTTATAAAAAGCAGTTGCCTTATTTGATAAAATATTATATTATTAAGACAGTGTGTTTTGCAATGCCGAGCTTTGTCGAACAAACGCACAAACTGCTCATATTAAATTATAATATATCATTTAATATTTATAATGTCAATTATTTTTGCAATCACAAACACAATTTTTATAAATTTTCAGCCTCATTTTCGAGGTTTTTTCTTGAGAGGAACTAAAAATGAAAACAAGTGATTTTTATTACGATTTACCGAAAGAACTTATCGCTCAAACCCCCGTCGAACCCCGTGACAGTTCAAGACTTATGCTGCTTGACAGAAACACAGGTGAAATTGACCACAAGCATTTTTACGATATTATAGACAGCTTAAACCCCGGAGATTTGCTTGTGGCAAACGATTCGAGGGTTTTGCCTGCAAGAATTTACGGTATCAAGGATGAAACAGGTGCGAGAGTCGAGTTTTTATTATTAAGACAGATTACAGGCAACCGTTGGGAAGCTCTCTGCAAACCCGGTAAAAAAGCCAAAGAGGGCGCTTCTTTTACTTTCGGTGACGGACTTTTAAAAGCTACCGTTGCAGAAGTAAAAGATGACGGCAACAGAATAGTTGACTTTGAATGTGACGAAAACTTTTTCAGCACACTTGACAAAATCGGTCAGATGCCGCTTCCTCCTTATATTACGGAGGAACTTAAAGACAAAGAGCGTTACCAGACAGTTTACAGTCACGAATTGGGTTCTGCCGCCGCTCCCACAGCAGGACTTCACTTTACAAAAGAGCTTATGCAAAGAATAAAGGATAAAGGCGTAAATATTGCTTATGTTACACTGCATGTCGGTCTGGGAACATTCCGTCCCGTAAAGGTAGATGATGTAACAAAGCATAAAATGCACAGCGAACATTACGAAATTCCGCAAGAAACCGCAAAACTTATTAATGAAACAAAGAAAAACGGCGGCAGAGTAATTGCAGTCGGCACAACTTCCTGCCGTACTCTTGAAAGTGTTGCGTCATTCTACGGAGAAATTAAGCCGTGCGAGGGATTTACGGATATATTCATTTATCCGGGTTATGAGTTTAAAGTGCTTGACGGACTTATCACAAACTTCCACCTGCCCGAAAGCACACTTATTATGCTTGTAAGCGCATTTGCAGGATATGACAATGTAATGAATGCGTACAAAACCGCCGTTGAAGAAAAATACAGATTTTTCTCATTCGGCGATGCAATGTTCATTTCTTAAGATTAAAAACATTATTATTGCGAATTAAAAGGAGATTTCTATAATATGTTAAAAATTATTAAAACAGAGGGAAACGCTCGCCGAGGCGAATTTGTTACACCTCACGGCACCGTGCAAACTCCTGCATTTATGAATGTTGCCACCTGCGGAGCAATCAAAGGCGCTGTTTCCGCACTTGATTTAAAACAGATTAAATGTCAGGTTCAGCTTTGCAACACATATCACCTGCACCTAAGACCGGGTGACGAAAAAGTTAAGCAAATGGGCGGACTTCACAAATTCACCCGTTGGGACGGTCCTATCCTCACCGACAGCGGCGGATTTCAAGTTTTCTCGCTTGCAAAGCTAAGAAATATTAAAGAAGAGGGCGTTTACTTCAACTCTCATATTGACGGCAGAAAAATTTTTATGGGACCCGAAGAAAGTATGCGTATTCAGTCAAACCTCGGCTCTACAATAGCAATGGCTTTTGACGAGTGTGTAGAAAACCCATCTCCATATGACTATACAAAGAAAAGCGTTGAGCGTACAACACGCTGGCTTAAAAGATGTATAGCAGAAATGAACCGTCTTAACTCGCTTGAAGATACACTCAACCGTGAGCAAATGCTCTTCGGCATAAATCAGGGCGGCATTTACAATGACTTGCGTATTAATCATATGAAAGAAATTGCAGACCTTGACCTTCCGGGCTATTCAATAGGCGGTCTTGCTGTCGGAGAACCTACGGAAAAAATGTATGAAATCATCGAAGCGGTTGAGCCTTATGCACCGAAAGACAAACCGAGATACCTTATGGGCGTAGGTACTCCCGTAAACATTCTTGAGGGAATCGCAAGAGGCATTGACATTTTTGACTGTGTAATGCCAAGCCGTAACGCAAGACACGGACAGCTGTTTACATGGGAGGGTGTGCGCAACATTAACAACGCAAAATACGAAGTTGACGAACGCCCGATTGATGAGCATTGCGACTGCCCTGTTTGTCAAAACTTTTCAAGAGCATATATACGACACCTCCTCAAAAGCGGTGAAATGCTCGGTATGCGCCTCGCCGTTCTTCACAATCTGTACTTTTATAATAATCTTACGGCAGTTATCAGAGAACAGCTTGACAACGGCACTTTCACAGAATTTTACAATAAATATCGCAATATTCTCGGAGTGAGAATTTAATATCGATATTTTTTAAAAAACTTCTTGCAAGATTAATATAAAGCTGTTATAATCAATGTAATGTATGAAAGGAATGACTGCTATGAATTTTTTAAATCAGGTTGTACTTGCTGACGCTGCTTCGGGCAACGCTTTCGGTACATACGGTATGATTCTTATTTGGGTTTTGGTATTCGCTGCAATGTACTTCTTTATTTTGCGCCCAAGCTCAAAGAAGAAAAAAGAAGAAGCACAGATGAGAAACTCTCTTGAAATTGGTGATGAAATTACAACAATCGGCGGCATTATGGGCAGAGTTGTTGCAATTAAAGATGATGAGGACGCTATCATTATTGAAACAGGTTCCGACAGAGTTAAAATGAAATTTAAAAAGTGGTGCATCTCTACTGTTGATACAGTTAAGGAAGCTCCCGCAAAAGAGAAATCTTCTGAAAAAGAAGAAAAGACAGAGAAAAAAGGTCTTTTCGGTAAAAAGAAAAAGGACGAAGAGGACAAGTAATCTAATCTTTTCGTTTCATTCACTTAGTTTTTGAATTAAATAACTTTCCCTCGAATATATATGAGTATATTAATATTTATATTATTCGGGGGAATTTTTATGTCTGATAAAAAACAACTCATAAAATCGGTTTTTGTAGGTGTACTTACATCCGCACTTACGGAAATTATACTTATGTCGCTGTTCTCCGTACTGATAATAACCTCGGGGTTACTGCCTGCCGATATTACCGACTACATAATGGTGGCAGTCACAGCTATGTCGGTATTCTGCGGCGGATTTATCTGTGCAAAAGTCAATAAATCTTCCGGATTAATATGCGGTTTACTCACAGCAGCGGCGGTATTTGTAATTATTACCGTAATCGGGCTTTTGCAAAGCGAAGCCGTACTTACCCCTCTTTCTCTGATTAAACTCGGCGCAATGCTTATCTGCGGCTGTGCGGGCGGTGTATTGGGAGTTAATCAAAAAGAAAAGGTATTTATAAAATAAAAATGTAGTTTTAACGATTTTAATAAATTATTTGGTTCTTTTGCAATAATTTACCAAACAATTATAAAAGTTTGGTCAACCTTTTCAAAGGTCGTGGGTGTGGGCAAAGCCCACAAATACTTTTCGCTTACGCAATCTAACGATAGCCAAACAGCCTGCTGTTTGGCGGCTTAAACACAACGGCGTTAGCCTTTAAATGCGACAGCAACAAGAAAAAGCATTTGTTATATAATGAAAAAGTTAATCATTTATTTTCTAAAAAGCTATCGCCTGTTTTAACAAACTTAGTCTTAGCACGCAAACAGCTGCGCTGTTTGCGCCCGATAAATTGCTATATTTGAAAATATTATGGGCGCTGCCCAAACCCGCAAGCCTTTAAAAAGGCTTGACCTATATTTTTAAATTATTTAGCTTAACTCGTGCAATAAACCATAATTTATTAATATTATCCAAACATTTAGAACAGAACTAATTATTTTTCTTTATACATTTTCTTTATACAAAATATGACAGAGCTTTGAGTTTTTGAATCAAAGCTCTGTTTTTTGTAAAAATTTACAAGTTTGTTTACAAAATATTCATAAACTATTCAGAAAAAAATATAGAAAAAAATCCTGTAATATGATATAATAGCATAATACGGAAGTGTGCCGTAATGAAGGTATATGAAAACAATACATTTGTGTAATAGATAGGATGTGTAAAAATGGCCAGAGGTATTAAATTACCGGAAGAATTAAAAGATTGGAAAATCACTTCGCTTGTTTCCGAAAAGAAAGGGCAAAATAAATATCGAATTGTAAAAAAAGACAGCAGCGGCGAGGTTTTCGCTAACCTGTTCCATATTTTTGCATACGGTAATCACTACAGCAATGAGAAAGCCGATTTTTTTGAAGATGAAGTTAATTTTCTCAATTCCATAGCTGATAAAAAAGAATATTTCACCTGCTTTGGCGCTTATCTTTATGATAATCCGTCAAAAGAAAAAGCAGATATGTATATTGCTACAGAGGAACTTGAACCTCTTTCAAAAGTAATGCGCAGTAAAAACTTTACTGACGACGAAATTACCGATTTTGGCTTGCAGATGGCTGAAATTCTTATGTTTCTCGAAGAAAAAAATATTTTTCACGGCAATATCCGCCCGGAAAATATTTTTGTAACCGCAGACGGTAAGTACAAGCTCGGAGGCTTTTCCGATTTTGAATGTAAAGCATCTGACCTTGACTTCTCAGCACCCGAAGTTGCAGAAGGCAGAAATCCTGACCTTACTACAGATATTTACTCCGTAGGTCTTATTATGTACTGCCTTGCAAACAATAAGGCTTTACCTTTCGAGGGCGGTCTTACAACTAAATCGGAAGCTGTTAAAATGCGTACCGACGGTACGGCAATTACCGCTCCTAAAAACGGCAACGAAAAGCTGAAAAGTATTATCGTTATAGCTATTCAGCCGAAAAACGAAAACAGATGGAAAAATGCCGTTAATATGAAAAACGCTTTGCTTGCTTCTTGCGGAAAACTTACTGCAGAACCCGAAAAAGCACAGGAAAAACAGGAAGAAAAAGAAACTCCCGCAGTAACGGGCACAGTGCCGACACTTTTTGAACAGGCAGAAAAAGCCGAAAAGGACAAAAAAGCAGAAGATAATACAGAAAAATCCACACAGCCGGAAGAAACAAAAGAACCTGTTGAAAATAAACCCGATGTACCTGTTGTTAAGAAAGATGAAGTAAAGGTTACGGAAACAAATTCGGAAGATACCGCAAAAATTAAACCGCAGACTGCTGAAAAAGAAAATTCGGTTGCTCCCGATGTTCCTATTTCAAACGATGTTTTTGACGAGTACGAGGTAACAAAAAAGCCCGATACCCAAGTAAAAGCATCTACTAAGGATTACGGTTCGTTCTTTGATGATATTGACGATACAGACAGCAAAAAGGCAGAACCTGTAAAAAATACCGTTTCGGAAACCGAAACAAAGAAACCGGAACCTGTAAAGCAGAAACCCGAAAAGAATGAAATCAAAAGCAGTATTCCGATTGATTATAAATCTAAAAACGCAAAAAATGCAGAGACGGACGAAAAGCCACGCAAAAAGGGCGCTGCAATTGCAATAATCACGGTCAGCGTAATTATTATACTTGCAGTTCTCGGCTTTGTCGGATGCATTGTTTACAATGAGATTTTTGCTGAAAAAATCAATAATACAAAGCCTGCCACGGCAGACGAGATAACAACAGCGGCAACTACCGTGCCACCTACGACGGTTGCACCGACTACTCAACCTACAACCGTTGCGGAAAAAGAGATTATTTCAGTTGTCGGATATGACTACGAAAGCGCTAAAAATAAACTTGAGGAGCAAGGCTTTAAGGTTGCTGAGGGCAATCACCTTTACAGCACACTTTACAGCGAGGGATATGTAATTTCTCAAAGTCCCGAATCAGGCACAAAGGCAAAACCGGGCACTGTAATTACACTTGATATTTCACTCGGCGAAGAGTATGTTGAACCCGAAACCACAGCACCCGAAGAATCAAGTCAGAGTTCTGCGACCGAAAACAATTTTATCTTTGCAAACAGCGATTCTTCATATATCAGTCAGTCAGAAGTAAAAGACCTTAGCGACAACAATCTTGAGCTTGCACTCAATGAAATTTACGCTAAGAGAGGTTGGATATTCTCCGACCCGGAGCTTTCCGCTTACTTTAATTCACAGTCATGGTACACACCACGCTACACTTCTTCGGAGTTTTCTAAGAATGTAACATTTAACGAATATGAGCAGGCTAACATTCAGCTTATTATAAATGAGCAAAAGAGCAGGGGTATTCGCTGATAACCACAGACACAAAAACATTAAAAGGATAAATCATTTATGAAAAAATTTTTTATTAAATTATTTAAAAATAAATTATTTGTTTCCTTTGCAGTAAATGCTTTGATAATGGTTTTTTGCATATATGTTTCTTCGTTTTCATACGACTCTTACAAAGACTATGAAAATTCTCTGCTTATTTCACATTATCACATACCGTACAACAATACAGTCAACTACTTACTCGCATTTGCTGTAAGCAGTATTCAATATATTTTTTCCACAATCAATATTTTTGTATTTGCACAGGTAATATTCGGCTGGCTTGCCTTTTCATCCATCACCTATGCTCTGACCGATAAATTCGGATACAAAATAGGAGTTGTATTTTCTGTATTTTTAAACATTTTATTTGCACTTAACCACTATGCAGACATAGCAAGTCAAAAGACATCCGCTATTATGCTTACTGCGGGTTTTCTGCTTATGTTTAATGCAATCAGACGAAAAAGATACAGATTTATGTGCCTGCTTGGCGCAATTGAAATTTTGATTGGCTCGTTCTACTGCTTTGAACTTTTCTTTGTTGCATTGGCGTTTGCGATTGTTTATCTTATTGCCGACCTTATTGCAAAAGGTAAATATAAAATCAAATTTCATAAGTTTATGTGGTATTTCAGACCTTTTCTCATTTTATTCGTTCTTATTACGGTTTTGACTTTTGCTCTGCATAACTACTCCGTAGCGGTCAATACTCAAAACGATACTTTAAAAGGCAACTATGAATACCATCAACTGACAGAGAAAATCGCTAATTTTCCTTATCCCGATTACAGCAAGAACAAAGAGGCTTTTAGCAATGCGGGAATAACAAAAACAGAGTACGAACTTCTCAAAGACGGTTATTACGATGAAAGCACACCGATTAATCTTGATGCGTTAAAACTTGTTGATTCACTGCAAAAGCAGAACAACAATCTTATTACAATTTGGGACAGCTTTGTGGATTTCCTTTCATCAAGCGGAGTAAGTCTTGCCTCGTTTGATAATGACGCCATGCTTATCATAATCTACATTATATTCGTTACACTGTTCCTTGTTTTTCACAAGAAAACTCATATGTTCTTCCCTATCCTGATAACTTTACAGCTCATTGTTTCAAACTCTTTACTGAGATATTTGTTCAACAGTTACTATTACACTGTATATATTTCGTGGATAATGGCTTATTGCGTACTTTTGTACAGCATAGATTTTACAGCGTTTAAAGACGGTTGTAATGCAATGCTGAAAGCCGCAAGAAAAGGAACTTTCTTTGTATCGGCTATGCTTGTTGTAACACTGTTGCTTGTAAACTGCCTTGTTTATCAGTCACACCTGCACAACAACATAGATACCAAAAGCCGACCGAGCAGACTGTATGTTGAGGTTGAAAGACATCCCGAAAGATTCTATATACTTGATACAAAGACTGCAATTGAATACACAAAATATTCAACAAACTATGTCCATCCTATGTGGGGCTTTAAATCCTCATATTTGAGCAATGTTGACAGCTTTGGATATATGCATCATAATTCGGTGCTCAACAAAAAGGGAGCAGACAGTGTGTACCGGGCGGCTATAAGTATAAAAAATGTTTATGTTATTGACAACTACATCACCTATAAAAAAGAAAACTACTTAAAGAAATATTACTCGACAGAAGAAAACAAAAGTTATTTCTATAAACTTGAAACCGAAATTGACGGTTACAAAATTTATTCGGTAGTTTAATAAAGAAAACGCTTTAGCAAGCTTAATTGTTGCTAAAGCGTTTTTTGTACAGTGCAATGAATACGCAAGTGCTTTGCTTAGTAGATTTCTCCCGGACAGATATGTAAACTTAAATCTATAAATTAAAAAGTGCCGCACCCGTTTAGGATGCAGCACCTATGTTAGATATTAATTTGAACTTGTTGAGGGTGTATTTCCTGTTATAAGCTCCTCATAAATAAACTCCGCAAAAAGTTTTCTCTGGGTTTCAAGATCCGAGAATGCAATTACCGAACCTACCGGAGTATCGTTCATATAATACCACTGACCTTCTTCAGGTACTGTGTATTGTTCAACCGAATATGTGAGGTATGTCATTGAATGTGATACAAGCGCTGTAATTTCATCTTTCTTGAGGTTTGTTGTAACAAGAGGACCAACCTTGCCTACGATTGAAATTATTTGAGTTAAGTCAGCGCCTTTCATATCGTTGAACATTGTTTCAAGTAACTTACGCTGACGGGATGTTCTGTCCCAGTCATCACCGGCAATACCGATTCCTTCTTCGGAAGAATCAAGACCTCTGTTTCTTGCATACCAAAGAGCCTGCTGACCTGTAAGGTGAACCTTGCCCGGTGCGTCAGTTATTGTTGTACGGGTATCCGACTGCTTGTTCTTGTAAAGCTGATAGTTGATGTAATCAATCTCGTCCTGAGTAAGCTCAAGGTCAATACCGCCGAGAACATCAATAATATCAATAAAACTTGCATAGTCAACAACCGCATAACGGTCAACCTTTACGCCGAAGTTTGATTCAATAGTCTGAATTGTAAGTTTCGGACCGCCGTAAGCATAGGCATTTGTAAGTTTGTCATAACCGTAACCGTCAACATATACATAACTGTCACGCTGGAAAGAAGTCATCTTAAGCTTTTTGTGACGGTTGTCAATAGACAACATAATCATTGAGTCGCTTCGGCCGAATTTCTCTCCCTTTGCATTATCCTCACCGAACAGCATAACATTAAGGACTTTTGAATCTTCAAGCAATTCATCATTGCTAAGCTGCGACTTGCTGAAAGTACCGTCAGATGTAGGCAATGTACTTGAAGTGGCTTTCGTTGAATTATTATCCGAAATATCAACAAACTTAAGCGAATTAAGAACCGAATAATAATAAAGAAGTCCGCTGCCGCCGATAAGCAAAAGAATTGAAAGAACAATTGATGTTATTCTGATTGCTCTGCCCCTCTTTTTGTAAATTTTATTTACCTGCTTATTAGAGCTTATATCGACAAAACCTTCTTTTATTTCGTTATCGTTATCGTGATTTGCCATAACATTCCTCCGAAAAACAAAGATTTAATTATGTTACAATCCGAGCATAACTAATTTAATAATTATACCATATAAGCACAATAATTAATTCTAAATAAGAATTTTATGTCTGATATTTTATAATTTTGTAAAATTATGTAAATATCAGAGGTTTTTTTACTGCATTTCGTCAAGAGAAAGTGAAAATGCAGGTAAAAACTCATTTGTAAACACATCTGCTTCAGGCATATTCATATCGGAAATTGATTTTTCTATGCCGTTTTTAGCCTCTCTGAATTCTTCGTTTCCCATACGCAGTTCTTCTATGCACTTTATAAGAGCAGAAAATCGGTCGGCTGCCTTAACAAACCTTTTGAGTTTTAGGTCATCTTTACCACTTTGTTTTATAATTTCTTCCATATCTTTTCTGAAATCTTCGGGCAAAAGTGAGCAAAGTCTGTCGGCGGCGGCATTTTCAATTTCTTTGTATGCATCTTTTATTGTATTGTTAAAATACTTTATCGGTGTCGGCATATCTCCTGTAATAATTTCTGTGGTATCGTGGAAAATCGCAAGAATACTTGCTCTTTCAGCATTCAAATTACCGCCGAATTTTTTGTTATGAATAAGCACAAGACAGTGCGCAATCATTGCAACCTGCAAACTGTGCTCGCTTAAATTCTCATATTTTGTATTATTCATAAGTCCCCAGCGATTTATGTATTTCATTCTTGACATCATAGCATAAAAATTCGACTGTTCCATAGCTGTTTTCTCCTGTTTTTTCCAAAAATATAGTGCAAATTGCCATACAATGTGGTATAATAAATATTAAGTATAAATTTTAATATAATTATAGCCGTATTTAAAGGCTTTGTAAAGAATTTTGATTTTAATATTAACCCTTTATGGAGGATAATATGGGCAGGCAACTTGAAAGACACACAAATAAAAATCATCACTTTGGATTACAGGCTTTTTTGATAGCTTTGGTAACTGCCTGTGTGCTTATTATTCCGTTTATTATTTTTGACGGCGGAGTGTTTTATTACTACGGCGACTTTAATGTACAGGAAATTCCGTTTTACCAAATGGTACACGATGCGATAAAAAGCGGTAATCTCGGGTGGAATACAACTACGGACTTAGGTTCCGATTTAATTTCAAGTTACAGCTTTTATCTGTTGGGCAGTCCGTTCTTTTGGCTGACAATTCCGTTTCCGAGTGAGGCTGTTCCCTATCTTATAGGCCCGTTGTTAATTCTGAAATTATCGCTCGCCTCGCTTTCGGCATATCTTTATTTGAAAAGATATGTACGCCACGGGCAATTTGCCGTTATCGGCGGACTTCTGTATGCATTCTCGGGTTTTTCGATTTATAATATATTCTTTTTCCATTTTCATGAACCTATGATAATGTTTCCGTTACTGCTTGCGGCATTGGATTCATTTTTATTTGATAAAAAGCGTGGCATTTTTGCTCCGGCAGTGTTCTGCGCCTGCGTAGTTAATTACTACTTCTTTACGGGACAAGTTCTGTTTGTGATTATCTACTTCCTTATGCTTGTGTTTACAAAAACATATAAATTTTCTATAAAAGAATTTTTACTTCTTGCGGTAGAGGTTTTAACAGGTTTTCTTGCGTCTGCTTTCATACTTTTGCCGTCGGTTCTCGGCATTATGGGCAATCCTCGACTCAACACTCTGCCAAACGGTTGGGACGCACTTGTTCACAGCAGTCCGCAACGGTACTGGCTGTCGATTGCAAGCTTTTTCTTCCCTGCCGATATGCCTGCATTCCCGACATTTACGCCCGATTCAAACTGTAAATGGGCTTCTGTCGCAGGTTGGCTGCCGCTTGTCGGTATGACGGGAGCAATTGCTTATCTGCAATTAAAAAAGCGTGACTGGATAAAGAAAATAATCAGTCTGCTTATAATTATGGCATTTGTCCCTGTTTTAAACTCCGCTTTCCAAATGCTCAACAGCTCAATTTACTATGCAAGATGGTACTATATGCTTGTACTGATGCTCACGCTTGCCACAATCCGTGCATTTGAAAGTCATCAGTCCGATTGGGGCAGGGCTGTAAGATGGTCAACGGGAATCACCCTTGCTATGACGGTTCTTATAGGATTTATGCCCAAAATTACCACCGTTACTACAAACGATGTCGAAACAGATGAATGGTCAATCGGCATTGCGGGCGACACACGAAGATTTTGGATATACGCACTCATTGCAGTTGTTTGCATTTTAGGATTTGTGCTTATATTTAAAAAATTCGGTTTCCATACAAAAGCATTTTATATTACAACAACCGTCACACTTTGCTTTACAATTCTGCTCACAAGCGGATTTATTATCGGCTCGGGAACCGCATACAGTTCTACCATAAAGCCGATAAAAGAAAATATAATAAACAAGCGTGACACTATTCATATCGAAGACCTTGACGATGACAGCGTAAGAAGTGATTTTTACGAATGTCCCGATAACACGGCAATGTTTTGGCGGATTAAATCCATCAATTGTTTCCAAAGTTCGGTTTCACCTTCAATTATGGAGTTCTACGATTCTCTCGGAATGACCAGAGATGTTGCCTCACGCCCCGAAACAAATATGTACGGCATACGCTCTTTATTAAGCTGTAAATATCTTTTTGATTATATGGGTGACGATGCCGATATTTCAAAGTCATTTACAGAAAAAGACGGCAAAACAAAAATGCCTTACTGGAAATTCTTAAAAGCGGAAAACGGTTTCAGAATTTACGAAAACACCTGCTACATTCCGATGGGCTTTACCTATGATTCTTTCATTACAAACGAAGAATTTGACCTTATTACAAATTCTCACAAAACCGAGGCTATTCTGTACTCAATGGTTTTAAGCCGTGAGCAGATGCAAAAATATGCCTCTGTTACAGGATATTCCGATAAAGATTATAAATATTTGTACAGTAAAACACCCGAAAAATTTACAAGTAAGGTTAACGATTATTCTTACGATAAAGACACCTATACAAAGATTTGTAAAAGCCACGCCGATAATTCTTGTTCGGAATTTAAATACACTAATAACGGCTTTACTGCCGAGTTTGATAATACGGACGGCAACGAAAATTTACTTTTCTTCAGCGTTCCTTACAGTGACGGTTTTACGGCATATGTAAACGGTAACAAAACAGATATAGAAAAAGTAAATAACGGACTTATGGCTGTTTATATTCCCGAAAATACAAAATGCAGTATTGAGTTTGTTTACGAAACTCCGGGACTTTCCACAGGTATTCTTATTTCTGTACTTTCAGCCGCAGCATTTGCTGTTTACATTTTATCAATAATTATATTCAGATTAATAAAAAAGAGGAAATAATTACATTCGGAGGATTTTAAAATGATGTTTGGTGACAAAATATTAAAATACAAAGACGAACTTCTTGCAGATCTCAACACGCTCATAGGCTTTGAATCGGTTGCAAACGAAAAGCCAGAAGAATGTCAGAATGCAATAAATTTTATGCTCAAGAGAGCAAATGACTTTGGTCTTACAGGCGAACAGGTTACCGATGAAAGTATGCACATTCAGCTTGGCAGCAAGGGTAAACTTTGCGGTATTTTAAGCCATCTTGATGTTGTACCCGCAGGCAATAATTGGAGCGTACTCCCCTATTCTCTCACAGAAAATGACGGCAGACTTTACGGCAGAGGAATAGCCGATGACAAAGGTGCCGCACTCGTTACATTGTACTGTCTTAGAGCTTTAAAAGAAGAGGGTATTGACGGTGTAAATACTCTCCGTGCCATTTACGGTACAAGCGAAGAATGCGGTATGGAAGATATTGACGGCTATTTTGAAAAAATGCCTGTTCCCGACCTTTCTTTCACTCCCGACAGCGATTACGGTATTTGCTATGCCGAAAAAGGTATTTTACAGATTGAAGTAAGCACAAAAGGAAACCTCGCAACCGTACTTTCACAGCTACATTCGGGAAAAGCAATAAACGCCGTACCCGATATTGCCTATGCATTGCTTGATTCTTCAAACTATGATGAGCAAAATCTTCTTGAACTTTCAAAAAAGACAGAGGGTAATTTTGAATTTAACTCAACAATTGACGGTCTTATGGTAATCAGCCGCGGTAAAGCCGCTCATGCCTGCGAACCGCATAAAGGATTTAATGCCGCAGCAGCGCTTGTTGAACTTCTTGCAAAGGCATATACATCAACCGAAATCGGTACGATTTGTGACTTTATTGATATTGCCCTCGGAAACGAAACCGACGGTTGTTCCCTCGGACTTAAAACTCATTGCAGTATTTCCGGTGACCTTACCGTAAACCTCGGTTATATTCATATTGAGGGCAATGAGGCAAGAGCCGCATTCGACATTCGCTATCCTGTTTCAATTACAGGCGGCAGTGTTTACAGACAGTTCAGATATGCAGCTAAACATAATAAATTAGATGTTAAGGTACTTAACCACGAAAAACCTCTTTACATTGAAAAGGACAGTGAGCTTGTTAAGCTCCTTTCGGGCACATATAAAGCAGTAACAGGCGAAGAACCCGAACTTTACACCACAGGCGGCGGAACTTACGCAAGAAAACTCGGCGGTAAAGGTCTTGCATTTGGCCCTGCTTTTAAAGATGATGAGGTTAATATGCACAATGCAGACGAAAGCATTGATAAAGAAAAATTCTTTACCCACGCACAAATCTGCCTTGAGGCAATGTACAGAATGTACTGCGGTATTTCTGACAACGAAAATTAATAAATTATATTGTTGTATAGACACACTTTAATTAACAAAGGATTTTTTTATGAATAAAGAAAAACTTATAAAAAATCAGGCGCTGACCTCCTTAAAAGGCTCATGGATAATTTTGATTGCAATGGTTCTTACAATATCTGCCGTAATGATTGCAATATACAGTATGGGAAGTATAGTTCAGTTAATTACAAAGTCACTTGATACTGCCACAGGTATGGCAAAATCGGGAAAAGAATTTACTTTTACTCTTATAAGCATAATAGATTTGGTTGTAATGTTCTTTTTAACACCTCTTATAAACGGATTTTTTAAATCTGTTTATACTGTTGCTCACAATGAAATACCGAGCTTTTGGGAAATATTCAGCTTTTTTAAATCACCTAAATTGTATTTTAAGACTATCTTGCTTAATCTTATTTTTGTTGTAATTCTGTCTTTGGCGTTTTTCGCATTTGACTTCGGTTACCTTGTAACTATGATTACAGATTCGCTTAAAACAAGCAATACCGCTCTTACTACGCTTATAACTGCCGTATTAAATATTGTATTCGGCGCTGTATCGGTACTTTTGATTTCATTTGTTTATTTGTTCTTCATAAATTATGCTATGTTTTTATTTATTGACGATTCAAATTCAAATGTATTTTGTTGCTTTGGCAAAGGCGTAAAAATGTTTGTTAAAAACTTTGGCAACACAATGAAATTGTATTTCGGTTTTGCCGGCTGGATTGCACTTTGCTTTTTTGTGGTTCCGGCATTTTATGTATTACCTTATATTTCAACTTCCTTTGCTACCTCTGCAAAGTGGCTTATATCAATTGAAAAAGGCAGGAATTAACTATGATAGTTTCTCTGTGTATGATAGCCTACAACGAGGCGGACGCTCTTAGCGGACTTTTTAAGGATATTTCTTTACAGGACTATCCTCACAACAAAATAGAGGTTGTATTTGTTGACAGTATGTCCACCGACAAAACCTATGAAATGATGGAAAAATTCAAAGAAACCGGTTACGGATTCCGCAATATTTCCATTGTACAGTGTATGAAAAAAAATCAGGCGAGTTCATGGAATGCCGCTTTGATGACTGCCCGTGGCGATGTAATAATAAGAGTTGACGCCCATGCCCGTATTCCAAAAGATTTTGTATCACGAAATATTATGAATCTTGAAGACGGTGAGAATGTAGTCGGCGGCGGCAGACCAAACATTACATCCGACATCTCTTCATGGAAACTCACTTTACTTGCTGCCGAAGACTCGCTTTTCGGCAGTTCGGTAGCCTCATATCGCAGACCGTCTGCACAAAAAGAATACCTCGACAGCCTTTTTCACGCTGCTTACAGACGAGAAGTAATCGCAAAAGTCGGCGGTTTTAACGAAAATCTCGGAAGAACAGAGGATAATGAGTTTCACTACCGCATAAGAAAAGCAGGCTATAAGATGTGCTGTTGCCCTGACATTGTGTCATATCAGCACGCAAGAAACAACCTTAAATATATGGTTCATCAAAAATATTCAAACGGCAGGTGGATAGGACTTACCCTATCGGAATGTCCGGGTTGTCTTTCCTATTTTCATTTTGCTCCGTTTCTTTTCGTAATGGCATTGCTGTTCTGTTCTATCCTCGCATTTATCGGACTTCCGCTGTTTTTATATGTTTTGCTTGCAATTTACGGAATGTTTGACATTGTAAATACAGTCGGTTGCTGTACAATGAAAAATGTTCAGCCGCAGTTTGTACTTTTGCCGTTCATCTTCCCTATGCTCCATATTGCATACGGAATTGGCACAATAGTCGGCTTAATTCAGATTCCGTCATGGCAGAAAAGCATAAAAAACAGTAATGCAAAAGAAAAGATTGAAAAGGTAAGACGCAAGGTAATTCAGAATACCCTGAAACCGGAGGAACGCTGATGTTTACACTCGACAGTTGGTCAGCGGATGACTACGATAATCTTACCGAGTACCTTAAGAGCAATGCAGATTTAAAATACAGAGATTTTCATTCTTCGCTTGTTCCCGATACCGAAAGCAACAGCATTATTGGAATTCGTATGCCGATAATGCGCAAAATTGCAAAAGAGATTTCAAAAGGCAATGCACGGGAATTTCTTGATATTTCTCAAACAGAATATTATGAGCAGCGTATTATCTCCGCCCTTGTTATGGGACTGATAAAAACCGAAAGTTTTGACGATTTTGTTTCTCTTGTAAATGCTTTTGTCCCCAAAATAAATAATTGGGCAGTTTGTGACAGCTTTTGTGCGGGACTTAAGGAAGTCAATAAATATAAAAAGGAATTTTTTGACTTCCTTTCAAATTACTTAGAAATCAAAAATGAGTGGTACATTCGCTTTGCATTTGTAATTATGCTTAATTATTACCTTGAGAGTGAATTTATAGACGATGTGCTTGCTCGTTGTGACAGCGTAAACAGTGATAAATATTATATTTTAATGGCGCAAGCATGGATGCTTGCAACAGCATATGCAAAGCAAAAAGAAAAAACTCATAAATATTTTCTGAACAATAACCTTAATGACGCTACTTTTAATAAAGCTATTCAAAAGTGCATTGAAAGCAGACGGGTTACAGATGATGATAAAAAGTTTTTAAGAACTCTTAAAAGGCATAAATAATTAATAACAAAAGCCAATTAATCGCATATTGATTAATTGGCTTTAATATTACCTGTATAAATCTATTAAATTGTTTATAGTATCGTAATCGCTTTCGGATATTTTGTACTTGTGCTCCGAATCAAAACTAAAACTGATATTTTTATAACCGCATATCGTAATACTGTATTTTTCGTTATCATCAGTATATGCCTTAAGCCATAACCCGCCGTCCCTTTCTTCGTTATCCGATGACAACTCGGCTTTAGAGAGAATATCAAGTATTTTCTCTGAATCTTCTTTATTAAAATTGACTTCATTTTCATCAGGTTTTAGCCAAGAAATACTTGCAATTTTATCAAAATATACATCATTATTAACCTTGTTACTCTGACAGCCGACAAGTATAATAAGAGTTGAAATTAAAAAAATCAGAAATTTTTTCATACACTCACCTCACAATATGTTAATTTTATTTTAAGGTATAAATAATTCATTGTCAATATAAATCAATATAATAAATGTTTATTTCAAAAATTGTGCATTACATAAACAAATCTTATTTCATATTGACAAATCAAACATAAGGATTATAATATAATTAACAGTTGTCTTCGGGGCGGAGTGAAATTCTCCACCGGTGGTAAAAGTCCACGAACAAGCAATTTGCTTGCCGAGTCTGTGAAATTCAGACACCGACGGTATAGTCCGGATGAAAGAAGAAACGCAAACAATCAACATTGCCTTTGGCTTTGTTGAACCTTTTGTGCAGAAAATTTCCCCGTTACGGCAGTAGCGGGGATTTTTATTTTCTCGGGACATCTGAATTTATTTCTAAGGAGTGTGTTCTATGAGAACAGCACAAAACAATCAAAAAATTATGACAACCAAAATCACCGTAACGGCACTTTTAACTGCCGTTGCCATTGCACTTCAGTACATTGAAGTTCCTATTCCGCTTGTACCGTCATTCTTAAAACTTGATTTTTCGGATCTGCCTGAACTCATCGGCGCATTTGTGTTGGGCCCGCAGTACGGCATAATTATTTGCCTGCTTAAAAATCTTATTCATTTACCTGTATCAAGTTCAATGTTTGTCGGCGAATTTTCAAACTTTATACTCGGTGCTATTTTTGTGTTTGTTGCAGGCATTATTTATCAGTATAACAAAACTAAAAAAGGCGCTTTAATCGGTTGCGTAGCAGGTGCATTTGCAATGGCTGTATTAAGCGTAGTTACAAACTACTTTATAGTTTATCCTGTTTATGCCGAGTTATGGGCAGGCGGTGATATGAATGTAATTGTAAATATGTACAAATTACTTCTTCCGTCTTCAGACACATTGCTCAAATCTTTAATCATCTTTAATGTACCTTTTACCTTATTTAAAGGTATAGTTGATGCAGTTATAGCTATGATTATTTACAAGCCGCTTTCAAATATGATTGTTCGTATGAATACGGCTTTTACAAAAAAGCGTAATTCAAAAGCTGAAAAGGCTTGACTTTTTTCGACATAGTGATATAATGTACTTCGTAAGCATTTTTGCTTAACAGAGTAGAAATTTGTGCGTAAAGTGTTTTGTGGACGGGGAGTTGCCACAAAAACGAAAGGGTATCCTGCGGTACAAGTTTCGCATCCCGCTGTTACTTTGGGACTGATAGCGGGCAGAATTTCTGTCCGCTTTTATTTTTCTCCTAAAGCAACACCGAAAAAATCTTTAGGAGGAAAATATATGTCAATTTCTAAAAAGTTCTATAATTCTTTTACAGAACTAAAGTCAGTTAAGTCACTTGCCATGATTGCAATGTTGCTTGCTCTTAGAATCATCCTCGGATTCATCGGCAACAGCACTTTGCCTTTCTTTGGCAACAATGTAAAATTAAGCGGTGCATTTTTGCCGATAGCAATTACAGGCTCGATGTTTGGCCCTGTACCTGCTATGATTGTCGGTATGCTTGGTGATGTTCTTTCATTCATTATGAATCCGACAGGCGGTGCTTACTTCCCCGGTTTTACAATCAACGGTATTCTCACAGGCCTTATTTACGGTTTATTTCTCTATAAGAATGAAGTAACCATTCCAAAGGTTGTTATTGCTTGGGTTATCAACTGCATTGCTGTTGAAATCTTCCTTTCCGCATATTGGCTCTTCTTCTTGTATGGCACTTCTTCGGGCAAGTCATATTTCATTTACCTTTCAGCAAGACTTATCAGTCAGGCTGTTAAATGTATTCCTGAAATTTTACTTATTCTTGCCTGCGGTAAGATAATGTCACGAGTAAAACTCCCACAAAAAGCTAACTGATAACAAAATCGGCTGTTGCAGTAATTTGCAACAGCCGTTATTTTTTGTTTCATTCTAAATGTTGAGGTAACATTATAAATAATGTTTTAGCACACTTTCGGTCTGGCAACAAAGTAAAGCAAAAGCTAAACTTTCAGTCCAAAAGTAAAAGGTTGTGGGTGTGAGCAACGCCCACAAATGCTTTAACTATAACAAATTCTTGATAGCCAAGCGGCTTGATGTTTAGGATTGACCACAAAATCTCATCAATATTTCAATAACCGTTTAGCTGTCAGAGTTTGTTAATTGGCATAATCGTACATATCTTCGTCATACAATTTTATATTTTTTGCATAGCATAGTATTAAGGCTATCTTAAAACAGACATTGATTAAACCTATAATAAAGCTAAACATAAAAACACCAAAAGAGCCGACAATGTCAATTACAAGCAATAGAATTAATATTCCATATTTCATCTTACTGGGTTTCTTGTATGCACTCCAAGCTAAATATAGACAAACAAAAAACATTGCTAAAATCAGAATGGTTATTAAAACACTTAATGCACTTATTTCAAAACCAAAAATAGTCAATAAAAAAAGTGGAAAATAAAAAATTGACATAAATAAGCAATATGTATATTCTGCAAATGCAAAATCAGAATTTAAAAAACAACCACATACAATAATCATAGTTCCAAAAATTAACACACTCGTCATTATCGGAGCCAATATTTCTGTAATATGTTTATTTTTCACTTTACATTCCTCCTTTCATTGAAATAAAAGTTGTAGAATATATTTTGTGATCAACCCTTTATTAAACCTCAAACACCTCAAGGTCATTCGGAATATACAGATTTCCGCTGAAATATTTTTTGCCCTCATCATAATACAGTGATTTTCGGTTGCTCAAATTTTTATCCTCCGTATGATACAAAACAAGGTTTTTAATTTTCAATTCTTCCGCAAGTTTGCAGGCGTCTGCAACGGTGGAATGGTTTTTCTCATACGGCTTAAAAATATCCGCCTGAGAATACAGGCAAAAAGCCTCGTGCAAAAGCCAATCACTGCCGTACACATATTCCCTTTCACATTCATGAAAAGGCTCGTCACCACAGCAGGTGAGTTTTTTGCCATTGCCATACTGCATGGTAAATCCGAATTGCTTTGTCTTTACCGACTCAACATCAAAAAACTGCACCCTATGCCCTATTATTTCAAGCTCTTCTCCGTCCTCAACGGTTACAAGATGAAGTTTATCTCCTATTAAATCAAGCTCACGCTTGAGCAAAAGCAGGTTTGCAATATCTCTTATGATTTTTATTACTTCGTCATGACCGTAAATATACGCCTCTCCCTCATATGTATTGCGGTTTATATGTTGGCAAATCATTCGTACAAACCACATTATACCGAATAAATGGTCCATATGCTTGTGTGTAATAAAAATATGTCTTATGCTTTTCCAGTTGATTCCCGCTGACTTTAGCTGTTTAAAAATCGTATTTCCGCCACCGCCGTCAACCATAAAATTCTGCCCGTTATCCGAAAGCACAAAGCAAGTATTGTAACAATCGGTTACGCTTGCACACCCTGTGCCGAGTATTGTCAGTTTCAAAATATCACCCTGTACAGGTTTTTTCATTATAATCATCCTCTAGTACATTTAGATACATTTCTAACTAAATGAGCAAATTTCTCAAGCATCTATTTCTTACCTCCATATTTTTTTAACGAATTTAAAAATTGGCATACCGAAATAATGAACAATAAAGTCATTATTACGAAAGAGCCATTGGGTATATTTATCTGTGTGTGAAACTTCATTACAATAATACCAATGTAAGTAATTACAGATAATATTGCCAATATTAAATTAATTGTCTTATTCATAATCTACTCACCTAATTTCATCCAAAGAATATTTTGTGATTTTGCCAACCGCATAACCAAGTGCGAGCATTAAACCAAACAAACCTACTGTGTCTAAACCACCATCAATTTTTTGCATTTCTTCAGCACTCATTTCGCAAAAACCTGTTGTTTTAATCATTTCCATGATTATGTACCTCCATAAATTTAAAATTATTTATACGCAAATTGCATAGCAAGTTGCAAAAATTTAGTTTTATAAAATTCAAGAATTCCTCTTCAGGTATGTCTTTATCTATATCTAGTTCATTTATAATCGAATCATCTTGTAAATATATATAGTTATTAATATCGCATATATAATATATTAATATTAAAATCTTTAAGTAATTTTAGTTCCATTTACTTCTCTCCACCTAATTACTACTTAATTTCTTTGTGTCAAAAATAATACATATTATAGAAACGATAAAAGTTAAAATTGAAACAACAATAATCGGAATCTCACATGTCGCAAAATCCAAATAATTAATATTATATTTTATAAATGTAACCATAAAATTATAAGCTGAATGTATTAGTATACCCGGTACTACTGAATTATATTTGTCAACAAGATAATTAAAAATCAAACTCAATAAAATTGCTAATATCACTGTGAAAAAAGATGACGAAAAATGAATAATACCAAAAATTATCGAAACTAAAAGTGATGATACAAATCTTGGAAAAGCCAATTTTAGTTTTGAATAGATTAAACCACGAAATGTAACCTCCTCGACAATTGGAGCTGATATACTCTTGGCCACAAACAAAAAAACTACATTTATTCCATTTACTGATTTATGCAAATCATTTGTATTCGAAACAGTATCATTCCCCTGAAAGAATGGTATACAATTCAGTAGAATTATAAAAATAAAATATACTGATAACCCTAAAAAAATAAAAGATAATGCAGAATGCACAGTAATTTTATTTAGTTTTATACTATCAACAAAATTAACTCTCTTTACTTTAAGGATAAAATAAAAAATTATCATAATCAATATACAAGAAATTATCTCCATAACATAAGTTGACATTTGAGGCAGATTTAAATTTAATAAATTAAAGAATATATATATAAGTGAAATTATTAATGCACATATTATTGGTGTAAATGAAAAAACTAAAAAATAACCCACAGATTCACATATAGCTTTAAATTTTTTCAAAAATATTCCTCCTATAAAAAACTAATTTTATATAATATGATATTTGAGCAAATATTTGTGCCTGTTTTTTGATTTCAATGTTCCCATGACATAAGTATAACACAAACCTCTACTTTTGGCTACCTTAACCCACCGTCTAAAGCAAGTGGGATTGCGGTAGCCTTAGTTTCAAAATATCACCCTGTAAAATAATACCATATTTCCCGTTAATTGTCTATTTAGCAGTCGACCGCAATATAATCGTTAAGGTGAATTGAATAAATTATACATTCTTTTACCTTATAGTCGGTAAACTCCTCTACCGCAAGTTTGTAAAGATTTAACTGCTTAGCATAAAGCTCTTTCAATCTGCTTATATCACGAACACGGTCAGTTTTATAATCAACCACAACAAGTTCGTTATCCTCTTTAAAAATAAGGTCAACAGCACCCTGCATTACCACTCTTGTGTCGGCAGAATCGCCCTCAAGCGTGCTGTCAAGCATACCTGCTTTGATATTTACGGTAAAGCGTTCTTCTCGCATAATTAACGGCGAAGCTGTAATTCGCTTTGCAAGACTGCCGTCAAGGAATTTTTGAACTTCCTCTTTATTAATGGCGTCAAACTGCTCTTGCGTCAAAATATTTTCTGATAAAAGTCGGTCAAGTTCTGCCTGCAAATTATTTTTAGCATCTTTAAAATTGCAAAACTGCAAAAATTTATGATGAGCCGTACCTTTTTCAACAGCCGATGTATTCCCCTTAGACATAAATGCAGGTTTAAGGAAAATTTTATCAAAGCTGTCGCCCTCATTATGGGCAAGTTCAGAGGCACTGACTTTTTGAGGAATTTTTAGAACAGATTGATTTCTATATACAAAACCTGTTCTCTCTTTTAATAAATCTATTACGGAATTATCGTATATTTCGCTATTAGAATTATTTTTTACATCATTACTTCGTTCATCTGTTTCACTTACAAAATCAGACAGACTTATAAAATTAATCTGCCACGGCAATTCTTCCGATGCCGTGCCCATTAAATCCGATTCACCTATTTGCAATTTCATTCTCAATTCGTTATGCAGCGGATGAACAAGCGCACACATACTCACCCAGTCGCTTATTGACCTTGCTTTCATAACCGCATACGGGTCAATTACACCGCCTGCAAGTTTTGAATTTAATTTTACAAGATAATCTTTTGGGTCTTTTTGCGATGATATTACAATCAGCTTTTCTTTTGCACGGGTTAGAGCAACATAAAGAACACGCATCTCCTCGGCAATTTCGTTTTCCGATATTTCCACTCCCACCGCCATTCTCGGCAATGTATTGTATCTGCAAAATCCGTCAACTCTCCTTATGCCAAGACCTGCCTTACTGTCAATAAGCACATCTGCGCTCAAATCGGTTTTATTAAACTTTTTTGATGAACAGGCAATAAAGCAGACAGGATACTCAAGACCTTTGGATTTATGAATACTGATTACTTTTACTGTGTTTTCGGTTTCACCGTTTGCACCCGATGACGATTCAAGGTCGGCACCGCTTTCAATCAGCTTATCCATATATGTTATAAATGCCGACAATCCCCTGTAACCGCCCGACTCAAAGCCACGGGCATATTCCCTTAAAAGATTAAGATTTTTTATGCCTTTTGAACCGTCAATTGCGGAAATGACTGCAGAAAAAGAAGTAAGCTCATAAATTCTGCCCAACAGTTCATCAACGGAACAGGTGCAGGAATATGTTTTGAGCAAATTAAGTTCTTTTAAAAATTCGGCTGTGCGACTGTCATTTTTAGCGTAAGCGGCAACTGCCGAATACAAATTAGTATGCCTGTTGTTGCCTTTGATTTTTGCGAGTTCGTCAACGGTAAAGCTGTAAACAGGACTGCACATTACAGAAAGCAACGGAATATCAAGCGACGGATTGTCTATGCAGCGCAAAAAGTTAAGCATAACCTTTATTTCGTTCGCATCAAAAAAGCTCTCTTTTATCTCTGAACTTGCAGGCACACCAAGGCTGTTTAAAATATTTACAAATGCAGTCGCCGTATTCTTTGTACTTCTCAAAAGAATTGCACAATCACCGTATTCAAGAGGCTTTTTATCTTTGCCTACGGTAAATCCCTCTGCCCTCATTTTAAGAATTTTGTTTGCTATAAATACAGCCTCGTTCTCTACGCTTTCGTCCGAACTTTCATATTGAATATAGTCAACTTCAAAATTACAGCCGTCACTCGGCGGATATGCCGCACCGACATTCAGATATTCGTCAGTACCGTAATCCATTTTTGCCGAAGTTTTCGTCATAAGATTTTTAAAGATAAAATTGACTGCCGAACAAACCTCTTTGCGGCTTCTGAAATTCATATCAAGAATTATAGCTGCAGGGAAAATCTCGTTTTCTCGGTCATATTTATTGTATTTATCCTTGCGGTCAATAAAAATTTCGGGCTTTGCCTGTCTGAATCCGTAAATGCTCTGTTTTACATCGCCGACAACAAACATATTGTTTTCGTCCGTACTTACGCATTTAAAGATAAGGTCCTGAACATCGTTTACATCCTGAAATTCATCGACCATAATCTGGTCAAAACGCTTTGAAATTTCCTTTGCCTGCTCGGTTTTTGCATATCCGTCACCGCAAGGCTCGGCAAGTAATTTTACGGTCAAAAGCTCTACATCCGAAAAGGAAAGAATATTCTTTGCATACTTCATTTCAGAAAATTTGCTTAAATACGCTTTCACTACCTCAAAAAGTTCGGCAACTGTTTTGCTTAAATAACCAATCTCGTTTTTTATTTCTTCACTGCTCCACATAAAGATATTGCAAATACTTTCAACCGATTTCTTGACATCATCACGGGAATTTGCTATCGAAATTTTTATCGGGTCATCCTTATATCCTTTAGGAGTTTTAAGTCTGCCTTTCACAAAAGTTTCGGCAAATCTTTTTATTTCATCCCATGAACCGTCCTCAAAACGCTCCGACAATTTTTCAAAATATGCTTTATCGTCAAGCAGCAACGGCAAATTTGCATCTCGGAGTTTTTCATCCCCATCAAGCAATTTAATTGAATTAATCGTAATCAAAAGCGAGTGGTCAACCATAGACCTTGCATATTTAATTAATATTTTACCAAAAAGCGATTGTTCAACGGGAATTTCGGGACTGTACTTTAACAACATATCGTCAAGCCACTTGTCGCCGAACGGTTGCGTTGCAAGAAAATCAGAAATTTTCAACACCGCCGCCCTTAAATTATCGTCACCGTTTTTATTTGCAAAAGCGTCAACAAGCGCCGTAAAATCGGGGGTATTTTCTCTGTAAAAATCTTCGAGTACGCTTTCAAGCGCCTCACTGCCGATTACTTTTATTTCGTTTTCATCGGCAAGGCGAAAATCCTTTTGCACGCCGAGAATATGAAAATACTCTCTTACCACAGAACCGCAAAAGCTGTCTATTGTACATATGCTTGTATTGTACATAAGCTGTCGCTGGCGCAAAAGCAAAGAATTGTACGGGTCATTTTCAAGGAGCGAATTAATGGCTTTGGCAAGTCTTTCTTTCATCTCGCTTGCCGCTGCTCTCGTAAAAGTTACAATAAGCAATCGGTCAACATCTATGGGATTTTCTCTGCGTGTTATCATTCTTATAATTCTTTCGATAAGTACGGTAGTTTTGCCCGAACCCGCAGCCGCAGATACAAGCACACTGCCGCCTTGAGCATTTATCGCATCGGTCTGCGCATCAGTAAAAACAGCCATTACTCCTCACCCCCGTTTTCCTGTTCTTCTTCAAGTATTCTGCATACCTCGTCGTTTTTAAGTGAAAAACTGTTTCTGCAGTCACTCATATGATATGCACAAATACTGTCATACGGACAATATTCGCAGGAATCTTTACCGCCTTTAAGCGGAGAAGCCTCTACATCGCCCGAATAAAGCGTTGTACCCATTTTGGCAACCGTCATATCAAGTTTTTTGAAAATCATACCCAATTCTTCAAGGCTCGCAAGACTTCCGCCCGCTGTAAGCGTTCCATTTTTGGTATTGAATGAAATATAAGCGGCATCCGAATTATCAATAACATCAAGAGAATTTAACAGCATACCGTTCATTTTAAGTCCCTTGGAAACCTGCTCGTTTATCTGCTCGTCACTTATGGTATTATCGGCAGAAATCGGCTTTACGGTGGCAGGCATATAGAGTATTCCTGCAGGAGTAACCTTACCGTAACGCTCTTCACCGCCAAGCGTAATGGCGTAAAGATAGATAAGCATTTGCAAATTAAGTCCGTACAAAATATCAGACAGTTTAAATTCCTTTGAACCTGTTTTATAGTCAATAATTCTGATATAATTTTCCTCGCCTTTTTTCAGAATATCTACCCTGTCAACACTGCCTCTCAACAATATTTTCTGCCCCGTAGGCAAAACGACTTCGTACCCCGGAATATCTCCGTCTATTTTAAGTTCACAATCCACAGGTTCAAAACCGCTGTTCTTAAGTTCTTCTATGATATGCAAAACAAGAAAATGTACATTTTCTCTTATCTTATTGAACCTGTACATAAAGCGGGGAGTATTTTTTTGTGAACCGCCGAAATGTTTATTGACATAATCATCAAGAATACTGTCACATTCCTTGTTTATCTCATCTTCACTCATATTTGAAAATTCGTTTTTAGAGTATTTGCTGAAAAACACTTCCATAATATAATGAATAAAAGTACCGTATTCAAGGGAATTTATCTCCGCTTTTCTGCGTTCACGAACATTCAGACCGTAATTGCAAAAATATGAAAATCTGCATAAACTGAATTTTTCAACCTGCGAGGCGGATATGTTTAAATCATTGCCAAACAAAAGACCTACATTGCTTTTATCGTCAAACACAAAAGGCTTTGCTTTGCTTGCGTTTGCAACGGCACTGTACTTATCTTTAAATATTTCGTTATCGGAAAAATATTTTTTTAACGCTCTTTCTTCATTGCTGTCACTGTTAAAATTTCTTGCACACTCCTCAAACGCAGGCAATATAGCCCATGTGCTGTCCGCAACCGAGCAATACTCTTCTTCTCTGTGCAATAAAATATTCGGAAAAACAGCGATTATTTCATTTATAATTGAAGATTGCATATATGTGCCGCCCGTAAGGTCGGTTTTATAGAATGAAACAAAAAGTTTTTGCGACGGCGCTGTTGCGGATTTGTAAGCCATATAATTTTCAAAATCCGCAAGTTCGGCAGGTTCATCTCCGAAAGGAAGATTATTGGCAATAAGCGTTTTTAATTCGTATGCAGAAAAAAGTCCCGATGCGGAAGGTACTGCCGGAAATACTCCGTCAATACAACCTATAAGGAAAACGGCTTTTTCATTATTAAGTCTTACACGGGTTGCCGTACCCACCGATACACTGTCAACCGTACGGGGAATATCTGCAATTTGCAGTGCCGACAATCTTAGCGACAACAACTCAAAATACCTTTTCAAAGATATTTTTAAATCACCTGCAACCGCAACGGTTTGGTCAAGAGTGCCCATAAGCAAATTCCACAGTCTGATTTGCTCTTTTGCCTGTGCAATTTCACCGTTTGCCTTAAGTTTGTCATACATATTAGAAATAGCATCTGTAACTTTTAATTCGCATAAAAGGTTATAGAGTAATTCCGTTATTTCTTTTCCTGTCTTGTCCTTAATATTTTCTTTAAAATCCTGCAAAGGATGTGCAATACTTTTTCTGACTTTTTCAGCCATTCCCAATTGTTCAAAATCAGACTGTGTAAATTTGTCTGAATAACCGTTAGGATTGTTCTCGAATGGTCTTAAGAAGGCAGAACCGTTAATATTCCACACATAAACATAGTTTTCAAAGGCTGATATTTCTTCATCGGAATTATTGCTGAGTCCTGTTTTTAAAATTGCAAGTAAATCATCTTTTTGCCAACCATTCAAAACAGCATTGAAAATCGAGCATACATATCGAATAACGGGCTTAATATAAATATCGTAGCTCATATCCATAAAATACGGAATTTCGTATTTGTCAAACACAGTATTCAAAACACCCGCATACGGTGCAATATCTCTGCAAATTACGGCAATATCGGAATACAAATACCCTTGCTCGATAATGAGTTTTTTAATCTGTTTTGCAACAAACTCACATTCTCCGTACACGGTATCGGCAGAAAAAACAGTTATTGCATTTGTTTTTAACTCATATTTATTATTTTTGTTTTGATAAAAATTCTTTTCAAGAATTTTTAGTTCTTCACTCTCATTTCTGAAATTTTCTTCAAGTTTTATCGGCGATTTTATATCAATATTTTCTGCCTTTGCAATAGCTTTCAGACTTTTATATGTATCATTTGTGGTGCTGAAAAGGCTTTGTTGTTCATCTTCAAAAGGATTTAATGTAAGTGCGACAAAAACGCTTTCACACTGCATAAATAACAGTCTTAACACCTCAAGCTGTTGTTTTGAAAATCCGCTGAAAGAATCTACAGCAAGTGTAAAACCGTCAAAAATATTTTTCTCTTTTAAAATTTCCGCTGCTCTTGTAAGATTATCAAGTGGGTCTATATAACTTTGTTCAACAATAGCGTCAAAAGTGTCTATTATTAACGCAGTTTCCCTTAGTTTGGTTTTCAATGTTTTATCATCAACCAAAGCCGATACATTTCTTAACATCTCGGTAGAAATCTTCGCCTTTTTACATTCCTTAAGCGCAGAAAGCATTGCCTCAATCACACTCTTTTTACCGCTGCTGTTTGCAAACATTTCAAGGCTTGTGTCAAGCTGTTCGAGTGCAAGGCTCATAATTACTGCTCTTGTGCTGTCATCTATAACATTTTTCTGCTCAAAATTAATCGTATCAAAAACATATCTGCAAAAGCGTGAAAAACCGAATACTTTTACATTCTGGCACTTTTTTGCGCCGAGCCTGTCGAGAAACACTTTTTCTGTTTCAAAAGAACTCTGATCGGGAATAAGCATAATTATGCGATTTTCTCCCGATTCCGCAAGTTTTGTAAGCGTATTATACAGGTATTCCGTTTTGCCTGTACCGCTTTTTCCGAGTACAAATCTAAGCAAATCTATCCCCCGTTTCAGGTGTAGTAAATAAATTATACTACTATGATACCATAACAGGTGTGTCATTTAAAGGATATTACTCAAAAAAAGAAACTATTTTTTCAAATATCTCCACAACCTTAAATTTATATTGATAATCATTTCCTTTAACGATTTCCTGCTGATTTTCCGAAAAAGTTTTTTCCACCTTTTCATCCGTATCGACCGCAGATGATATACAAATTGACGGATACATTACACACCACCAATTATGCCCTTTACCGTCACCCACAGTAATTCTCAATGCATCATATATACCCGCAGGCATTGTATAATTATCATAATATCTTGTATTAAAATACATTTTTACAACTTGAGCGTTTACCTTATAATCATATCCGTTTTCATAAACAACATTTTGTGCAACGGTTTGCAAAGTTTTTAAATTTTCCCTTGCAATGTTCTCTGCCTCATCACTGTCTGCGGCTTTATCAAAAAGCATATCGGTATATTCAAGCAAAGCGTCACGCACTTTCAGCTTTAATGCCTGATCCTCCGCACTGTCGGAATTTGCAAGAATATGCAGTCTGAACACTTCTTCGGAAATCTGTTCGCACTCTGCCTGAAACGGTATTACAGAGTAAATGACGGTAAGTACAAATGCAATACAAAATGATTTTATAAGTAATTTCATAAAAATAACCTGTCCTCTCTTTTTAAGGAGTATGGACAGGTTACTTTTAAAATATTCATCTGAATTATAAATTATTTTCTTCTCTGATTTCTTTTGTTGCTTTTACAAGATTTTTCAGACTTTGTACAGTTTCTTCGTTACCTCTTGTTTTTAAACCGCAATCGGGATTAATCCACAATTTATTATAAGATACCTTGGAAAGCATTTTATTTATCGCCGATTTAATCTCCTCAACTGTAGGGATTCTCGGCGAATGTATGTCATATACACCCGGGCCAACCTCTGTACGGAATTTCTTTGCTTTGAGTACATCAAGAAGTGTAAGGTCAGAACGGCTTGCCTCGAAAGTAATAACATCGGCATCCATATTGTCAATATCCTCAATAATATCGGCAAATTCGCTGTAACACATATGAGTATGAATTTGAGTTTCAGATTTTACACCGCTGTGTACAAGACGGAATGCTTTAATAGCCCAGTCAAGATATTCCTTGTTCCAATCGCATTTACGCAACGGTAATTTTTCTCTTAAAGCAGCTTCGTCAATCTGAATAATCTTAATTCCGCTTGCCTCAAGATCCAAAACTTCCTCACGAATTGCAAGAGCTATCTGGTATGCACTTTCTTTTAAAGAAATATCCTCTCTCGGGAAAGACCAGTTTAATATTGTAACAGGGCCTGTAAGCATACCCTTAACAGGCTTTTCTGTAAGACTTTGAGCATAAGTTGACCATTTAACAGTCATTGGTTTTGCTCTTGAAATATCACCCCATACAACAGGAGGTTTAACACATCTTGTACCGTATGACTGTACCCAGGCTTTCTCGGTAAAAATATATCCGTCAAGGCATTCACCGAAATACTCTACCATATCATTTCTTTCAAATTCACCGTGAACAAGTACATCAAGACCAATGTTTTCCTGAAGCTCAATACACTCCGCAATTTTTGACTTCATAAACTTTTCATAATCGGTTTCGGAAATATTTGCTTTTTTGTATGACGCTCTTGTCTGACGAACATCGGAAGTCTGCGGGAAAGAACCTATGGTTGTTGTAGGTAAAAGCGGTAATTTAAACTCTTCTTTCTGTATTTTTTCACGCTCCGAAAATACAGGCAATCTTGTAAAATCTTTTTCCGATAAAGCGTTTACCTTTTCTTTTACATTTGTATTGCAGCCGCTTCTTTCTTCGGAAAACAGTTTGATGTTTGCTGTATATTCAGGTAAATTGCAATAATCCTCGGTTTCGATAATTTTTTTGATTTCATTTAATTCAACCAACTTTTCGCTTGCATATGAAAAATGTTTTTTATATGTATCCGAAAGCTTAACTTCATTTTTAAGTGTATACGGAACATGAAGTAAAGAACACGAAGTATTGATTACAGTATTAATTGATTTATTCTGTAAATTCTTTAATAACTCCACTGTCTTTTCATAGTTATTTCTCCAAATGTTTTTACCGTTTACCACACCTGCAAAAAGCACTTTGTCACACGGAAAACCGTTTTTCTCAATAAGTTCAAGTGTTTTTTTACCCTCAATAAAATCAAGACCTATTCCATCAAAATCAAGAGCGCATATTTCTTTGTAGCAATCTCTTACATCGCCAAAATAAGTTTGCAAGCGGATTTTAAGGCCGTTTTTATTCTCAAGAATCTTGATGTACAATGAATTAAAGAACTCTATGTCCTCTCTGCTCATATCTTTTACAAGACAAGGTTCGTCAAGCCGCAGCCATTCTGCGCCGAGAGTTACAAACTTACCGATAATCTGAATGTATGCGTCTGTAATGTTGCCAAAAAAGTTTTCTTTGGTCTTTGTGCCGATATATCTTGCAAGCTCAAGGAAAGTATACGGACCGATTATTACAGGAGTGGTTTTTACTCCGTTATCCAATGCCTCGGTAAAAAGTTCAAAAGGTTTGTTATCGGATAATTTCAAAACCGTATTATCGTCAATTTCAGGTACCATATAATGATAGTTTGTATTAAACCATTTCTTCATTGCAAGAGCTTTAACATCTCCCTTTTCTCCCTGATAACCTCTTGCAGCCGCAAAATATTCGTCAAGCGGAGATAAACCGAGGCTTTTGTATCTGTCGGGAACAACATTCAAAAGAAAAGCCGTGTCGAGCATTCCGTCATAAAAAGAAAAATCGTTTGAGGGAATAAAATCAAGACCGCTGTTCTTTTGTTCTGTAAGGTTTTCTGTTCTTAACTTTTTTGCTGTATTGAAAAGCTCTGACTGTGCAATTTCATTTTTAAAATATTTTTCACTCGCAAATTTAAGTTCACGAAGTTTACCTATTCTCGGATAACCGATTATCGAAGTTTTCATATTTATTTACAAATCCTTTCAAAGAAGTCTGTAAATATTATACAGCTAAAGTAAAAAAAGTGTTAATACTAAAAAAATAGCGTTAGATATAGTTTTAAACTATATTTAACGCTACCTTTATAAATTATACGATTAACTTAATTTTCTGTTTTATAATCCATATACTTGCATTTTTAACAAAAAAGATTATAATACATAGTGAAAAAATTTTTAGGGGAAATAGATTATGAAAAAGTTAAGAGGACAGATTTCGGAATCACGCCGACTTGCAATATTGCTTGCGGTATCGGGCGGATTTATGGACGCCTATACTTACACTTTTCGCGGTGAAGTATTTGCAAATGCGCAGACGGGCAACATAATTTTGCTTGCAATCAATTTATCGGAAGGAAATTTTGAGAAAATGTTGCAGTACCTTTTTCCGGTAATTGCCTTTGCGTTCGGAATAATTCTTGCGGAGATAGTGCACCGCTTTTGCACGATTGACAATATCCTGCATTGGCGACAATACACCGTCTTGCTTGAATGTATTATTTTATTCTCTGTAGGATTTATATCCCAAGAATACAATATGATTGCGAACTCGCTTGTTTCGTTCGCCTGCGGTATACAGGTTGAAAGTTTCAGAAAAGTAAAAGGCAATGCTTCGGCAACCACAATGTGCATTGGCAACCTGCGTTCAGGTACACAAAATTTATTTAATTTTATTTTTAATAAAGATAAAGAATGTCTTAGAAAATCGCTTATATACTACGGAGTTATATTCTTCTTTGCTTTCGGAGCGGTTATTGAAAATGTTATAATCGGATTTTGGAAACAATATACAATCTGGTGCAGCTGCATATTGCTTTTTGTAGGTTTTCTTCTTATGTTTTTGCAAGCCGAAGAAGAGGATAAACAGACTTATAAGTTAAAATAGATTTTTGGGTTGTATTTTAAATGTTGGAATAACATTAATAAATTATGGTTTTGCTGATTGCTTTATCAAGCAATTATAAAAGTTTGGTCAACCTTTTTAAAGGTTGTGGGTGTGGGCAAAGCCCACAAATACTTTCCGCTTACGCAATCTAACAATAGCCAAACAGCTTGCTGTTTGGCGGCTTGAACACAACGGCGTTAGCCTTTAAATGTGAAAGCAAAAAGAAAAGACATTCACTATATAATGAAAAAAGTTAATGATTTCTTTTCTAAAAGGCTGTCGCCTGTTTTTTCAAACTCGGTGCAAGCACGCAAACAGCGTGGCTGTTTGCGCCTGATAAATTGTTATATCGGAAGATTTTTATGGGCGCTGCCCAAACCCGCAATTTTTGAAAAAATTGAGTAAACTTTTTTGTTTTTGGGAGGATAATTT